>Ga0302266_10001719_pt1 | contig 19740 bp, 16 predicted proteins | sample III_Bog_E1_2_FD_194559 | JGI IMG/M metagenome (GOLD analysis project Ga0302266, IMG submission 194559) | Peat permafrost microbial communities from Stordalen Mire near Abisko, Sweden - III_Bog_E1_2 | ecosystem: Environmental > Terrestrial > Soil > Wetlands > Peat | place: Sweden: Abisko... | reverse complement strand
CACGCTAAAGCGTGAACTCCAACCGGCGGCAACCCGCTGGACTGCCCGCCCTGCCGGCCGCCCTTTAGGCTCGACACGCGGGCGGGGCGGAAATAACGTCGGAAACAAAACAACGGTGTCAGACCGCTCGCGCAATGATTAATCCGAGACGCTATCTTGTATTTGCCAGCATTCCTCTATTAGTGTTGGCTGCGATTCTTGTTGTTAAGAAAGTGTCTTCGGAGCGCGAGATAGATTTGGCAAAAGAGCGGCTTCATCTTGTGCGCTCGGATATGGACGGCAAGCAGGTCATAGCCACACTCGGATTGTCGAATCGTTGCTCCTATTTGAAGGGCGGCGGTTCAAAAACCCAACCGTGGGATACTTTCGATTTAGGCGGAGGCCATGATTTATACATGGTTTTTAGCGTGTCTCCGAAATCCCAAGGGGTGCCTCGCAAGTGGACGCTGACAAGTGTGGGTTTAGACCTCACAAATTGGATTCCAACAAATGATAGCAAGATTCCATGAGCGGTTTAGCTTCACATTTGCAGTGCGACAAAAGGGTTGGTAGTCGGCTTCGTTCAGATTCTTGAAAACCCGTCCCGCTTTTCCCATGGTGGCCAGCACGCCGTGCTTTCTGCTTTGGCTTTGGGGTGTTGCCCGTTATCTTGCGCGGCCATGAATGCCCGTTTCACCCTGTTGCTGCTCGCCGTCGCGCTGTCCGCGCCGGCGGGGCGCGCGGCGTTCGTCAACGGCCACAGCTATCAGCCGCTGGAAAATTGGGCGGACGCCAACGGTTTCCACGCGGCGGCGTGGCACGGCAACCAGATCACCCTCACCAACCGCACGGCGCGGCTGATGGTGGAAAAGGATTCGCGCACGGCGCAGTTCAACGGCGTGAACGTGGCGCTGTCGTTCCCGGTGGCGGTGGACAAGGGGCAGTTCCTCATCGCACCGCTGGATTTAAACCGGACGCTCGGGCCGCTGCTCTATCCGCCCAAGCTGGCGGGCAAAAAGATTTCCACCATCGTCCTCGACCCCGGCCACGGCGGGAAAGATCCGGGCAACCGCTTCGCCGGCCGCAGCGAGAAGACGGCGACGCTGGCGCTGGCGGACGACGTGCGCGATCAGTTGGTGGCCGCGGGCTTCCGGGTCATCCTCACGCGCACGTCAGACAAGTTCGTGGAGCTGCCGGTGCGGCCGGACATCGCCAACCGCGCGCGCGCGGATTTGTTCGTGAGCCTGCATTTCAACGCGACGACGTCGGGCAAGGCGGATGTGAGCGGGCCGGAGACGTATTGCATCACGCCGGTGGGCGCGGCGTCGTCCAACGCGCAGGGCGAGGGCGCGAACTACGGCGCGACGCCGGCCAACCTGTCGGAAAAGCAAAGTCTGCTGCTGGCATATTCGGTGCAGAAGGCGCTGGTGAAGAATCTCGGCGTGGAGGATCGCAGCGTGCGGCGCGCGCGGTTCGCGGTCTTGCGCGACGCGGAGATGCCGGCCATCCTCATCGAAGGCGGCTACATGACGCATCCGGTGGAGGGGAAGAAGATTTTTGACGCGGGCTACCAGCAGCAGCTCGCGGCGGCCATCGTGAAGGGGATTTTGAATTATCAGCGGCTGACGGCACCGGCGGCAGAGCCGTTGACGAACAGCACGCCGACGAGTGTGCACAGACGGAAGAAATCATGAGCATCGCAACCAAGACCGGCGACAACGGTTCCACCGCCCTGATGTATAACCGGCGCGTGCCGAAGAACCATCCGCGCGTGGAGGCCTACGGCACGGTGGACGAAATGAACGCCGCGCTCGGCCTCGCCCGCGCGTCGGCGGAACATGATTTTGTGCGGGAGAACATTTTGGTCGTCCAGAAAGATTTGATCGTGCTGATGGGCGAATTGTGCGTGCAGCCGGAAGATTTGAACCGCTACGTGGCGGACGGCTATTTTCTGGTGACGGCGGACATGACGGCGAAGCTGGACGCGCTGGTGAAGGAGATCGAGGCGCAGAACATCAGCTTCAAGGGCTGGGCGACGCCGGGGAACTCTACCGGTTCCGCCGCGCTAGACGTGGCGCGGACGGTCTGCCGCCGCGCGGAACGCCGCGTGTGCGAACTGAAGTTCACCGGCGAGCTGCGGAACGCGGAAATCATCTTGTATCTCAACCGGCTTTCGGATTTGCTGTGGCTCTTCGCGCGCTGGACGGAGACGCAGGCGAAGGCGTGAGGGTTGCACAACCCTTTCATCTGGGAACAGGCAGGGACGCCGGCAAATTATTTTTATGGGCAAACCATTGACAGGTATTTCGGAACACTTGCTTGGGTGCGAAGTGACAGGTCAAAGGGCTGAAGTTTGATCATGTGGTGGTCAACGGCAGACCCATGCCGGCGCCACGGCCGACGCTGGCCGCCGATCAGGTTGACGGTGCTGGTCAGCCCGCTTCGACCAACGCCAGCAACTTAAATTCGCCATAGATTTTTTACCGGCGGCAATCGCCATGAAATCAAGGCGGCCGCCGCCGCTTCCATGAAGCGAATCAGGAAACCTGCAATGACAATAGTGCGTCTGGGATGCCATGAAAACTTTTTTGCTTAGCCTGTTCCTGCTTGCGCTTTCAGCCGCCAGCGGCATTTTTGCGGCCGGAATGATTTTCACGCCGCCGGTTTCGCCGCATGCGGATTATGATTTTAATCCCGGCTGGAAGTTCATCCGGAAAGATGTCGCAGGCGCGGAACAAACCAGTTTCGACGACTCCAAGTGGGCGACGGTGAGCGCGCCGCACACTTACAACGATGTTGATTCTTACACCGATTTCATCAGCCACAGCGGCGGCGACCGGCGGGCGTGGTCGGGCATCGCCTGGTATCGGAAACATTTCAAGCTGCCGGCAGCCGCGAAAGATGAAAAAGTGTTTCTGGAATTTGAAGGCCTGAAACAGGCCGGCCGCTTCTGGGTGAACGGCAAATTTGCCGGCAAATTCGAAAACGGCATCACGGCCTGCGGCCTGGATCTCACCGGCCTCGTGAACTTCGGCGGCGCGGACAATGTCATCGCCGTGAAGGTGGACAACAGCAACGATTATCAGGAAGAAGCCACTGGCGTCGGCTACGAATGGATGGGGCGCGCGTTCAATCCGAATTACGGCGGGCTGAACCACGACATCGTGCTGCACCTCACCGGCAAGGTTTATCAGACGCTGCCGCTCTATGAAAATCTGAAGACGACGGGCATCTATGTTTATCCGTCCAATTTTTCCATCAGCAATCAGACCTGTGATGTGAACCTCGAGTCGCAGGTTAAAAACGAGTCCGGCGACCAGCAGTCCATCACGCTTGCGGCGGTGGTCGTGGATGCGGACGGGAAAGTGTGCGCGCAGTTTCAGAGCGACGCGCTGGATCTGGTCAGCGGCGAAACGGAAATCTTCAGCGCCAGCGGAAAATTGACGGACGCGAAATTCTGGAGCGATGAAACCCCCAATCTTTACGAGGTTTATTCCATCCTGACTGTGAATGACAAGGTCGTGGACGTGCAGAAAATCCAGACTGGTTTTCGCAAGGCGGAGTTCAAGGGCGGCGCCGGCACCGGCGGCGTTTACCTCAACGACAAGTTTGTCTGGCTTACCGGCTACGCGCAGCGGTCGAGTGATGACTGGGCCGGGTTGGGCGAGGCGTATCCCGACTGGATGCACAACTACAATGCGCAGCTCGTCCGCAGCACGCATGCGAATTTCATCCGCTGGATGCACATCTCGCCGCAGGCCGTGGATGTCCGTGCGTGCGACCAGGCGGGCATCGTCGAAGTCTGCCCCGCCGGCGACAAGGAAGGCGATCCGGTTTTGGACAAGCGTTTGCAACCGGCCGCCGCCGCGCGCGAATGGGACCAGCGCGCGGAAGTCATGCGCGACTCGATGATTTATTTTCGTAACGATCCGAGCATTTTGTTTTGGGAGGCGGGCAACAACAACATCACCACGCCGCATTTGCAGCAGATGGTTGATTTGCAAAAGCAATTTGACCCAAACGGCGGGCGCGTCGTCGGCTGCCGCACGCTCAACGAAGAATCCGCCACCCCCGTCGCCGGGTATTTTGGCGTGATGATCGGCCAGGATCCGCGCACGGACGCGCTGGCCGGTCCGACGGAAATGTTCCGCGCCTACAGCGCCGAACGCCGCGACCGGGCGCCATTTGTCGAGACGGAGGATTTTCGCGACGAGGCCGCGCGCCGTTTCTGGGACGATTTTTCGCCGCCATTTTTCGGCTTCAAAAAAGGCCCGGCTGACACTTACAACTGGAACTCGGAAACCTTCTGCATCGCCGCCGCCGGCCGTTATCACGATTATTTCAGCAACATCATCACCAACACCAATCCGGCACACGCAAAGTGGTCGGCCTACGCTTCGATTTACTGGTCGGACTCGAACGCCGACGGCCGGCAGGGCAGCAGCGAGGTCTGCCGCGTGAGCGGCAAGGTGGATTCTGTCCGGCTGCCGAAGCAGGCTTACTACGTCTATCGGGTGATGCAAAATTCCGCGCCAGACCTGCACATCATCGGCCACTGGAATTATCCGCCGAACACCGTGAAGACTATTTACGTCGCCGCGAATCATTGCGACAGCGTGGAGCTGTTTGTGAATGGAAAATTAATGGGCAAATCCACCACCCCGAGGAACGGCTGCATTTTTGAATTTCCCCAAATCGTCTTTGTGCCGGGGAAAATTTCCGCCGCCGCCGCCGCCAGCGGCAAGATTGTCGCCCAGGACGAAATCGAAACCGCTGGCGACCCGAAAGCCATCAGGCTCACACCGCACACCGGGCCGAACGGCTTGCAGGCCGACGGTTCGGACGCGGCGTTTTTTGACGTGGAAGTCGTGGACGCACAAGGCCGGCGCTGCCCGACGGACGAGGCGCGCGTGGATTTCAAAGTCACCGGGCCGGCCGTCTGGCGCGGCGGTTACAACAGCGGCAAGCCAAATTCCGTCAACCATCTTTACCTCGACACCGAATGCGGCATCAACCGTGTGGCCATCCGTTCGACGCTCGCGCCCGGCACCATCACGCTGACAGCGACGCGTCCGGGATTGGAACCGGCGACAGCCACAATCCAAGCGAAGCTGGCCTCAATTACAGATGGTTTGGCGGCTTGCCCCACCGCGAAGTGAACCCGGCCCTGACCTTCATGCCGGTTCATTTGCCGCCGGCTAAAATTTCCATTGCGTGCCCAGCGAAATCAGTTGCTGGTCAAACTGGCGGGCACCCGGATTGGCTACGTTGTTTTCCGCGTTGATGCCCCAGTTCAGCGCGCCGGCGAGCGTGATGCTGACGTGGGAATTGACAGCATAGCCGAGACCGGCGGTGGCGGTGTATTCCAAGTCGTTGCGCCGGCAAGTCTCGAGGTTTCCGCTGGTGAAATTCCAGTCCAGAATTTTCCCGCCAAGGTCGAAACCCAGTTTCTTTGCGAGCTGGCGGTGCCAGGTCAGCTCGTAGGCGCTGTCGAAATACGGCGTCTTGCCCAGGCAGGAAACCCATTGCCACGACTTGGTTTTGAACGTCAGCGTGTTGTCCGGCGCGAACGTGGCGGTCAGCGACGCCTCGTCAAAATAGGTAACTGGATGCAGGTCGTTCACCGGTGTCGTGTGCGTGGCGGAGTCGCCCTGGTAATTTCGAAAATCCGGCCCGGCCTGGATTTTTACCGTCAACCATTTCCACGGATTGCCTTCGATGCCGGCCAGCACGCGCTGATAATCGCTCGATGAGCTGTAAGGCGAAAACGAATACTGCTGCTGGTATTGGTGGCCGTAGCGATAGCCCAGCGTCAACGCCAGTTGCGGCGCGACCTTGTAGCCAAAATCCGCGCCGCCGTTCACGTCATAGCGGTCGCAGTAATTTTGATAGCCGACATTCGCCGGCAAACCGGTATTGAGCAGCCCCGTCATCATGTTGTAATACAGCAGCGACGCGACCGGGCGGACGAACCATTGATCTTGGTCGAACTGCGCGCTCACATTGGCGCGGTCATTTATTTGGCGGCGGCGTTCGCGATCCGCCACCGTGGCAAATGCGCTCAACTCATTGCCGGGATAAAACGGCCCCATGCCGCTGCCGTCAATATAGGTGAAACTGTTGTCCGCGCCGAAACTCACCGGCTCCGGGTTGCCCTTGATCGTCGCCAGCACGCGTTGCGCGTTGTAGCTTTCGGAGGTCTGGTCATGATACACCGCCAGGTCCGGCGCATACGCGAGCGCCAGCACCGGCACATTGGTCGTGCCGGCCAGCGGTGAAAAATTCACGCCCACCTTTGGCGAAACTGTCGTGATCCACGAATAACAATCTTTCAATGCCGCCACGCTGCCGGCCGGAACCGTGTAGGGCGGCGGATTGTTCACGCCGGAAAGAAAAACATTATTGTCATAGCTTTCCTTGATGCCCACCGAGCAGTCGGTCAGCCAATCTGGCTTTGAGACGTCCGCAGCGGCGGTTGTCCGGCCGCCCAGAAGAATTCCTGCCAGCACCGGTAAAATTGTCCAATTCAGTTTCATGTCCGCAGCAATCTAAAGGATTGCCGCGTCCGCCGATGGACACCCATTGCTGCAAACGCATCCTATTTTGCTAAATCAGCGCGGGCAGATTTCCCGCGCCGAAATGTGCGTCAAATCCGCCACTGTCCAATCCGCCGCGCAGGGTTTCAGCTCTTCCAGCTTCGCGCCGCCCGTGGCCACCGCCAGCGTCTTTGCGCCGATGAACTTGCCGCAGCGCACGTCGAACGGTGTGTCGCCGATGACAACGATTTCCTGCGGCTGCAAATCCTTGCCCAGCACGCGCCGTCCGCGCTCGAGCGCGGCGGCGGCGATATGGTTGCGATCCTCGTGGTCGTCGGCGAACCCGCCGAACTGAAAAATTTCCCACAGGCCGAAATGGCGCAGCTTGATTTCCGCGCCGAGCCGGATGTTGCCGGTGAGCAGGCCGAGCGCGGGCGGCTGCGGCAGCGCCTGCAAACCGGCGATGAGTTCGCGGACGCCCCGGCACATCTCGCCGCCGTTTTTTTCAAGGATATGATGGAGCCAGAAAACATAATGTTCGAAGAACAGCGCAAAATGTTCCGGCGATTCGGCGAGGTCGTGGATGCGGAAAAACTCGCGGACGAGGCTGACATCGGTGCGCCCGGCGAACTTCATCTTTTCGGTGCCATGATGCAGGTGGAAATGCCGCGCAAACGTCTTGGTGAACGCCGCCGTGCCCGCGCCGCCGGTGTGCACCAGCGTGCCGTCAATGTCGAAGAGAACGAGCCGAATCATGCGCGCGAAAGTTAAAGGCTGCGCTGGGCGGTGGCAATCCTCATCAGCGTTTTTGGTTGTAGGCGACTTGCGAGTATTTTTGTGCGGCCAACCGATTGACCTCTTCGAATATGTCCTGGTTCGAAGGCAACGTCTGCCAGCGGACGCCAAAATGCTTTTCCGCGACGTGCTGCATCGCCGCTTCAAAATCCGCCCGCGCCAGTTTTACTGGCGACTGCACCGAGCCTTGAATCAGCAGGCCGAGTTTGTTCCGCCGCTGCGCCGCGCCGGCGATTTTTTTGCCGTGCCATAACAAATCAGATTTTTCGTGGCCGACAAAACATTGGCCGGGCAGGGTTTTCTTGCAGCACAGCGCAAGTTCCGTTTCGATTTTTAATTCTGCAAACGCCCGCCGCAGCCAGTCGTGGATGCACCGGTAACTTTCTTCGGCCTTGAGTGAATGCCATTCGTGGCCCGGCGGAAAGATCGCGCTGTAAGTCCAGTCCGCATCGTGCGGCACGATGCCGCCGCCAGTCGGCCGGCGGATGAGTGGCCGCAAATGCGTCGTCGCCGCAACCTCGAAAAACTTCTGGAAGTAGCCAAACGTCGCCGCCGGTTCCGTCCAGCCGTAAAAACGCAAGACCGGCTTGCCGAGCCGCGAGGAGTTTTCCAGCAACACCTCGTCCAGCGCCATGTTGAACGCGGCGGCGCACCTGCCGGAGTTGAGGAGCAGCCAGTTTTGAGAGGCGGGTAAACATTCAACATTCAACATTGAACGCTCAACAGCCAATGAACGCAGGGCATTTGAGGCCTTGGGCTTTGAATGTTGAATGTTGAATGTTGAATGTTCTTTCATTGCTGCTTCACCCCGATTTGCGGGCACAGCTTTTGGATTTCGCAGTTTGCGCAGTCGGGCTTGCGTGCGGCGCAGCGGCGGCGGCCGTGCCAGATGAGCCAGTGGCTGAACAGCGACCAGTCGTTCTGCGGCACCAGCTTCATCAACTCCTGCTCCAGTTTCACCGCATCCGTGCCTTTCGCCAAGCCGAGCCGGTTTGAGAGCCGTGTGACGTGCGTGTCCACGACCACGCCGACGTTAATGTCGAACGCGTTTCCAAGGACGACGTTCGCCGTCTTGCGCCCGACGCCGGCGAGGGCGTGCAGTTCGTCCATCGTGCGCGGCACTTCGCCGTCGAATCTTTCCACGAGCGCGGCGCAGCAGGCTTGGATGTTTTTCGCCTTGTTGCGGAAAAAACCGGTGGACTTGACCGCCGCCTCGATTTCCGCGAGCGGCGCCGCGGCGAAATCTTGGGCGCGGCGATATTTTTTGAATAGCTCTGCCGTGACAAGGTTCACGCGTTTGTCGGTGCATTGCGCGGAAAGGATCGTGGCGATGAGCAATTGAAGCGGATTGGAAAAATTCAGTTCGCAATGCGCGTCGGGATAAACACGCTTGAGCGCAGAAAGGATTTTCTGCGTTCGCTCAAACTTGTCCGTGGTGCTTTCGCGCGGCATCAAACAATTTTGCCACAACCGGGAAAAATAAAAAGCCCGGACGCGTGCGTCCGGGCTTGGAAGAAATAAATCTATTTCGCCGGAACAGCGTTCGTCGCCGAACCAAGGCCGGCAGCCGCAGCCTTGGCAGCGTCAGCCTCCGTCTTGTCCTTTTTGGCCTTTTCCAATTTGTCCTTTTCAATTAGTTCGCGAACGGACAGCGGCGGCGTGGCATAACATTGTATCGCCGGATATTTTACCGTCATGTTGTAGAGCCGCCCCTGGCTGTCGTTGAGAAACGCCCAGACGAACCACAGCACAAACGCGACCGCCAGAACTTTCGGCCAGGCGGACGGCTTCTCCGCGTATTTGTCCGGTGCCCCGAACGTCGCGCCCGGCGGCAGCGCCGCCACCCCGGTTAGCGCACCACCGAACGGCACATTCATCTTCGCCTTGGCGTTCACCGCCCAGCCATTGGCGTCGAGAATCGGACCGAGGTTGCGCTTGCGCAGTTTCAACCAGGCAATCGCCATGGACGGCGCGGAAATTGCCAGCATGATGCCGACAATCACCAGCGGCACCTGCCACGCTTCAAATTTGCCGAACCAAAGCATCAGGCTGGCACCCGCCGCCGCCAAGCTGCCCAAGGCCAAGCTGAGCAGGGCGATGACGCTCGGATCGAACGCCGGCTTGGCGGGCGCCGCCGCTGCGGTGGCGGGAGCCACCGGCGTGTTCGCCGCCGTCGTCAATTGCGCGTTCACATCGGCGTCCGCCGCGGCGGCCTGCTTGGCGGCGCGCTCCTCAATCATCCGCACCAGTTTTTTATACGGCGACCAGAACGCCTGCCGGACGCTGATGGGATTTTCCACGATCTTGGTGATGGTGGCGTCCCAGTCCCGGCCGGCGCGGTCGTAAAAAATTCCGTTGCGGCCAACAATCAAATTATCCGAATCGCCGCCGGTGAACGCAGCGACGATGGACAATTTCTCGCCGGTGCCCTTGCGGGCGCAATCGCAGTAGGCCATCGCGGCGTGCCGGCCGGCGTCGTCCACCGTGAGGCAGAGATCGCAACTGCGCTGGTCGAGATACAACGTGCCGGCCTGAAAAATCGCCTTGTCCTTGCGACCATAAAAATCCGCGAAGTTGACGAAGTTGCGGCAGAGCCTCGCCAGGTCGCGATGATAATGAATCAGCCGGTGCAGGCCGATGACGGCAACGGCATTGCCTTCCTCGGCCTTGTCCTTGGCGATGAGCGTGGTCAAAGTTTCCTTCGCCTTGCCCGCGAGGATTTCCCGCGCGCGGGCGAGGCCGATTTTTTCCACCGAGCCGCCGGTCTTGCTGGCGTTCCATGCGTCGAACGCGGCGAGCTTGCCGGTGAGCGCGTTCCAATCCGCCTCCGTCAAAACCGTCCGCGCGCCGAGCAGCGGCACGATGGCGTTCGCTTGCAGCGCTGCGATCGCGCCGGCCCAGGCGGGATTGATGCCTTGCGTGAGCGGCAATGGCGTCGTCGCGCCGACCTGCGCCAGCGGCAGGCCGGCGATGTCGGCGTGGTTGTTCGTCAAATCTTTCGCGCCGAGAATCGCGTAATCTTTTTCATCGCGGTTCAGCGCATTGATCGAACGCGGGTCAAACGCGGCGAGCCGGCCGCGCGCAAAATAATCTTCCACCTTGGCCTTGACCGCTTTCACGGCGGCGGCGGCGGCCTCGGTGTTCACGCCGAGCGGCAGGACGGTGGCGTCGGCCTCGGCTTTTTTCCACCAGTCGGAATACGCGGCGGCCTCGGCGAAAAACTGATCCACCCTGGCCTGGCTCACACCGGGCTGGCCGCTCACGTCGGCGTCCGCGCCGAGGCAGTTGATGATGTCGGCGATCACGGCCTTGGTCGCGTCGTCGCTCGCGGAATCAGCGGGCACGATGCCGTCGCCGTTGAACGGTTTGGCGGCGAAGGTCGCGGCGGCGGCGGCGGCTTCGTCAAAAGTGACTTCGTCGTTGTCGGCCTTGCCCAAAACCTGCCGGGCGAAATTGGCGATCAACTTGCCATCCGGCGTGGCGTCGTTGATGGCGGACGGCTTGAGCGTGGGGCTGCCCTTGAGCAGGTCGTCGGGATTTTTGAACAGGCCGCCCGCCCACTTGGCGGCGGCGATGAGTTCCGGCGCGCGCACGCGGCCGTCCTTGTCGGTGTCAATCAGCCCGAGCGTCGCCTTGTCAAATTCGACGCCCGTGGTGGGGCAGGCGAGGGCGACCCAGAGTTTCTGGTCGAGCTGGTCGAGGTTGAGGAGGTCGGCGCCGGAGCCGATGACAACCTGATTAAAGCCGCCGGCGCGGAAGAATTTCCAAGTGTGAGTTGTGGCCATAATTTTCCTTTGTTCTGAATTTACGCGAAAAGTTTAACCACGAAGGCGCAACCACGCCAAGCAAACTTTGCGGCGTGCGGCGGCGGGCAGCACGCGCAGCGTCAGTTAAAACGACCGCGCCATCGCCTTCAGCAACTGGTTCAGGTCATCGGCCAGCGGGAGAGAATGAAACAATGCATTTCGGCAAAAGTAAGCAAGAGTTTGAGTCGCGCCCCCGATCCACCCGCTTCAACCCGGCTGGCCGTCCCATCAGACCGCTGCCGTTGCCGGATTCCCCCCGTTTCCCACAGGACTCTCCCCACTAATTTGACAACTGTCCCCACAAAATATACGACTATCCCCTCAAACTTCACTGATATCCCCTTCGGTTCTACTGTCGCCCCCTTCAACTTAAATGTTTCTCCCTCCAATTCTGCGACTATCCCCTCAGATTCTACTGGTTCCCCATTCGATTTCGCTGTTATCCCCTTAAATTTTACTGCTCTCCCCTTTATTTTGAAGACTGCCGGTTCCATTTTACGGCATTTATTTTAGGGCTTGCATCCAGTTTCCGTTGAAATACGCTGGTTTTCATGAATCCAGCCCTTGCAACACCCCCAACCGCCACCGCCATCGCCCGCCCGGACATTGACCGGGTGGTGGCCGGCCTGCGGCATCGCAACCGCTGGAAGATGCTCAAGGAATTGAGTTGCGGCGAGCCGCGCACCATTGCCGAACTGGCCAAGGTGGCCGGCTGCGGCTACGACAACGCGTCCCAACATCTGCGCCAATTGTATCTCGCCGGGCTGATCGTGCGCGGGCGCGGCCATGTTTACGAAATCCCCAAGCAATACCTGCCCAGTCCCGGCCAGCCCGTCGTGGATTACGGCCACTGCCTGCTCCGGCTGGATGAGGCGGCCTGAAACGGGCGCGCCGGCGACGGGAGCGACGAAGTCCGTAGGACTGGCATCGTTGTAGAACCGACCATGCCAACGAATCAAGCTCCGTTCAGGAGCGACATCATCGGGAATGCGGACGGCAGATGCCGCCTCGACGGGGATGGGGAAATTTTGGTCTGGGTTTCTACAAAGATGTCGCGCCGACGGCGCTGGGTAAAAAACGGGCTTGTCGCCGGGACGGGCGGAGTTACAGTTGAATCAATCATGAAAACGCTTCCGGGAAAAAGAAACATCAGCGGATTCACGCTGATTGAAGCATTGGTGGTAATTGCGGTGATTGCCGTTTTGGCGGCGATGTTGCTTCCGGCTTTATCAGGTCGTTCACGCCAGCCAACTTTAATTCTCCCGAAAATTGAAAATCTTGGGACAAATGCAGTTCCTGTTTTGATTGAATTTCTAACGACTAACAAATTTCATCCTCAACAAAATGCAACGAACCAGCTTCGTGTTTCATACCGGAATGTCCGCGTCCTTGAGTTTGCAATGCAAACATTAGGGAGCATGGGAACGAATGCGGAACAGGCAGCGCCAATTTTGACAGAGTATTTGAGAAACGGTTACACTGCCGGTCAAGGTGCAGCGGCAGAAGCGTTGGCGAATGTTGGCCGTAACAAATTGGAAATTATTATTCCAATTCTAATCAATGCGCTCACCAATTCATCTCCAGTGCATAATCGAGGTGGAATTGCTGAAGCAATGGCTACACTGGGGACAAACTACGCAGACGTTTTTCTGCCGGTTTTAACAGGTGTAATAAACGACAAACTTACCGATGATGCAAACCGAAGGACAATAGCTGGAGCTTTGGCAGTTGTGGGAAAAAATATGCCGGCAGCGATAGTTCCAATGTTGATGGTTACATTCACGAACACGGCTACCGAATACCGGGACGGAATCGCGGATGCTCTGGCTTCCTTCGGAAATGATGCGCGTTCTGCCATCCCGATTCTATTAGTCGCCAGTCGAAGTCAATATTTCCCATTGCGAATGCACGCGGCCGTGGCTGTTAAGATAATTGCCCCTGAAACCCCAAATGCGCTCGCTCCTTTAATCAAAGATTTGGAAAGCCCGGAGATGTATGTCCGCCAGCAAACGATATACACTTTGGGCGGGTTGGGCACAAATGGCTACGAGGCCGTTCCTGCGTTGCTCAAATGCCTTTCTCATTCCGAACCCCAAACTCGAATTGACGCCACGCGAACACTCAACAATATCGGCATAACTTCCGATGAATATGTTTCTGCTTTGGGAATGAATCTCTCCTGTTCAAATGAGTATGTGTTTTTGGAGACGGTAGAAACTCTGGCAAACATAGCTGGCCACTCCAAAGCTGCTTTCTTCACCTTGGCAAAGGCGGCCGTCAGCGGCGAAATACAATGCCCCATTTACCGAGACAGCCCCATATTTTCACTTGGACAAGTCATGAGAACGAATACTCCAGATTTGTTGAAAGGTCTTGAGAACCCTGATCCGCAAGTGCGACTTGGAACCTTGGAGGTTTTTAACGCATTTCGAATTCCCATCATGCGTCCCCACATTGTTCCCGAAGCTGTTCCCATACTTCGGGAACTAGCGGAAAAAGATCCTGATCCGAATGTCCGTAGCCGAGCGAAGGACATGCTGTATTTCCAGTCTCCATAGTTTTATGAAAACGGATTGTTGTCAGAATTGCCAAATGCCCGTCAAACCAGCTCCGGCTCTTCAATTTTCTTTGGCGGCTTGGATAGCGGCGTCCCGTCCGAAGCTTCGGGATATTCAAAGATTTTCCCCTCGAAATTGCGGATGACCACGCGGTCGGCGTTGTGGCTCAAAACGTATTCGGGACTCACCGGCACCTTGCCGCCGCCGCCGGGCGCGTCAATCACATAGGTCGGCACCGCGTAACCGGTCGTGTGGCCGCGCAATTTCTCCATGATCGCCAGCCCCGTGCGCACGCTCGTGCGCAGGTGCGCGGAGCCGGAAATCAAATCGCACTGGTAGATGTAATACGGTTTTACGCGGCACATGAGCAGCTTTTGCAAATGCGCCTTCATCACGTCCGCGTCGTCGTTGACATGCTTGAGCAGCACGGTCTGGTTGCCCAGCGGAATGCCCGCGTCGGCCAGCCGGCCGAGCGCGTCGCGCACTTCCGTCGTGAGTTCGCGCGGATGATTCGAGTGGATGCTCAGGAAGAGCGGATGAAACTTTTTCAGCATCGCGCACAGTTCCGGCGTGATGCGCTGCGGCAGAAACGTCGGGATGCGTGAGCCGATGCGCAGGAATTCGATGTGCGGAATCGCGCGCAGGCGGCTTAACAGATTTTCCAGCTTGTCGTCGCTCAAGAGCAGGGGGTCGCCGCCGCTCAACAGCACATCGCGGATTTCCGGATGCGCGGCGATGTAGGCGATCTGCTTATCGAATTCAGGATGAAAATCGTAGCCGGTCGCATTGCTCACCAGCCGCGAGCGGGTGCAGTAACGGCAATACGCCGCGCAGCGGTCCGTCACCAGAAACAAAACGCGGTCCGGATAGCGATGCACGAGTCCCGGCACGGGCGAATGCGAATCCTCGCCGCACGGATCGCTCATTTCCCACGATGCGGTGTGCGTCTCGGCGAGCTTGGGAATCACTTGCAGCCGGATCGGGCAGTTTTCATCCGCCGGGTCAATGAGGTTGAAGAAATACGGCGTGATGGCGAGCGCGAGCTTGTGGTTCGCGAGTTTTGCGCCGGCGTATTCCTCCGGCGTGAGCGTCGGCAGAAATTTCTGCAACTGCTCCGCCGTGGTGATGCGGTGTTTGAGCTGCCAGCGCCAGTCGTTCCAGTCGGCGTCCGCAACGTCGTGCCAGTAGCCGCGCCCGGCGGACGAGAATTTTTTCAACGCTTGAAACCGGTTGCCCGCAGGCGGTTCCCCGCCGTCCTTGGATGAGTTTTCAGCCTGCATTTTTCAGTAAGCGCACTATAAATCGGCTTTCCCGTCTGTCAAGCGGCCGTCAGGGCGCGTTCAGGTTCAAATCTTCCGGCAGCGCGGAGAGTTTCAAATTTGACTCCACCTCGCGCCGGCGCGCGTCGAGTGCGTCCAGTTGTTTCGCCGTCGCCGCCGTGCCGGCCGGGCGGTGGCGCGCGGTTTTTTTGCGCTCGCCCAGAAAATCTGCGAGCACCTGGCGATAGCCGTCCGCGACCGGCGCAAGTTCGGGCGTGAGGCGGAGCTGGATCAGGTCCAGATCGCGCAGCCGGGTCTGGAAAATTTCCACCTGCCGGTCCGGTGAAAAATTCTGAAGGACGGCCTGCAGGGAAATTTCCGCATACGCGGGCAGGGCGTTGGACGAGTAGCGGACATTCACCGGCACGGCGAGCGCGGCGTCCAGCCGGTCGCGGCTGACGGCAGGCGTCCAGCGCGGGCCGGGCGCGCGCATGGCGAAGCGGACGACGCGGAGCGACCACCATTTTTCCACGTCGAGCGGGCGGCGGAAATCTTCGCGGAATGCGGCGAAGAAGGCCGACTGCCAGTTTTCATGCGCCGGCAATTCCGCGAGCAGCGCGCACACCTTGGCCGGCCCGTTTTTCAGCGCGAGCAGGTCGTGGACGAACAGTTGCGCGCTGGCGAGATACACGCCGCCGTCGGCGCCGTCCATCTGCGCGTCGGCCGGCCAGCACAACTGCTCGAAGGTCAGCGCGGGGAAATTTTGCAGGACCGTCCGCGCGGCGGCGAGCGGGTCAACGCCGCGCCGCTTTTCGTCGAGCCGCGTCTGCGGGATGCCGTTCACATTTTTGACGGGCGCGGTCAGGATGAGCTTGGTGTCCGTGGATTCCAGGACCTCCCGGGCCAGGCCGTCCACCAGCCAGTCCGGCGGAATGGCGTAGCGGCCATTGACGGGCGTGTTGCGGTTGGCGAGTTCCAGCAGCAGCCCGGCGCTGAAGCCGCGCCCGCACCGATTGCGGGAAACCACGTCCGGCAGCTCCAGCCGGTAGTTCCATTCGCGGAGGAACGGCTGGGCCGTGAGCGTCACTGGTTCATCCGGCGAATGGGCCGGGCGCAGCACGAGGAAAATTTTTCCGCTCCACGGCGCGTCGGCGGCGAGGCCGAGCTGCGCCCGGAGCGCGGCCTTGAACCGCTCGGCGGAAACGGCGAGCAGCGACGGCTCCAGCCGAAGCAGTTCGGCGTTGGTGCCCGCGTCCGCGCGGTGAAAATAGGGATTGCTGTCCGGCGCGGTGGAGACGATGAACTGTCCGGAAACGCTGCTGGTCGTGTTCGGCGCGAGCAGCGAAGACTGGCCGCGGGCGGCGGCGAGGAAAAACAGCAGGCCGGCGGCCAGCGCGCAGACCGGGCGCGGACGGTTCATTTTTTTTCCGGTTTGGCGGCGGGCTTGGCTTCGGTTTTCGTTTCAGCTTTCGTTTCGGACTTGGCGGGCGCAACGTCTTTTTTTGCCGACGACTTGTAGCCTTCGCTGCGGTAGTCGGTGATGTAAAATCCGCCGCCCTTGAACAGCAGCCCGGCACCCGCGCCGATCTGTTTGACAACCTTGCCGCGTCCCCATTTTTTCTGTGGACAAAGTTCTTTCGGGCAGGTTTTCAGCTCCGGTGCGGACATGGACCGCACCGCTTCAAATTCGTGGTCGCACTTTTTGCAGACGTATTCGTAGGTCGGCATGGCGGCTCAATGCGCGGGGGCATTGGTCGTCGCGCCGAGCGGCGGAATGACCCGCACCGAGCCGTCGGAGCCGACCTCGACGTTCAGCCCGTAATTCGGCGTGGCGGCGGGATTGTTCGTCACCGGGACGGTGCGCTGGATGAGCAGCTGGGCGCCTTTTTTCTGGCTGTTGTCATTCTTCATGAGCTGCAGCCGGCGGGCGACAAAGAGGTCGTCCTTGATTTTTCTGACCTGCTGGCGGAGTTCGTCCACGTCGTTGAACTTGTGCTCGATCTCGGCCTTCTGCGCCATCTGCTTCTGGAGTTCCTGCTGGAGATAGACGCTGTTGCTTTCCGAGAGGCTCAACCGGCTCTGCGTGTCCGCAATCAGCGAATCCAGCTTGGCGATGGTGTTGGTGAGTTCGCTGGCCTGCTGGTCGAGCACCTTGTTCTGGACTTCCAAATCGCCGATGCGGCTGTTGAGGTTGGTGATTTGCTGCTGGGCGTTGGCGATGGTGGTCTGGCTTTCGGCAATCGTCACCTGCGCGGCGGCGAGGCTGTTGGAAAGCTGCGCGGCCTGCTGCTGGCTCAGCGCAAAGTCGTTTGAATAGGTGAGGTTGGCATTGTTGAGGCCGATGATTTTCAGCTGGGCATCCGCCACCTGGTTGGAAAAATCCGCGATGGAACTCACGTCGGTGGTGTGCTGTTCCTCGCCCTGTTTCTTAACGGCCAGCAGCCCAATGAGGAGGCCAATGCAGGCGAGAGCCAAAATCACAATGACAATTTTTAGTTTCATAATGCTGAATTTGTCCGCCGTCGCCGTTGGTTTGTCAAGCCCGCTTACTGCGCCGGGTCGGCCAGATTGGTCTTGCTCATCTCGGCATCAGCTTGGGCGCGGACGCTTTCATCCAGCGCCTTGAGCGTCGGGTCGGTGATGGTCACCTGCTGCTCGGCGCGCAGGCTTTTGACGTAGGCGGGGGCCTGGGCCTTAATTTGTTCCGATTCCACCTCGCCCTTGCAGACTTCGGCCACGGTCTTGTTGATCTGCGGCAGCGTGTCGGTGTAGGCAAACGTCTTGGCCGGCGTCTTGTCAATCATCTGGATGATGTGGTAGCCGAACTGCGTGGTGATGACGTCGCTGACCTGATTGTTCGTCAGCGAGAACGCGGTGGCCTCAAACTCCGGCACCATCTGGCCGCGCGGAAATTCCGGCAGTTCGCCGCCATTGTCCTTCGAGCCGGGATCCTCCGAATACTGCTTGGCCAGCGTCGCAAAATCCGCGCCGCCGCGAATCTGCACGAGCAGGGAATCAATCTGCTTGCGCTTGGCGGCGACGGCGTTCGTCGGCAGCGGCGTCCGCGTGGCCGGATCCATCGTCATCAGCAAAATATGCCGGACGTGTGCCGTTTCCGGCTGTTCAAACTCCGCCGCGTGCTTGGCGTAAAACGCTTTGGCCTGGTCATCCGTGACGCTGATGTTCAGCTCGCGCTTCAGCGTCGCCTTGGCGGTGGCCTCCTGCGTGGCCTTGGCACGCAGCTCGTCCACCGTCATGCCCACGGCCTTGAGCTGGCGCTCGAAGGCCTCGGTCGAGCCGAACCGCTTGATGAGGCTGGCGTATTGCAGGTCCGCCTCGGCGGCACCGGCGGCGCGGTCGGCGGGTGTCGCCTTCTGCAGCAGGCACTGGATAGTGATCAGCTGGTTCAGGATGGCGATGGAAAATTCCGAGGGCAACTGCTGCCCCTGCGCGGCGGCGTTGGCTTTCGCGCCGGTCAACACCTGATCCAGCTCGCTCTGCTTGATGTCAAAGCCCTTGGCCGTGACGATGGCCGGGTCGCCGAACAGCGCCTTGATGGTCGCCTCGGGGCTGGCGTTCGTGCCGGCCGGCATCACGGCGGGTTCAGTGACGGCCACGGCGGAAATCACACCGGCCATCAGCGCGGCGGACAGGATCAATTTTAATTTCATTGGTTCAATTGGACTGACAAGTTTCGTTTAAGTTCAAAAACAGAATCACAACTTTACCACTTTCACGTTGCTGATGTCATGGTCTTTTTTCAATTCATCCAGCACGGCCTGCGGCGGCTCGCTGTCGAGGCTCAAGACCGTCAGCGCCTTGCCGCCCGCCGTGTCGCGGCCGAGGCTCATGCTGGCGATGTTCACCTTGTGCTTGGCCAGCAGCGTGCCGAGATGGCCGACGATGCCCGGCTTGTCCGCATTGTTCAACATCAGCAAAGTCCCCGTGACCGGGATTTCCACCGCCTGGCTGAACAGCCGCACGATGCGCGGATTATTCGGCGAACCAAAGAACGTGCCGCCCGCCGAAATCAATTTCTGGCCGTTGCCGAAAACCTGGACGTGCACCCATTCGTTGAACGTCACCGGCTCGTCCGATTTTTTCTCCTCGACGGTGATGCCGATGCTCTGCGCCACGCTGCGAACATTGACGTTGTTCACGTCCTTCAAATTGCTGGTGGACAAAAAGCCGCGCAAAATCGCGCGCGTCACCGGGTCGATGTTCGTCAGGTTTTTCGCGTTGCCGCCGTAGGTGATGTGCAGCTTGTCTGCGCTCGCCGGCGTGAGCTGCGCGAGCAATTTGCCCAGCGCCTCGCCGAGCGGCAGATACGGCTTCACCTGCTCGGAGGTTTTCGCATCGAGATATGGCAAATTCACCGCATTGCGGACCTCGCCGGTGAGCAAATAGCCCGCGATGACTTCCGCGACTTCAATGCCGCATTTTTCCTGCGCTTCTTCGGTGCTCGCACCGAGGTGCGGCGTGAGAATCAAATTCGGCTGCTTGCGATACGGATGATCTGCCGGCAGCGGTTCCACGGCGAAAACATCCAGCGCCGCGCCGGCCACCTTGTTCGATTCCAGCGCCGCAATCAAATCCGTTTCTGAAATAATTTCGCCGCGCGCGCAATTCACAATCTTCACGCCGGGCTTCATTTTGGCGAATGCCGCCGCGTTCAGCATTTCCTTCGTCTCCTTCGTCACCGGCATATGGACGGTGATGAAATCGGCGACTCGATAAACCGCGTCCAAATCCGCCGCGAACTCCGCGCCGATGGCTTTCGCGCGGTCTTCCGTGAGATACGGATCAT
>Ga0302266_10001697_pt1 | contig 19930 bp, 16 predicted proteins | sample III_Bog_E1_2_FD_194559 | JGI IMG/M metagenome (GOLD analysis project Ga0302266, IMG submission 194559) | Peat permafrost microbial communities from Stordalen Mire near Abisko, Sweden - III_Bog_E1_2 | ecosystem: Environmental > Terrestrial > Soil > Wetlands > Peat | place: Sweden: Abisko... | reverse complement strand
AAAGGAAGACGATTATCCGGCTGGCAGAATCATAGCCCGAAGCTAAATAGCGCCACTCATTGACAGTGAAATCATTACCATTTGAGCCTGTCCCGATATTCACTGCAAAATGGCGGTGTTGGGGAGGTGCTGGGCTATGCGGGACTGCCACTCGGCGGGGCCGGTGGTGTGGACGCTGGAGCCGAGCGAATCGACGGCGACGGTGACGGGCATGTCGACGACATCGAACTCGTAGATGGCCTCCATGCCGAGGTCGGCGAAGGCGAGGACGCGGGCGGAGTGGATGGCCTTGGAGATGAGGTAGGCCGCGCCGCCGACGGCGATGAGGTAGACGGAGTGGAACTCGCGGATGGCGGCGATGGCTTCTGGCCCCCGCTCGGCCTTGCCGATCATTCCGAGCAGGCCGGTCTGGGCGAGGACCTGGCGGGTGAACTTGTCCATGCGGGTGGCGGTGGTGGGGCCGGCGGGGCCGACTGCCTCGTCGCCGACGGCCTGAACCGGGCCAACGTAGTAGAGGAAGCGGCCGCGCAGGTCGACGGGGAGGGTTTCGCCGCGGTTGAGCATGTCGGTGAGGCGCTTGTGCGCGGCGTCGCGGCCGGTGAGCAGCGAGCCGGAGAGCAGGATGACTTCGCCGGGCTTCCATGTCTGGATGTCTTCCCGCGTAACAGCCGCGAGATTGACGCGGCGGGCGTTGGTGGGCGCGTAGGTGAGCTTGGGCCATGCGTCGAGATCGGGAGGAGCAACAGCTACAGGACCACTGCCGTCGAGCCGGATGTGCAGATGGCGCGTGGCGGCGCAGTTGGGGATCATGGCCACCGGCAGATTGGCCGCGTGGGTGGGGCAGTCGAGGATCTTGACGTCGAGGACGGTGGTGAGTCCGCCCAGTCCCTGCGCGCCGATGCCGAGCTGGTTGATGCGGTTATATAGCTCGATGCGGAGCTTCTCAATATTGGTGAGGGCCGCGCCTGATTTTTCGCGCTGGATGAGTTCGTGCATGTCGATGGGGGCCATGAGCGACTCCTTGGCGAGAACCATGGATTTTTCGGCGGTGCCTCCGATGCCGATGCCGAGCATTCCCGGCGGACACCATCCGGCGCCCATGGTGGGGACGGTCTTCACCACCCAATCGACAACGGAGTCGGTGGGATTGAGCATGGCGAACTTGGCCTTCGCCTCGCTGCCGCCGCCCTTGCTGGCGACGGTGATGTCGAGCGCGGAGCCCGCGACCAGCTCGACGACGACCATGGCGGGTGTGTTGTCGCCGGTGTTCTTGCGGGTGAAGGCGGGGTCGGCGAGGATGCTGGGGCGGAGGAGATTGTCGGGGTTGAGCCACGCCTCGCGGGTGCCCTGGTCGATCATCTGCTGCATGGACATCATGCCGTGCGTGGCGGAGGGCGCCCACTGGACTTCCATGCCGACCTTGACGAAGGCGGTGACGATGCCGGTGTCCTGGCAGATGGGACGATGGCCCTCGGCGCACATGCGGGAGTTGATGAGGATCTGCGCGATGGCGTCCTTGGCGGCGTGCGACTGCTCGTGCTCATACGCGCGGGCGAGGTTGGCGATGTAATCGACCGGGTGGTAGAAGCTGATGTATTGCAGCGCGTCGGCTACGGAGCGGATTACGTCGTCCTGGCGGATGATGGTCATAGAGGCCTCCGCATCATTCTATGGCGCGGGGACGACTTTCGGCACGGCCAAAGACCCGGTGCTACTTCTGGCGGCCGAAGCGGTAGACCACGCCCATCTCGAAGCCGGCGTTGTTCTGCAGCGAGCCGCCGAAGGTCGTCGCGGTGTAGCTGGGAGTGATGCGGAAGGCGAGGTTGGGGTAGAGGTTGAGGTCGAGGCTGCCGCCGAGAGAGAAGGCCGGGCGCGCGTTGGTGGAGGGCCAGAGGCCGAGGTTGGCGGCGGAGATGCCCTTCGATGCGCCGTCGAACTTGCCGATGGCCGTGCCGCCGAGGGCGAAGACGCTGAGGGCGGTCTTCTGGCGCAGGCGGAATCGATAGGTGGGACCGACGAGGAAGGGATACTCGGAGATCTGCGGACGACCGACGAGGGAGGCGTAGGGGTTGAGGTTGTCGATCTTGGCGTTGCCGTAGGCGCCGCGCACCTCGCCAGTGAGGCCGAGGTTGCGGTTGAAGTAGTAGGTGGTGTTGAGCCAGAAGGCGATCTCGCTGTTCTTCTGGGTGAACTGGCCGGAGCGGAAGCGGAGATAGCCGCCGCCGCCGGCAACCTCCCAGCGATGGGTGTAGGTTTCGGCGATCTGGCGCTCGATGCGTGCCTTGCGGTTGGCGTTGGTCTCGCGGCCGGAGCGGCGCGCGTTCTGCGCGAGGGCGGAGGATGCCGAGAGTGCCGCGACCAACAAGACTGCTGGCAAAAGCTGTATGCTACGAACGAAACGGGACGGCGAACGAAAGATCAACGAGAACTCCTGCGGTCGCCTCCATTTTTTGAGCTCGTTGGAGGCGAGGTTGGCGCGGCGGAGTTGTCCGCCGACAGCCACTTCCCTATTAGAACATCCGGCGCGGCTTCTTGGCGCGGCGGAGACGAGAAGGCGAGGATTCCATGGCGAAGAGCAGAGCATCGGGCGGCGGAGGCGGCAAGGTTTTTCTGGGATTTTTGCTTGGGTTGGCGGTGGTGGCGGGCGGCACGGCGGCCTATCTGCGCTTCGGCGCGCTGCCAGTGGCGACCGCGGACAAGCCGTTTCCGTTGGAGAAGGCGATCGTGAGCGTTCCGCTGAAGGCGCGGATCGCAAGCCAGATGCAGCCTGCGCCGTTCGGCACCGATGAGGACGCCTTCGAGGGCGGGGCTCATGTGTACCGCACACAGTGCGCGGGATGCCATGGCACGCCGGGGCACGATGTTGCGTTTGCAAAGGAGATGTATCCGGCTGCTCCGCAACTGTGGAAGAAGCACGCCAAGAACAATGTGGTGGGGGTGAGCGACGACGAGCCGGGCGAGACCTATTGGAAGGTTGCCAACGGAATCCGGCTGACCGGAATGCCCGCGTACAACCATGTGCTGACGGATACGCAGATGTGGCAGGTAACGCTGCTGCTGAAGAACGCGGATCAGCAGTTGCCCGATCCGGTGATGAAGATTTTGACTACGCCGTAGGGTGAGGAGCAGGGTTAGACCCAGTTCTTGTCGTCGAAGAACTTAAAGCCCGCATGGGTGAGGCGCTCAAGTTCGGCGATCAACTCGGCGTCCGGCGTGATCTTGAAGTTGAAGCAGGCCTTGCCCTGCATGCGCTTGCGCAGCGCGGGAGAGATGGTCCTGCTGAGGGATTCGTTCATGTATAGCGGCAAGAGATGGAAGCTGACGTAGGCCTTGCCCAGGCGGACCGAACTAAAGAACATAGGGTGTCCTTTGTGCTGGGGGAAGGGCGAGGGCTTGCGGCCAACGAGTGTGTATTCGGTCGCGCTGTCGGACTGCACGCTGAGCCGGTCGAGATGGCGGCGGAAGACCTGCTTGAGCTTGGCAAAGACTTCATCGAATCCGGCGGGCGTGGTTGACATGCCGTCCTCCTATTGCGTTCACTTCAACGAATAGGATGCGGCAGTGACGAATTGGAAGCTGTTTTTTCGGAAGCCGGCGGAGGGGTCGTTGAGGAAGTTGTCGGTGGAGGTGACGGTGAGGCCAAGCCGCTTGAAGACGGGCATCACGAGCCCCAGTAGAGCGTTGGCGGAGTAGGCGCTGGAGTTGTTCCAGGCGGGCAGAACGCTGGCCGATTCGGTGAAGACCAGCTTGCGCGGCATGTTTCGGTGGTATGCCTCGGAGAGCGTGGAGCCGATGAGTTCCTGGTTGCTGGAGGCGGTCTGGAAGTCCTGCTCCTCGTAGTGCAGGTCGGCCTTGACGTCCATCTGCTGGCGGCCGTTCTTGAGAGTCGTCCATCCAATGCCGCCGCCGTAGACCTGTTGCAGGTCGAGGCCCTGCGCATAGTTGTGGTCGAAGCTGGTTTGGGCGAGTGCGAAGAATTGCGGGGAAAAGTACTGGTCGCGCTCGGCGTGGGCGTGGAAGATGCTGGTGAGCGCGACCGAGGGCGGCGAGGGCGGCGTGGTCTGCGGAATGACCGGCGAGGTGAGCTTGCCGTAGGTCTCCTGCAGGTCGAAGCTGGTGCGGTTGCGCGCGGGCAGGAAGGGCACGGCGGGAATGGCGCGCACCAGAGCGACTCCGGCGGTGTAGGTGAGGCCGTTGTTGGTGGAGCGCACGACGGTTGCACCGCCATGGACGGAGCCGTTCCATCCGTAGAGCGGGCCGGGCAGCTTGGCCAGTTCGCGATTGTAGGTCGGCTGGTCGATGATGTAGGCAATATGGTCCTCCGGCAAGGTTTCGACCGCACCCTGGGGAGTTGTGACGGTCAGCTTCTTGTCGCTGTACTGGATGGTGCCGGGCGTGACTGCCTTGCGGCTGATGGGAGCGTTCTTGCCGAGGACGGCGAAGCTGCCGCTGGCACGCAGCAGTTTGACCTTGTCGAGGGAGACGGTGATCTCGCCGGCCACGTCGCTCTTGAAGACGATGGAGTTGCCGATGCCGCGCTCGAGAGTGCCGTTCAACTGATCGCCGTTGGTGAAGACGATGAGGTCGGGAGGGGGCTTGGGGGTTTTGACCTGCGCGCGGGCGAGAGGCGCGGTCGAAGACGCCGCTGCGAAAATGAGAAGTGTTGCGAGAAGTGAGATCGTACGGTGGGTGGATTTTATGTTGCGCAGTGCAAAGAAGCTCATCTATTCAGGATAGCGTAGCTTTGTTGCAGGAGCCATCGACATGAACCCTCTCGTGCGCGCACTGGGAACAGTGCTTCGGCTGGTTGGAATCTCGAGCCCGGAGGACACGCGGCCCAAGACGAAGAACTCGGCGGAGCCTCCGTCGTGGCGCGAGCCTGCCGAGCAGAAGAGTGCTCCGGCACAGGAGCAAGATAAATAATCCGCGCTGGGCGCGTTACAGACTGGGCTGGATTCCGATGCCGGCTTCTGCGAAGCGTCTTATTGCAGGTTCAGGAACTGCTGCAGGTTGTCGGCTGCGCTGGCTATGGCGCGGGCCAGGCTGAGCTTGGCGAGGTTGTGGGCGAAGACGCTGTTGATGCTGTCGAGATCAGCGGAGGTGAGCGACTCCTGCGCCTGCACGACTTCGACGTTGTCGGTGACTCCGGCGTCGAAGCGCTGACGGGTGAGGTCGAGCGTCTCCTTGTTGACCTGAAGATTGCGCTGGGCCAGCTTGACCTGGCTGGTTGCTGCTTCGAGATCGAGGAAGGCGTTGCGCACATCGCTCTCCACCTGGCCCTTGAGGTCTTCAAGCTCGGACTGGCGCTGGGTGAGCGCGGCTTGGGCGGTCTTGATGTCGCCCTCGGTGCGGCCTCCCTGCCATATGGGAATGCTGAGCGTGGCGGCGGCGGAGAACGTTGCGCTGGCCTGCGCGGGGTTGGTGCCGATGGCGCCGTAGTTTCCATTGATGGAGAGCGACGGCAGACGCTCGTCGTGTGCGGCGGAGAGCGCGTGCTGGGCGGCGCGGACCTGCGCTTCGGCGGCCTTGATGTCGGCGCGGCGGTCGAGGGCCTGGTGAATCGCGTCGTCCTCGCTGAGGCTGGGCGCGGCGGCGAAGGGCACCTCATCGGTAAGGTCGTAGGCGTCGTTGGGCGGAAGGCCGATGCTGCGCGCAAGAGCGATCTTCTGCTTGGCCAGTTCAGTTTCGAGCGAGATGACGCGCTGCTGCTGTGTCAACTGCTCGACCTCGCTGCGATCGACGTCGATCTGAGGCGCTACGCCGACGGCGCGCTTCTGCTGAGTCTGCTGGAAGAGTGCGGTTGCGGTGTCGAGCTGCGCATGGGCCGAGGCAACGCGCTCACTGGTTGCGATGATCTGGAGGTACTCGCCGCAGACAGCGAGGACGACGGCGTCTCTGGCATCGCGGGCGGAGAACTGAGCCGCGTGAACCTCGTCGCTGGACGCACGGAAGTTGTCCCATGCCGTGAGATCGACGACCGACTGCGTGACGTTGCCGCGCAAGTCGATGTTGTTGTACGGGCCGACGATGGTGGGGAAGCTGAAGCCGGGGATGGGAATGTGGATGCGCAGGCCCTCGGCGGCGAGGTTGGCCTGCTGCAACGATTCGGCGAGGTAGCCGCTGACGTTGGGAAGTAGCGCGCTGCGGGCGATCTCGCTCTGTCCCTGGGCCTGGCGCACGGTGCGGTTGAAGTTGGTCGCGCCGAGGTTGAAGTTGAGGCCGCGTTCGATGGCGTCGCGCAGCGAGAGCTTGCCGTTGAATGGAAGCTTCGCCGTGCTCGACGAGCTGCCGGTGAAGGGGCCCTGAATCTGCACCGAGGGATTGATGGTCGTCACGCTATTGGTGGTTCCGGCGATGGGCGTTTCGATGGCGGTGACGGAGCCGCTGTTGCCCGCGCGGCCGGAGAGCGGGAGTTGCGCGGCCAGCGTGTGCTGCGGCTGCGCTGCGCTCTGCGCCGAGGCCTGCGTTGGCATGGCGATGGTTGCGATGCACGCGAGCAGCGCGATTGCAGCGATGGAAAGAATCGGGGCGACTTTAATCTTCGAGTGATTCATGGCGATGTTCCTTTTACTAGCTGAGTTGCTTGCGGAAGCGCGAGATGCTGAGCGCGACCAGAACGACGGTGAAGAGCAGCAGGCCGAGGAAGTTTGGCCAGAGGTCCATGAAGCCGCTTCCCTTCAGCGTGCTTCCGCGGACGATGGTTGCGAAGTGGTGGACCGGGTTCAGCACGGTGAGCGGCTGCAGCCACTTTGGCATGGCCTCGACGGGATTGAGCGCGCCGGACAACGCGGAGAGCGGCGGGTTGACGAAGAAGCTGGTGAGTTGTGCCTGTTGCGCGGAGCGGCTGAATGTGGCGATGACGGTCCCGATGCTGATGCCGGAGAGGATGCAGAGGCAGCCCGCGCCGAGCAGCAACAGAATGTTGCCGCGAAATGGAACTCCGAAGACCAGCCGAACGACGGCGAGGGCCGCGAACATCATCAGGGTGAGAAGAAAGAAGAGCGGCGCGATCTTGGCGATAATAATCTCGGTGGTGCTGGCTGGCGACATGAGGAGCTGTTCGATGGTGCCTGCCTCGCGCTCGCGCACCATGGCTGCGGAGGCGACGATGGAGCTGTTCAGAATGAGAAGCAGGCCGAGGACGCCGGTGACGATGAACCACGAATCGACCAGGCCGGGGTTGAAGAGAAACGCGGGCTGAATCTCGACCTGGCCGCGGCGGGCGAGGCTGTCTGCTGCGACAGGCTGAACCTGGAGGCGAACTCCCTGCTGGCGGAGTCCGTTGTTGTAGCTCTGGAGGACGCCCTCCGCGTAGGCGCGGGCGATGGTGGCTGTGTTGGCGTTGGTTGCATTCAGAAGAAATTGCACTGTGGTGGGACGTTGGCGTGCGAGGTCTCGCGCGTAGTCATAGGGGACGACCACTCCGGCGTCTGCGTCTCCCCGGCTGACCGCGTCGCCGAGCTGATCGACCGACGGGTAGGTGCCGGCGAGGCGAAAGCTCTTGCTCTCGGTCAGCGTGGAGACCAGCTCGCGGCTCTCTGGCGTATGGCTGTCGTCCACCACGGCGAGACGCACATCGGAGACGTTGGCGCTGAGCGCGAAGCCGAAGAGTGTGAGTTGCAGGACGGGCGGCAGGACAAGCGAGAGCTGGAGCCGGCGGTCGCGGCGAATCTGGTCGAATTCCTTCTTGACCAGGGCGAGCAGGCGGTAGTTGAAGAGGCGATTGAGGAGGTCTCTCATGGCTATGCCTTTACCTGCATGCGTCTCATGCCGCGCCACGCAAGGGTGTAGAAGATGGAGCCGATGACTCCGATGATGATGACCTTGTACCAGACGGCGGGCCAGCCACCGCCTTGCAGCAGGGCGTCGCGCACGATCTCGATGTAGTAGCGTCCCCAGACGAAGTTGGATATCCAGCGCAGGGCGATGGGAATGTTCTGGATGGGAAACATGAGGCCGGAGAGAAGAAAGACAAGCAGAAATCCGCCGAGCGCGACGGCTTGCAGGGCCGCGGTCTGGTTGGGAATGACCGCTCCTATCATGGTGCCGAACGAGGCCACGCAGAAGGTGTAGAGGATTGTGGCAATGATGACGGGCGTGGGATCTCCGGCAAAGCTGAGGCCAAAGTAGGTGAAGAGAAGCGAAGACATGACGAGTGCTTCGCCCAGCGCGACGGCCATGAAGGCAAGAATCTTGCCCAGCAGAAACTCGTGCGCGGAGATGCTGGAGACGTAGACCTGAAGGATGGTCTTCTGCTCGGTCTCCTTGGCCATGGCCAGCGCGGCAAGCAGCGGCGGAAACATGGAGATGGCAAGCACGAAGACTCCGGGGCCGTAAAACTTTTTCGAGGAGAGGCCGGGGTTGAACCACAGGCGGATAGCGGCCTGCACGGGCGCGGCCTGGCTGCCGCTGGCGAGCTGCCGGTTGTACGCGGCGGCGATCAGGCTACCGTCGCCTGCGACCAGCTTGGCGGTGTTCGCGTCGGACGCGTCCATCATGAATTGCACGGGCGCCTGCACTCCGCGCGCCAGGTCGCGGCCAAAGTGGGGAGGGATGATGAGCACGGCGCGCGCGGCGTTGGAGGCGAGCGCCTCTTCGGCGGACTTGTCCACGGGCCACGCGACAACGTGGAAGGAGATGGAGGCGCGGAAGGCGTCGATGAAATTGTTGGAGGCCGAGGAGCCGTCGAAGTCCTGCACCACGATGGGGAGATTGCTGACCGTGAGCGAAAGCGCCGCGCTCATCAGCAGAAGCATGACCACGGGAAGCACCAGGGCGAGCGCCAGCGTGCGCCAGTCGCGAACGATCTGCGTCAGCTCTTTTCGCACCTGCGCGACGATTCGTCTCATGGCTGCTCCTGTTTGCTTCGCTGGTCCGTTCTATTTCTCAATTCACTTCTCAATGGCCACCTTGCCTTCCAGGCGCGCCTTCTCCACGATGGAGATGAAGACGTCTTCCAGCGAGAAGCGGTCTTCGCGCGCGCTGAGTACATGGAGGCCGTTCTCTTCCAGCCACTTTGTGGTCTGCTGGATGGCGATCTCCGGCGCGTCTTCGGTGATGAGGTGAAGACGCTTGCCGAAGAGCGAGACGCGCCAGCTTTCGCCGTTACGCTTGAGCAGGTCAACGGCGCGTTGCGGCTGGTCTACGATGAACTGAATTAAATGTCCGGACTGTTGGCCCTTGATGCCGCTGGGCGTGCCTTCGGCAACAAGATGGCCTGCGACCATCATGCCCAGGCGGTTGCACTGCTCGGCCTCTTCGAGATAGTGCGTGGTGACAAGGATGGCGGCGCCGCCGTCGGCCAGCCGGTTGATCATCGTCCAGAACGCTCGGCGCGCCAGCGGATCAACGCCGGAGGTGGGTTCGTCGAGGAAGAGGATGTCGGGCTCGTGCATGATGGCGGCGCCGAATGCCACGCGCTGCTTCCATCCGCCGGGCAGGCTGCCGGTGATCTGGTCCTGCTTGCCTTCGAGGCCGGAAAAAGACAGCACCCAGCGGATCTTTTCTTCGCGCTCCGTGTCGGGAACTCCATAGACGCCGGCGAAAAAGTCAAGGTTCTGGCGGATCGAGAGGTCGTCGTACAAGGAGAACTTCTGCGACATATATCCAATGCGCTTGCGCACCGCCTCCGAGCGCAGGTCCTGCTGCGTGCCGGCCAGTTCCATGGTGCCGCTGGTTGGGTCCAGCAGGCCGCAGAGGATGCGGATGGTTGTCGTCTTGCCCGCGCCGTTGGCCCCAAGTAGGCCGTAGACCTCGCCGTTGCGAATCTGCAGGCTGACGTCTTTTACCGCGGTGAACTCGCCAAACTCCTTGACCAGATTGGTTGCCCCGATTGCGATTTGACCGCGTAGATCGCTGTGATCGTGGCGCGCGGGGAACTCGGCTGTGGCTGCGCTTTGGCCCAGCGCACGCAAACGGGCGACGAAGGTATTCTCCAGCGTGGGTTGATCGACATGCATCTCGTCGATGGAGACTCCCGCGCGGGACAGCTCTTCGGCGACTCGCTTCTGCTCTTTCTCCGGATCGCGAACAAGCAGGTCGAGACGATCGCCGAAGCGCTGCACATCCATGATGTCTTTGCCAGGACCAGATTGCGCGGAGAGAATTTTCTCCGTCTTGCGCAGGTCTGGCGTGCGCAGTTCGATGCGTTTTGCGTCGAGGCTGTCGCAGAGCTCCTCCGCCGTGCCGATTCGAAGAATCTGTCCCTGGTGCATGAAGCCGATGCGGTGGCATCGCTCCGCCTCATCGAGGTACGGAGTGGCAACGAGAATGGTGAGGCCCTCCGACGACAGGTGGGCGAGAACGTCCCAGAACTCGCGGCGCGAGACGGGATCGACGCCGGTGGTTGGCTCGTCGAGCAGCAGGATGTGGGGCTGCGGAACCAGCGCGCAGATCAGCGAGAGCTTCTGCCTCATGCCGCCGCTCAACTTTCCGGCGAGGCGGTCGGAGAAGCGGTCCATGTCGAACATGCGCAGGTATTGCTGGCCGCGGTCGAGGATCGCCTGCGGGTCAATGCGGCGCAGATCGCCGCTGTAGCGAATGTTCTCGGCGACAGTGAGGTCGGGATAAAGGCTGAAGGCCTGAGTGAGATAGCCGGTCTGCGAGCGCATCTCGCGCGCCGGGCGGCCGAAGATGTTGGCAACGCCGGAGGTCGCCTCCATCACGCCGGCGAGGATCTGAAAGGTCGTGGTTTTGCCCGCGCCATCCGGACCGATGAGGCCGAATATCTCGCGCGGGTGGACTTCAAAGCTGATTCCCCGTACGGCCTCAACTTCGCCATAGTGCTTGGTGAGGCCGCGAGCCTCAATGGCTGACGGCTCGCCGACGCGCTGTGCGGCGTTGGGATCGACATCGCGGTCTGGAATCGCGGCGATCACTTATGGCTGACCTTTGGCCAGGTGTCGCCGCTGACGAGAACTTCGCCGTCGACGGGCATTCCGGGCTTGGCGAATCCGAAGCCAGCCTTCAACTGCAGCTTGATGCCGACCACCTGCTTGACGCGGTCGTCGCGGAAGTAGGTGTTCTCCGGCGTGAAGGTTGCCTGCGGATCGATGCGCGAAACATACGCATCGACCGGCTGCTGCGGGTTCGAGTCGAGATAGACGCGCGCTGCCTGGCCCACCTTCACCTTGCCAATATCTCCCTCTGGCACAAAGCCGCGCAGATAGACCTTGCTCAGGTCGAGCAGCGTGATAAGCGCGGTTCCGGCGGGTATCACCTCTCCCGGTTCGGCTGCGCGCGTGACGACGGTCCCGGTGAACGGCGCGCGTATGGTGAGGTCGTTGCGATTGTCTTCCGCCTCGGCAAACTGAGCACGGGCCTGTTGTGTTTGTGCCGCGGCGCTCGCGACCTGCGCCTGCTGCTCGGCAATTTGACTTCGCACGAGAGCGACCTGCGACTCACGGAGGTTGGGGTTTGTGAGCATTGCCTGAGCGGTGGTCAGTTCAGCCTGCGCCGCATCGACGCGGCGCTTCGTCGCGGCAACCACGGCGGCCTGCTGATCGGCGGTGGTTGCGGCCTGCAGGCCCTGGCGCTCCGAGACTGCGCCGGACTTCGCGAGGCGCGTGTAGGCTTCCTTGTCGAACGCAGCGAGCTGATAGGCGGCCTGCTGCTGCGCCAGGTCGGACTGCGCGGCGGCCAGTTCGGCCTCGGCCTGATGGACGTGGCCTTCGGTGTCGAGCTTCGACTGGCCCACCTGTATGCGACTCTGATCCAACTGCTGCTGCAGGACGGCGATCTGCTGGTGCGCGGCATCGCCCTTGGCTTCGGCAGATGTGAGTGCATCCTGGGCCTGGTCCTCGCGCGCGCGAATCTGCGCATCGTCGAGAGTGGCGATTATGTCTCCGGCATTGACGCTGTCGCCCTCGCGCACGCGGACCTCGAGGATGCGCCCGGTGGTCTTGGAGGCAACGGCGGAGTCGTCTCCCTCGATGCGGCCGCTAACGGCGACGATGCTGGCGGGCAGCGCGGGCGTGGAGAAGAAGACGCGCCAGATGACAAGGCCAACAATTATCAGCAGCACCGCGCCGACGGCGATTCGTATGGTGCGGCGGCGTTTGGTTGCGGCGGCTTCGAGTGCGTCTTGCGTTGCGGGTTCGGCAGCGCCTGGCGCGGCACCCTTGGCGGTATCCGGCTGGGTTGTCGGCTCGGCCTGCTGCGACAGGCCCGGAGGTGTGGGTTCGCTCATTTACTTGCCCTCGGTTTTACTGCTGGTCTGGTTCGTTTGATGCTTCGCGTGGAAGTCTCTGATCGAAAATTCTGGATATAGGAGAGTGAAAAGTCGGCGATGTGGTCTGCGATGCGCTCCACCTGGTCGGGCGTCAACTCGAACTTCGGCCAGATTGCGGTCACCAGAGGGCCGGCCAACGCGTAAACCATGATCTGCCCCAACAGGCTAATCGCACAGAGACGCGTGCTCTCGTCCTCCGCGGGCAAGCCGATCATTCCCCCGATGAGTCCGAGCAGGCGGTGAAACAACGGTTGGCCCGCTTTATTCACAAGCCGCCGCAGCGCCGGTGTAGGCTGCGCCAGCTCATGGGCCATGATCCGGAAGTTCCAGTCTGGCCGGTCCCCACGGAACAGACTGTGAATACGGGCGCGAATGACAGCGCGCAGAATCTCTTCAGGCGGGGCCGACAGGTCGAGCGCGATCTGCGCCGCCTGAAATTCGGCGAGGCGCGCGGATTGCCGTACCACCTCGGTGTAGAGGCCCAGCTTGTCGCCAAAGTGATAGTTGACGGCGGCGACGTTGGCACCGGCCGCGACGCATATCTGGCGGATGGTGGCGGCGCGATAGCCGCGGTCGGAGAAGATGCGCCCAGCTACGTCCAGCAACTTGTCGCGCGTGGGGTCCGAGGCCGCCGGCTTGCGGCTACGTTTTGCCGCTTTCAAGCCGACGGATGTGTGAATCTTACTCATATTCAAACGTAAGTATAAAACAATTGTTTGAATTGATCAATTTGACGCGGACGGCGGGAAAGCAGGTTGCTGCGTAGCAGGTGGGCTAGTGGTGGTATAAAGCTTCATGCTGAAAATGGGGCAAAAATGGCGCTGGATTGTGCGGCTTGTTATTGGATTTGCCGTTGTGATTGCGGTTTCGCTTGCGGTCGTTCAGGTGGGGCAACAGATTGTGCGGCATCGAGCGGAGCGGCTGTTGGGTGAGATGCGTGCGCTTGAGGTGGGCAAAAGCACGTGGAAAGACTTGCAGGGGATACAGACACGCTGGGGTGCGTGGGGACATTATGAAGGGGCGTGCAATGCGACCAACTGCGAGTATCAGATCTCACTTATTGATTGGGTCGGCAATGTCATTGATGCCATTTCTCTACGTCGCGGTGCATCTGCACTTCACGATCACCTGCCGGAGGTACTGGCAGACATCTCAGTTCATGGTGGCGAGGTGGATAGAACCTCCTTTATGGTAAGCACCGCTGTTCCCAAAGGCGACGGGCCTGGCTGGAATGGAGACGGGCCAGAGCCGGAGGGATATATTGAGTACAAAAGCGGCAGTTATGCTTTAGTGACGATTGCAAAATCTGTTAAAGAACCTCTGACGCCTGCATATGGCCCCGAAGCCACAAGCCATCCAGAATACAGAATGCGACCACCCGGTGGGTGTGAAGGGTGCATGGGATTCGATACCGAGTTCACAGCAGCAGCCACGCCAGAGGATGTAAATTGGCTGACCGGCTTTGATTTCTCCTGCATGACGCGATGGTCTCCATGCACCGTTTCGAGTGACCTGATGCCAGAGGCATGGCGTCGGTATGTCGCAGAGCGCAAGAAGAACTTGGGAATTGGTTTGCCCGTCGTCCCGTGAACTTTACTCCTTGACGTTGACGCCGAGGGCTTTCATCTTGCGGTAGAGGTGGCTGCGTTCGAGGCCGAGGGCTTCGGCGGCGCGGGTGACATTGCCGCCGCACTCGTCCAGCTTTTTCAGGATGTAGTCGCGCTCGTAGGCCTCGCGGGCTTCCAGCAGTGTGGAAAATTCTTCTCCACGGGATGTGGACTTTCCAGAGTCGCGGCCACTCTCGCGGGAGGCCTCGCGCGAGACCAGCGGGGGGATGTGTTTGCGCTCGATGCGCTGCGACTTGGGGTTGAGGATGAGCACGCGCTCGATGAGGTTGCGCAGCTCGCGGACGTTGCCCGGCCAGTGGTACTGACGCAGGGCGTCGAGCGCGTCGGGATGCATCTCGACGTGCGGTCGCCCGTATTGCTGGCCGAACTCCTGCAGGAACTCCTTGACCAGCAGCGGGATGTCCTCCTTGCGGTCGCGCAGCGGCGGGACGAAAAACGGAATGACGTTGAGGCGGTAGAAGAGGTCTTCGCGGAAGTTGCCGCTTGCGATCTCCTCTTCGAGGTCCTTGTTGGTGGCGGCGATGACGCGCACATCGGCGTGTATGGGATGGGTTGCGCCGACCGGCAGGAAGCTCTGCTCGTCGAGCGCGCGCAGGACGCGTGCCTGCGTCTTGAGGCTCATGTCGCCAACCTCGTCCAGGAAGAGGGTCCCGCCATCGGCGCGCTCGAATGTCCCGCGTTTTTCGGCTGGCGTACCCGCTGGAGCGCCGGGCATAGCACCGCGTCGATAGCCGAAGAGCTCGGTCTCGATGTGGTCTTCGGGGATGGCGGCGCAGTTCAGCTCGACGAAGACGCGGTCCTTACGCAGACTCTCCGCGTGCATAGCTCGTCCGATGAGTTCCTTGCCCGTGCCAGATTCGCCGTAGATGAGGACGCGGCCGTTGGTGGGGGCCATCAGCTTGATCTGCTGGCGCAGGGCCTTCATGGGGACGCTGTTGCCGGTGACGCAGGAGCGGAAGGCGAGTTGGCGCAGGAACTCCTGGTTGTCCACGCGGAGCTGGCGCGCGTTGATGGCGTTCTTGAGCACGATGAGGGTGCGGTCGAGCGAGAGCGGCTTTTCCAGAAAGTCGTATGCGCCGAGCTTGGTGGCGCGCACCGCGGCTTCGATCGTCCCATGGCCGCTGATGATGATGACCTCCGGCAGGTGCGCCGAGTCCATCTGGCGGATGTCGGCCAGTGCGTCGAGGCCGTCGCGGTCGGGCAGCCAGATGTCCAGCAGGACGACGTCGTAGGGGGCGTCGGCGAGCAGGGTGAGGGCTTCGCCGGCGGTTGCGGCGGTGGTGACGAGGTAGCCCTCTTCGCTGAGGATTCCCTCCAGCGAGTCGCGTATTTCGGATTCATCGTCAACGATGAGAACGTGATTCATAGGGTCAGGTTCAAGGATCCAGGTTCGAGGTGCGTCGCGGTTTAGGAACTCGTGGTTACTGTGGTTGTGGTTGAGGTATCTGGAGATGATTCGGTGGCGAGGCTGCTGGCGGGACGCAACTCGATAATAAACTTTGCGCCGGCGGGGTGGTTCTTTTCGGCGCGGATGGTTCCCTGCTGCTCCTGGATGATCTTGGCGGCGATGGCGAGGCCGAGGCCGGTGCCGCGCTGCTTGGTGGAGAAGTAGGGCAGGAAGAGGCGTTCGCGCATCTCGTCGGTAAGGCCGGTGCCCGTGTCGGAGACGGTGAGCTCGACCATTCCGCTGGGGAGAAGCGCCGTGGCAATGCGCAGTTCGCGCAGCAGGCTGTGCTGCATGGCCTCGGCGGCGTTGTCGATCAGGTTGCCGAGGGCGCGCTTGGTGGCCTCAGGGTCGGCGAGGACGAGCGGGAGATCGGGCGCAAGGTGCTGGATGAGGCGGATGTTCTGCAGGCGTCCGGCAAAGAGGGTGAGTGAGTTCTCGACGATGGGGTTGAGGTCCGCGGGACGCGGATGCGCGGTGGGAAACTGGGCGAGCGCGGAGAACTGGTCTACCAGCGAGCGCATGCTTTCGACCGAGGAGCTGATGACCTCGCTGGAGCGGCGGATAACGGCAATGGAGGGCGATTCGAGCTGTGCGGAGACGAGGGTTGCGCCGAGGCGGTCGATATGCCGGTGAATTTGCTCGGCGGACAAAGAGATGGGCGTCAGCGGGTTCTTGATCTCGTGGGCGACGCGGCGGGCGACCTCCTTCCATGCGGACTGCTTCTGCGCGCGCAGCAGCTCGGTGGCGTTTTCCAGCACCAGGACGTAGCCGTGGTGGATACGTTCGCTTCCCGCTCCGGTCTCGAGCTGCGCGACGGTGGCCAGCAGGTACATGGTGCCTCCGCTCTGCGCGCCGTTACCGGCGACTGTCATCTCCATCTCGCCGGAGGCGGAGCCCATGCGGTGGCTGCGCTGCAGCAGATGGTCCAGCGTCTCCATGGCCTCGGAGGGGAAGATGGTTTCGATGGAGCTGCCGATGAAGGGCGTCTGGCCGCCGGGATCAAGCATCTCGGTCAGTGCGCGGTTGGCCAGCACGACACAGCGGCTGGTGTCGAGCGTGGCGACACCGTTGGGGATGGTCTCCAGCATGGTCTCCAGCTCGCTGCTGCGTGCTTCAAGAGTAGCGTTGGCGGTCGAGAGCTGTAGCGTGGAGATCTCGACGGCGTGGCGGCTGTCCTCCAGATCGGAGGCCATGCGGTTGAAGCTGCGCACTAGGTCACCGAGCTCTTCGGTGGCGCTCTCGCCCACGCGATGCGCGTAGTCTCCGGCGGCGATGGCCTGCATGGCGTCGGCCAACGACTCCACGGGCCTGGTCACCTGCTTGGAGAGGTTGAGCGCGAGCCAGCTACAGGCGAAAAGCGCCAGCGTGGTCATCAGCAGCAGCAGCATCATGTAGAGATTGCGTACCTGGCGACGGCTTCGGTAGACGCTCCAATAGAGGTCGGTGGCGTTGTGCAGCCGGGTCATGGTAGCTGCGATGCCGTATGGCATGGGCAGGCCGACGACCACGGTCCCGCCCTGCTTCAAGGCGGCGGTGCCGAGGGCATAGTCCTTGTCGCCGAGCGAGAAGACAGGCTGGTCGTTGCGTTGCGCCAGGGTGAGGATGGCCACATCGGTGGGGCCTGGAATGGGAAGATCGTCTCCAGGCTTATGGCCGCTGACGTTGATCGCGGATCCGGTTTCTTCCTCCTCCGGTGTGGTGTCCGGCAGCCAGGGCTTGGCCTCAACCGGAGCGCTGGCGGCCGGCGGCATGTGGAAGGCAGCGACGGAGCGGCCTTCGCGGTAGACAATGGCAAAGCCGTTCTGCAGGCTGATCTCATGCTGGTGCAATACCTGGTCGATGTTGTCAAGGCGGGGGGCGCTCTGGTCGCCTTTGGCTGCCTGCGAGATGCTATCGGTTACAGACAGCGAGACCGCAATTGTCTCCGCCTCCGTGCGCGCGTTGGCCGAGGTGTACTGGGCGAGCTGCTGCGCCATGCGGTTGGAGTCGTCGCGCAGCTCGGTCACCGGCTGCGAGAACCAGCGGTCGACAGCGCGGTTCATCAGGCCGTAGCTGAAGATCGCCATGAAGATGATGGGGACGAGCGAGACCAGCGCCGCTCCCCACAACATGCGCGTACGCAGACGCGTGCCCATGACGCGGCTGCGCTGGTCTGCGTACAGCTTCAGCACATTGCGCACCAGCAGCATAAGCACCGTAACGAAGAGCAGAAACGCCAGCGCGGAGAGGCCGGTAAAAACGACAATCTCACCTGTGGTGGCGGGATTGAGGAACTTGAGCGAGAAGGCGTTCAGCGCGGCAAAGGCAGCCACCAGGGCGACCACGATCCCGCCCAGGACGATGATGACGGTCTTCCTGCGGCTTGCGCTTCTGCCCATCGGCACCGGCCCTCCTCGCGTTGAGTCGATTATAGGCGGGATGGGCCACGGTTCCGCTAGACCAACTCGCCAACCGGCTTCCATTCGCGCTGCTGCGATTCGGCCACCGGCTTGCATGTGAGTATGCCATGGAAGGTGTTGACGCCCTCGGCGATGCTTGCGTCCTCGCGGATCGCGCCGATTGCGCCCAGGTTCGCCAGCTTCAGCAGGTACGGGAACGTGGCGTTGGTCAGTGCCAGCGTCGATGTGTGGGGAACGGCGGCGGGCATGTTGGTGACGCAGTAGTGGACGACGCCATCGACTAGGTACGACGGGTCTGAGTGGGTGGTCGGGCGGGCGGTCTCTACGCATCCTCCCTGGTCGATGGCCACATCCACAATCACCGCGCCCTTCTTCATCTTCCCGACCATGGCGCGCGTGACGAGCCTTGGCGCGGCCGCGCCGGGGATCAGCACGCCACCGATGACCAGGTCGGCCGAACGCACGGCGCGTTCGATGTTGTAGCCGTTGGAGGCGAGTGTGTGCAGGCGTCCGTTGAAGATGTCGTCCAGCTCGCGCAGGCGATCCAGGTTGCGATCGACCAGCGTGACGCAAGCGCCCATGCCGAGCGCGACCCGCGCCGCGTTGGTGCCGACGATGCCACCGCCCAGCACCAGAACATTGCCGGGAGGAACGCCGGGAACGCCACCCAGCAACACGCCGCGTCCTCCGTGTTCCTTCTCCAGATAGGCCGCGCCAACCTGCACGCTCATGCGGCCGGCGACCTCGCTCATGGGGGTGAGCAGGGGCAGCGCACCGGTGCGGTCGCGAACGGTCTCATAGGCGATGCCGGTGACTTTGTTGGCCAGCAGCGTGTCGGTGAGGGCGCGCGCCGGCGCCAGGTGCAGGTAGGTGAAGATCGACAGTCCTTCGCGGAAGTGCCGGTACTCCTGCTCGATGGGCTCCTTGACCTTGACCACCATCTCGGCCAGCCGCCATACGTCGTGGGCGGAGCCAACGATCTCTGCCCCGGCGGACTGGAAGTCGTCGTCGGGCATGGCGCAGAGTTCGCCCGCGTTGTGCTCCACCAGCACTGTATGCCCTGCCGCAACCAGCGCGTGAACGCCCGCCGGAGTAACGCCGACGCGGCTCTCGTGGTCCTTCACTTCCTTCGGTACGCCAATAATCATCTTCCTCACCCTGGCAAATCTGACCTGCCGTCAGTTTAGTCTTCGGCACGACTTCCGGCATCGGTTTGTGGCAAGCCGTACAATAGGAATTGATCATTTTTTCAGGAATGAATTAGCCAAATGTCTTCAGACGGTTATCAAATGCGGTACTCGCGCATCCACAACATGCGCTCGTTGTTCAGCCTTTTTTCCAACGACCTGGCCATCGACCTGGGGACGGCCAATACGCTTGTCTTCGCGCAGGGCAAGGGCATCGTGGTCAACGAGCCCTCCATCATCGCGGTCAACACGCAGACCAACGAGGTTGAAGCCGTCGGCAAGGAGGCCAAGGAGATGCTCGGCCGCACGCCGGGCAACATCGTCGCCATCAAGCCCATGAAGGACGGCGTGATCGCCGACTTCCGCCACACCGAGAAGATGCTGAACTACTTCATCATGAAGGCGCACAACAACCGCAAGCGCATGGTGCATCCGCGCATCGTCATCGGCGTGCCGTCGGAGATCACCCAGGTGGAGAAGCGCGCGGTCATGGACTCCGCCTACCGCGCCAAGGCGAGCGAGGTGCATCTGGTGGAGCAGGCGATGGTGGCGGCCATTGGCGCAGGGCTGCCCATCACCGAGCCGGGCGGCAACATGGTGATCGATATCGGCGGCGGAACCACGGACATCGCCGTGATCTCGCTCTCGGGCATCGTCTACTCGAAGTCGGTGCGCATGGCCGGCAACCAGATGGACGAGGCCGTGGTGACCTACCTCAAGCGCAAGTACAACCTGCTGATCGGCGAGCGCACGGCAGAGCAGATCAAGATGGTGCTGGGCTCGGCCTACCCGCTGGACAAGCCGCTGACCATGGAGATCAAGGGGCGCAACCTGATCGAGGGCGTGCCCAAGACCATCACCATCGAGGACTCGGAGATTCGCGAGGCGCTGTCGGAGTGCATCTCGACCATCATCAACGCCATTCGCGTGGCACTGGAACGCACCCCGCCGGAACTCTCGGCCGACATCTCCGACCGCGGCATCGTACTCACTGGCGGCGGCGCGCTGATCAAAAATCTCGACAAACGCATCCGCGAAGA
>Ga0302266_10001680_pt1 | contig 20035 bp, 13 predicted proteins | sample III_Bog_E1_2_FD_194559 | JGI IMG/M metagenome (GOLD analysis project Ga0302266, IMG submission 194559) | Peat permafrost microbial communities from Stordalen Mire near Abisko, Sweden - III_Bog_E1_2 | ecosystem: Environmental > Terrestrial > Soil > Wetlands > Peat | place: Sweden: Abisko... | reverse complement strand
GTGCCTGGACCCGCACTTTCTACGTCCATCCGCCACCAGCCATCTTGGTGCGGACCATTCATCCTGTGAGCAACGCCATTCACCTTGACGCAAAGGCGCTTCGCATTCGGAGCCCATACTTCAAATCGATGCATATTTACTCCGAATCCTTAACAAGAAGTGCGACGGGGAATCGTTCGAGCAAACTCTGCACTCGCGCTCTTCCTCCATTCACCGCTTCGCCAGTAAGCAGATTCTTCCAGCGGCCGGCGGGAAGCTCAACCGTAGTGCTACCAAATCCGCCACCGAGCCTCAGGTTCCAACGCGGAGCAATTGCGGCAACAGAATCCCCGCGTAGAAATGCGATTGCATGCATTGATTTGAAACCGTCGATCTGCAAAGGTGCATACGATGATGTCGCGTCGAACCACTGTGGTTGCTCTCTGCGAAGTCGCAGAGCCTGGCAAAGAAGCCACATTTTGGGCAGCCCGCTATCCATCCGCTTCATAATCTCGTTAACCGGCAAGCCTGCCTTTAGTTCCGCAAGCATTGCTTGCCTGGTCTCGTAATCGACAGGGCCGCGATTGTCAGGGTCCACAAGCCGCAAATCCCACAACTCACTCCCCTGGTAGGTATCAGGAATCCCCGGAGCGATGCATTTCAGCAGCGTTTGCGCAAGGCTGTTTGTACGTCCTGGAAGCAGAATCTGCGCAACAAATCGCTCAAGCTCTGAAACAAATTCCGCCGAATCAAGAATCCGTTCGATGAATGACCTGAGCGCGTCTTCAAACTCCTTGTTCTGCTGCGTCCAGCTAGTTTGCTGCTTTGCCTCGCGCACGGCTTTCTCCATGTACGCGACTGCCCTCTCCTTTGAAATGGGCCATGCGCCGATCAGCGTCTGATAAAAAAACCACTCCGTGTTGCGGTCGGGAAAGCCCTTCGTCTTGAAGGCGCGATTGATGCGAGACCAGCGATGAAGCGCCGTACGCCAGCGCGAGGGAATCTCGGACAGTACCGCGAGACGCGCACGAACATCGTCCGAGCGTTTCGTATCGTGAGTAGAAAGCGTCGTCATGGCAAGCGGATGCTCTCGCTGCATTTTGACGCAGTAGTCATGGAATTGATTTACGGGGATGCCGTTACTATTTGGCGCCGCGCCAACCTCATTCAATCCAATCATCCGATTGAAACAATAGAACGCGGTATCTTCTACGCCTTTAGCCATCACAGGAGAAGTGAATTGCTGAAAGCGAAGCAGAAACTCCGTCTCGAGGCCTCCCCGGGACTGCAATGACAAAACACTGCCAATAAAATCGAAAAGCCCGGCGTCTATGTCAGTCCGTTGCCTCTTCGCACATGCAACAGCATTTCTTGCTTCGCTTCTGTCCTCGTCGGTAACTTCGTCCCGAGCGGGAACAACATAGGTTCGGTACACCGAATAACATGCGGCAACTTCGCGTATGGCACGCCGAATTTCGGCGCGTGTGTAATCGCGACGGTCACGATTGTTCTCGCAGATCTCGACAAAGAGTTGAGTGAGCCGGTTCACGTCGCTGCCAAGCGACTCATGCTGAACAGCAAGCTTCTTCGCGTGGACAAGAGATTCAAAACCCTCAGTCTGACCGGTGAAATCATCGTAAATTGAAGTCAGTTCCAGGAGTCCATCGCCATAAACCAAAAGCCCATTACACTGGTTAAGAAAGTCATATCCCGTGGTTCCAGCAATCGGCCACGCTCGGCGCATAAACTCCTCCGGCTCAAGAATCTTCTCAGCAAGGATCCATGCACCGGGGGCGCTGTCTCGCAGTCGCTCGAAGTATTGCGCGGGATCGCGAAGCCCATCAGGATGATCAACGCGAACGCCATCAATCACGCCACTTCGAAGCCACTCGATAATCCGGCAGTGTGTCGATTGAAAGACATTCGGGCGCTCAACGCGCACGCCGATCAGTGAATTGACATCGAAGAAACGACGATAACCAAGCTCCTGGTCAGCCGTGCGCCAATAAGCCAATCGATAATTCTGCAGGTTGAGCAGAGTGTCCAGAGCTTCAATGTCCTCATTGATTTCTTCCACCGCCCGCAGTATGGCCTCCGATACTTCCGGCTGCTCGGTCGAAAGACGCAGCAGAAGTTCGTAGAGGATCGCCTTGTCGCGATGACGCGCCACCAGCGAATCCCGATCCGTGGAGTCAGGGGAAGGAAGCCGCGAAAGGCTGTCCGCTACAAAGTTGAGCATCGGCACATGGATGTTCTTCGCTGCCAACGCGAGCGGAATTGCAAGCGAACGAGGTGCAAGAGGAAACCGATGTTCCATGTAGCGAACCTCAAACGATTCGCCGTCATAGTGGATAACTATCTGATTGGCACTCAACGCGCGCCCGTATTGCTCGCCAAGCACCGGAATGAGAATCTTGTTTTGGAGTTTGACTTCGGAGGAGTTCCAATCGACATCGAACCACGTGGCATACCGGCTCGACGGACCATTCTCAAGCACGTCCCACCAATACCTGTTGTCCGGACCGGTGGCCATGTGATTCGGCACAATGTCCAGCACCTGCCCCATGCCCAACTCACGTAGCGCCTCGTAAAAGCGCGCGTGTCCTTCTTCACCGCCAATTTCAACATTCACTTTTTCAGGATCCACCACATCGTAGCCATGCATGCTGCCTTTGGCCGCTTGCAGGTACGGTGAGCAATAGGTATGCGAGACGCCTAATTCCTTCAGATACGCCGCAAGTTCGGCGGCATCATCGAAGGAAAACCCCGCATGAAGCTGAAGCCGGTAGCAAGACGAGATAGGACGCGGCATAGTGAGGTTTCCACGCGAAACAATCGAGCAGGACTTCTGCGTTTGCGCGTATGGCGCGAATTGCGGACAGGCGTGCATGACTGTGCGGTCTTGGAGGTATTCAAAGCCTTCAACGCACCGCGCAGTGCCAGGCACCTGCGGCTTTACTATGAGGCCTTAGATGGTTGCGAGCGCAACAGGGGATGCACGTCCCATCTCTGGAACATCGCTGAAAACCCTCTATCTGATTCTTTTATCTTGAGTTATTAGGACTTGGAGGGGATTCTCCGCATGCGGCGGGACACAAATCAATCGCCCCCCGCACCTTCCTTCGAGCGTCAGATCCCCAACTTCCGGACCTCGTCGTTGTAATACTTTCGGTACAGAATCTCCCATTCCTGAGAGCCTTCCATAATAATCTTCCGCTGGCTGGCGATCTTCAAACGAGCCGCCGTGTCAATCCGCGCCTCTTCCGTCAGCAGTGTCTCCAGAATCTTGCGGGCCTCCTGGCGAATCGTGTTTCGATCCTCCATGAACCCAACTTCGTCGATTTCCGCCAGGGTATCGGCCACCGTGTGGGCCAGTTTATTCAGCTTGTCTCGGCCGATTCTCATAAGACCGCCTTGTATTTCTTCGCGAGCTCGGTCTTCACTTTTTTGAACATCTCCTGATATTGCGCGCCGGATTTCCTCATCTCTTCCGAGTACGCTTCCAGAATCACGCGTACCTCGTCGTTGATCCGGTCTTCAAGAGACATTTCTTCAATCAGTCCATCCGCAACTCGGCCTTCCACCGCCTTGATGTTGCTGGTGGTGATCAACTTGACGTCGATGAGGTGCTTGACGGTGCGGCGGGCTAAATACCCGATGTAATCGCGGGAGAAAATCATGGGCTAAAGCTCAGGATACCCCATCGGACCGAGTTCTGTACACCTTCCCCTGTTTATCCCTCGATGTCTCGACGGGCCTGCACCCCGCAGCAAATTGTCTCCTCAAACCGCCACTGGACGGCCGTGGTGGCTTTGCGAACCGCCATGCCAACGCGCCGGTCCGGCAACAGCGTCAGCCAGGCCGATTACATCCTCAGGAAAATTCTTCTTCTGGTCATTAATCAGGTTGTCACCTTGTTATCGACCAGTTGTGTGGTACCCTTCCGACATCCCTCATTGGAGACACGCTCCGGATTCCTGCGAATTTCTCGGCATGCATCCGGAGTTTGCTATGTGCCAACGTTTATTTATGAAGTAATAAACAATGGCGGACCGGACCCACCTGCTCAGGAGCTCGCATTCATGATCCCTACGCCATTGTCCCTCGTTTCAGCGATTCCCGCCCTTGCCTCCCGCCATATTTCCAGTAGCTTGAGGAATCGGAGCCGGCTGGCAGCTCTGAGTGCTATTTTGGCCGTGCTGGTGTGCGGCGCAGGAAGCCTTGCGTCCGCCCAAACCGCCTATTTCAGCGGCTCTCAAACCGCGTTGGGAAGCGGGTTCAGCGATCCTGCGGCTGTAGCGGTGGACAGCAGCGGGAATGTCTACGTCGCCGATGCCCTCAACAATGCGGTGAAGGAGATTTTGGCGGTCAACGGGAGCATCCCCGCATCGCCTACTATTGTCACGCTGGGCAGCGGCTTCAGCGAGCCCGTGGGCGTTGCGGTAGACGTAAACGGGGACGTCTTCGTCTCCGACGCGGGCAACGAGCAATTTAAAGAGATTCTGGCAGTCAACGGGAGCATTCCAGCGTCGCCCGTTATCAACATCCTGGCTAGCACTACGGATCCCGGAGGCATTGCGGTAGACAGTCTGGGAAACGTCTACGTTGTTGCAGGCACGCCAAGACAATATATTGGCGGTCCTATCATTGAAAACTCCCGCGCCTCCCTTGCCAATGGAAGTATCCGTTCCGCTGTTAGCGTCGGAAGCTCCGCCATTCCTTCGCTCAGCGAAGGATCCGTCTATGAGATTCTCGCCGTCAACGGCAGCATTCCTGCCTCGCCTGCAATCCAGTTGTTGAGCTCCGGCATCCCGGGAAACAGCCCATATAGCTATCCCAATTGCGTTGCAGTGGACCGCAGCGGGAATGTCTATGTCACCGACGACACGAACTACATCACATCGCAAGGCATCAATTCGGTCTACGAGATTCTAGCCGTCAACGGCAGCATTCCTGCATCAACCACTGTCAATGTGCTGGCTAGCAGTTTTCTTAACCCCGTTGGCGTCGCAGTGGACGGCAGCGGCAGCGTGTATGTCGACGATGCCGAGAACAATTCAGTGAAGGAGGTTTTAGCCGTAAATGGCAGTGTTCCAGCCTCGCCTACGGTTCGAACATTTGGCAACGATTTCAACCTCCCGCTTGGCGTGGCGATAGATGGCACCGGCAACGTTTACGTCGCAGATTCAGGGAATAACCGGGTGGTAACGGGATCGACGTCGGGCGCGAATTTTCGGACTGTAAACATTGGGACCACCAATCCCCCGGCGCTGGCCTTGACCTTCACCTTTGAGACGGCAGGTACCCTTGCCAATATCTCCGTTCTTACACAGGGAGCAACTGGGTTGGATTTTGCCAACTCCGGGACAGGAACCTGCGCGGCGAATACAGCTTATGCAACTGGCCAAACCTGCACGGTGAACGTAACATTCATGCCTAAGTTCGCCGGGACCCGCGATGGAGCGGTGGTATTCAGTGACAGCAATGGAAACGTGATTGTGACTGCATATCTGCAAGGAGTGGGCGTTGGGCCGCAGATCAACTTCCTGCCGGGAACTGAGAGCGTGGTCGCATCCAGCGGTTTGGCTAAACCCACTTTTGTTGCAGTGGACGGAAGCCGCAACGTCTACATCGCCGATACCAATGCGAACCTGATCCGGAAGGAGACGCTGTCCGGGAGCACCTATACCCAGAGCGTGCTTCCAACCAGCGTCCTGACTAACCCCGCCGGGATTGCAGTGGATGGGAGCGGGAATGTCTATATCTCGGATACGGACGGGAACCGGGTGATTAAGGAAACCCCGTCTGCTGGAGGGTACGCAGAAAGTTTGATCGCAAACACCGCAAACAACGGTATCCTCAATCCCAACTCAATTGCTGTGGATGGCAACGGGAAAGTCTATTTCTTTGCAGGAGATCTTCAGACGGAACAAACGAACGTGTTTGTGGAGACCCCCTCGGCAGCCGGCTATATCCAGAGCACTGTACCCTTCTCTGGCGTTCAGGCGTTTGGCGATTTGGCGGTGGATGGAAACGGGAACGTCTATATCGCAGATGCTGGAAATAACCGGGTAATCGAAGAAACTCCATCGGCAAGCGGCTACATCCAAAGCACGGTGCCAACCAGCGGACTGAATCAGCCGGTGGGGATTGCGGTAGATGGAATGGGAAACATATATGTGGCGAATATCGGCGGTGGACCGGTATTCAAGGAGACGTTAACAGCAGGTACCTACACCCAAAGCACTGTATCAACCCGCCCGCTGAGTGAACCTGTAGGGCTTGCGGTCGATGCAGGCGGCGACATCTATATCGGCGACGGAGAGAATTCATTGGTATTGAAGGAGGACTTAGCAGATCCGCCAAGTCTGACCTTCGCCAGCGCGGTTGTTGGCTCAACCAGCTATGATAGCCCGCAAACAGTGACAGTCGAGAACGTTGGCAATGCTCCTTTGAGCTTCCCTGTTCCATCCAGCGGCAGCAATCCTAGCATCGCGGCCAACTTCACCTTCAATAGCAGCAGCGCCTCGGCCTGCCCGCTGATCGACAGCGGTGCTTCACACGCGGGAATGCTGGCCGCAGGCGCATCCTGCCAATTGCCCATCAGCTTCACGCCTGTATCCACAGGCTCCCTTGGCGGCTCGGTAACCCTCACAGATAACAATCTGAATGCCGCCGCTCCGGGTTACTCATCCCAGGGCATTACCGTCAGCGGTACAGGCGCCCTGGTTGCGCCATCCTTCACACTCATCGCCTCGCCTTCTTCGCTCACCGTGGCTCAGGGCGCGCTTGGTACATCGGTAATCACCGTGGCCGGTGTAAACGGATTCAACGGCAGCGTCAATCTCATTGCCTCCGGCCTGCCCGGCGGACTAGCCGCATCGTTCAGTTCGAACCCCACCACAGCCAGCAGCGTTCTCACCTTCACCGCCAGCAGCTCCGCTGCCACCGGAACCTACAACGTCACAATCACCGGGATTTCTCCCCCGTTCAATGCATCCGTCACCGTCGTTCTCACCGTCAATCCCACGCCGGGCTTCACGCTATGCGCCTCGCCCGCTTCTCTGGTCGAAGCCCAGGGCGGCTCCGTAACATCCACCATCACGGTGAATGGATTCAGCGGGTTTGCAGGCAATGTAAATCTTGCCGCCACCGGACTCCCGCCTAATGTCACCGCGACCTTTACTCCGAATCCCACAGCCGCAACCTCCCTGCTGACGCTGGTTGCGGCCTCTTCGGCTTCCCCCGCAACGGCAACCATCACCATTACCGGTACCTCAGGAGCCCTGACGGCATCCACGGCCGTTTCTCTAACCATCAATCCAGTGCAGGTCTCCGCGCCCCCGCTTGTAAACTTCGGTGCAGTCAATATCGGCGCCGCGAGTTCGGCAACGCCTTTATCCTTTGTGTTCGTAAATGGTGGAACGCTTGGCTCGACAGCTGTACTCACCCAGGGCGCAACCGGCTTGGACTTTACCAACGCCGGTACCGGAACCTGCGCGCCGAATGTGGCTTACGCGCCCGGCCAATCCTGCACCATCAATGTAATCTTCAAGCCAACGCTCTCTGGGGCCCGCTATGGCGCAGCAGTCGTTGAGGATGCCTACGGAAACGTCATCTCCACCGGCTATGTCCAAGGCACAGGCGCGGGTCCGCAGATCAACTTCCTTCCCGACACTGAAAGCACAGTCGCAAGCGCATCAAGCGGTCTGGGGACCCCCTACGCCGACGCTGTCGATGGAAGTGGCAACGTCTATATCGCTGATGTGAACAACAACCTTGTGTGGAAAGGGACGCCGTCCTCGGGCGGCTACACCCTCATCACCATCCCCACCAGCAGCCTTAATTTCCCCGCCGGAGTTGCAGTAGACGGAGGCGGCAACCTATACATCGTCGACAACAGTAACAACAGAATCTTGGAGGAAACACCGTCGCCGAGCGGATACAACGAAACAGTTGTGGCGGACTCTCCCAACAACGGCATCTCCTATCCCGTCGCAATTGCCGTAGATGGCAGCGGCAATGTTTATTTCATCGCGTCGGGAACCGTATATGAAGAATCGCCGTCGGCAGGAAGCTTTATCCAGACCACCATCCCCACGCCCGGCTTGAATGCTCCACAGGGGATCGCCGTAGACGCGATCGGAAACCTCTACATCACCGACGTTTCCGATCTCCTTGTTTATAAGGAAACGCTGACCAATGGCGCATACACACAAACCACTATCCCAATGAGCGGCCTCCTCTCTCCCGTCGGCATCGCGGTAGACGGCGGCGGAAACGTTTATGTTACCGACGTGTCAGCAAATGCGATCTTCAAAGAAACCCCGTCCGGAAGCAGCTATGTCCAAAGCACAGTTTCATCCAGCCAGCTGAATTCTCCCATTGGGGTCGCGGTCGACGGAAGTGGCAATATCTATATCGCCGATACCTCGAATACGCGTGTATTGAAGGAAGACTTGGCCGATGCGCCAAGCCTGACTTTCGCCTCCACACCCGCAGGCGCCACCAGCACCGACAGCCCGCAGACCATCACAGTCGAGAACATCGGCAATGCCGCGCTAACCTTCTCTGTCCCCTCGACCGGTACCAATCCACTCATCGCGACAAACTTCACATTCAACAGCAGCGCGTCCTCAGCTTGCCCGCTGGTAGCTGCGGGCTCCCCAGCAGGAACTCTACCGGCCGGCGCATCCTGCCAGTTGCCCATCAGCTTCACGCCCACAGCAGCCGGTGCTCTCATCGGCTCACTGGTCCTCACCGACAATAACCTGAACGCCGCCGCACCAGGTTACGCCGCGCAAAATATTGCACTCAGCGGTACCGGCACTCAGGCCACGCCGTCCATTACATGGGCCACACCAGCTGCAATAACCTACGGCACGCCGCTCACCGCGTCCCAATTGAACGCCACTACAACCGTGGCTGGATCCTTCACATATTCACCGGCAGCCGGAACAGTACTGACCGCCGGACAGCAGACGTTGACTGTTACCTTCACCCCCACCAATACAGCTGCCTACACAACAGCTACCGCAACGGTGGTTCTCACAGTCAACCAGGCGACTCCCACAATCACATGGGCCAAACCGAAAGCCATCACCTACGGCACTCCCCTCAGCGCGACGCAGTTGAACGCCACCTCCACAGTGGCCGGCACATTCACCTACTCGCCCGGAGTTGGAACGATTCTGAATGCCGGAACACAAACACTCACAGTCACCTTCACTCCAACAGATTCAACCGACTACGCAACAGCCAACCGCAGTGTCCCGCTCACCGTGAACAAAGCGGCCCTCACCGTCACCTGGGCCACACCCGCAGCAATCTCCTACGGGACAGCCTTGAGCGCAACGCAACTTGATGCCACCTCAAATGCGGCTGGAACCTACAGCTACTCGCCCGCAGCCGGCACAGTTTTGGCGGTTGGCAACCACACACTCACAGTCACCTTCACGCCAACCACTCCCGCCGACTACACCACCGCAACCGCAACCGGATCGGTCACACTCACGGTCAACAAGGCGACGCCCACCATCACCTGGGCGACACCTGCGGCCATATCGTACGGAACAAAGCTGAGCGGAACACAGCTGGATGCCAGCGCATCGGTAGCCGGAACATTCGCTTACTCTCCCGCATCCGGAACCGTGTTGCCGGTTGGAAACAACACGCTGAAGGTGACATTCACACCGTCCAATACGACGGACTACACAACCGCAACCGCATCCGTCACGCTGACCGTTGAGAAGGCTACCCCGGCTATCACCTGGGCCACGCCAAAAGCCATCACCTACGGTACAGCGCTAAGCGCAACTCAACTCAATGCAAGTTCCGCCGTCGCAGGAACCTTCAAGTATTCACCTGCATCGGGAACGGTGTTAAGCGCCGGATCGCAGACTCTGTCCGTCACGTTCACTCCAACCAACACAACGGACTATACAACAGCCACCGCGTCCGTAACGCTTACGGTGAACAAGGCCACACCAACCATCTCCTGGGCCACACCCAAAGCCATCACGCACGGCACGCCCCTAAGCGCGACACAGCTCGATGCCACTTCGAAAGTCGCCGGCACGTTCACCTACTCGCCCGCGGCCGGAACAGTGCTTGCCGTCGGGAACCATACGCTCACAGCAACATTCACACCAACCAATTCGACGGACTACACCACCGGAACTGCATCCGTCACATTAACCGTAAATAAGTAAGCAAAGAGGCTGCTCCGTCACCGCTTCGACAACAATGGAGTCGGGCCCGACAAGAGTGCCGGGCCTGATTCTATTTTTTCTTGTCAACCATCAACCCCGATGCGGGCAACTCTTCGTATTCAAGCACTCCTCGGCAATCCGCAGCCGTTCCACTGGCCGACCGCCCACCAGGTGCTCCTCCACAATCTCGGCCGCATCCCCCGGCTGTACGTTGCCGTACCAGATCCCCTCCGGATAAACCACCACCGTCGGTCCGTGCTCGCACTGATCCAGGCACCCTGCCTTGTTGATCCGCACCTTCGACCCCAGCCCAGCGGCCTTGGCCAATTGATTCAACTGCGTGTGCAATTCGCTTTTTCCATCGCTACTGCATGACGGCCGCGGCGCACCCTCCGGCCGCACATTATGACAAACAAAAACGTGGCGCTCGAACCCAGGCAAAGGCACTCCTCCAAAATTTCGATTGATTCCAGCTTATCCTGTCCATGCCCAAATCCTGACCACTGATCACTGACAACTGACCACTCTCTTTCTCCGTTCTTTCCACAATCCACCACGCCCACCCGCCCCAGTCTGCGAGAATAGAAGCTTGAACACTATGAGCACGGAAAATCTACTCTCCCTCAAAGACGACATGGTGGCCTTCATTGAAGGTCATGGTATGCACCGCCTCCCCGGCTACGTAACCGAGGACATTCCTTCCATCGTATGGGAAGGCAATAACAACCCCGACGCCTGGAAAGATTTTGTCGAGATGGCCAAGCACGTGGGCGCTCCCTTCGTCACCTTCAGCGAGATGTCGCTCGAGCGCGAAGAGCTTGACGCCCTCGCCGAAGAAGCCGGCGAAATGAACTTTCCCGACGAAGAGTCAACTGAACTCGTCGAAGCCCAATGGCTGCGCAAGTATGCCGGCATGCTCGGCTACATCCAGCTTGGCTTCGTCTATCAGGGCCTCGTCTTCCTGCATGAAACCACCACCGAGTGGTACGAGCGTTACCAGACACTGCTCGAAGACATTGAAAGCTTCCAGGACATCGTCATCGACGACACCCACAGGGACGAAGAGGACGAATAGGCGCCCGTGGACAGTCCATCCACCCAGGCAGGCGACCTGCTACACCTGCCAGCTGCATCAGCCTCACTTCCTCTGCCCATCGCCCTTCCACCTCAGCAGCCCAGACGCCCCAAGCAGCGCTGGCTCTTAGCCGAGCCACACGCTGAAGAAGCCGCAGCTCTCGCCAAGGCGGCGAACCTCCCGCAAGTCCTTGCTGAGCTTCTCCTCGCCCGAGGCATCTCCACCGCCGCCGAGGCCAACGCTTTCCTCAATCCTGACTCCAGCCAACTGAACGATCCCTTCCTCATGCTCGGCATGTCCACCGCCGTCGACCGCCTTGAAGCCGCCATCGCCAACCACCAGCCCATCCTGCTCTATGGCGACTACGACGTAGACGGAACCACCGCCGTGGTCCTACTCAAAACCGCAATTGAGATGCTAGGTGGAGAAGCCCGCTTCCACGTCCCCCATCGCCTCCGCGAGGGCTACGGCCTGCAGTCCAGCGTTCTTGAAACCGCCTACGCTGAAGGCGTCCGCCTCGTCATCACAGTCGATACCGGCATGCGCGCATTCGCTGAAGCAGAGACCTGCCGCCGCATCGGGCTCGACCTCGTCATCACCGACCACCATCTCTGTTCAGCCGACGACTCAATCCCTGACGCCCTCGCCATCCTCAATCCCAACCAGCCCAACTGTCCCTATCCTGAAAAATCCCTCTGCGGCGCTGCCATCGCACTCAAGCTCGCCCAGGCCATCCTATCCCGTCGCGATCCCGTTCGCCTGCGCGAAAAAATCCTTCCCAGCTTCCTGAAGATGGCCGCCATCGCCACCATCGCCGACGCTGTTCCCCTCAAGGGCGAAAATCGTGTCATCGCTGCCCTCGGCCTTCGCGAACTACGTTCCCCCGTCGGTGCCGGCCTCCGCGCCCTCTTCGCCGTCGCCGCACTCGACCCCTCTGCCAAACCGATCTCCGGCTTCGATATCGCCTTCCGCATCGCGCCGCGCATCAACGCCGCCGGCCGCATGGACATTGCCTCTGAAGTCATCGAGCTCTTCTGCACCCGCGACTCCGCCCGCGCCACCGTCCTCGCCTCCAAGCTCGAACGCCTCAACCGCGAACGCCGCGATGCCGAAGCCGCCGCGCTCGCCGCCATCGAAATTCGCCTCGCCACTTCCTCCGAGCTCGCCGACAGTCCGCTGCTCGTTATCGATGGTGAAGGATGGCACCGCGGCGTCATCGGCATTCTCGCCTCGCGCGTCGTCGAGCGCACCGCCAAGCCATCCATCGTCGTCAGCGTAGAAGACGAAATCGCCCACGGCTCCGGCCGCTCCGTCGACGGCTTCCAGCTCCTCAACGCACTCGAGTCCTGCGCGGACCTATTCACGCGCTTCGGCGGCCATGCCTTTGCCGTCGGCTTCACCATGCCTGCCGCTGCGCTACCGGAACTCCGCCGCCGCCTCTGCCTTTACGCGGGGCAACACCTCGCCGCGCGTCAGCCCGAGCATGTTCTCAAAATCCACGCCGAACTACCGCTTGACCGCATCACGTCCGTCCTTGCTGGATGGCTGCGCCGTCTTGAGCCCCTCGGCCACGGAAACTCCGAGCCCGTTTTCCTCGCCCGCCGCGTCCGGCTTCTCGCCCGTCCCCGTGTCATGAAGGAACGCCACATTCGCCTGGAACTAGTCCAGACCCTCGCGCAAACTCCCGCAATCAGCGCAGTCACCGACCAATCGGTACCCAGCTCCTGCGCAGCAATCCGCGCTGTTGGATGGAGTCTCGCCGCCCGCGCCTCCGAACTGGCCCTCAATCAGGGCTCTCTCATAGACATCGCCTACCGCATCCGCGAAAATGATCACCCGGAGTTCGGTGGCCTCGAAGTCGAAATCGCCGGAATCGAACTCTCCGCCCCATGAACGCGCCAAGGCCCAGGGTTTCCCGTGGGCCCTCGTACTTTCTACTCGATCCCTGGACGCTTGACTCTACTTATGATGTCCACCCGGGTTCGAATGCGGTTGAGGAGCCGATCCCGCGCCGCCCTTGGGCGCCGCCGGAACCTTGGGCGCTGTCGGAGCGCGCGGCGCCGCCACCGGACGCGCCGTAGACATCGAATGCGAAGCCGACGCCGCAGGCCGTGTTGTCATGGCATGCGGAGTCGTGGTGTTCGTGTGCGTTGCGCCAGCCGTATTCGTATGCGTCGAAGCCATCGTGGAGGTGTGCGACGGCGTGCTCGTGTGACTCGTCTCGGGAGTGTGCGTCGCCCCTGCGTGCGATGTCGGAGTCAGAGGCCGCGATACCGCCGCATTCGTCGGATGCCCGCCATTGTTCTTCACATAGTTAGTCTTATCCAGCCGCGCAGCTTCCACGTGATGCTGCTGAATCTCGCTCGGCGGGCGATGCTGGTCGTGCTCGGCAACGCGCTCTTCAGGACTCGGGTCGTGATGAATTCCGCCCGGTCCACCGGCATACGCCACATGGCTGTCACGGGCCACATAGCCACGCTCCACAACCACGCGATCCTCATAGACATGGCCGCCCCATCCGCCGCCCACGCCTACGTGCATCACCGCGGTGTTATAGGAGAAGAAGCCGCCGCGCCACATGCCGCCGGCAAATCCAATGCCGCCGTAGCCAAAGCCGTAGTTCACGCCGCCGTAGTATCCAATGTGCGGACCCCAGTACCCGTCATGGAACAGGTAGTGTCCGCCTTCAAAACCCCAGTAGCCAGGAGTCCACAACGCGCCCACGTAAGGCGAAGGCACCCATGCGCCCGGAACCCAGTAGTATCCATCCGCGCCATACGCCCAGTAACCGGGAGTCCACATCATCCCCGGCTCGGGGCAAACTGGCTGCACATACACCGGCAGCACCGGCGGCGCAAAGCCAACGCTGATAAACACCCCGGCGAACGAAGTCGCGGGTACAACAGAGAGAAGAAGCGCCAGCAGAAACCAGCGCGCAGTTCGGGCAAGTCGCATGGGAAAAGTACCTCCTGAGATTTTCGTGGCAGATGCGGCCGTCAACATTTTCAGCGGCCAGTCTACGTTACTGGGAACCCACCCCGCCACAAGAAGTTGCAATATCTGCATTGGAATTGTCAACACCGCGACCCGTCCCCGTCTCTCCAAACGCACCAAAGCCCACGGCAAACCGCGGGCTCTGGCGCAATAAAACCACTGCAAACAAGAAACTCAGATCTACGAACTAAGAACTGTGAACTCTGTACATGCAACTACTTCTCTTTTTTCTCCTCAGGTTTCGGTGCTGGTTTTGACTCAGGCTTCGGTGCGGGTCTTGCAGAAGCTACCTTCGGCTCCGGCGCAGGCTTTGGCGACTCGGCCCTGGGAGCAGGATGCGACTCAGCCCGGGGCGCAGGTTCGGCCTTCGGTGCAGGATGCGATTCGGCCTTTGGCTCCGGTGCAGGCTTAGGCTCAGTAATCTTCGGCGCTGGGTGCGATTCAGCCTTGGGTGCAGGCGGGGCCTTGGGCTCCACTCTCGGTTCCGTCGCCGCGTGCGTGGCAGGCCGAGCTTCCTCTCGCGCTGGAGCCTTCTCAGTTTTCGGTGCAGCCTCCGTACGTGCAGCAGACCGTGCCTCTTCACGCATCGCAGGGGTCTCCGTCTTCGGTTTCGACTCCGCATGCGTAGCTGGCTTGGGCTCTTCGCGAACAGGAGCCTTTTCGGTCTTCGATTCGGTCTCCGTGCGCGAAGCAGGCTTTGTGGCCGTGCGCGCCGTTGTCCTGGATTCTGCTGACCTGGACTCTGCTGTCTTGGATTCCGTCTTCGGCGCAGTCTCACTCCGCGTTCCGGTCTCGGTCCGCGCAGTAGTGTGGCTCGTCGATCGCGCCGGTGTCTTTGTCTCGGCCTTGGATTCAGACTCCGTACGCGACTCGGGCTTTGTAGCTGTTCGCGCCGTTGTCCTGGACCCTGCCGTCTTGGATTCAGTCTTCGGCGCCGTCTCACTCCGTTTTTCCGTCTCCGTACGCGCTGCAGTGGGTCTGGTTGAGCGTTCGGGAGTCGTTGTCTCAGTCTTCCGCGTAGTCTCCGTCCGAGCCGCAGTCTTCGACTCTGTCCGCGACGTAGCGCCTTCGCGGGAAGAAGGAGCCGCAGCCTTTGTCGACGCCTTCGATCCCGCCGGTGGTGCTACCTTTGCCGCAGCCAGAGGTCGTGCCGCAACCAGCGTCCTCGGCTTGCCACCGTTCGCCTTGGCATACGATGTCTTATCAGCGCGTGCAGCTGCCACATGTTGTGTCTGATATCTAGTCGGCGCTACATGGTGCATGCTTGCCACCCGCTGTTCGCTGGGCGTCGGATCGTGATGAATCCCGTTCGGACCGCCGTTATAAGCAACGTGGTTCGGGTTCAGGACGGTGTTGTTCTCCACGATCGTCCGGTTCACATAGGTGTTATGGATAACCGTTTCATTCACCCGCATCACAGCGGTGTTATAGGCAAATCCACCGTCTCGCCATTCGCCGCCGGCAAAACCAATCCCGCCGTAACCGAATCCATAGTTCACGCCGCCATAGAAGCCAACTTCATCTCCCCAATAGCCATCGTGAAATCCGTAGGCACCGTTATTCCATCCCCAGTAGGGAGGCGTCCACAACGCACCTGTATAGGGAGCAGGCACCCATGCGCCGGGTACCCAGTAATAGTCCCCGCCATCGTTGGAATAGCCCCAGTAACCCGGCGTCCACATCAGGTTCGGTTCGGGACACAGCGGCTGCTCATACACCGGCAGAACAGGCGGTGCGAAATTGACGCTGATACCTATGCCGATTTGCGCGTGCAAAATCCCCGCGCTGACCGGTACAAGCAGAGCAAGCAGAAGCAAGTGGAAAATGCGAAATCCCCGCATAAAATTGATACTCCTCTCGTTGTTTTCAAAACCTCGAGACGCTCTTCACGCCTCAATGCACGAGTTGTTGGAGTCCCCTTGACCCAAGCCAGTTGTCTTGGCGGGATTTTCTCCCTGGTCCGCTCGTGCAATTCAGACCACTCTTACACCCTGTTTTTTCATCGCTCGAAAAGTCTCTACTCTGTGGCGAACAAACAAAGGCCCGCGGTTTCCCATGGGCCTTCGCAGTTCATTCGTCTTTTCGCCGCCAGTCCTTATTTTGGTTTCTCTTCCGGCTTTGGCTCAGCTTTCGGAGCGGGTGTAGCCCTTGGCGCAGGGGCGGGCTTGGCCGCAGGGGCAGCCTTGGGAGCCGGCGCAGCGTGCGGAGCAGCCTCTGGCTTGGACTCAGGCGCGGCCTTCGGCGCGGGAGCCGGCCTCGGAGCCGCCTTGGCTACTGGCTTTGCCTCCGCCTTGGGCTCTGCCATTGGTGCTGCCTCTTTTGGCGCAGCAGCCTTCGGTGCCATGGCTGCAGGTTTTGCCGAATTGGCTGCCGCCGGTTTTACGGCAGCCTTAGGTGCCTGGGCCGCAGGTGCAGCCGTCTTCGGCTGAGCCTTTGCCGCTGCCATCGGTGCAGCCTTCATCCCAGCCGGAGGAGTCGCTTTTTCTTCCGCCAGCGGCTTGGTCACAGCCAGTGTCTTCGGTTTGCCGCCGTTCGCCTTCGCAAACGATGTCTTGTCCGCCTTGGCCGTCGCCGCGTGCTGCGTCTGGAAACTTGTAGGCGCCGTATGCGGCTGCTTCGAAGCCACCTGCTCCTGAGCCGTGGGCGCGTGTTGAATGCCGCCCGTCCCGCCGTTGAATGAAACGTGGTGAGGATTCGCGACAACTCCCGCCTGCACAATCGTCGTATTCACATAGGTGGTATGAATGATGGTCACATTCACGTGCGTCACCGCGGTGTTATAGGCAAAACTTCCGCCACGCCACTCGCCGCCCGCAAAGCCCACGCCGCCAAATCCGAATCCGTAATTCACGCCGCCGTAGTAGCCCACAGTCTGGCCCCAGTATCCGTCGTGAAATCCATACTGCCCGTTGTTCCAGCCCCAATACGGCGGAGTCCACAAGGCGCCGCTGTAAGGAGCAGGCACCCACGCGCCAGGAACCCAGAAGTAGTCGCCATCATCGTTGGAATAGCTCCAGTAGCCCGGCGTCCACATCAGGTTCACATCCGGGCAGGGTGGCTGTTCGTAAACCGGCAACTCCGGCGGGGCAAAACCAACGTTAATGCTGATCCCGAACTGCGCGTGCAAAGTTGTCGCACTTATCGGTACAAGCAGGGCAAGCAAGACCAGAAATACAGGCCGCAAAAATCGCATGAGAAGAACCTCCAGGTTCCTCCAAGCCTGCTCAGCTGAGTAATGGAATTGTCACTCTGATCCGTCGCAGAACTTGGTAGCTACCCGGTGAGCCTAGCCCCCGCCCCACGCGCATTCTGATCAAAACAGCTCGCACCCTTTTCTTTTGGGACCTATATATACCTGATTCCCTGAACCTATTCAGGAACGTAAAATCCCCAGACCCCATTAGACAGTTCGCCCGTCGCAAAGCGAACTGAATGTCCGGCATCCTCAATCTCGTAAATGTCATATCGATGGTTCTGATTTGGATAGGATGGATGCGGGAGGTTGAGGTGAGGCTCGCCCGTTGAACGCCACTTGTGCCTCCAAACCTCCACTCCCCCGATTTTTAGGCTGTCGCCTTCAAAGCCGACATGAACATCCCGCCATACCATCGTGCAGTCCCCGACACGCCACCCTCGCCCGAAAAAATCATGGACGAATGCTCAGCCCCACACCCACCACATGCCGCGCTTCCAGATTCACTGGAATCGATGCGGGATACGGCGCAGGCAATCCGGTCGGAATCGACCCGATATTCCCAGCAACCTGGCCCACCCCAATATCGAATGAGAAGTGCGGATGTTCCCGCTGCGTAAAGCGCACCGCATAGTCGAGCGTAGTCGGCAAGTCCGCCTTGCCGCCCACAAACGGAATGCCGCTCGGCGGCGCTGGACCGAGCCCCTTGGCCGTTGGAGGCTCCTGCGTGAATCCCGCCGAAGGCACCGCAACCAGCCCGGCAAAAAGCGGCAGAGGAATCCCCAGCCCGCCGAACAGCCGCCCGCCGAAGCGTGTCGCCTGTCCGCCAATTCCGTAGATCGCCGCGTTTGTCGCCTTCCAACCCACATTGGCCAGGAACGGCACCGGCTTCTTCGCCCAGGTCTTGGTCACGGATATGTAGACATCGCCATTCGTGTAGGCCTTCGCAGCCGGAACCGGCACGGGCGTGCACAACTCGGTCTGAATGCAGTACTGGTCGTAAAGCTCCACGCCCGCCGGGCCCGCCGCGCCCGTCACAAATTTGTCGTCCGTCCTCACCACGCCGCCCACAGCAATGCCAGGCGTCAGCGGTCCGAACTGGCCGTCCCTGATCCCCACCACCTTGCCGTGGAACACGTTCATGCCGTTATAGTTCCACAGGCTGCTGCTCGCTTCATTTGTCGAGGTTCCCGCGGGCATATTGCCGTCCTGGTGAACGCTGCGCGTATACCCCGCCTCAGCCCGGTTCCCAAATCCCTCTGTAATGCTGAAGGTCTCAATGTTGCCGATCACGGCAGCCGCCCCGATAAAGTGGAAGCCCACTGCCGGAGGAGAAAAGAAATGTCCCTTCGATGACTCCACCACGTAAGCAGTCGGCGTAATGAACCCACCGGTCTGGCCTTCCAGCGTCAGGTTTTGTGCGTTTGTCCGGCCCGCGGCCAGCAGCGCAGCCGCAAAAAGGCCGCATACGAAGAGTTGGGAGAGGTTGCTCGATTTCACGGTACTTCTACTCCATGGGAGGTGCCCGCCGCTGCGCGCCTGCCTCCGGTCACGATCAAAAGCCATCCTGTTGTAACACAACCGTCATAGAGCCGTCTCCCACCCGGCGTACCGGTGATAAACTCCTCCCATGCCGCGCGGTCTCTTCATCACTCTCGAGGGTCTCGACGGTTCCGGCAAGACTACCCAAATCAAACGTTTGGCCGCATGGCTTAAAGAGTCCGAACCGGCACTGGACCCCGTCGTCACCCGTCAACCCGGCGGCACAATTACGGGCGACCGCATCCGTTCTTTAGTCCTCGACTCCCGTTCCACCGGCCTTGCGCCCATGACGGAGATGGCGCTCATGTTCGCCGACCGCGCCCAGGCCATCGCCGAGGTGATCCAGCCGGCGCTCGAACAAGGAAGAATCGTCCTCTGCGACCGCTTTACTGACTCTACGGAAGCCTACCAGGGCGGCGGCCGTGAGCTTGGCTCTGAGCCAGTCCTTGAACTGCACCGGCTCCTCTGCGGCAATCTCCAACCCGACCTGACTATTCTCCTTCTACCTAGCCTCGAGTCGTCTCTCGTCCGCGCCCGCCGCCGCAATCAGCGTGTCCAGGCGCAAAACGGCCAGGATGAAAATCGCTTCGAGTCGGAGCAGGATGCCTTCTACGCCCGCGTCTGGGAAAAATACCGCGAAATCGCATTGCGGGAGCAGCATCGCGTAGTCCTCATTGAAGGCGACGACTCCATCGATGAAGTCCACGAGCAAATCGTCGCTGCCGTATCCTCCCGCCTGCAAACCGCAAGCGCTGTCGGATGAACCGCCGGACAGCAGTTTCAGCCGTCCTCCGCGGTGACGACTATAATTCGGCGAACGGGCAATGGACTCAATCCACGTAACAGTCTCCACCGGCAAAGCCGACCCGCAGGAGATGAAACTGTGCCCCATTCATCGAGCGCTTTTTGCTCGATGAGTGGGAGTCGCCGAACGCCAACCACCGAACAATTCCCATTCTGTTTCTTTTTAGGCGGAACCCGATGACCACCATTCAAAAGGCCCTCATAGTCGCATGCTTCCTGCTAGCCGCGCCGCTCCTC
>Ga0302266_10001669_pt1 | contig 20085 bp, 18 predicted proteins | sample III_Bog_E1_2_FD_194559 | JGI IMG/M metagenome (GOLD analysis project Ga0302266, IMG submission 194559) | Peat permafrost microbial communities from Stordalen Mire near Abisko, Sweden - III_Bog_E1_2 | ecosystem: Environmental > Terrestrial > Soil > Wetlands > Peat | place: Sweden: Abisko... | reverse complement strand
TTCACAGGCTATGGTGCCGAGTGAGGCGTGAAGCCATTGTTCCAGGAGATGCAATGAAGATCCGACTTTTCGTGGGGATGATGACGTTGGCCCTGCTTGCTTCAGGGGCGCGCGCGCAAAATCTACCCGCCAATGGCTGCTCGACGACAGAGGGTGGGAACCTGACCTGCCCTGGAACGGTAACAGCCGGTTCCATCGAGGCGCTAAGTGGAACTTTTGGGGCGCTGAATAATGTTCTCTATCCGCCTCAGTGCGCGAAGACCCCTGGCCCATCGTGGTGCTCTGGGGCGGACCTTGGGGCGTGGATCAACGCGGCGTGCAATGCAGGCGCGGCTGGGGAGGTGCATATTCCTGCAGGCTCCTACACGTTCACCACGCCAATTGTCTTTTCAAAGACCTGTGTCCTGGCGGGCGACGGTGAGGGAAACACGACTTTGCAATACACCCCAACCACCGGTACCGCGCTGACCTTGGAGGCTGCATTCAGCGGAGTCAAAAACCTCACACTTCTGGGGACCGGCGGAAGCACGACCGCTGTTGGCGTGATGGAGACTGCGCCCTACCTGGTTCTGGATCATGTGCAGGTCGGGAATTATTCGAGTTCTCAAACCTTCCAGACTGGAATCACTTTCGGGACCCTCGCCTTTATCGAAGACCATTTCTCCGTCTCAAGCATCGGCAACGCGGTAAATATTCTCACTCCAACCGACTTGGGAACTCTGGATGCCGGAGAACATATCAGCTTTTGGGGGGGCTCGTTTTCAAATGGTTCGCAGACTGACGGGACAAGCACCGGCATCGATTGCGTCTATGCGAATACAGAAATGCACTTCAAGGACACCAGTTTCGACGGGTGTCAGGTGATCGTCAATCCTGGGAACGTCCCCGTGGTCTTTGACACTGTCCATTTCGAGTACGGCGGCGCCAGCTTCGATTACCCGTTTGTCGTTATCAGTTCCAACTCGGCTTTACCGCTCAGCCCGGTGGTCATGATCCATCCGGTGTTTTTTGTGGATGCTTTAACAAACACCGCGACCAGTCTGGTACAAGTAGACGGGAGCGCGGCGCTCACGGTCAACGATGGGGCCACATATTTTGGCGCTGGCGGTACTTCGCAACCAACCAGGGCAGCCTTCTATTCAACCGGCAGTGGCAATGCACGAATATCGACGAGCGGCGTATTTACGGGGAACCTCCTCGGAAATGGGTCAAACGCGAGTGGGTTCCCGGTTCTTGATGCGTTATACAACACAACGACCTTATATGCGTCGGATCCGACCAATATTCCACTGGTGAATAACCAGGCCCCCGCCGCGACGAACTCGGTGAATGTAACATCGGCGGGAGGCACATACGTCTTGGCGATGCCATCCGGTATAAATGTGCCAAGCACAAACCTGACTGGAGAATACAAAATCAGCTATCAGGGCGCGGGCGGCGTTGAGTTTTGGGACCTTTTTGTTGCTTGCATCCCATATCTGACGCCCTGTGAGATGACGACGATTTCGCATATATCGAATTCGGCAATGGTGGTACTACCGCAAATAAGATCGAATTCGAGCGGCGGGCCCCTCCAATTGGTTGCCGTGGTAGCGCCTACCGCTGGCGTCGGGACTCTATCTGTGCAGTGGCTCGGAGATGGGTTTGCAAAACAGACCATTCTTCCATCAGGGGTATCGGCTCTGACCATTGTGGTTCCAACCGAAAGTTTGGTCGCAGGGGGTGGAGGCGGAAGCGGTGGTGGAGGAGGCGGTGGTGGTGGAGGAGGAGGCGGTGGGGGTGCAGGTGGCTCTCCCACTGGTTGCACGTCCTACCCCTGCACCGTGGCGTCCGTAGCCCCGGCGATATATGGAGGTCCGGGAGAACCCGCGGCCCTTCTATACACAACCCCATCAAGCGGCTCGTACAGGGCTTGTGGCTTTCTGCGGACAGTTGCCCCGGGAACGGCAGGCACCGTCGCGGTCATGTTGACCTATTTCACGTCAGACGGATCGTATACAGGGGTAACTCCAATGAACCTGACCCCGGCCGTATCCACAACCGCCGTCGGCAATGTCGGCCAGGCCTGCACGAACTTGTACATCGACGGCGGGCGGCAAATCAGCTGGTATTTCGCGGATCCAGGGGTGACCGGGGCGCCTACCATGCGCTATTGGATCACCCTGGAGAGGATGCAGTAGCCAACTGCGTGATCCTTTGATTCTGATGACCTTGGATTCTACATTCACCGAGAATCGCTGGCCGCCGCGTTGCCAAAATCCGCGTAGAGCCAATCGACCCACCAAAACCGCTCACCCCTTGAACTGAACTCGGCCCGTTCCTTCCATCCGCGAAGAAAACAAACTGGCCCAAGAAACAGAGCGTGCCTCATCCTGCACGCAGTCCATTCGTGCGAAAGGTGAGAAGCTTGAAACCCGCATTCAGTCCTCACCGTCTTTTGCCGCGTGCCCACCTTCGCTCCAGCATGATCGCGGCTATGATGGGATAGCTCCACCTATCTATCGTTGCTCATCTCTGGTATCTTATGGTCCCTTCTTCTGCCTGAGGTTCACTACTCAGCAAGAGTGCGCAATCTCAGGAGCAATCAGAAAACGAATCCCGATGGGGTCTTTTCGTGCGCTGAATGGAATGGGCGATCCGCGAACAGCCCTTTTTGCTTTACTCAGCTATCGGAGCGCTATTAAACTACGATTGCCGGTTCACCAATACCAAAAATAAATAACCGCGTACAAGGTTTTACGGCAGCCGCACGACGGAGGATCCCCTAATAATGAAACTCAGTATTGCAGACAACACAAATCCAAACTCCTTGGCTTCGCGGATGCGCCGCAAACGACTGGCTATTTTTCTTGAGATGATTCATGCGTGCCCAAAATCCCGTGTTTCCGTCATCGACGTGGGGGGCTCGGAAGCATTCTGGCGTGACGCCTGGTCCCCAGGGTTCGAGCGATTGGAAATTACGTTGCTCAACCTCAAAGCTCCAAAATTATCCGGGACTATAGATTTTCGCTCAGTCGCTGGCGATGCCCGTAATCTGCGCGAATTCGGAGATGGCTCCTTCGATTTCTGCTTGAGCAATTCCGTGATTGAGCACGTTGGCGGCTTCGAGGATCAAAAACGAATGGCAAGCGAGTGCGCTCGCATCTCCAACGGTTATTTCATACAAACTCCCAATCGAAGTTTTCCTATCGAGCCGCATTTTCATTTTCCAATGTGGAATCTGTTGCCGATACCAGTTCGCACTGAATTGCACATGCATTTCAACCTGGGCTGGCTGCCAAAGAATCCAGACAGGGCTAGCGCGAGAGCTGACGTGGAAGAAATCCGACTACTTGGAGTCCGCGAGATGCAGGCAATATTCCCGGATGCCCAAATCAAGTTCGAGCGGGTCGGCCCACTAGTAAAATCCTTGATCGCGGTCAAGCAATGGTCAACCGCATCAGCGCGCTGACACTAACGACTTGGCTACGATTTCCCCGCGCGCAACCCACGCACCTGTTGCCACATCCATTCCGCGCACTCCCTTTATCCCACGGATAATTTCATCGGGATGAGTGGGTTCTCTGAAGTCTCCCGGAGTTGCGAATCATCGCATTCCTGCATCCAACCGTTGCGAGGAGATGTCGAGATGCGCACTTGGAGAATGATGGCTGGAATGGGATTGGCCGTGGCTCTTGCAGCAGGCTGTCACTCAAACACAAACATGGTCGACAAGGGCGCGTTCAAAAATGCAATCGACAATTACCTCGTCGAGCAGCAAGTGTGCCTGTTTACAACCTCCATAAAGTTTCCCGCGCAGGCCGACACCAACAACGACCAACAAACAATGGGCTTTGACGCATTGACCGACGCGGGCCTGCTGGTACGCACCCCGGAAGAAAAGAAGCGATTCCTTATCGGGTCCAGGCAGGTCAATGATTACGATCTCTCGCCTAAAGGCCGCACGCTGTGGACCCCCGAGCAAACGGAGCCGGGCTACGGCAACTTCTGTTTCGGTTCGCCGAAGGTGACTTCAATCGACAACTACGCCGCGATCGACTCCACCGGAAATACATACTCGGTGAATTATCAATATGCAGTGAATCTGCCCGACTGGGCAAAGACTCAGGAGATGAACACCGCATTCCCCTCGGTGAATCTTTGGAGCGCTCCCCGTGCCGCCACAGCCAGCCTGGAAAAAGGCGAGACCGGCTGGACAGTAGACCATGTGACAGCCTTCGTGCCTATTCGACCATTGATGGCGGAAATGATCGTTCGACGACAGCCCTCCACACGAACCCTGTAATTTGGCGAAAGCGTGAAGGCTTTCGGTTCAATGATCGCCAACGCAGGCGTCGCCGCTACGAGAATCACTTGTACGCGATTGGCACCGTAGCCAACAAGTTCAGGGAATTGAGCGAATAGGACGTACTGCGCCCCCCGAACGAATCTTTCAGCAGCACGCCCGCTCTGATGAGATCCTCAATATCGCGCAGCGCGGTATCCTGCGAACACTTTTCAAGCTTGGCCCATTTCGAAGAAGTCAGCTTGCCATCAAAGTCATTCAATAGCCTGTTGATCATACTGCGCTGCCGCTCGTTGAACTCTGTCCCGGCGAAGCGATCCCAGAAGCGCGCCTTGTTGAGCACGGCGGCCAGGATGGTCTCCGCATGGTCAAAGGCGCGGTCAAGACATGCCAGAAACCATTCCAGCCAGCGCGTAATATCGAGATCACCTTTCTGCGTCGCTTCGAGGATCTCGTAATAGGCTTTCCGCTCCTGCTGAATCTGGGCCGACATGCTGTAGAAGCGTTGGGGACTTCGTTCTGAACGCGCCAGCACCATATCGGCAATAGCGCGCGCAATACGTCCATTGCCATCCTCGAATGGATGAATCGTGACGAACCACAGATGCGCTATACCTGCCTTGAGCACGAGGTCGGTCGAACCCTCCTTTTCAAACCAGTCGAGGAGTTTCTTCATCTCCCCGCGAAGGCGGACGGCAATTGGCGCTTCATAATGAACTCGCTCCTTGCCAATTGGCCCTGAAACGACTTGCATCGGGCCGTTCTTGTCGTTGCGCCATGCGCCGACATTGATCCGCGACATTCCGCTTCGGCCGGTCGGAAACAACGCGGCGTGCCAGTCAAACAAGCGCTGCGCCTTCAACGGCAGATCGTAGTGCTGGGTTGCATCCAGCATCATCTCAACCACACCCTCCACGTCACGGTCCGCGGGCATCAAGCCGCCAATGTCGATTCCAAGCCGGCGCGCGATTGAGGAGCGCACCTGATCCCTGTCGAGCTTCTCCCCTTCAATTTCGCTCGATTTGAGGACATCCTCAGTCAGGGTGTTCAACACGGCTTCCTTGCGAAGCTGGAAGCCAAGCCCCTCCATACGGCCAATCAGGCGTCCCTGCCGGTGTCGCACTTCAATCAGAAGTTGGGAAATGCGCTTGGAATCCCAGCGAAATTCCGGCCAGTTCGACCGGTCGTGAATGTAAATTCCGCGCTTTATTCTCCGCACCATGTGCAGAGAATATAGCGCTTATTTGCCGCAATTTCAAGGACTAATCTACGCATCTAATGCGGCGATTACGCTTCCTAATCGCCGCACTTAACAACTGAAAGCTCTTAAAGGAATCAGGATCTGTTCCCGCAAACGCCTCAGTATCCAGGAACAGGGTGGTGCCTGGATCCTCGCCAATCTGGAACTTACCCCAATGTTGCCTGGACATTCATTTGACTTCCCCCACCTCCCCATCCGATACTGCCCCTAATGCGGAACTCAACGAATCACGGATCTGCGGTCATGGCCATGTGCATGTGTCGGTCATGCGGACCCGTCCGTGAGACTTTTGAGACGCGAATGCGCTAAACGCAACCGATCTTGAAAATCACGCGGCCCGGGTCCAAAAGGACTCGGGCCGTTTTTGCCGTTTACAAAAGAGTCTCCATTCGGGTATCAATCATTCGCAAACAGGGAATTGCCAAGAGGGAATTGCCAACAGGGAATTGAAGGAGAAGATCATGTCTGAACCAAAGCAACTTCGTTTCGCCACCAATGCCGTCCATGCCGGCCAATCGCCCGACCCCGCCACCGGTTCGCGCGCCGTCCCCATCTACCAGACCACGTCCTACCTCTTTCAAAACGCCGACCACGCCGGCCGTCTCTTCGGCTTGCAGGAGTTCGGCAACATCTATACCCGCATCATGAATCCCACCACCGACGTGTTTGAGAAGCGCGTAGCCGCCCTCGAAGGTGGAGCTGCAGGCCTTGCCACCGCCTCTGGCCAGGCCGCGGAAACGCTCACGCTCACGACGCTTGCATCGGCAGGGGACGAGATCATCTCCACAACATCCCTCTACGGCGGCACCTACAACCTCTTCCACTACACCTTCCCCCGCCTCGGCATCACCGTGCGCTTTGTCGATGCGGACGACTTCGACGGCCTCCGCGCCGCCATCAATGACAAGACCCGCGCCATCTACACCGAGTCCCTCGGCAACCCCAAACTCGACGTAGTCGATATCGAGCGCCTCGCCTCTATCGCCCACGAACACAAGCTCCCCCTCGTCATCGACAACACGTCCGCATCCCCGGCCCTCGTTCGTCCCATCGAATGGGGTGCTGACATCGTCGTCAACTCCGCCACCAAGTTCCTCGGCGGCCACGGCACCACCATCGGCGGCGTCATCGTCGACGCTGGCAAATTCGACTGGGCCGCCTCAGGCCGATTCAAAGACTTCACTGACCCCGATCCCTCCTATCACGGCCTCTCCTACACCACAGCCTTCGGCCCGCTGGCCTTCATCCTCAAAGCCCGCATCCAGGGCCTTCGCGACACCGGCGCAGCCCTCTCGCCCTTCAATGCGTTCCTGCTCCTGCAGGGAATTGAAACCCTCCATCTGCGTCTCGAACGCCACTCGCATAACGCCCTTGCCGTCGCGCACCACCTTGAGCGTCATCCCGGCGTCGAGTGGGTCAACTACCCTGGCCTCGAGTCCAGCCCCTACTACGCCCGTGCCAAAAAGTATCTCCCCGAAGGCCGTGGCGCTTTAGTCACCTTCGGCATCAAGGGCGGCTACGAAGCCGGTAAAAAGCTCATCGACTCACTCGAGCTTTTCTCCCTGGTCGCCAACATTGGCGATGCAAAATCGCTGGTGATCCATCCCGCCTCTACCACCCACCAGCAGCTTTCCGTAGAGGAGCAAGCCACCACCGGCGTCACTCCCGAGCTAGTCCGCCTCAGCGTCGGCATCGAAGACATCCGCGACATCCTCGCCGATCTCGACCAGGCCATCGAAATCGCCAACGGCCACACCCACAAAGGCGTCCCCGCAACCGCAACTCTTGCTGCACAATGAGTCTAATGACTGAAGCACGATTGGGAACCGGCGCCGCCCCTGGGACCACACTCCCAGCCGCCCCGGTTCCCACCTATGAGGGCGACTTCGTTCTCTCCGAGCACCTGCTCCTCGACTCCGGCCGCACCCTCGCCGGCGTCACACTCCACTACGCCGTCTACGGTCGCCTCAACGCCGCGCGCGATAATGCCGTCCTCGTCTGCCATGCGCTCTCCGGCTCCGCGCAAGTCGGCGCCTGGTGGCCAGAGCTCTTCGCTCCCGGCTCACTACTCAATCTCGAAAACGATTGCGTCCTCTGCGTGAACCTCATCGGCTCCTGCTACGGCTCCACAGGCCCCGGATCCGTCGACCCCGACACCGGCAAAATCTATGGTCCGGATTTCCCCCTCATCTCCATCGCCGACAACGTCCGCGCCCAGGCTCAACTCCTCGATTCGCTCGGCATCCACAAGCTCCGCCTCATCCTCGGCGGCTCCATCGGCGGCATGCAGGCCCTTGATTGGGCCATCCATTTTCCTGATCGCCTCGACCGCGCCGTCATCATCGGCGTGGCTCCCGTCTCGGCCATGGGACTCGCCCTCAACCACCTCCAGCGCCAGGCCATCCAGCAGGACCCCGACTGGGCCGACGGCCGCTATCTGGGCCAGCGTCCCCCGCATCGCGGCCTCGCCCTCGCCCGCCAAATCGCCATGCTCAGCTACAAATCCGCCGACCTCTTCGACGAGCGCTTCGGCCGCACTCCCAATCGCAATGGCGAAGACCCCTGGAGCCTCGACAACCACGGCGGCGGCCTCATCGGCGGTCGATTCGACATCGCCGGCTACCTCGACCACCAGGGTGTCCGCTTCATCAACCGCTTCGACGCCAATGCCTACCTCGCCATCCTTCGCATGATGGACACATGGGATCCCTTGCGCGGCCACGCCTCTCCCGCCGAAGCCTTCGCACCCATCCGCGCTCGCCTCACCTTCGTCGGCATCAGCTCAGATTGGCTGTTCCCATCCCCGTCGGTCCGCGCCTTCGCATCCATCATCCAGTCCGCCGGCATTCACGCCGACTACCGCGAAATGACCACCTCCCACGGCCACGACGCCTTTCTCGCCGAGCAGTCCGAACTCGTCCACCTCCTTCTCTAAGGAATCCATCTCGCCACCCCAATCCCTCCGGGAACCGTTTTCCTCATTCCGGTGTCTAAGCCGGTATGGGTGGGCGGAGATCACACAAGCTAGCGCGTTCGGCGTCGCAGCATTTCTCCAGTTGTCGCGGCACTCTTCGCGTCAGCGGCGTTACCACTCTGAGCCGGCGTGCAGCTCTTTTTTGCCCGTCCGCATCGTACTATCGGGTTGTCAGGGGCCGGGCCACCAAGTTTTCGCGAGACACATCCCACGAAAGATTCTCGTTCTCCCCCATAACTTTGCTTGTCATGGGGGGCGGGGCTTTCTATAATCCTTCCAACACCGCAACGGAAGCCGTGGTACCGTTTACTTGTCACCCCGGTACTCAATCGCCCAAAGCCAATGTTGACCAATCGGCGTGCGAGTGCTTGAATATTGAATCCATTTCCGCTATTCCCAGGAGCACTGAATGAAGAAGTTAGTCTTTGCGTCACTGATGGCATTGGTTAGCATCAGTCTCGTTATCGCGCCCGCGCTGCGTGCACAGGATACGGGCACCATCCAGATCAAGGATCCGGCCGAGTTCAACGCCTACCAGAATGCCTACACGCAAACTGATCCCAAGGCAAAGGCGGCCGCCCTCGAAACCTTCCTCACGACCTATCCTCAGAGCGTCGTCAAAAGGGCAGTCCTGGATATGCTCCTTGATACCTATCAAGGCGTCAACGACCAGGACCACATGCTCAGCACGGCGACCAGTATCCTCCAATTGGATCCGGGCAACGAACGGGCAATCTTCGTCTCCGTCTACATCAAGAAGATTCAGTGCGGCAAAACCCAGGATGCGCAGACCTGCGATGATGCTGCCATTTTGGCGCAGAAGGGCCTCGCCAGCCAAAAGCCGGCCGCCACTTCCGACGACGACTGGAAGAAGCTGACAGGCGCCTCCTTCCCAATCTTCCACTCCGCCATCGCCGCTGACGATTACATCTCCAAGAAGGACTTCAAGGCCGCGGAGAACGAGTATAAGGCAGAGTTGATGCTCTACACCGACGACCAGAGCAAGGGGCCGGGACTCCCGGACACCCTCCTCCTCGCGCAGGCCTACAGTCTGCCCGGCCCAGGTCAGGACCTGATTCAGGCAATCTGGTTCTATTCCCGTGTATGGGATTACGCGCCACCCGCCTACAAAGCCCAGATCGAGCCGAAGCTTGAGTATTACTACAAGAAGTACCACGGCAAACTCGACGGGCTCGACGCCGTCAAGACTCAGGCCGCGCTCACAACCTTCCCTCCGGCCGGCTTCACAATCACTCCCGCACCTACTGCGGCCGAACAGATCCACGCAATGCTCACCGACCCTACCACCAAGCTGCCTGACCTGGCTCTGTCCGACAAGGAGACCATCCTGGCGTTTGGATCCAAGGAAGATGCCGAGAAGGTTTGGGCGGTCATGAAAGATCAGCAGACGCCCGTCCCCGGAGTCGTGATTGAAGCATCGGCCACGGTCATCAAGGTCGCTGTCACTCAAGATGCAAAGGACGCCAAGGTTCCCGACTTTATCGTCACCCTCAAAACCCCACTGGCCGACAAGGATATTCCGGCAGTTGGATTCGAGTATGGTTTGTCCGCCAAGGGGCAAGCCGAGTTAGACGGCACCTACGACTCCTATACGCAGATTCCCGCCAAGGACGCCGTACCCGCTTCGGGCACAACTCCTGCTACTTCCGCCACGGCGCAGTCGGCACAAATCGCCGTCCGCGACGGATTCATCCAGGCTGAAAAGAAGAAGACGGTTCCGGCCCACAAACCCACAGCCGCCCACAAACCGGCAGCAGCGCACTAAAGCTGCAGCCAATAACCCCTGGGAGCAAGAAGGGCAGCCTGCGCAGGCTGCCCTTCTTGCATTTCACGAACACATCCATCTCGGATCAGGCGTGTGAAGGGGCACACAGCTTGGTGAAAAACCGCATCCGGAGCTCGGTGTGTGAAGGGGCACAACTTCAGTTGTGCCATAAGACCAATAAAAATAAACTCCGGGCTTTAGCCCGAGGGATAAATCTACAATTCAGGCCTCATCCCTGTTCCCTGTTCCCTGATCCCGGACCACTAACCACTAATCACTAACCACTGCTCTCTACTCCCCCAGCATGATCCGCTGAATCCCGCTCGCCCGCCCAGTAACAGCATCGCAGGTAATCACGGCCGCGCACATCTTCGGATTCCCCTTGGCCGCTTCAAATTTACCCGGCATCCCGGTCAGGAACCGGTGCAGCACAAGCTCTTTCTCCACGCCAATCACGCTGTCGTAAGGCCCGCTCATGCCCACGTCGGTCTGGTAGGCAGTTCCCCCCGGCAGAACGCGCTGGTCGGCCGTAGGGATGTGCGTATGCGTTCCCAGCACGGCAGTTACCTTGCCATCCAGATACCAGCCCATGGCCACCTTCTCGCTCGTAGCCTCAGCATGAAAATCCACCAGGATCACCTTGGCCTTAATGCCGGCCAGAATGTCGTTCGCTGCGTGGAACGGGTCGTTGGTGCCGTTCATAAACACGCGCCCCATCAGGTCAATTACGGCATAGGGCACGCCGCCCTCGGTGGTTCCTTCAAATACCCCGTAACCGGGATTCCCCCGCAGAAAATTTGCCGGACGCAGAACCCGCCGAGCCCGCTCCTGGCTATCCGCAGGCACGGAGTTCATGTAGTCAATCAGCTCCCGCTTGTCCCATACATGGTTGCCGGTAGTCAGCACATCCGCGCCCAGGTCGAACAGGTCCTCAGCAATCTGAGGAGTCAAACCAAAGCCGCCCGCGGCGTTTTCGCCATTGATAACCACGAGGTCGACAGCATGGGCCTTGCGCACATGCCCAATGTGCTCGCGCACAATCTTGCGCCCCGCACTGCCAAACACGTCGCCAACAAACAAAATATTCAAAGTTTCTAGACTCCTGGCAGATTGTGCAAAACTATTCGCCTTACGGAAAACCATTTACCGGAAAGCTTTGTAACAGGGCACGACTTCACAGCTTGGTGAAAAACTCATTCGGAGCTGGGACAAGCGTCAGGGCACGACTTCAGTCGTGCCGATCAAGCCCATAAAAGTCCCGGGCTTTAGCCCCTGTTAAAGCGCGTCAATCCACTCTGCTCACCCGTCCCGATGTGTGAAGGGGCACGACTTCAGTCGTGCCGACAAAGCTCATAAAAAAGGCCCGGGCTTTAGCCCCTGTTAAAGCGCGTCAATCCACTCTGCTCACCCGTCCCGATGTGTGAAGGGGCACGACTTCAGTCGTGCCGATCAATTCCATAAAAGTCCCGGGCTTTAGCCCCTGTTAAAGCGCGTCAATCCACTCTGCTCACCCGTCCCGATGTGTGAAGGGGCACGACTTCAGTCGTGCCGACAAAGCCAATAAAAAGAGTTGGGCTTTAGCCCCTGCGGGCTTTTGGGACCCGCCACGACAATCCTCAACCAGCAGACTCTTCCGTCCCCTGAACCCGATTCCTCATCAGCGGAAACAAAATCACGTCCCGGATCGACTTGGACCCGGTAAGCAGCATAGTCAACCGATCCACTCCCAGCCCCTCGCCCCCAGTAGGCGGCAGCCCATAAGCCAGCGCGCGCACATAGTCCTCATCCATCTGGTGCGCCTCATCGTCGCCGCGATCCCGCTCGCCCAACTGCTCCGCAAACCGCTTATGCTGCTCCTCCGGATCGTTCAACTCGCTGAACGCATTCCCCAACTCAAACCCACCCGCAAAAAACTCAAACCGCTCCACATGCTCCGGATCGTTAGGCTTCTGCTTCGAGAGCGGCGAAACAACCGTTGGATAGTCATAGATAATCGTCGGCTGAATCAGGTTCGGCTCAACAACGGCTTCAAACAGGTTGTAGACAGCCTTGCCCACCGGCGCTCCCTTTCCCAGGTCGCGATGGATCTCGATCATCGCAACAGACAGCGTCCGCAGCTTGCGCTTCCAAATGCGGGTTTCATGACTATCGCCAGCAGGCTCGACTTCAGGCTCAACCGCTTCCAGATCTTCCTCGGCCTCCGTGTCTTCAAGAGCCTTATGGATTGACGAGACAGCCGCATTCAACCGCGCCTTCAGCACATCCACGGATTCAAACGCAGTCTCCGCAGGCTTCACTCCAGCCTCAGGCGGCCAGTACTCCACAATCGCATCGCGCATGGTCAGCCGCGTCCACTTACCCACGTCAATCGTGTGCCCGTTGAACTCGGTTACCGTCGTCCCGTTCACCTCCTGCGCCACAAACGCCACCAACTCCTCGGTAATCTGCATCATGTCGAGATAATTTGCATACGCCTGGTAGAACTCCAGCATCGTGAACTCGGGGTTGTGCTGCGTGCTCACGCCCTCGTTCCTGAAGTTGCGGTTAATCTCATACACGCGATCGAACCCGCCCACCACCAGCCGCTTCAGATAAAGCTCCGGAGCAATGCGCAGAAACAAGTCCTGATCCAGTGCATTGTGGTGCGTCTTGAACGGCCGTGCTGCGGCACCGCCCGCGATCTGCTGCATCATCGGCGTTTCCACTTCAATGTAGCCGCGCTCGTCGAAAAACTGCCGCATAGCCTTCAGCACCTTGGCGCGCTTTACAAACACTTCGCGGCTCTCAAGGTTGACGAAGAGATCCACATACCGCTGCCTGTAGCGCAGTTCAACATCCGCCAGCCCATGAAATTTTTCCGGCAGCGCCAGCATCGCCTTGGCCAGAAACGTCAGCCGCTCCACGTGCACCGTCAGCTCACCTGTGCGCGTGCGAAACAGGTAGCCCGACACGCCAATGTGATCGCCGAGATCCAGCAGCTTGTAAACCGAGAAGGCCTGATCGCCCACGGCATCCAGCCGCACATAGATCTGCAGCCGCTCGCCACCCTGTTGCAGCGTCGCAAAGCCCGCCTTGCCCTGTGCGCGGATCTGCATCAGCCGCCCCGCCACAGCCACGGTCACGCGGTGGTTTTCCAGGTCCTCGGTCTGCGTGTCGCCCCACTTGGCGCGCACCTGGGGCACCGTGTGGGAGGCAGGGAACTGGTTGGGATAGGCCGACTGGCCCAGGTCCTCGATCTGTGCAAGTTTTTCCTTGCGCAGCTCGAAGAGATTGCGCTCAAATTCCGAATCGAACACGATGATTCCTTTGGGTGAACCGCGTCACGGGTGTAACAGTCAGTATATCTTCCGTTGCGAACAATGCGTCCGGGTCTTCCAGTCAGGTCAGGGCAATCGCATGAATCCCTTTCGTTGACTAGACTGGTTCCAATTTCAATCGCGCCGGAGGCGCAAGGGTTGTTAGCCCCGCGCTTCAGCGTGGGGAGGGCGGCCAACAACAACTCGTCAGCCCGTGGGGGCGGTGCGAACGGCGAAATGGCCATCAGGACATCGTTCATGCGATTGCCCTGCCAGTCAGGTTGAACGGGGCTCAGTGATTTAAACAAGATTCGAATCCCCATCTCGCATCCAGTCATTTAGCATGATTCCAATGAATCCCAAACTTGCTGTATTGCTCCTCTGTGCGTCGCTGTCCTTGGCGGTGCAAGCTCGTGCCAAGACGATCCTGCCGGATGCCTGCGGCGACGAAGCTGTCAAATTCGAAGTCAGCACACAAAAAGATCAGCCCGCTCCCGAGCCGCCTTCGGCTGACAAGGCGCAGATCATCTTTGTTGAGGAACAAAATGCGAGAGCCTCTTTCCACTTCGTCACCGTTCGCTACGGGGTGGACGGAAGCTGGGTCGGCGCTAACTATGGCGACTCGTATTTCGCTTTGACGATTGCACCCGGTCTCCATCACCTGTGTGTCAACGCGCAAGGGGCTAAGAAAGCCGTTGGTGTGACATCCTTTACCGCAGAGGCGGGAAAGATCTACTACTACGAGGCCAGCACTACGGTGACCAGAAGCGGCGGTGGTATGGTCACCACGACAGCAGCGAATGGAACCATGAGCACGGGTATGGCGCCCGGACACCTTAGCGCATCCTTCCAATTCAACGAATTGTCTGAGGACGAGGGCAAATACCGCGTCAAAGCCTGGAAGCTCGCCACCTGGAAGACCAAATAACTAGGCTCCCTGTGCCCATTCATCACGGCACTATCGTTATGACTGGGATCGCCGGCCGCCCGAGTCATTACTTGGAACTACCCCACAATCCCGCGTGCCCATCCGCACAGTAAACAAAACCGAAATAACTAACGCATTATCAACGTATTACGCCAATATCCCCTGCCAAATCAGCACACTTCCTGAAGGAATGACAATTTCTCCGCAGCCCACTCCCTCGTTTAATGAACTTCTCCGCAACCCAAAACATCTGCGCGGACTGCCCGCAAGGTACGTGTCTCAACGAGTCGCAACCACAGGTCCGACCTTTTCGATCGTTTTGACGCCACTTAAGCCACCTTTTCAGCTATGTAGAACAACCCTCCGATTGAACCTTTCACCCCTCCTTCGCAACCGTCTTCGCATCGCATCCAAGCCCGCCAATCGTGTATAACCACGATGGTGCCCTTCAACAATCCCATCCCGCAATCGACCCCAAAAAGTAAGGCCTCCAGCGGCCTTTTCGCCCTAGTCGAAGCGGAAAAGCTCATGCAGATTGCGCTCCTAATCCCTTCATCCGTAGGCATTTGCTGGCTCATCGGCGCGGGTCTCGATTCCTGGCTTCACCAAAAATGGATAGCCATCGCCGGCATCGTCTTCGGCGGCATCTCCGGCCTGACATACGTCGTCCGCATGGCCCTGGCCGCGGAGAAAAGTTCCCGCCCCAAGAGCAATGACAACGGCGGCACCGGTGGCTCTAAATGACTGAAAGCACTCATCCTATCGTCAATCTCACCAATGAGGAAGCCGAGCAATTCCTGCAGCGCGCCCTCCGCGTCACACTGATTCTCGGCGCGATTGCCGCAGTGGCCGTGATGATCGGCTCAGGTTGGCGCAACGCCGCAATGCTCGCCGTCGGAGCCGCAATTTCCGCAGTCAGCATTCTGGAGTGGCAGCGCCTTCTGCGCATCATCGGCGCCCAACTCGACAACCAGAAGATTCCCAAAGGCGCACTCATGGTGGTCGTCTTCTTTGTACTCAGGCTCACAATCTATGCGGGGGTAATTTATGGTAGCCTGAAAGGTCTCCACGGTTCGGTTGTGCCGCTTCTCTGCGGTCTGGGTTTGGCAGCATTGGCCGTAATGTTTGAAGCGGTCCGCCTGCTCGCAGAATAAATTCGCAATTGTCGCAACAGCCAATTTCGCGGAGACAGAAAGACTCAAGTTTTCATGCCGGAAACATCCTTTTTTGTCCGATTACTGAACGATCTTCTCGCGGGGATCGAGGTGCAAGCCTTTCAATCCATTGGAGTTAGTGCGACTGACGCGGCCGATAGAGCGCTAAAAGTCAATCAGGCTCTGGCACTCGAATTGCTCGTTGTCGGGGCGCTTATTCTCTTCTTCGCCTTGGTGCGGGTGTCCCTGTCCGTGGACAAGCCGAATCCGGCACAGCAAATTGCCGAGATGATTCACGATGGAATCGGAGACCTAGCCAACCAGATCATCGGACACGGATCAGAGCATTTTCAGGCCTTCGTAACCTGCATCTTCCTCTTCGTCCTGTTCAACAATCTCATCGGACTGATCCCTGGAGTTCCAGCCCCCACCACCTCGCCCTGGGTCCCGCTGGGACTCGCGATTCCTGTCTTTCTCTACTACAACTACCAGGGTGTCCGCGCCCAGGGTGTAATTGGCTACGCCAAGCATTTCTGCGGACCAATCTGGTGGATGGCATGGCTGCTGCTGCCAATTGAGATCGTTTCGCACCTTGCGCGCATGCTGTCGCTCACCATTCGTCTTTACGCGAACATGTTTGCCAGCGACATGGTAACGCTGGGCTTCTTCTCGCTAATTCCTGTAGGTATCCCTTCTGTTTTCTTGGGTTTACATGTTTTTGTTTCACTCATCCAGGCGTTTGTTTTCATGCTGCTGACGATGATTTATCTCTCGCTGGCGGTTTCGCACGAGCACTAAAAAGATTCCGCCGGAGAGCGCTTCCGCTCCGGGCATACGGTCGACTGCCAGCGTGAGGGGGTCAGCACGGTGAACCTCAACCACCCACTGGCGGTCAATTCAAGGGAAGCAGGAGAGCAATGCGCAAACTTCAATATGTATTCATGGCCCTGGCGGTTCTTTGTTTCGCCATTCCGGCCTTCGCGGATGGCGGTTCGTCTGCCATCAACCTCGCGCCCATCGGCGCGGGTATCGGCATGGCTTTGGCGGCAGGTCTTTGCGGCCTCGGTCAGGGGAAGGCTGTAGCTTCGGCTTGCGAAGCGCTGGCCCGCAACCCCGGCGCCCGCGGCGGACTGATGATCTTCCTGGTTCTTGGCCTGGCTCTCATCGAGTCCCTTACCCTGTTCACCCTGGTCATCATCCTGATCAAGGTCTAGCTGGATCGAAGTCAAAACGCCAACGGCCGCTCCCAGTCAGGGAGCGGCCGTTGGCGTTTGGCAAGTCTGCGTCTCACCTGCTTGGCCCGCTCCCGCCAGCCGAACCCGCACGCAGCATTTCGATGGCCTGGCGATAATCAATGTTCGCAGGAACCGGAGCATACTGCGTCATCTCTTCTGTCGTATCAATGTTCTTCGTCTTGAACAGGATGCGCAGGTTCATCTGCATTTTGAACCGTGCGATGCGCCACTGCTTTCCCCCCACATCCGCCTGCTCGATGACGATCGATCCGCCTTTATCAAGCTTGCCCAGAATACCCAATCCATAGTCCGTATCCTGCTCCAGATGGCCTTCCAGCCGCGTCACACGCTCCTGTGCGGCATCAATCGAGAGAACGCCGGTCATGGCCGTCAGGGCCTGGGTTTCGAAGTCCGGGGGATCGAATTTGGGGTTTGGCCGAAAGGTGAACTTCTCCACTGCGCCCGCGGGTCCAGTTGCCGAACCCGCATACGTGTAGAGGAAAGCATCGGGCAGCATCCGCAGGAGCCTCAAGACGATTGCCATGTCGCCTTCTTCGCCCTGTTTACGGTGCCTCTGCATGCTAGGATCGTTCAAGAGCGCGTTCAGCCGCGCCTCTTCCGTTTGCTCGTCGACTTGCGAGAGCGGCTTGTCAAAAAGCAAAACAAGCCGGGCCACATCGCCGTCCCTGGTTTCCAGAATATCCTTGGTCGATGTGAGCCTCGGCGTCGATTTGCGAAGTCGGTACCGCATCGGGCGGCTGGTATCCTGAGCCGCGCGCAATTCGGTTGCCAGCGCCCGGGCCACCAATGCCTGAGCCTCCGGGGCCGAAAGCGCAGTCGGTGGCGTTCCCTGGCCGGAAGAGCAAGTTGCTCCAGCCAGAAAAAAAGCAGCGGCAACCGTTACAACAAACAACAGCGAATATCCACGCACATCGTTCAGTCTAACGGGCATTGGGAATCCGTATCAAAAGATGAACTTATGCATTGTTTGACGCGACCGTGACGGCGAAGGTGCAAGGAATGCGGCGACGAATTGAAGGAACGGGCCCGGGTTGGGTATAGTTCGGGCAGGGCCTTATTTTAAGCAGGGAAGGGAATTGAAGATGGCAGTGGAAAATGGACCAGCGCGCATTGGCAAGAGCGTCGTGATTTGCGGCGAAGTGAGGGGCAGCGAGGACTTGATTGTCGATGGGCGCATTGAGGGCACGGTGACACTTACCGAGAGCCGGTTGACCATCGGTCCGAACGCAAGCGTGCAAGCGGACCTATTTGCCAAGGACGTTCTGATCCTGGGCACTGTTCAGGGCAACATAGTGGCCAGTGGGCGCGTGGAATTGCGAGCAGGCTGCACTGTGGAGGGCGATATTCGAGCTCTGCGCCTCGCCGTCGAAGACAATGCGGGATTCCGTGGCAAAGTTGACCTTACACAGGGCGCGGTGAAGGCCCCCGAAGCACCCAGCACGACACTCGCCGGCGGCACTGTTTGAACAACTGGCTGCGCTCCGGTCCGGCAGAGTTTTTCCCGTTTGAGCGCAAGAGGATTTCCGCTTCATGAGCCGTTGGTTTGAGAAGAAGCAGGACAGCGGAGCGCCCGCTCCCACTGCGGGTTTGTCAGGACCCAGGGTGCCCCGGCACTCAGGGGGATGGTCGGCGATACGCAAGCGGCTCGAGGCAGAGCCAGGATTGCGGATCATCGATACGGGTTACACGTCCCCGTCGAACATCAACTATCTCACCAGCCTGGGCCACAGCGTTTTTCTTGCCGACCTTGATACAGACGCCTGGAACGGAGACTGGCAAACCGGCAAAGATGAAGATGGCAAGCCCATTTGGAATGTTGAGGGCTTTCTTGATCAGGCGCTGAAATTTTCCGGGCGCACTTTTGACGTCGTACTGCTATGGACTGCGCTGGACTATTTGCCCGAGTCGTTCGTGGCGCCCGTCGTGGAACATCTCCACTTGGCAATGAATCCAGGAGGTCAGGTACTGGCTCTTTTTCATACTCGGACTCAGGGCGAGGAAACCATGCGGTTCAGATTTCATCTAACTTCTCGGGACGACCTCGAGATGCAGTTGGCACAACAGTTCCCCATTCAGCGGGCGTTCACCAATCGCAGCATCGAGCGCACTTTCGCAGGCTGGTCCGGGCACCGGCAGTTCCTCGCAAAAGATAGCCTTTCCGAGGTAATCATGACGCGGTAAGAATGACCGCGCTCCTGATGGAGGAGTTGGATGGACGCGTTAAAGGGAACACGCATTACATGGCTGGGTCACGCAACCGTACTTGTGGAAACCGCAACCGGAACAAGGATCCTCATTGATCCATTTATCGCAAATAATCCTAAATATCCGAAAGAATTTGCGTTGCCCTCAAAGATTGATTACGTGCTGCTGACTCATGGACACGGCGACCATATCTCCGATGTCGTTCCGGTGGCTTCGTGGCATGACTCAACCGTGGTGGCAATCTATGAACTAGCGGCCTATATCGCGGGCAAGGGAGTAGCTCGTACCATCGGAATGAATCTCGGCGGAACTGTGCAACTGGATGACGTCGCAGTCACCATGGTTGAGGCAAAACACTCCGCGGGAGCAGAGGACGAACAAGGCACTCACTATGTAGGTGTGGCTGCCGGGTATGTGCTGACCATCGCCGATGGTCCTGTGCTCTACCACTCTGGAGATACTGCAGTCTTTAGTGACATGAAGCTAATCCGCGAGTTATACCAGCCGGAGGTTGTGATGCTGCCAATCGGCGGACATTTCACGATGGGGCCCAGGGAAGCCGCGCTCGCTGTTCGTTTCCTTGAACCCACAGTAGTTCTTCCCCTGCACTTCGGTACCTTTCCACCACTTACAGGAACACCGGAGCAACTGGCCGCTCTTGTCGGGGACAATGTCAAGGTTGTGTCATGGAAGCCTGGGGAATCTATCTAAGATGAAAGTCGTCAATTAATTAATAGACTGAATAATATGCGCTGCTCGATGATACAAAATTCATTCGAACAGAAATCAAGGGAAGGCCAGAGATTCTGGTCCCCGGCCCTTCATCTTCTATTCCAGAGAGCCTATTTTGAACCTGCTGCTTTCTTCTGCTCTGCCCAGCGGCGTTTCACGGCCTCTGCAATGCGCTTCCGCCCTTCGGGAGTTAGATTCCTTTTTCTCT
>Ga0302266_10001659_pt1 | contig 20149 bp, 13 predicted proteins | sample III_Bog_E1_2_FD_194559 | JGI IMG/M metagenome (GOLD analysis project Ga0302266, IMG submission 194559) | Peat permafrost microbial communities from Stordalen Mire near Abisko, Sweden - III_Bog_E1_2 | ecosystem: Environmental > Terrestrial > Soil > Wetlands > Peat | place: Sweden: Abisko... | reverse complement strand
CGGCGGTGCGGAGATCCATGCGCATTTCGATGATGTGATGCTGGTGACGGAAGGCTCGGCAACCCTGGTGACGGGCGGAACGGTTGTTGATGGGCACACCAACAGCGATGGAGAAACACATGGCACTAGCATCAAGGATGGTGTTTCCCAGACTGTTTCTGTTGGAGACATAATTCACGTTCCAGCAGGGACGCCGCACCAGTTGCTGATTACGCCGGGGACGTCCTACAGCGCGATCGTGATCAAGGTAAAGGAATAGCTCGGCGGTAATCGCGTCTCGGATGCACGGCTACGCTGTACTCTTTTTTGGCTTCGGCGGACGAGCGTTTTTCCGGTCGCGAGCGGCCTGCTCGACGGCGAGTTCGGCCTCCGCGGAATGGAGATGGCGCTCCATGGCGGTGCGGGCTTCCGCGGCACTTCCAGCGCGGATGGCTCGATAGATTTCCCGATGGGCCTCAAGCGAAGTCTTGCGGTCCCGGGCGCGTTCCGCAGTTGTACGGCGTTCGTCGTAAAGCGTAGTCGTAACGGTTTCCATGAGTGCGGCGAGGATGGGATTTCCGGAAGCCTGCGCGATGGTACGGTGGAAGCGCACATCGTGAATGAGGTATTGAGCAGGGTCGTCGACTGTGGCGTACATCTCGGCCACCTCTTCGGCGAGTTGGGTCAGGTGTTGCTCATCTCTGCGTTCGGCGGCCAATGCTGCAAGGTTGGTTTCAAGCAGTTTGCGGGCCTCAAACATTTGCCAGGATTTGAATCCATGAAGTGCGCCAAGCAGATCAATGGAGGATTTCCCGAATTCCGCCGGTCCGTCGGCGACGAAAGTGCCCACGCCATGGCGAACCTTCATCACGCCAATTGCGGCAAGGTAGCCGATGCCCGTGCGCAGGCTTGCGCGGCTGATCTTCAGCGACTTGGCAAACTCGCGCTCAGGCGGAATCTTGTCGCCCGGCTGCAGAGTGCCGTCTTCAATCTTGGCCCTGATGTGGTTCACCACTTGCTGCGCAGTTTGTGTATCGAGTGTCTCTGCTTTCATAAGCATGGAATCCAGGGTATGAAGTGTGCGGAAGTATTCCGCACACTGAGGTTAGCACTGGAACCTTCATTTGCGGGAATTGCGGCGTGTCAGCCGGATTTGGTTCGGACGGCTGCGAGTCTGTTATAGTGGTCTGACCTCTTAACGGAGGCCACAGACGGGAATTCAATGATGACCAAGCTCGGAAAATTTTCGATTGGAGTGGGCGACCGGTTCGCTCACCAGGCTAAGGCGCAACTGCAGTCGTGCATTCTGGCCCGCAAAGCCGGGGTGGAAGTGATCCCGGTGTGGAACAAGTCAAATCGGGAACACGCAATCATTGGGTCGGAGCCGTCGTCGGTTCGCCAGGCGGCTGACTTGGCTGTGAAGGAGTTGGGGTGGGATCTGCCGTGGTATTGCGACGCAGACCACATCAATCTTTCAACGGTGGATCGCTTCCTGGACGTCTGCGACTTCTTCACCATCGACGTGGCCGACTATATAGGAAAGCCTGCGGACCAAAGTGCGATTGATAGTTTTGTGAAGCGCCACCCGGAGCTTGCGGGGGCGGTGCCGATGGAAGGCGCGGGCGAGAGCATTGAGATCGCACCAAACCTCGTACAGGAGACCGCAGGCAAGTTTCTGTTCGCGGTTCAGGAGGCGGGCAAGATCTACCGCAAAATCGAATCGGCGAAGGGGAGGGGCACTTTCATCCCGGAAGTTTCAATGGATGAGACGGATGTGGCGCAAACTCCTGCGGAACTGCTGATCATTCTTGCGGCAATTGCCGACGAAGGCATTCCGGTGCAAACCATCGCACCCAAGTTCAGCGGGCGATTTAACAAGGGCGTGGAATATGTGGGAGATGCGGGCCAGTTCGCGCGCGAGATGGAACTGGATATGGCTGCCATCCAACTTGCTGTGAAGAACTACGGACTCCCCGCGAACCTGAAGCTGAGCGTGCATTCGGGGAGTGACAAGTTCTCAATCTATCCCGCGATCCATGCGTCGATGAAAAAGTTTTCTGCCGGTGTGCATCTCAAAACCGCAGGCACCAATTGGCTTGAAGAGTTGATCGGTCTGGCCGAAGCGGGTGGCGACGGACTGGCGCTGGCAAAGGAGATTTACGCCGAGGCCTACGCGCATGCCGACGAACTGTGCGCGCCCTATGCGACGGTAATCGACATTGACCGCGCCAAACTGCCTTCGCCAAAGGAAGTGGATGGGTGGACTTCACAGCAATTTACCGGCGCGTTGCGTCACGATCCCAATTCCCCGGAATATAACTCGAGCCTTCGGCAGCTACTGCATGTCGGCTTCAAAGTGGCGGCCCACATGGGCGGACGGTACCTGGCGCTGCTGGAAGCAAACGAAGCAATCATCGCGCGCAATGTTACAGAGAATCTCTATCTGCGGCATATTGTTCCGGTGTTTCTGGGCGGCCGGCCTGAGACATGGAACGCTTCTTAGCCTGACTGTAGGTAGGCATGAATGCTATGTAGCCCCGACGACGGCGAGCAGCAGCCCGAGCCCAACAAGCGCCTTTCCAAATTCATTCATGCGCGTTGCTCTTCCCGTCTAAAATACAGGGAACGATGGAGTGCGAGTGCGGCTCCAAGGGCAGGGGGGATCAATGCAGATTGCTGCTTTTGTTGCGGGGATTGCCTGCCTGTTTGCTGTGCTCCTTGATGCTTTCCAAACCATCATTCTGCCCCGCCGAGCCACCGGGCGTTTCCGCCTCACGCGGCTTTTCTATATCGCCACGTGGAAGCCGTGGGTCTTCGCCACGAAGCGTATACGCGACCTGCGTAAGCGTGAAACATCGTTCAGCTACTACGGGCCCATGTCGCTGATTTTCCTGCTTGCCTTGTGGGCTGGCGTCATGATGCTGGGCTTTGCACTGGTTTACTTCGCGCTCGGCAGCCCCTTCCTTGACCCGTTTCAGGCGGTGGGTTTTCGAACGGACCTGTATGTGAGCGGGACAACACTGTTTACGCTGGGATTGGGCGATGTCACGCCGCACAGCGCCGTGGCGCGCGTTTTCGTGATTCTGGAAGCGGGTACCGGCTTTGGCCTTCTTGCCGTTGTCATGGGCTATTTCCCTGTTCTCTACGGCGCATTTTCGCGGCGCGAAGTGAGCATCTCATTGCTCGATGCAAGGGCCGGCTCTCCCCCGACGGCGGCGGAACTGATGAAGCGGCATTCCTATGAGGGTGCGGAGCAGGCTCTTTCGCTCCTTCTGGTGGAGTGGGAGCGGTGGTCTGCGGAGTTGCTCGAGAGCCATATTTCCTATCCGCTGCTTTGCTATTTTCGCTCGCAGCATACAAATCAGAGCTGGATCAGCGCATTGACTTCGGTGCTGGATACGTCGGCCCTGCTGATTGCCGGGGTGCAGGGGCATGAGGCGCGGCAGGCGCAGCTGACGTTTGCAATGGCGCGGCATGCGCTGGTTGACCTGGCGCAGATATTCTCGCTGGCGCCGGTGCGTAATGCGCCGGATCGGCTTCCGCCAGAGCGCTACGAGCAGCTTTACAGCATGCTGTGCCAGAGCGGAGTGAGTGTTTGCCGCGACGGTCACTCGTATTCCAGGCTCAGCGATATGCGAGCCCTCTATGAAGGCTATGCGGAGGCTCTGAGCGATTATCTGTGCATGCCGCTGCCGCCATGGATCGCCGACCAGCCCCACAAAGACAATTGGCTGGCAGTGGCCAAGCTGCGAGCGCAGACCGAGGCGGCGAATGCGCCGGCGTACAAGACCAAGCCGGCCATCGACCGGCCGCAGACGATTGCAGGGCTCGTGGACGATCATCACGACTTCTGAAACGCAGGCCGGACTGCAACGCGCCATTGCCACCCACGCATCTTTGCTTCTAGACTTAAGGGGACCGTGGACGATTTGCGGCCGGCGCCTTCGGGTGGGCCGGCCAGCGCTGAAGACACCGGCTCACGTGTGCGGAAGTGGTGAAATGGCAAACACACTAGCCTTAGGAGCTAGCGCCGCGAGGCTTAGGGGTTCAAGTCCCCTCTTCCGCACCAAAAACAAATACCGGATTTAGACACGGGCCAGCCAAAACAACGGTTGGCCTGTTTTGCGTAACGTAGCGGAAAACGTAGCGGAAGCCAAAAACGTAGCGGTCGCTATGGCTTCTCCCTTGTTTCCCGTTGATGCGACCCCAAAAGCCGTAGCCAGAAATTCCCCTGCGTTATAGCCGCTTTCCAATTTTGCGTAGAGTACTACGAGCGTGGATTTGGCGCGCTCAATACGGGCGTATATGCACTGTAAACAAATCCAGTTTAAGCAATATGTTTTCATTGACTTACAGCGATATCCCGTGCGTTTTCAGCGCGTTTTCCAAAGAAACGGCTAACTCTCTGCAACCCTGTCCCTCGTTTCATTAAACTCTCTACAACCGAAACATCTCAAAAAGACTGCCCGCAAGGTACGTGTCTCAACGAGTCGCAACCACAGGTTCAACCCTTTCGCATGTTTTGTAACCACTGGAACAGCCATTTCAGCTAGGTAGCGCACCCCTATTAGCAGCCATTTGAACCCCGGAGCCGGGGTGCAAATGGCTGATGACTGACCACTGTGTGAGACGCTATTTGGTCTGGACCAGGATCGCCTTTCCCTTGGCTTGCGAAGAGCGCAGGAAGTAGATGGCTCCGTAAATTCCCCAGATCGCCGCGATGCCCAGTGCGAAGAGCGGCTCCTTGAATGTGCCCAAATTGAAGACGGGACCGACAAGATAGAAAGCCATGCAAGTCAGATTCGCCAGGAGACCAAACCCAGGGATCAGCAGGTGTAGGACTACGTTGTAATCAGGGCGCTTGTGGAACGCCACGATGCATAGGAAGCAACTAAGTGCGTAGAGTATGAATGTGCCGAAGTTAGAGGTCAGAGTTACCACGCCCAACGAGTTAGGCAGTGCGGCTAACTGGTCGTGATTGGTATAGCCGAAGCTGGAGAGGATGCCGTGGGGAAGCGCAGCAATGGTGGCATCTGTCGGCGCGCTGGCATCTGCAAAGACCAGTGAGACCGCGATGACGCCGATGATGGCGGAGATGATGGCGAGCGTCCAGATTGCACTGCGGGGCGACAGAGTCTTGGCGTGAAGGATGCCGAAATGCTCGGGAGCTTCATCGTCCTTGCCCATTGCATAAGTGACGCGAGCGCCAGTGTTCATGCAGCTTAGCGTGGTACCGATGAGCGCAAGGAAGACGGTGACAGCTTCGCCAAGCATGAACCATCTGCCGTTTCCATGGCCCAGCAACGCATCGCCGACAACGATCATCATGTCGCCGATTGGTGCCGCCGAGCCCGTGGCACTTTGCATGGTATAGCCGGAGTTGAGGAAGTAATTGGCCGCGAAGTATTCAATCAGATAGCAGAGCAATCCTTGAATCAACAGGGATGCGATGACAGCGATGGGAATATGTTTGGTGGGGTTCTTTGCTTCGCCTCCCATCGATGTTACTGACTCAAAGCCAACCAGGATGAGGATGGCGACTGTGGCCTGAATGAATACCCAACTGAAGTTATGGGGAGATACAACCGAAGCCGCCGTCGCATGCGTGAGAATGTTACCGCTGCTGTCTTTTTCCGGATAGGTAATTACGTAGGGAACCGCGTTGCCGGCCGAGTCGAGCAGCGGCAGAGGAGTGCCGCTGGCATCACGAACTACGGAGCCGTCTTTGGGATCGGTCTTGAATTGGTAGGCATACGTGGCCAGTGTCTGTCCGTCGTACTGATAGGCCGTGGGTCCGGTCGTCCCGGCAGGATGGCTGGTGCGATAGCCGATGGCCAGAACACTGAACACAAGCAGAGCCGAGATCTGCACCACGTTGATGGCGAGATTGACCGCAGTGGAAGCGCCCACGCCCTTCTGGGCGATCCACGCCACGAAGAAGGAAAAAACAATTGCGACCAGGGCCATGAACACGGGCCCTGGGTTGCCTCCACTCATGAATGAGGGAAAGAGAAATCCGACGACATACCCAACAAAGATGCCTGTCGTGGCGACCATCAACCCTGGGTAGACCCAGTAGTAAAGGTGGGAGCCCCAGCCCACAATAAATTTGGCAACGCGGGCGTACTTGAATGCTTTGTCTGTTGATAGCAGGGCCTGTTCGGCGTAGTAGTAACTGGAGCCGGTGCCGGGATAGAGCTTGGATATCTCAGCGTAAGCAACGGCCGTTGCAAGACAAAGAAGGAGTGCGAGGACGATTCCCCACCACATGGCCGGGGCAGTGGATGGCTGGCCTGCGACCCCCGTGGTTGCCTGGATAAAGAAGGTGAGCCATAGGAAGGCTCCGGGAGCAATGAGGGCCATTGCATTGCTTGTCAACCCGGTTAGTCCAAGGGTCGACTTCATCTGTGGTGGATTCTGTTCTGCCATGAGTAATCTCCTCGAGATGGATTTCGTATATCTGCTCCCGGTTAGCTGCCCGGGGAACTGCAGTGGGTTTAGCCTGTACCGGATTGACACGAGGCAGCCGACCCAAAATTGGCGCGCGGGCTACGCAAGAGTGAGTGACTGCGGAAGTAGACTGCGCCGGTCAGAACGATTGAGATGTGCCGGGCAGTTCCGCCGTTTCGCAGTGATTCTGGTGCGATGGTAACTGCGGCCAAATGAAGAACTAATAAGGAAAACAATGAATTCGATGAGCAAGGGAAGGGAATTCGCTCATCCACCGATACTCAAGCGGTTAGCACCGGTTCAAGGACCGCCTGCTTGGTATCCAGGGCGCAGGGAATCGGTGTGGCTAGGTCGGGGAGGCAATCCCGAGCGGACCGGAGTAATCTGGTTGAATCATGAGTCCAAATGCGCAGCAACCCCAGGTCAATCTCGCCCAGACACCCGACTACCGCGAATCGTATGCCAACAGTGTGCAGGTGCGGGTAAGCGTGTGGGATTTTCAACTTGTCTTCGGTCTCGCTTCGAGCGATGGCCCCGAGGAAGTCACAATTCGAAACCACCAGGCCATTTTTCTGAGCCCGCAGCAGGCCAAGGCGCTGTGGAATGTGCTGGGGCAGAACCTGTCGCAGTACGAACAGGCCTTCGGAACCATGAACCTTGAGCCGAAGAGCCATGATTTTCCAAAGGGCCCGATTAACTAGACAAGGGGAGCACCCGTTTGCGCCTGAGACGCCTGATGCAGCCGCGGCTGGACGCGCCGATGCCCCTCTGGATGATTTTTCCGGTGGTCTTTGCGGCCCTGTACAGCAGCCACTTTGCCCTGTTGCGCGTCCCATACTATTGGGACGAGGCGGGATATTACATTCCCGCGGCGTGGGACTTTTTCCGGACCGGCTCGCTGATTCCGATTACCACGCTGACGAACGCCCATCCCCCGTTGCCGAGCATTTATTTGGCGTTGTGGTGGAGTGCATCAGGATTTTATCCCGAGGTGACCCGGGAGGCAGTCCTGATAGTGGCTGCGCTGGGGCTGCTGGGGGTGTGGCGGCTGGCAATGCGTTTGATCGGTGTGGCTTCGGTCGCCATTTGGACCGTGCTACTTACCGGGCTTTATCCGGTATGGTTTGCACAGAGTTCTCTGGCGCACGCGGATATCTTTGCCGCAGCCTGCACCATCTGGGGTCTTGTGTATGCGCTACCAGACCGGGATCGCAAACCCTGGGCTGCGGCGTTGTGGTTTGCGGCGGCCGCGCTGTGCAAGGAGACTGCGATTGCGATTCCGCTGACGCTGGCGATGATGCGGCTTGTGGATGGCTTCCGGACCACTACCGCTGCCCGATTTCGGCTGTGGCGCGAAGCGGGCTGGCTGGGAAGCTGCGTGATTCCGTTGGCGGGTTGGTACGCATGGCATAAGGCGAAGACAGGCTTTTTATTCGGCAACCCTGAGTTTCTTCGTTATAACGCGCAGGCGACGCTCGATCCGCTGAGGATTCTTGTTGCGTTTGGCCATCGCATATTGCACCTGACGGCGCACATGAACATGTTTGTGCCGGTGCTGATGACGGTAGCGGCGCTGCTGCTGGCGCCAAGGATGGATGCGGAAGGGCACGAACGAGCGACGATCAGCCGGGAAGTGCTGTGGCGGATCTTGATTCTGTTGCTGATGAACGCCTTGCTCTTCAGCGTGCTGGGCGGGGCGCTTTTGACGCGTTACCTGCTGCCGATGTATCCGTTGGTGTTGCTGGTTGCGGTGTCGACTTTTTATCGGAGAGTTCCGTATTGGCAAGGGCTGGCAGTGTTCTCGGCCGCTGCGTTTGTGTTGGGATTGTTTGTGAATCCGCCGTATGGGTTTGCGCCCGAAGACAACCTGGCGTATGCCCGGGTGGTGCGGATGGATGTGGCCGGGATTGCGCAGTTGAACAAGCGCTATCCGAAGGCGACGGTGCTTTCGGCGTGGCCGGTGACGGACCAGTTGACCAGACCGGAGTTGGGTTATGTAAAGCAGGCGTGGGATGTTTACCCGATAGAGGATTTTACCGAAGCGCAAATCCAGAAGGCGGCGCAGGAGCCGGAAAAGTACTCAGCCGCGCTGGTGTTCTCAACCAAGTATGACCCGCCGCCACTGTTCTCTATTTCCTGGCTTGGTGGGGATGCGATGGAGGAGCGGTATTTTGGACTGCACCACGATCTGGCGCCGGAAGAGATCGCTCGGCAGCTAGGCGGAACGATGGTATGGAAGCGGGAAGACCACGGAATGTGGATTGCGCTGATCCGGTTTGAGCGGCGGTTAGATGCGCGTGTCGATGGACCGGGTGGCGTGCAGGCGGCGACGGTCAGGGCCGCGTTATCAGAAGCGGATCATGGTGCTGTTTTCGCCGATGACGGTGAACACCGAAAGCATATTGGTGAGTGACAGGAGCTCACGGACCCGCTTGCCCAGGTGCATCAACTCAAGAGAGCAGCCGGCGGATTTGGTGGAGACGTAGATGCGGGCCAGGGTGCCGAGGCCCAGGCTGTCCATATAGGCGAGATCGCCCAGATCGAGCACCATGTGTTTGGCGCCGTTGAGATTTCTGCAGACGGCGGAGTAGAGAACATCCGTGACGCCGGAGATGAGTTTGCCGTGGCACTTGATGGTGACTACATCGCCGGTGCGGTCGATGTCGAGCGTGAGCGCTGGCGCGGGGGCTTCAGTGGCCATTGGGGATTCCTTGAGAAGATGCGTGGAATGGAAAGCCGGTATTGGGGGATTCTCTCACAAGGCAGTTGGGAATGGAACGACGGAAATGCGCGGCGGGCGTTATTCTGAGGCCGCAGGTGTTTTGTGAATTGGCGCTCGTTTGGACTGGATGGAACCATGCACAGACCCGGGTTGCGCAAAATGAGGATTGGAATGACGCAAATCTCCACGTTGATGACTTCCGGCGCAATCGCGCTGACGACGGGCTCATTGGCCGCCCAAAACGCTGCTGGGTTTGGGCCGGACAACCCGTTTTATGCGCCAAGCACACTGCCGTTTCACGCGCCGCCGTTCGACAAGATCAAAGATGACGACTATCTGCCGGCGATTGAGGCCGGCATTCAGCAGAAGATTGATGAGACGCGCGCCATTGCCGATAACCCGGCGGCGCCCACCTTTGATAACACCATCGTCGCAATCGAGAAGACCGGGCAGCTGTACGACCGCGTGACGGCGGCTTTCAGCGCAGTGACCGGTGCGAATACGAATCCATTACTGCAGGATGTGCGGAGCACGGTTGCGCCCAAGCGCGCGGCCATGGCGGATGCAATCTACCTGAACGACAAGCTGTTTGAGCGCGTGTCCAAGGTTTATGAAAGCCGGAACTCGCTGCACCTCGACGCTGAATCCTTGCGGCTGGTTGAGGAAGACTATAAGCAATTTGTGCGTGCAGGCGCGCGCCTTTCCGAGGCCGATAAGGCCACTTTGAAAAAGATGAATGAGGAGATTGCGAATCTTTCTACCGCATTCTCAAACAAGCTGCTGGCGGCCACCAATGAGGCGGCATTTACTACTTCCGATAAGGCGGCGTTGGCGGGGTTGAGCGACGCGCAGTTGGGTGCGGCGGCGCAGGCAGCTAAGGATCGCAAGGTGGACGGTTGGGTGCTTACGCTGCAAAACACGACGCAGCAGCCTACACTGCAATCGCTTAGCAATCGAGCGACGCGGCAGGCGCTGTTTCAGGATTCCTGGAACCGGGCTGAACGTGGCGGAAAGAACGATACGCGCGCGACCATTGCGCGCCTGGCGCAACTGAGGGCGCAGAAGGCGAAGCTGCTTGGGTACCCAAGCTACGCGGCGTGGAACCTGGAAGACCAGATGGCGCGCACGCCGGAAGCGGCACTGAAGTTCATGGACGCGCTGGTTCCCGCGGCGACTGCCAAGGCCGAGGGTGAAGGGAAGGATATCCAGGCGTTGATTGACGCGCAGCAGGGCGGATTTACGCTTGAGCCGTGGGACTGGAACTTCTATGCCGAGCAGGTGCGGAAGGCTAAGTACGATTTGGACGAAGCGCAGACCCGGCCTTACTTCGAACTGGACAACGTGCTGCACAACGGCGTTTTCTACGCTGCGGAAAAGCTCTACGGGATCACGTTCAAACGGCGTACGGATATTCCCATCTACAACCCTGACGTGCAGGTGTACGAGGTTTTTGAGGCCGACGGCAAGCCGCTGGCGCTTTGGTATTGCGACTACTTCAAGCGTGACAACAAAAACGGCGGCGCGTGGATGAGCAGTTTTGTTGAGCAGTCAAAGCTGCTCGGCACGCTGCCGGTGATTTACAACGTGGGGAATTTGCCCAAGCCCGCTGCAGGCGAACCGGCGCTGATCAGCTTTAGCGATGTAATCACGATGTTCCACGAGTTCGGCCATGCGCTGCATGGAATGTTCTCCAACGCCATGTATCCGAGCCTTGCGGGAACAAGTGTGCCGCGTGATTTTGTGGAGTTTCCCTCGCAGTTCAATGAGCATTGGGCTACTTATCCTGAAGTGTTCAACCACTATGCAAAGCATTACAAGACCGGCGAGCCGATGCCGGCTGAGCTCGTGGCGAAGATCAAGAAGGCGAAGACCTTCAACCAGGGATATGCGTTTACCGAGTTGCTTGCGGCCGCGGAGTTGGATATGCAGTGGCACACGCTGAGCGCCGACGCTCCGTTGCAGGATCCCGATACGTTCGAAATTGCGGCGTTGAAGAAGACTGGTCTGCAACTGAGCGCGGTGCCGCCGCGTTACCGGTCGAGTTATTTCTCGCATATCTGGAGCACGGGTTATGCCGCCGGCTACTACGCTTACCTTTGGTGCGAGATGCTGGACGACGATGCGTTCCAATGGTTTGAAGACCATGGCGGAATGACGCGGGCCAACGGCGATCGACTTCGCAGGATGGTGCTGTCGCGCGGGAACACCGAGGACCTGGAGAAGATGTTCGCGGCGTGGATGGGAGCGGAGCCGAAGATTGGGCCGATGCTGAGGGAGCGCGGGCTCGAACCCGAGGGCGCGAAGTAGTCATCGCAACCACCTCTAAAACCGATAAGAAACGCCTGTTTTCTCGACGATTTTGGCCCTTTTGAGGCATTAAATGGGCGAAAAGGGCATGTTTTGCGGGGGTCTTTTTCACTGGTTGGCGCATGGGGTGAATGGTTAACTTATTTAGATACATGCAGTTGCCAGAGTGGCAGGGTACAAAAAACAGTGAATTCCGGGGGAGGGGGGTGGGGTATTTGTTTTTTGCGGTGATTTTAGCTGTGAAATCGGTGGGATGGAAATGCCCTGATACGGTAGGCCAGCGGATCTGGATTTCGTGATCACAATTCCGATTGTGCGGCTTTGAAGGGATTAAATCGGCAAGAACTGTGAAGAGATAAATTAGGTTCCAATCGGGGCCTGAAGGCCCGTCATTGCAATCTTATTTCAAGGGGGAAAAAAACAGGGCAATCGCATGAACGATATTCTGATGGCTATTTCGCTGTTTGCACCGCCCCGACGGGGCTGGCGAGCTGTTGTTGGCCGCCCTCCCCACGCTGAAGCGCGGGGCTAACGACCCTTGCGCCTCCGGCGCGATCAGAATTGGAACCTGTCTGGTCAACAAAGAGGATTCATGCGATTGCCCTGGGGTAGAAACCCCATGCTCCCTCCGGAATAGGGTTTCGTGTTAAGTTGCAGGCAATGAGAGGTTGTTCTGGGAGAGGTTGCCATGGCCGATTCAGTCGCTGATTTTCCTTACGAAACACGGTTGAACATTTTGCACGGGCCACTGGAATTGATCGACGTCCAGGCGCTGGCGGATGCATGCGAATTCAAGTGGTTTAACCAGACGCTGTGCAAAGTAAACGAATCGGTGGTGCGCGTTGCCATCATCGAGGGCGAATACCACTGGCACAAGCACGATGAGGACGACGAGTTCTTCTATGTGGTGGAAGGAAAGCTGCTGATCGATCTTGAAGGCCGGACAGTTGAGCTTTCTCCGCGGGAGGGTTTTGTGGTTCCCAAGGGGGTTGTGCACAGAACGCGGGCGCCTGAGCGAACCGTGATTCTGATGGTGGAGAATGCGGGGATTATTCTGACGGGGAATTAGGCAGTCGCTCGCGGGAGGCTCGCACTTGCTTACTGCTTCCCACCCATCGTGCGATAGGGATATTTACTTGACGCCACCAGGCCCAACAGGTTGTGGTTTGATCAATTTGGCGAACGGAACCGGAGCTGTCTGCATCGCCTGTTGAGCCAACCGATAGAACAGTTTGCCGCGAGATCTCGACGTTCGGCGGTTGAATCGAAAGGTGAATTCGTCGAGGTAGTCATCCAAGTGGGCGTGAGCAATCGCGCCCTGATGGGTGCCGAGCAGCCATCGTTTCAGCAGCGAGATCGCGCGATGGACGCGCGGAAGCAGGCGTTCTCCGGCCTCTTGATGGCGCTGAATCTGGCGATCGTGAATGTATCCCTGCATTCCGAGGTAGGCGGGAAGGCCGTCGGTTCGAACCGTGCTTCCCGGCACAACGGACTGAGCGATGAATCCATGGAGAGTGGTCCTGGTCGCATCCGGTACACAGCGCATGCGAATGCGGCCAATACCCTTTCCATCTTCTTCGGCGGCGACGGCAATCAGGGCCTTGAGTTCGGCCCCTCTTCCGTCTGTGCCCGGTTCCTCGCCGCCCCAGTAGGTCTCGTCCACCTCGACGACGCCATCAAGCCGGTCGCGGCCAGGGCGAACCATGGCGCGGCGCAGTTTATGCAACATCGCCCAGGCGGTCTTGTAACTGCCCAGACCGAGCACGCGCTGTAAACCCAAAGCGCTGATGCCATTCTTTTGACTGGTAATCTGCCACATGGCGCGGAACCAGACCGTCAAGGGCATATGGCTGTCCTGCAAAATGGTCCCCGCCGTGACCGACATCTCATACCGGCACTTCTCGCAGCGCCGGCGACTCCGCCGGATCGACCAGACATCGGCCCCAGCACATCTGGGACATATCCAGCCGCCCGGCCAACGCAGAGTTGCGAGGTAATCGGCGCACGCCTCTTCGGTGCCAAAGCGCCCCTCCAACTCAAGCAATGTCCTCGGAAAATCCTCGTCCATGACCCCGAACACTACAGGTTGGGGTCAGTGGCGTCAAGTACATATCCCTATCGTGCGATGAAGCTGCTCGATGCATGGGTGGAAAACTAAACCGCTAATGACAAACGCAGGTTCCATCCGCGGCGGGTGCAGTGGTGCAGTAGCTTATTGTTGTTCCCTTCCAGCAAACGACATGACCATCGCTGCTATTGGAGGCGGTAACAGTACCTGTCAGCGCAGACCCATCGCCGTAGTACTTTCCGCTGACAGCTAATGAACCCGCGGGCGCCCCGGCTGGAACCGTCGTGCCGATTCCGACGTTGCCGTTTTGGTCTATTCTCATGCGCTCTGTTCGCGCGGTTGTTGTGCTTCCATTCGGCGTCGTGACAAAAGATAGCGCGCCTCCCTGATGCGAACTGGACCAGTTTTCGGTTGCGAATCCCTCGATCCCGACAGAATTAGCCAATGCATGGTTGCTTCCGGTTGCGGCGCCCAAAAGGAAGAATCCCATTCGATTGCCGCTGCTTAAGGCCGCTCCGCTATCTGCATATCCTACCCAGCCGCTGCCACCGCGCGGAGATTGACTGGCGGTGTTCACGAAATAGGCCGCAGTGGTACCGGGGAAGGCGATCTCAAGTGCAGCATTAGGGGCACTGGTTCCAATTCCTATTTGGGTGCCGGATGCAGAAGAAATCGTGGCCCCATTGTTAGTCCAGCCGTTCGAGGGGCCGGCCGGTCCAGTTGCCCCTTGCGGTCCAATTGGACCCTGCAGCCCTGTCGCTCCTTGCGGCCCAATTGGCCCTGTTGATCCCGTTGCTCCTGGCGGTCCAAGTGGCCCTTGATTTCCAGAAGGCCCTTGGGGTCCAACAAGCCCTTGAGGTCCTGTCAAACCTTGCAGCCCTGTCGCTCCCTGCGGTCCAATTGGCCCTATTGGTCCCGTTGCTCCTTGCGGTCCAATTGGCCCTTGATTTCCAGAAGGCCCTTGGGGTCCGATAAGCCCTTGAGGTCCAGTCAAACCTTGGGGTCCTGTCAAACCTTGGGATCCAGTTGGCCCTTGCGGCCCAATCGGTCCTTGAGGTCCGGTTGGTCCTGCTGGAATTCCGGTCAGACCGGATCCGTCTCCGAAATAGGTTCCACTGATGGAAACCGAACCGAGGGGCGCACCAGTTGGAATGGTTGCGCCGATACGGAGATTGCCAAGGCTATCCAGCCTCATTCGTTCACCCCAGGACGATCCATTATTGGTCCAGAAACTCAATTGACCGGAAGTTCCGGCGGGACCGATGAGTCCAATCTGCCCCGAAGAATCGTATCCAAAGAGAACCCCTTTATACGCGGTTTGATTCTGGATGGCATCGGCAAGGTAATAGCCCGTACCCGAGAGTTGCGTTCCGGATCCAACGACATTCAGAAGCGTAGTTGAGGTGAGGCTTCCCGCCCCTACGATAGTGTTCCCGCCAGATCGTTGCAGTTGCAGGTCATGAACTGAGCCTGTACCACCGAATGCGGAACCGATAAATACCGATCCGTTTTGATGTATTCCCAACCTGAGCGATTCGTAGCTGCTATTGGGTGAAGAATCACAGGCGGTTGCACCCGAATCGGCAACTGCGTCACAGAGGTCGATCCAACCCACACCTATTGAATTGAAGTCAGTCGCACCTTTTGTAGGTCCGATGTCAAATGCAATCGGCGAGCTAAGAGAGGATGGGGAGAAGAAAGGAACCGGGAAATTGAGAACAGAGCGGCCGGCCATGGTGAATTTCTGCGCGGCGTTGGTGGAGGGATTCATATCCATACCGCCGCCCTGGACGCTGAGAAGGTTTGTGGGGGTGCTGGTGCCAATGCCGACACTTGCACCCGACCCGGCGACAATCGCGCTCCCACCGTTAATCCATCCGTTCGAAGGGCCGGTCGGCCCGGCAGGCCCTTGGGGGCCGGTAAGCCCTGTTGGACCAGCGTCTCCTGCTAATCCCGCCGGTCCCGGCTGTCCCGCTGGTCCAGCAGGCCCTGATAAGAAGATTTCCAATCTTGCGGGTTGGCTTGTGGTGGAGTTCTCTTTGGTATCAATGAAAACATCCGTATTTGCGGATCCTGCACTGATGAGAAAACCGTTGTTTGGGGTTCCATCCTGGAGCCAGTCTTGAACCACTGCGGTTACATCGACGACCAGAAACACATTCGAGGCTGTAACTGGAACTGTGGATTGGAGTATTTCGCCCGCTTCGGGAGCGTTCATGCCGTTGACTCCCAATTCGGTCCAGGAGTCCTCCGTTTCGTTCACGGTAATACTGCCGGGTGTTGCGATGCTATCTACATATAGCAACAAATTCGCCTTGAGCACGCTACTGGCCGATGTTCCCGCTGGAAGTGTTGAGAGGTCAAATTGCAGAATACCTTCAGAATGGTTTGCGCCGCCCACCTCAATGGTCGGTTGCGTTCCGTAATTCGCAGCTGATCCGGGCACAATATAGGTGTCCTGAGAGACAGGAACCGATTGTGCGCACACGATTGAGACGCTGGATGACAAGACCGCGAGCAAGACGAGCGGTCGTATATTCATCCGCTTGAGACATTCACGATACGGCACGGCGCGGCTGATCGGCTTAGCTTCATAGCTGGCTAAACAGCGTTGAAAACGGGAATTTCCGGCAACATTTATGTGGAACAAATTGGAACAGTTCATCGTGGGCCCTTGATCTGAAGATTTCATCTTGAGCAGATCGAAAAAGATATCTTTCGCTTTTCGAAGCGATCGATTCCGCTCGTTTCCCTTCCGGGACAAGGTTCTGGCGTAGCGCGGGTCTCCCAACTTCAGGTCGCAATTGGGGAGAGCCGTCTATCGGGATTCCTAGCGTAGAAAGATTGCACCGATTATATCCTGATCCGCTGGATATCTAGTGATAAATCTGTAGTAACGGGCGGTCTGTTACTACTGTGCCGCGGGATTTGTTGGGGTTTGTGTCGTTGGTGAATTTTAGTTGGGTTGTGCCTTCGTGGAGTTTGTCTAGGGGGAGCCAGGTGCTGGCGTATGGTGCGCCGTCCAGCGTTACGTTTTGGACGAAGATGCCTTGGCCCTGGCGGGTGATTACGAGGGTTCTGTCTCCGCCGGAGGATTTGCTGCTGCCGAGGCGGAGGGTTGCTTTATCGAACATGGGTGTGCCGAGGACCAGGCCGCCGATGCCGGGGATGGCGGGGTAGAAGCCTAGCGCGTTCCAGACGTAGACGCCGGAGGTTGCGCCGAGGTCGTCGTTGCCGGGGATGCCGTCTGGGGTGGGCTTGAAGGTTTCCTGGCCGATGCGGGTGACGACGGATTGGGTCATCCAGGGCTGGCCGGCGAAGGTGTAGGCGTAGGGGACGACGAAGTCTGGCTCGTTCTCGATGTTGTAGCAGGGCTGGCCCCAGCAGCGGAGCAGGACAAAGAATCGGGCGAGGCGGGGGATGACTTTGCCTTCTCCGCCCATGGAGGCGAAGAGGGTTGGGTAGTCGAAGGGAACCATGAAGCTGTATTGCCAGGTGTTGCCTTCTTCAAAGCCTAGCTGATCGCCCTCCTGAGGAGCGTTGGGGTAGCGCTTGGGGAGCGAGCGCTCGGTATCGAAGCCGGGGAGCCAGGTGCCGTTGCTTTGGCGGGGGCGAATCCAGCCGGTGGATGGGTCGAACAGGTTGCGCCAGTTTTCTGATTGCTTGAGGAAGTGGCGGTAGGTGGCGTCGTCGCCGAGGTTGCGGGCTAGTTGGGCCGTGGCGAAGTCGTCGCTTGCGTACTCAAGGGTGCGGGAGGCGGCGATGTTGTCTTTGTCGCTGGGGACGTAGCCTAGTTTGAGGTAGTCGGCGATGAAGGGGCGCTCGGATTGATTGTGGGGGCCGGGGCTGCCGGTGGTTCCGGCTTGGACCATGTACTTGAGGGCGGTGGTGGCGTCGAAGTTGTGGGCACCGAAGGCGTAGATGGAGGCGAGGACGGGAGCGGGAGAATCGCCGCCCATGACGTAGGTGACGTCGTTGGCGGCGGGCCAGCGGGGAAGCGAGCCGCTTTGTTCGGCGTCATTGACGAGGGACTGTGCGATGTCGGATTCACGATCGGGATTGATGAGGGCCTGGAGCTGGACGGTGTTGCGGTAGATGTCCCAGTCAGAGAAGTTGGCGTATTGCGCGTGCTGCTTTGTGCCGTTTAGCGAGTGGACCTTGTTGTCGAAGCCGGTGTAGTCGCCGTTTGCATCGCTGAAGAGATTGGGGGAGAGGAAAGAGTGATAGAGGCCGGTATAGAAGATTTTGCGCTGGTCGGGTGTGCCGCCTTCGACGGTGACGCGATCGAGGAGGCCGGACCAGAAGCCGCGGGCGTAGGCGTGGATTGCGGCGAAATCCCAGTTGGGAATTTCCCGTGTGAGATTGGATTGAGCGCCGGATTGGCTGACGTAGGAGATGCCGAGTTTGAGAATGACTTCGTGTTCGTTGCCGAAGTCGAGCCATGCGCCGGTGTGCTTGCCTTGCACGGATTTTGCGTTGGGGAGGATGGAGTCATCTTGCCAGAGGGCGGAGGTTTTGTACGGCTTGTTGAAGTGGGCGGCGACGTAGAGCTTGTAGTTGGAGGCGGTGCCGCAGAAGCCGCCGGCGGTGACGGAGCCGGTGTAGGAATCGGGGGAGTTGAGTGCGATTGCGTTGGTGTAGGCGGCGCGGTCGGGGCGGGTTGGATTGTCGGGCGAGTTGGTGTTGGCGCTGGAGCCGGCGTTGATGAGGATGCGGGCGGGTGCGCCTTCCGGGAAGACGAAGCGGGCGATGCCGGCGCGCTCGGTGACGGTGATTTCTACGCGGACGCCGTTGGAGAGGGTGATGGCGTAGTAGCCGGGATGGGCTTCTTCTTTGGCGTGCCCTTCTTTGGAGCTATCGAAGGGAACGGTGTAAGGGTCGAAGTTGACGCCGGGGCTGGTGGTGAGGGCGAGGGTGGTGGGAAGGACGGCGAAGTCGCCATAGAGGCCGCAGCCTGCGCCGCTGATGTGGGTGAGGCTGAAGCCGCGGATTTGCTTGTCGTTGTAGTAGTACCAGGCATCGTGGTTGGTGTCGGGGCTCCACTGGATCATGCCGAAGGGGAGGGTGGCGCCGGGGAAGGTGTTGCCGCCGCCGGCGGTGCCTATGAAGGGGTTGACTGCGTCGTAGGGCGCTGGAGCGGATTGGGCGTGTGCCGGGATAGCGGATAGGGACGCGAGGAGAATGAGGCAGAAGCGGAGTGAAGTGCGAGTTGGCACGGATGGAATCCTCTTGTTGGCATGCGCCGCGGATTGGAGCAGGTCGGCAACTGTGGATGGTAAATGATGGCGCGGGGAGTGGTGCTGCGAACATTTGGAAGACGTGGGGAGACGGCATTGTCGGGCGTTGTGGTCTCCCGCCCTCGCGCCAAAAGTAAGGCGCGAGAACGGGGCACGGTGCATCTTTGGTTGGTTCGACGCGAGTGATTCCGCAAGCGCTTAAAAAGGAAAGTGAGGTAATCTGTGGCGATGATGGTTGAGATGAAAAATAGTGCTGCGGCCTTGGGGATGCGGGTGGCGGGGAATGGGACTTCGCTGCTGCTGCGCGGGGTGAAGAAGGCGTTTGCGGATGTGAAGGCTGTGGATGGGGTGGACCTGGAGGTTGCTCGGGGCGAGTGCTTCGGGCTGCTGGGGCCAAACGGGGCGGGGAAGACTACCACCATCGAGATTTGCGAGGGGTTGACTGCGCCGGATGCGGGGACGGTGGAGTTGCTGGGGCTGAAGTGGGGTGCGAACGCCAATGAGCTGCGGCAGCGGATCGGGATTCAACTGCAGGAGACGCAGTTTCCGGAGAAGCTGACGGTGGAGGAAACGCTGCGGCTGTTCCGGAGTTTTTTCAAGCGCGGGATTTCGGTGGAGGAGTCGATTAAGACGGCGCAACTGGAGGAGAAGCGCGGGGCCCGAGTGGGCGGATTGAGCGGAGGACAGAAGCAGCGGCTGGCGATGGCTACGGCGCTGGTGGGCGATCCCGAACTGCTGTTTCTGGATGAGCCGACGACAGGGCTCGATCCACAGGCGCGGCGGCATTTGTGGGACCTGGTGGATGATTTGAAACACGCGGGGCGCACGATTATTTTGACGACGCATTACATGGATGAGGCGGAGCGGCTGTGCGATCGTGTGGCGATTATGGATCACGGAAAGGTGATTGCGCTGGGGACGCCGAATGAGCTGATTGCTTCAATTGGGGGGGAAGACATTGTGGAGTTTGCCGTCGTTGGTTCCAACGACTCCCCGGTCCCCAAGGGCGAGGGACCAGGGGCACCCAGCTCTACTAACTTCTCCCCGGTCTCAGAAGCGAGACCGGGGGCACCCGCAGTTTCCACTCCTCATCGAAAGGTGGATGCGGCGATGTTGTTGGGGATTCCGGGGGTGAAGTCGCACCGCGTGGATGCGGGCCTGCACCAACTGGCGGTGAGCGAGACGCATACGGTGGTGCCGCGGATTTTTACTGCGCTGACGGAGCATGGGCTGCATTTGAGCGAGTTCAGGACGCATTCAGCCACGCTTGAGGATGTATTTGTGCGGCTGACGGGAAGGAATTTGCGCGATGAATAGCCTTGAACTGAGCAGCCTGTTTCAGTTGACGATGGTGCGGTTCCGGCTTTTTCTGCGTGAGCCGGAGGC
>Ga0302266_10001658_pt1 | contig 20197 bp, 16 predicted proteins | sample III_Bog_E1_2_FD_194559 | JGI IMG/M metagenome (GOLD analysis project Ga0302266, IMG submission 194559) | Peat permafrost microbial communities from Stordalen Mire near Abisko, Sweden - III_Bog_E1_2 | ecosystem: Environmental > Terrestrial > Soil > Wetlands > Peat | place: Sweden: Abisko... | reverse complement strand
GGCAGAGCGTCAAAAGTAAAAGTTTTGATCGTCGAAGACCAAATGCCGGTGGCCATGATGATGATTTTTTTGCTCGCGCGCGCCGGATGCGAAACGGAAGTTGCAACAACCGGCACAAACGCAATGCAAAAGGTGCAAGATGGCAACTTCGATTTGATTACGCTCGACGCAGATTTACCGGGGGGCATCAGCGGCTTTGAAGTTTGCCGCCGGTTGAAGGAAAATCCGTTTTTCCAGACACCGATTGTGTTTGTGAGTGGCCGTTGTTGCATTGAAGACCAACAACACGGCCTTGATGTTGGCGCAGCCGATTACATCACTAAACCGTTTGAAACATTTGAATTTGCCCCGCGTCTTTTATCCCACGTCAGACAAGCGAAAGAATTTTATGTTGATTGAAAACCTATCTGCCGCGTTGCTGAATGGCTTCCGCGTCAGCGATAAGCCTTGAAAGTGACACGTTCAACGCCTTTGCCAGAGCCTTTGCGACGTTCACAGTGGGATTTCGCAAAGACCGTTCCAGCATCCCGATATATGTCGGATGCAAGTCCGCTTTCTCCGCCAGTTTTTCTTGAGACAGCTTTTTGCCGACCCTGTGCCGCCGCAGGGCGAGGCCGAAAGCGTCCGACATTTCCAATCGCCGCATTTTCGCAGGATGCAGCCAAATTCAGACGGCGAACACAGACAGTTGTATTGAATACAATAGTCTTTCCATTTCCGCTTGACCGCCTTTGGGAAACGTCTAAAGTCGCAACGGGTATGAATCGGAAGGTAAATGCCATGAGGCGATGCTCACAAATGAAGGCCGTCTTGCCGCAAAACGGACGACTATCAGAATTTTTTTACCAAGTCGCGCACCCGCGCACCCAACGCTCTGGCAATTTTCACAAGCGAATCCACCGAGGGAGATTCTTTCCCGCGCTCGACACGGCTAATAAAAATCGTGGAAAGATCGGCTTTTTCGGCCAACTTTTCCTGCGTGAGACCGGCTTTCTTCCGTTTGACACGAACTGTTTCCCCCAAAAGGCGGCGGTGTTGTTGGCTGGCCGACATGAAAGCCTAAAAGACGCGAAACGAAGGAAGATTTCCATGTCGTTAACGACTACTTTCACTTGCATCGGTTTTGACGTAGTGATAAGAACAGTAAATTTACAGGCGAAACGAATTCCGAAAACAGATTTTCAAAAGGTGAACTATGAAAACATTTAATCGAATGAAACTGAAATTGTGCCGTGCGTTTTTTCTTTTAATTCTGCCAACCTTTCTGACGAACGCAGCACACGCTGTTCTTTTTCCGGGCGGCGGCGCACCCACCAACGCGCCGCTTGATTCATGGTCTTTCTACGACCACACCAACTGGACGAGCGATTACGGCTATGCGCCGGTTTCATTCACCAATATAATTTATTCCCCTCTTGGCGACTTCAATTCGCTTGTCGTGAACACCAATGTTCCGGCTTGGCTGCAATACAACGTCTATGAAAATGACGGCACGACAAACCTGACCGTTGACAGCGGCACGGTGACTTTTTGGTTTGCCCCAAGCTGGAGCAGCACGAATCAAGGCGGGCTTGGGCCGCAGGAATATGGACGGTTGTTTGAAGTCGGCAGCTACACCACCAATTCAAGTTACGGCCTGTGGAGCATTTACGTTGATGAGGGCGGCAACAACATCTATTTCTCGACGCAGACCAACGACCTTTCGAGCAACGTCTGGACTTGGCTGTCCGCCCCGATTTCATGGACGACCAATTATTTTCATTTTATTGCACTGACGTATTCGCCCACGAACACGACCTTGTATCTGGACGGCGTGCTGGCCACCAACGGCGCACCACTGACGGTTTATCCCGGCCAGAACGTGCTGACGAATGGCTTTTACATCGGCAGCGACAGCAACGGAATTTATCAGGCTGAGGGTTTGTTCAACACCGTGGCAACCTACAATTATCCGCTGAACTCCAATGATGTTGCGACAATCTATGATTGGGAAGACGGTCTTTACAACATGAACCCTTACAATGTTGCGATGGAACAAATTTCTTCCGCGCCGTCCAATCCTTCCTACACCCCGCAATTCAATGTAATTACCGGACAGGGAGACCTGCTATGGGATGGCACGGCATCCAGTTGTTCGTATGGCACAAATGCCTACAACATTTGGATCACTAACGTGACTGCCGCCGTGTCCGGTAGCGGCAGCAACAACATGAGTTTGACTTTCACAATAGAGGGCGGAGCGGACGGAGTGCCGTATGACGTTTTCGCAAATTCTGTTCTGGCATTCGGCTCTGGCACTATGGCTTGGGCGTGGATGGGGCAAGGTTATCATTGCAACACCTATACACTCACGAATTTGCCGAACACGGCGTGTTTTCTGATTTTGGGGACGCCACAGGACACGAGCGGATTTGGCCTCACGGACGCCTATGAAAAACTGGTAATGGAAGTTGACCCCAACGGTTCGCAGACCGACAGCTATGGAGTTCCCTATGCGTGGTATGCCGAGCAGGGACTTAATCCCTTCACGGCGAGCATGGGTGGTCAAGACCCCGACCAAGACGGATTACTGAATTATCAGGAATACCAATTCGGCACACGGCCATTGGTATCGGAAGGTTTCACAATTTGGGTAAGCACACCTAACGGAACAACGAGCATCCCCTAAAAAATCACGAGGACAAAATGAAAATCAAAATATACACAGGCATCGTATTGGCAATTTGTCTCGCCGGTTCAATTCTCACCGGCCAAGCGCAGACCGCCTTCGGCCAAGCGCAGACCCCCACCGGCCAAGCGCAGCCCGCCGGTCAAGTGCAGACCACCAACACCACGCAGCAAATTTTGCAGATGCAAACTTTTCGGGAAGGCGTGGTTTGGATTGGCGATAAAGAGCCAAGTGAAGCCGAAAATAAGCAGCTATTGGATATTCTCAACAACTTGGACAAGCCATCATGGAGAAGCGGCCTTGAGAAATTCCTTCAAGAGCATCCAAAGTCGCCGTGGGCGGCTTCATTGGAATACGATTACGCTTCATTCTATCGTCGAACCGGCAGGACAACCAAAGCATTGGAACAATTTGAAACAGCGTGGGCGCTGGCAAAAAATAATTCAAGTCCGCAAGGCCAAAGTTTAGCCGGAGCGATTTTAGCCAACTGGATGGACTTGCTTTCAAGTTTAGGCCGCTCCGACAAACTCAAAGAATTGATCGCTGTGGGCGACCAATGGCATTTTGTTAATGCAGAGGATAGGGATAAATTTCAGGGCGCGAAAAATTCTTATTACTTGATGCAAGCACATCCCAACATCGCTTACCGTTGCGGCACATTCGCGCTCAAGGCTGTTGGCGAAAAATTGGAATCGAATAATCCCGCTTTGGAGGAATTGACCGAACTGCCCTCACCAACAAACGGCTTTAGCATGGCGTCACTGGTGGACATAGCAAAGCAATACGGATTGCACATGGTGGCCGTGCGCCGGACGGCGGGACAGGATTTAGTCGTGCCTTCGGTGGTTCACTGGCGGCAGAATCACTATGCGGCAATTCTTGACCGGCAGGATGATAATTATTTGGTGAGCGACCCGACCTTTGGCACGGAGAAATGGATTTCCGGCGAGGCCATCAATGAAGAAGCCAGCGGTGAATTTCTTGTGCCAGCCGCGTCTTTGACAAACGGCTGGACGCAACTTGCTCGCAATGAAACTACGAAAATTCACGGCATGGGATTGCCAAACAACGTCAATGACGGCAAAGACAAATGTTGTGTTACACTTTTCAGTGGTCAAGTTTCATGCGCTCATTGCGGCGGGATGCCGACGTGGTGGGTAAGCGAACCTTACGTCAACTTATGGATGGCAGACCAACCGATTTCTTACATGACTTCGCGCGGCCAGCCATTTAGTTTTCAGCTTACCTATAAACAACGCGACACGCGCGCGGCTACGATTTTTTCGACCGCCGGATGGAATAACTCTTGGCAATCTTACGTCCATATGCAGTCAACGGTAATTAACCAAATGACCTTTGCTGCATCCGACATCTCCATCTATTTGCCCAACGGTGGGGAAGTGGACATGGCTCATGGCGCAGGAGCAACAAGATATGATCCTGAAACCCGCCTGATGGTCATGCAACAGGGACTTGCCTTGAGCGGTGGATATGATGGCGGCGACTACGGCTTGCGAGTGGCTCACCCTGATGGTTCGCAAGACATATATGGTTTGGTGAGTGTCGTCAGCATTTCTGGAGATTATCCTTATGCCAACTGTGGCCTGACCCGCCATATTGACCCCAATGGCGACACCACAGAGTTTCAATATGATTCATACGGTGGCCCGTATGTCTTGACGTTCGTGGTTGACCCTGACGGACGAACCAATGTCTTGAGTTACAATACTTCCACTAGCTTACTCTTGGCAGTGACTAATGCTTATGGCCAGAGCGCCCATTTCAAATATGACGGCAGCGGCAATTTGACCAATATCGTGGATGCACAAGGTTTGTCATCGGGCATCACTTGGGACACAAACAATTATCCGACTTCGTTGACCACGCCTTACGGCACAACCACCTTTTCAATTTTTGCCAATTCTGTCGTTGCCACGACAAACGACACTGAAGGCAATTTTGGCGGCGACGATTTGATTGATCGTGCGGTGCAAGTGACCGACCCAGTTGGCGCAAATTATTTGTATATGTATCGCTACGATTGTTCGTCGGCCTCGCCAGTGAATATGTCACCAACATTTTCTTCCGGTGACGTGCCAACAGGCACACCCCTCGGCACTTTAGACAATGGCGGGGGCAGCAGCACCAACACGCTGGCGGGCGTATGCTATCGCAACAGTTTTTATTGGGGGCCACGGCAATTCGCCGGTCTTTCCACCAGTGTTTATAGCAGCCTTGACGCCAATGATTATTTGCGCGGACGAATGCAACACTGGTTGGAGGACACCAACCAACTGTATTTGACAGGCTATTTGTCGGTGGAGCGCGAACCATCGCAGGATGGTTCAACGGAAGGCTTGAAAACTTTCTACGATTATCAGGGCAAACAATCTGGCTACAATTTCTGTGCCGGAAATTATCCGCGTCCATCCGTTCAGGCATGGCGACTACCAAATGGTGAAACGCACTATGAATATCTCCAGCTTGATTATTTTGGAAACATCACCAACGACATTACGACTTACACGCTTGCCAATGGCAGCGCGGGAACGCGCACCAATCAATTTATCTATAGCAGTAATACCTATTCTAACCTTATAGGCACGTGGAACGGCAGCGGCTTTCAAAACACTGCCAATATAACACCCTATACCGTGCCGGACTTACTTACCAAAGTCGTTGGAGCGGACGGCAACGTAATTTGGTCGTATGGCGGATTTGACACGGTAACATGGACAAACTTCTTTTATACGCCCACGCAAACAAACGGAACGATCACGACTTCGTTGCGTGTGCTGCCGGACTACGCGACCAACGGCCTCGGACAAGTTGCTACCACGACTTATACTTCCGCCGGTGCGCCTATAAATTACTATGATATGTTTCAGGGAAGTTCTTTTGGCACGAATTACAACTACGGAACACTTGAATCTACTACATTCGGTGGCTACAACAAAGTCACCAGCGTCACATCAGTCGCTGGACTGACCACGACAAACACCTACAACGCAAATGGATTCTTGACGCAGACGATTGATTTGCAAATCGGGCGCACAAATTCATTCGGCTATACGACTGACGGATTGGTTGGTTCACTGACAAACGAACTCGGCCTAAATCTGACAGCAACATGGGATAATCTGCTCCGCTTGACAGGCGTTCAATTTCCCGATGGCACTTACGCTTCAAATTCATTCAACAAGCTAGACTTGGGAGGCACACGCGACCGACTTGGCAACTGGACTTACTACGGTTACGACGCAGCGCGCCATCTGACTTCTCTCACCAACGCCAACAATGCCGTTACTATATTTGATTGGTGCGGTTGCGGCGCGTTGACGGAAATCATTGACCCATTGAGCAACCCAACGACTTTCAATTACGATAATCAAGGAAATCTGACCAATGTGACTTATCCCGATTATTCCACGCTTAACTACCAATACGATTTGGCGGCACGTCTGATAAAGTTTTCAGACGGCGCAAGCCGCTCCGTGAATTTAGGCTACAACAATCAAAATCTGATCACTACGGTTAGCAACTCCTTCGGACAAATATATGCCGCAATTTACGATATACGCGACCGACAAATACAGATCACTGATGGCAATGCCGTCACGGTGACGAACAGTTATGATTTGATTGATGAATTATTGACGCAAACTTCGCCAGATGGAATCAGCGCCAGATTTGGTTATACGGCCAGCGGCCTGATTGCTTATACGAACCGAGACAATCAAGTGACCCGCTACGGACGTGACGTGGCAGGACGTTTGATTGCCGTCACCAACGCGAACAACGAGGTTGTTCAATCCTTCTATAATCCCGCCAGCGAGATTACAAGCCTCGTTGACGGCCTGAACCATACGAACTCATGGCAATATAATCAATTCGGCTGGTTGACAAATAAAGTGGACGGCCTTGCCCGAAATGCCTTTCGGTATTCCTACAATGCAAACGGTTGGATTACAAACCGCTTCACGCCGGAGAAGGGTAACACTGGCTATACTTTTGATAATGTCGGCAACCTTAAATCCATAATCTATCCTCAACTCACCATCAATTACGGTTACGATCCGCTAAACCGATTGACGAACATGGTGGATGCAGTCGGCACGACGACGTTCGGCTACACGGCGGCAGGATTGCTGGCAAGCGAGAACGGGCCTTGGACGAATGACACGGTGAGCTACACTTATTCGCAGCAACTGCAAACGGCATTGAGCTTGAGCCAGCCGAGCGGCTCATGGTCGCAAAGTTACGGCTATGATTCAATGTGGCGCATGACCAATGTTGTTTCTCCGGCTGGCTCTTTCGGTTACAGCTACAATTTTCAACCTGCTTCCTCGTTGGTTACAGGAATCAGTTTGCCGAACGGAGCGAACATTGCCAACAGTTACGATTCTTTGGCGCGGTTGACGCAAACGACTTTTAACAATTATTGGGGACACACGCTAGACGGTTATAGCCATCAATACGACGCAATGGGTTTGCGGACGAACATAGTGCGCAATCTTGGCTTGACCAGTTCGAGCGTGAATGTCGGCTATGACAATATCGGGCAACTGACAAGTTGGCTCGCAAAAGACACCAACGGCACGGCGCGTTTGAACGAACAATTTGGTTTTGGCTACGATGCGGCGCATAACGTGCATTCGCGCACGAACGGCGCACTTACGCAAACTTTTGGCACGGATGCGGCCAACCAACTTAACAGCGTGTCGCGCAGCGGGACATTCACTTTGAGCGGCACGACACCCGCACCGGCCACCAACGTCACCGTGAATGGACAGGCCGCGCAAATTTACGGCGACTTCACTTTTGCCCGCGCAAGCCTCACATTGGCGAATGGCAACAATACCTTCACAAACGTCGCGCAGAATATCTATGGCGTCGCGGCAACTAATACGTTCACCGTTAATTTGCCGTCGAGCGTCAGCTTGAACTCTGACGGCAACGGCAGCTTGACGAACGACGGAACACGAACTTTTGGATATGATTCGGAAAATCAGTTGACGAATGTAATGGTAGCGGGGCAATGGCAGAGCAGCTTTGTTTATGACGGATTGAACCGGAGAAGGATTGCCAGAGATTATACTTGGAGCGGCAGCGCATGGGTTTTGACGAATGAAGTCCATTATATTTACGACGGCAACTTGGTGATCCAGGAGCGGGACACAAACAACAACCCGCTCGTGACTTATACTCGCGGATTGGATTTAAGCGGAGATTTGTGGGATGCTGGCGGCATCGGCGGATTGCTTGCAAGAACCGATACGAACGGTTCAACATTCTATCACAGCGACGGAGCGGGAAATATCACCGCGCTCATGGACGCGCAGCAGAACATCGTCGGACGCTATCTTTACAGCCCATTTGGGAAAATTCTCGGCCAGTGGGGAACAATGGCGAACGCAAATACGATGCGCTTTTCATCCAAGCCGTTTCACGCCAACCTTTACGATTTTGGCTATCGCTCCTATGCGCCGGAGTATAATCGTTTCCTGAATCAAGACCCAATCCAAGAAGCGGGCGGATTAAATCTGTATGCGTTCGCTGCAAATAACCCGATTTACTGGATTGATCCTTTTGGCCTCGACCCTCTTGGACATCATCTTGTCCCAAGACAAATCTGGAAAGACCTTTCAGATCGGGTTAAAAAAGTTTGGGATCAAGACCCGAAAAATAGACTCGATGCGAAAGGCTACAAAAAACACAACTTTAAGCCTTACGGCCCGAAAAATGGTCCGAAAGTAGAATGTAAAGACTACAATAAAGCTGTAAATGATGAGTTAAATAAGTATTTGAAAGAAAAAGGCGTAAATAGCCCAGAAGACTTATCTGATAGTGAACTTCAGGATTTTGCGAATAAGATTAGAAATACAAGTGATGGCGACATTGGGAACTATAACGAAGGTGTAGCCGACGAAATAGCCGAATCGGAAGCCGCCGCCGCCGAGGGCGCGGAAGCTGCGGAGGTTGCGGAAGCCTTGACAGTCGCCGTCGAAGTGGACGAAGCTGTGGTTGCAACTGGTGCAATAATTAAGTGAAAATTTACAAAGCCAGCGAAAAGGAAATTGATGATCGGCTTGCGCTTGATAAAAGGCGCGACGTCAGAGCTTTTTACCGCTACTTCGAGCCGGATGAAGAACTTCCCTCTGGATTCCATGATCTGCAAGACAAAATTAGAGACGGATTGGGGAAAGAGTTTTGGACGAATTTTGACGATGGGATTGATCGTTCAAATCTTCCAACTTGGGAGATGCGGATAAACACATGGTTTTTCTTTCCGGCGGAACTGGTGAATTGTGAATTGGTCAAAGTTGAAATGAGTGACGAAATTTTAGGCGACAAGCTAATAGGAATAACTTTGGCGTATTTGGAGAAATGCCCTGCTCGTTACAGCATGGGTGCAGCAGTTTATAGAGGAATTCAAAAGGGACGTGAATATCTCGGCAGATTCGTTATCAATCTCGAAGAAATCGCCGTTGAGGAATCGCTTGCTGATACTTGGTCGAAGCAGGTAAAATTTATGGAAATTGAAAACCTACAAAATCAGCGAACAGGAGCTTGATGAAAGGCTAGAGCTTGATAAAAGACAAGACAGACGTGCCTTTTGTGTTTGTTTCAAAACTCTTGAAGAAGCCCCTAAAGAATTTTATGAATTACAGGATAAAATTAGAAATGGACTTCAAAGAGAGTTTTGGTTGAACTTTGACGATGGAGCAGAGCATTTGCGTCGGAAGCCGTGGGATTCAAATAAATTCTTTTTCAATACAGATATGTTTGGTTCGGAGCGACTCGTCGTGGATATGAGCAAGGAGATTCTTGGCGACAAATTGATTGGATTGATAATGTCCTATTTGGAAAAATTCCCTTCTCGTTATTGTGTGGTTGGAACAGTTTTGGAAAATATGGAAAGAGGCAGTGAATTTGTTGGCAGATTTGTCATCAATCTTGATGAAATTGCCGTTGAAGAATCGCTTGCTGATACTTGGTCGAAGCAGGTAAAATTTATGGAAATTGAAAACCTACAAAATCAGCAAACGAGAACTTGACGAAAGGCTAAAACTTGACAAGAGGCAAGACAGTCGCGGCTTTCGTATTTGTTTCAAAACATTGGAAGAAGCCCCTGACGGATTTTATGATTTGCAGAGAATAATTTCCGATGAATTAGAAAAAGAGTTTTGTGCGAATTTTGAAGAGGGCTACGAAGCACCTCGTTATGAGTGGGCAAATCCCACCAATAAATGGTTTTGCTTTAATGGCGATATGTTTGGCTCCGAGCGGATTGTTATCGAAATGAGTCAAGAAATTCTCGGCGACAAACTTCTTGGTGTGATAATGTCCTACTTGGAAAAGAACGCTCCTTCTTATTGTCTCACAGCGGACGTTTATGAAAGTATGGAGAGTGACAACTACCTCGGTAGATTTGTCGTTAACCTTGACGAAATCGCCGTTGAAGAATCGCTCGCCGATACTTGGTCTAAACAAATCAAGTTTATGGAAATTGAAACCAGCACGGTTAACTGATAAATTTTTATATTCCAATTCCGCGTGATACTCGCCGAACATTTTGTTTTTGTAACCGTTCATGTTTTTCGGAAATGTCCGCTTCTATCCTTTGAACAACCGGCGACGGCTTGATAGTAGTTTTCGGCTCGTCGGCTGATTCAGAAATTTCCTTTTTTACCAAATCCAAAGCCGAAGGCCGGTGCGAGGATTTGCGGACGGCCTCAAGCAACTGGTGCTTGTCATCGGTGTAAATCGTCAGCGCATCCTTGAATCGGCTCGCCGAGACATAAAATTGCTCGCGGTCGGCGGCGTGGAATGACTCGGAACTTTCGGCCACAAACACGCAGTCCACGCCCTTGCTCTGCGAACCGTAGGACGTGAGGCAGTAGCCATGCGTCAGGTTGCCGTAATCTTTTGAAACCACCCACCCGTTGACCAGTTTGATGTCCCCGTCCTTGGTGAAGCCCTTCACCTGTTTCAAATCGCCGTTGTTAAGCCGCTGCTTTGCCTTGGTAAAACCGTTCTGCGTAATCCGAAGCCAGTCACCGGCAGCCAGGGCGATTTTGCGGGACTCATAAACTTGAAACCGCGCCGCCACGTCCAGCGGGAGCGATGCCGTCGTGCCGTTCTGCCGCTCGACCGTGACGCCGCTGGCATCCCGTTTTTTTACCGTGACCTGTTCCCCGCGCCGGAACCCGGCAATGTTTTGATGAAACTGGACGACCTGCCCGGCCTGATAATTGCGGGCATCGGCGCGTTGCGCTTCCGTCCATTGCAGGTTTTTGAGTTGAATGAATTCGTATTCGTCAGTGGCGAGCTTCCGCGCCGCTTTCAATTTCGCCCGGATTTCCCGCGTCACCCGCTCGCCTTCCGCGTGCGTCGGCGAAATCACCAAGGCCGACTTGCCTTCACTGACGGCCGCAGCGTAATCCGTCGCCAACACTTCATGCCGCTGGTCAGCGTCCATTTCCCGCAACATTCCGAGTTTGTCCAATCGCTTGAAAACATTTTCCAGATTGCCGTCGCGCAAATCGGCGACCACGGCCTTATGCGAATCAGCCTTTTGCCGCCAGATTTCTTTCAGTTCGGCGGCGGGCAGGCTGGCGTGTTTTTCCAAGAGGCGGAGCGCGTCGCCCCGTTCGACGGCGCGATGCTGGGCGGTGTCCCCCGAAAGGATAATCCGGCAGTTTTGTTTTTCGGCCAGATCAGCCACCCGCGCCAGTGTGCGGACACTCAAAAGCCCGGCCTCATCAATCCAAATCACCTGCCCGCGAACCTGCGCTTGCAGTTTTTCATTTTGCAACAATGCCTCGACCGTTTCCGCGTTGGCAAACCCCGCATCCAACCGAAGAACGCCCCGCGAGGCTTCCGCCGACGGCGCGAAAGTGAAAACTTTCGTGCCGGTGGATTCAATCCCGGCTACGGCCTCGCGCATCATCGTCGTCTTGCCCGTGCCTGCGCCGCCGCGAATGGCCGTGACGCGATCCGTGCTTTGCAGGACGTGCCGGACGGCGTTGCGTTGTTCATCGGAAAGTTTTAGGTTTTGAAACTGGTATTTGCCCGAACCGAACGGCTTGAATTTCCCTTTTCCATCCGAGACGAAATCAATCAGCCGTTTTTCTTCCGCCAGCACGTCCTTGGTGGTGAGCCATTGCCGACCGTCCACGGTTTCCTTAATCAGTTCATCGCGCAAAAGCTGCCGTCTGGTTTGTGCCACGTCCACATCGCCCATGCCGAAGCGCAGCGCGTGCCGGAGCAGTTCCTTATCGGTGACGATGGAAGCGCGCTCGTAACAATGCTGCATGGCAAAATCCATCGCCTTCATTTCGGAAATTTTCGGTTGGTCAGAAACTTGATTGCGGAGGTTGTTTTGAATGCTCGCCAGTTCCTCTGCCGAAACCCGCGCGTTCCACCGTTCTCGTAATTCCGGCTTGGAAAACTGCTTTTGCTTTCGTTCGCGTGTCAGTGCCGCCAGCCCGTCCTTTCCTTTGGCCGACGTGATGCCCAATTCTTTCGCCTTTTGCTCAACCTGCTCCGTGCGCTTGGAAAACTCATCCAGCACACGTTGCGGCACTCCGGCCAGCTCCCATCCTTTGGCCGTCCGTTCGATGCGATAACCCATTTCCGCCAGTTGCCTCGAAAACCGCGCATGAAAGGCCGCTTCAAAATACGGCGCATCGGCCTTCAAATCCCGAAACTGCCCAGCCTTCCATTTCTTTTCTTCGTCATCCCAAGTCGTGTTGAAGGCGTAGCAATGTGCGTGCAAATGTGGATCGGGTATGCCATTTACAGGCCGCGCGGTGAAATGAATAAATTCCGCCCAAACCATGTTGCCCGTCGTCCGGTTCTCATCCGCCCCGTTTTTCCGAACCCGCGTTTTGATTTCCGATTCAATCTCCCGCATCGTCTGGTTCACCGACATTTTGAACGCGCCTAAAATCCGTTCATCCTGCGTGAACTCATAAGCGACCGAAACCGATTTTGGGCAATGGAAATTGAAATCGTAGCCGACTGTCCGATTGCTTTTATTCCGTTGCGTCAGCCGTTCTTTTGTCCCCGGCTTTTCGTTGTCGCACAGGGATTCAAAATCAGCCGTCGTCACCTTTCCTGAAAGTCCCAAGCGTTCAGCGGCGATTCCATTCCAATCGCCGCTGACTTCCTGCCCTTCACTGTAATAATCTTCGCGCTTCAAAGATTCAGCGAAGTATTCTTTGGCATTTCGACTGGCAATGACTCTTAACATAGAGGCCACTGTAACCGGAATTTGCGTCTCGTCATCCCCTTGAAGCCACTATTCGCACTTACTCCATACCTACACTCCCACTACTCGGTAACGGTATTCAATTCAATCACCGTATCGTAATGACAACGATGCACACAGCTATGAAGCCAATGTTAAAAGCCAATAATTCCGTCAGACATCTTCCCTTAGCACAGCTAGAGGGGCGCGGCAACTGCCTCACGTTCGCGCGAATTTCGCGCAAAATTCGCGCGAACGTCTGACGGAATTATTGGGGCTGAAAAATCGAAACAAATATGAATTTGGAATCCCAAGCTGAAAACGAAAGCCCGCGCAAAACGCGCAGCAAATTGGAGGCGCACCGTGAAGCCATCTTTGCGTTGCGCCGCAAACATTGGACGCACAAACAAATCGCACAGTGGCTTAATGAGCACGGTGTAACCATCACCTTGAGCGCGGTGCATCGTTTTTGCCAGCGGGCAATCGCCCGCCGGCCACGCAACAACACCCCGTTTGAAGTTGAACAGGCCGCACCGATTTTCCCTCCCACACCGCAAACAACAACAACCAAAACAACGAACCAATATCGGTTCAACATACCTGAATGAAAACAACGAAACATCGTCTGATACTGCCCATGCAAGCCAAAGGCAACATGGGCAAAAGCATTGAAGCCACCGCCCGCGCGTGCTGGCTTAACCAACGTAACATCCCATGGCAGGGATTCGATCTGGACGGCGATAACCGCACCTTGTCCCGCTTGTTCCCCGGCCAGGTGAAGCTGACGCCCTTGAGCGGGCAGGCCGAAGACTTGGACGAACTCATTTTGATTCTCCGAAAGACCACGGCTAAACCTGTCACACTGATTGACCCACGGGCGCATCTGGACGGACAACTGATGAAGGCACTTGCCGCCACGCATTTCTTTGACATCGCCAGCGCGCAAAACATCGGCGTCACCCTCATCGTATTTCCGTTCGATGACATGGACGTGATGACGAACCTCGATGCCGTCTGCCAGTTCTGCGGCAAACAGGTGGATTACGTCATCGTCCGCAACCCGGCGCGGGCGTCCAGAAATCGGATGTTCGACAACAGCCCGCTGGAAAAGGAATTGCTCGATTGCGGAGCCGTGACCATCACCGTGCCGGTGCTGTCGGAATTTGTGAAACTCCGGCTCGCCAAGTTGGAGGCAGAGCAGCAGCGCGGCATCCCGTTCAATGAAGCCATCGGCAGCGACACGCTTGGCTTGGACATCATGGCGCGGGGCGTCTTGCAGGATTGGCTCGCCACCATGTTCAATCAATACGACCAGATCGCCGGAAAACTTTTGCCAGCCGTCGAGGCGGCGGGTATAAAACCCAAGGTTGTGCCGCCCATCGGCGAAGCGTTTGCCGTCAAGCGCGGCGCGAAAGTAAATCTCACTAACTAAAAAGGAGACGTTATGGCCGAAACAGATTTATTTGAAGAAATGCTCGCCACTTATCCCGCTGAAAAGCGGGAGCTGGCGCGAAAGGTTTATCAGCGTTTTGCGGACGGCGACAGCGCGCAGTTTTTCAGCCAGCTTTTTCTCGTGCTGGACGTCTATGCCCATTACGCCGAGCGCATCCCTAACCGGATGATTGCCGCCAACGCCGATGCACTGGCGACGGTGCAGGATATGCGCGAGGAAATCGGCATGATTGCCAAGACGATTGAAACCCGCGACGTGAACATCACCAATCACGCCGCCAAGACGGACGAGCTTTGTAAAATCACCCAGGCCAAGTGTAACGAGACCATTGCCAGCGTTGAATTGATGGTGAAAAATCTTGGCGCACAAATGGACACCAAGGCCATCGTGCAGGGGATTCAAGCGGCTTTGGACAAAGGCATCAAAGCGGAAATCATTTCACCGTTCATGCAGCATTCCAAAGAATTGGGCGAGCGGGTAGTTCCGACTTTGAAGAAGATTGAAGAAGCTTCCAGCACGGCGAACACGCTTTGGCGGGAACACATCTGGAAAACCGCTTGGGCGGGTTCTTTCATGGTGACATTCATGCTTTTTGGTCTAGCGACCTTGGGCATATTCTATGCCTTCGACAATTACGCGGAACGGAAAGCCGCCGCGAAAATTGCCGAGGTGTCGCGGCTGATGAATTACAACCAAGAGGCGTTCCGGCAACTCGCCATCGCCCAAGTGCCGGTTCATGTGACGCGGACGCAAAGCTATGGCGTCCTCGATTCACAAAAATTCGCCGTGGTCGTTGAAGGCGCGGACTCATCTGAAATGGGTCAGGAGAACGGAAAAAATAATGGCTACATTTTCGTTTCCAGCCATCTGCCGGAAGAACAGATTCAATCGTTACAGCAGGAAACCGACAAGCTGATACAAACCATTAACCGCACGGCAAAATAATTTGCCGCGACATTCCTCCCGCGCGACCCCAAAACGCCGGCAGAAAACTCTGACGGCGTTCTCGTGTCTTTAAGTGTTGTATGCGCTGGTGTTAATCTGCCTTTCTTGCGATATGCTCAACTTCACCGGAGTTAAAATCTTTTAGGATGGCATCCACCACTTCTTCGCCTGCGATAACAACTTCTCTGACATCCAATTCTTCAAGATGGTAGGTAATCTTCACGCCTTCGACCTTTACAAGGTGAGACGTGCCGGTTTTGTCCACGCATTTGATGTGGTGGTCGGACAAAGAAATGGTTTTTGTGTAAGGACCACCAACGCCATTGCCAATATCCACACCTGATTTGGGAAGCCAATGGCGAAATTCTTCGGTAATTGGTTCACCGCGAGCATTGAGGAAAACCATGTCTGGACCTTGGGCGAAGGTAAGCTCTCCCTTTTCCAAAAGGTCTTTGATGCTTTGCGGTGTATCGGACGGGAAGAACATTTCTACGCGAGGAGCATTCTCCGCCGAGGAAACCACACCGATGGCTATGATGTTTATGTGAATATCTTTAATCCGATCTTTCCAATCTTCGGCAATGGGTTTGCGAAGTAGTTTTAGACCGATGCCGTAATACTTTGCGAAATCAATAACCCCTTTTTGGTATCCTGTTTTCGTCACCATGATTCCCTGGCAATTCCCGATGTCGTGCAAGACGGCAAAGAAATTTCGCACCTTTTCGAGCGTGATGTCGCTCGCATAGTTTTTGCATTCAATCAGGACATGGTGTTCCACAGTAGCACGGCGAAAGCGCCAACTGACATCAATCTGATGGGCGACTCCAGAACGTCCTTTAATGTCCAAGTTATGCTCTACATTGACGTTGCCAGCGTTTTCCTTGCGTAGAATTGCTTGATAAACAGACTGTGTGAACTTCTCATATTCCACAGCCTCGGCATACATTTTCTCGTCCATAATCTTTTAGGATTGCTATTATCGTGACTTACCAAATCGCCCGATGGGGCATTCCTATTTTACGAAATTACAAATCTTGCACGAGAATAATTTCATGAAATAGTCATGAGTTAGGTTGTCGGTCTTCGCTTTTTTCACGCCCGCCATCACCCCACCGTTTGCTGCTCGCTGGTCCGACACCAAGCCGAGATTAGCGGCGAGATCAAAAACCGCGCCAGCGTCTCCCTCTTGCCTTTCCGCCGCTGTCACGGTTTTTGCTTTCGCCGGATTTTTCAATGCGCTCTCGCGCACGGCTTGCTGTCTCCCCAATCAGTGAAGCGAGCAGCAAACGGCAGGGTGACGGACAGCGGTTTCAAAAAAAAGCTATGACCACAACAAATTTCAAAAATGAAGCGACAGCACCGGCGAGTGTCCGGCCATCGTCGGTTTCAAAAACCCGCGCGTTTGCCGCACACACCGCCAACCGTGAATTGTCCACGCAGACCGTCTTGGACTTGCTCAAAACCCAACTGCCTATCCAATTTGAACTGGCTGAAATCGTTGGCCGTTGGGTTTGGCTGGATTTTCCCGCCCGCACCCACCGCGCCGCCGCTAACACCCTTTGGCGTTTGGGCTTTCACTGGAATCAACGTCGTTGCCTTTGGCAGCACCCTTGCGGTGCTTGCGCTCCTTACTTTGTCCATTCCGGCGACCCGCGCGGCAAATATGGTTCGCGTTCCACCACCAATTCCAACGCCTGAAACGACCATGAACACGCCCCTGTTTTCCCCCGGCATGGCCCCGCTTGTCCAGCCGTTCAAGTTTCTGGCCAGCCCCTACGAATACAAGGTGACACCCTTGCGCGAGTGCCCCACGCCCGAATCGTTGCAGCAGTGCGACACCCCCGACAAAGCCGCCGACTACTGGAAATTGCATATCGCCACCCATCCCCATTTTGACCCGGAATGCGAGTGCTTGGCTGTCCTCCTGTTGAACACCCGCCGCCGCATCAAAGGTCATCAGCTTGTTACCATCGGCACGCAAGACACCCTTTTAGTTCATAGTCGCGAGGTTTTCCGTTTGGCCGTCACGACCGCCGCCCATGCCCTCATTATCATGCACTGCCACCCATCGGGCGACAGTTCGCCCTCACAGGCTGACATCAATGTGACACGGGATTTAGTTCGCGCCGGTCAGATTCTGAAAATTGAAATCCTCGACCACGTCATCGTCGGGGCCGGCAATTTTTCCTCCCTGAAAAGTCTTGGCTACCTCTACGCCTAGCTGCCGGAGTTCATTCCTTGCGGCCACGCGGGGAATGACCTCTGCCGACTATCGGGCAGAAAATCCCGCCGGAGATTGTCCGGCATTTTGAAAATAAAAAATATGTTCACACACACCAGCAGTTCGCGCGGCCATGACCGCCATCACAGTTCCGGCAATCCTCGCCCCTTGGGCAATGAAGAATTGCGCAGCCTTGCCCCCTCCGTTTTCGCCGAACACGCCATGCTTGGCGTGAGCGAAAATTATTCATTCCTGCCCACCATTCACGCCGTTGACGGCTTGCGGAATGCCGGCTGGAATCCGGTTTGGGTTTCCGAACAGACCGTGCGGCTCGACACCCGCAAAGGTTTTCAAAAACACATGATCCGGTTTCAACGCGCTGACCTCATCGGCAAGGATACCGAATTTTGCCCGGAGATTTGCTTGGTGAATTCACATGACCGTAGCAGCGCCTACCAAATCCACGCCGGAATTTTCCGCATGATTTGCGGCAATGGTTTGATTATCGCCGACACGACTTTTGAACGCGTCAGCATTCGCCACTCTGGTTTTGAGCCTTCGCTGGTGGTTGACGCCAGCTTGAAAGTTGTGGATTCGTTGCCGCAACTGACGGACGCCGTTGAAAGTTTTCGCGCCCGCCGATTGACCCCGGCAGAATCAAAGGTGTTTGCAGAAAGCGCAATTTTACTGCGCTACGACGATTTGCAGGCCGCCCCCGTCAGCCCGCAAAAGCTTTTGGAACCGCGCCGCGCAGAAGATTCTGCCGACAACCTTTGGACGACCTTTAATCGCGTGCAGGAAAATCTGATTCGGGGTGGCTTGAAAGATTATTCCCGCCGCAAGGCCGATGGGAAACGCCACCCACGCACACGCGCCGTTGCGGGCCTCGATGAAAATGTGAGATTGAACAAAGCCCTTTGGCACCTGGCCGAAGCTTTGAAATCTCATTCCTTCCCGGCCTGACCGGAGGCATGGTCCCAAAGGTTGAGACCCGCATGGGTTTCAACCTCTTTTTTATCCTGAAAAAAGCGCGGCTGAACTCCTATCGTCGTTCAGCCGCGAGATCGATTTTTTGGGGACTCGCGCCGTCCCCAAACCCCATGCGCCAAAGACGCGTCTCTGGACTCCGTTTTTCCATACGGGTGCCAAGCCCGCGCCAAACCATGTTACGATTTGAGTTTGCCAGCCATCCGGTCGCGGACATGATTCAGGTGGTATTCGTCGGTTTCGAGCGAACGCCGTTTACGCTTCATTTCAATTCGGCCCACGGTATAGGCCATCTTGCGTTCATCAAATATTACGCGGCGGTCGGCATTTAGGAACGGAATTAGCTCGGCAAGTCGAATCACGTTGGGACCCAGATCGGATTTGAACTCGGCTTCACCGGTGAACACCACGACGGAATGGAAATGATCCTCCGGCAAATTGAACAGGGATTGCAGCTCTTTGACGTGACCGTAATTCTGGTGGATGGGATTTTGAAAGCGGGATTTGTGATGGTAAATCGTCTGTGTCCATTGGCGTTCCAATGGATTACCAAAAATCCAGCCGGTGTAATGCTTCGCTTCGATGACGAATATGCCTGTCTCGGCCACGAGGATATGGTCAATTTGCGTCGTGCCGTCCGCAGTTGGCAAAGTGACGTTGTTCAACAACAGATGCGGGCGCGAGAAATGTCTGCCGATGGTGTCCGCCAGCAACGCCTCGCCTATGTTTTGACGATGCTGCCATTGCGCCGCACCTGAACCCATCGAGATGCCGACGATCAGCGCAAAAATCATGCCCGCAAAAAATAAAATTATGCCGGGCGACCAGCTTTTGCCGCTGGCGGGCGGTTGCCTGGTTGGCTGGGCGGGCATGACAAAGTTGACCGGCGTCACCGGAACCGGTGCGGGTGGTTCAACTTTGGCAACCGGTTGCGCGGGCAAGGCAGCCACCGGATTGTTTTCCACGGGCAGGTGGTTGCCTGAAAAAGTCATTTCACACGGGCCACGCAGACCTTGAATCTGAACCGACACGGATTGCTCATGAATTTCAAGGCATTGCAGATGGATGATGCGGCCTTTCAATTTCAGGTCGCATTCCTCACCGGGGGAAAGGGTTTTGTCATTGATGACCGCCAGCGGGTGATCCGGCACACCGCTCAGACCGGATAGCTTGAGCTGACTCAACCAAGCTGGCGCAGCCGGCTGGGCGAAGACGCAAACCGACAGAAAGCTCAGGGCTAGAATCAGAGTTTTCATTTATTCCGGCGCATGGATGCGAATCATCCGAAAAGTGTAACGAGTGCATTGGTAAATTGAAAAATATTTTGACGCCATCGGCGGTGACTGATTCCCCCAACAATGACACCGCTATTCATTGAGCCAATGACGCCAAAAACCTTCAGTAAAAGTTTCAGTAGAACCTTCAGTAAGGGGGTATGTGGCGGGTTCGTTCGGAAAGGTCAAGAGTAGTGAAAAAAACCTTGCATTTATTGGTGAGATTTCTTATTTTTGTGACTGAAAGTATGACGGTTAATAGACGGTGAACCGCCCGATTCCGACCTCCGCCTCCAATCCTAACTGTGAGTGCAGCAATGGGTTAAGAGGTGCAGGAGTCCACAAGGACACCAAAACGGACACCAATTTTCCAATCCGTAGGAAACCAGCATAG
>Ga0302266_10001638_pt1 | contig 20307 bp, 20 predicted proteins | sample III_Bog_E1_2_FD_194559 | JGI IMG/M metagenome (GOLD analysis project Ga0302266, IMG submission 194559) | Peat permafrost microbial communities from Stordalen Mire near Abisko, Sweden - III_Bog_E1_2 | ecosystem: Environmental > Terrestrial > Soil > Wetlands > Peat | place: Sweden: Abisko... | reverse complement strand
CACGCCATGTACAGCAAAGCCACTACCTGCGCCAAACCAGCCCGCCCCCTCGATTTCCTGAGCGCCCTGCGGCAGGCATAAACTCGGCTCGCTCATCGTCACCCATATTCCCGCACGCTTTTCATAAGCCGCATGGTAAACCTCGGCCATGCGCGCATCCAGCGCGGCAATCACCTTGTCGTGGCCGGAAGCTTGCGCCAATGCCTGTAACGTGCACACGCCCACCACCGGCAGAGCCGCGCCTAATGCCAATCCTTGCGCCACTCCGCAGGCGATGCGCACGCCAGTGAATGAACCTGGCCCCGCGCCGAAAGCGATGCCATCGAGTTGTGTGAGCGTGACATTAGCCTCGCGCAACACGCTATCCAGCATTTCCATTAACAGTTCGGAATGCTTCTGCCCGACCAATTCGCAACGCTCAACGATTGCGCCGTCCTGCCACAACGCAACGGAGCAATATTCAGTGGAAGTTTCCAGTGCGAGTATGCGCATCAGCCGATCAGCAGCAAAGCCACGGCCTGCGCCGCAATGCCTTCCCCGCGCCCGGCGTAACCCAATTTTTCGGTAGTGGTTGCCTTCACATTGATAACATTCATTGCCACGCCAAGATCGGCGGCAATATTTTCCACCATATGCGGAATGTGTGGCGCCATCTTCGGTGCCTGTGCAACGATGGTTGCATCCACATTGCCGATGCGAAAGCCTTCATTCGCCACTAGGCGCGCCACTTCGCGCAGAAGAATGCGGCTGTCAATGTTCTTGTATTGCGCATCGGTATCAGCGAAGTGTCGGCCAATGTCGCCCAGCGCCGCTGCCCCCAGCAAGGCGTCGCAAATAGCATGCAGCAGCACATCGGCATCGGAATGGCCGAGCAATCCCTTGTCGTATGGAATCTCAACGCCGCCGATAATCAGCTTGCGGCCTGCGACCAACTGATGAACATCAAAACCCTGCCCTATTCTCATTTACGCTCCCTCAACAACAACTCCGCCAGCTTAACATCCTGCGGATAGGTCACCTTGAAATTGGTTGTCTCGCTTTCCACCAGCTTGGGATACAGCCCCATCGCCTCGACCGCCGAAGCCTCATCCGTCACATTCGGCGCCGTCAGTAAAGCTTGCAGCAGCAATCCGGTGCGGAACATCTGCGGCGTCTGCGCCTGCCACAATCCATCCCTGTTCTCGGTATGCGCAATACGCTGTTCAGCGTTGGCACGCTTCAAGGTATCTGCCACCGGCACGGCAAGGATGCCGCCCACCTCGTCGTCGCGCACCTCCGCAATCAGGCGCGCAAGCTGTATCTGGCTCAAGCACGGACGCGCCGCATCATGCACCAGCACCCAGTCGTCCGGTTCCAGCTCCGCTGCCATCAATCCGTTCGTCACGCTTTCCGCGCGCGTCGCCCCGCCGCAATACAGCGGCTGCAACTTGCCCCCAAAAACCGACCAGTCGTATTGATGGAACTGCGTATCATCGGGTGCCAACACCACGAACACCGTGGCGATGTCGGCACAGGCACACAGTGTTGCCAGCGCGTGGTAGATCATCGGCTGCCCGACCAGCGGGAGATATTGTTTGGGCAGTTCGCTGCCCATACGGGAACCGGAACCGGCGGCGGGGACTAAAGCGAAAAATTCGGACATGGGTGAATTGTAAATTAAAGGTAATCGGCTTGCTTGGCTTATAATGGATGCCTTTGCACCGGTTCAATTCCATGCTGTTCGATTCCCCTCATTCCCGACCGCGCTACACCCAGCTACACGGCTCGTCCGACGCGCTGGCCTTGGCGCAATACGCCGCAAAGCACTCGCCGCTGGTGGTGATTGCCGCCAATGCGCTGGAGGCACAACGGCTGGTGGAAGAAATTCCATTCTTCGCGCCGGAGTTGCGCGTGCATCTGCTTCCGGACTGGGAGACACTGCCTTACGATCACTTCTCGCCGCATCAGGATCTGGTTTCCGAACGGCTCGCCACCTTACATCACATTCGCAGCCAGTCTTTCGATGTGGTGGTGGTGCCGATCACCACGGCGCTGTATCCGCTGCCGCCAGTGGAATATCTCGCTGCATTCACCTTTTTCCTCAAACGCGGCGAGAAGCTGGATATCAACAAGCTGCGCGAACAAATGACGTTTGCCGGATACAACCATGTGCAACAGGTGCTGACACCGGGCGAATACTGCGTACGCGGTGGACTGATCGACCTATTCCCGATGGGCAGCATCGTGCCCTACCGCATCGACCTGTTCGACGATGAGATTGAGACCATCGCCACTTTCGACGTGGACACGCAGCGCACCCTGTATCCGGTGCCGGAAATCCGCCTGCTGCCCGCGCGCGAGTTTCCGCTGGATGAAAAAGGACAAGCCCACTTTCGCCAAAGCTTCCGCGAACGCTTCGAGGGCGATCCCTCAAAATCCAGCATCTACAAGGACGTGAGCAAAGGCATCGCGCCCGCCGGGATCGAATATTACCTGCCGCTGTTTTTCGAGCACACCGCCGTGCTGTTCGATTACCTGCCATCGAATACCACGCTGTGCCTGCATCATGAGGTGGACGAGGCCATCGCCGGTTTTGCCAAGGATGCAGCATCGCGCTACAACCTGCTGCGCGGCGACCCGCAGCGGCCTTTGCTGGAAACGCATGAGTTGTTTCTGGATGCGGAACAGTTTTTTATCCGCGTTAAGGACTTTGCGCGGGTGGACATACTTCAAAACCAAACCCCTCCCAGCCTCCCCTTGTCAGGGGAGGAGTCTGGCCTCCACCCTGATAAGGGGGGATCGAGGGGGGTTGCTTGTTCCACCGCCCCCATCCCCGATATTGCCGTCAACCGCCGCGCCGAAATCCCCACGCAGGCTTTCCAGAATTTTCTGCAAGCTTACCCAGGGCGTACGCTACTACTCGCCGACAGCCTTGGGCGACGCGAGATCATTTTCGGTTACCTGAATGAATACGGCCTGAAACCGGTGTTATGCGACGACTACGCCGCGTTCATGAAGAGCAGCGAAAACTTCATGCTCGGTGTCGCCACCCTGCAAAACGGCTTCATCCTGCCGGACGAAAAAATTGCCCTCGTCACCGAGAGCGAACTCTATGCCGCGCAAGCGCGCAGCCGCGTCGCGCGCGCCGCGAAGAAGAGCAACGTGGAAGGTATGTTGCGCGACCTGTCCGAGCTCAAACCGGGCGACCCGGTGGTGCATGAGCAGCACGGCATAGCGCGTTATCAGGGACTGATCAATCTCGACCTCGGCGAGGGTGAGAACGAATTTCTGCTGCTGGAATATGCCGAGGGTGACAAGTTATACGTGCCGGTGGCGCAACTGCATGTCATCAGCCGTTACAGCGGCGGCGCATCGGATAGCGCTCCCCTGCACAAATTGGGCAGCGGCTCATGGGACAAGGCCAAGCGCCGCGCCATGCTACAGGTGCGCGACACTGCGGCCGAATTGCTGAACCTGTACGCGCAGCGCGCCCTGCGCAAAGGCCACGCGTTCACTCTGACCTATCACGACTACGAAGCCTTTAGCGCCGGTTTTGGTTTCGAAGAAACGCCCGACCAGGCCGCCGCCATCGAAGCGGTGATTCTCGATCTGCAATCGGGCAAGCCGATGGATAGACTGATTTGCGGCGACGTGGGTTTCGGCAAGACCGAAGTCGCGTTGCGCGCCGCCTTCGTCGCGGTGATGGATGGCAAACAGGTAGCAGTGCTGGTGCCCACCACATTACTGGCCGAGCAGCATTTCCAAAACTTTTCCACCCGCTTCGCCGACTGGCCGGTAAGAATCGCCGAACTGTCGCGCTTCCGTTCCGCCAAGGAACAGACACAAGCGCTGAAAGACATGGAGGATGGCAAGCTCGACATTATCATCGGCACGCACAAACTGATCCAGAAAGGCGTGAAGTTCAACAATCTCGGTCTGGTCATCATCGACGAGGAACACCGCTTCGGCGTACAGCAGAAGGAACGCCTGAAAGCCTTGCGCGCCGAAGTAGATGTTCTCACGCTGACCGCCACGCCGATTCCGCGCACGCTGGCGATGTCGCTGGAAGGGCTGCGCGATTTCTCGGTGATCGCCACCGCGCCGCAACGGCGGCTTTCGATCAAGACCTTCGTCAGCAACTATAGCCAAGGCGTGATCCGCGAAGCGGTGCTGCGCGAACTTAAGCGCGGCGGGCAGGTATATTTTCTGCACAACGAGGTGGACACCATCGCCAACATGGCGGAGAAGCTGGAGACGCTGCTGCCGGAAGCGCGCATCCGCACCGCGCACGGACAGATGGGCGAACGCGAACTGGAAAGCGTGATGCGCGATTTCTACCACCAGCGCTTCAACGTGCTGCTATGCACCACTATCATCGAGACCGGCATTGACGTACCCAGCGCCAACACCATCATCATGAACCGTGCCGACCGCTTCGGCCTCGCGCAATTGCACCAGTTGCGTGGTCGCGTCGGACGCTCGCACCACCAAGCCTATGCCTATCTGTTGGTGGACAACAAGGAAGGACTCACTGCGCAGGCGAAGAAAAGACTGGAAGCGATTCAGGCGATGGAACAACTCGGCAGCGGCTTCTATCTCGCCATGCACGATCTGGAAATTCGCGGTGCAGGCGAAGTGCTGGGCGAATCGCAAAGCGGCGAAATGCAAGAGATCGGTTTCAGCCTCTACACCGACATGCTCAACGCCGCCATCACCTCGCTGCGTCAGGGCAAGGAGCCGGACATGGCGCACCCGCTCGGCGTTACCACCGAGATCAACCTGCACACCCCTGCCCTGCTGCCCGATGCCTATTGCGGCGACATCCACCAGCGACTGGTGATCTACAAACGCCTCGCCAACTGCAACACGCCGGAAGACCTCGACGAAATGCATCAGGAATTGATCGACCGTTTCGGCCTGCTGCCCGATCCGGCGAAAGCCCTGCTCGACTGCCACCGTCTGCGCATCGCCGCCAAGCCACTCGGCATCATCAAGGTGGATGCGTCGAGCGAAGCGATTCAGATTCAGTTCGTGCCGAGTCCGCCGATAGACCCGATGAAAATCATCACCCTGATCCAGACCACACGCCACGTTAAAATGGTGGGGCAGGACAAGCTGCGGATTGAATTAAAATATGGGGAGTTGGGGCAGCGGGTGTTGGCGATTAAGAACTTCTTTGGTGAATTGAAATAACAATGCTGTAATAGCGTATCGTATCCCAATCTGCCTCAAGGTGAGTTAGTTCATGTGGCGCGATCTACATTTGCCAGATATATCAACCGGGGTTGTTGCTAACAATGGAAACGCAATCAGCTACAGAGCTAAAAATCAGGAAGCTTTACCACTACCAGGCTTTTGATAAGCCGGAGCGGTTAGCACGCCTCTTTACGGAAGGAACAATTTATTTCTCCAACCCAAAAGACTTCAATGACCCTTGGGATTGCCGCCCCTGCTTTACCAAACCGACACTGGATGATCCAGATGAGTACGAACGCATAGTCCGTTGGTTTGTCCACTGTGATAGAAAGTGCAACACACATTTGTCTGAGTCGGAGCACTTGCAACGTGAGCAGTGGATGCGCTCCAACCGCAAGGAACTTGAAGGTATGATCAATCAAACCACACCTGAAATGTGGCAAACGATTCAAAAACAGTATCGTGTCTATTGTCTGAGCAAACATCCAGACTCGACGCTAATGTGGTCTCATTATGCGGATTCGTGCAAGGGACTATGTCTGGAATTCTCGGTTCAGAATGAATTATTTTGTGGTGCTCTCAAAATCGATTATGTCGAGCACTATCCGGCTTACAGTATTTGTGCCACCGATGATGATGCTGATATTCGTCAGCTACTCACCAAGTCAGATGCTTGGCATTATGAGGACGAATTCAGGGTTATCGCTTCAGAGCATCCGTATACATTCGCCGATGTACCCACAACCAAACAGGGGTTCTTGCCTCTCCCCAAAGATGCACTGCAATCTGTGATTGTAGGTGCTCTAATGCCTGAGGCAGATCGGGAATTAGTTCGGTCACTCGTTCATGGGGTTGGGAGAAACGTTAAGCTGAAAGTTGCGTCCATCATCCCAAATCGCTATGCATTCGAAATTCATTCTTTAGACTAACTAAAAAGTCTCGTAGGTTGGGTTAGCGGCCTTTTCGCGTAACCCAACATCATTAAAAAAGCTGTTGGGTTACGCGGTGAAACTGCTAACCCAACCTACGAAAAACGGGGTATGAAATTCCCCCTCCTCATGCCCGATCATTCCAATAGTTCGGATGCCGCCACTGGTGAGCTACCGCAATGATGTAAATGCGGTCACCTTTGGCGCGATAGATGACTGAGTATGGGAATCGGCGGACGATCACGCGGCGGAAATCATCTGAAACTGGCGCGCCCACTTCTGGATGAGCAAATGCAAAAACAACTGCAGCTTGTACTTCGGCGACGAATTCCAAACCCAAGCCCGGAAATTTCCCGTCATAGAAAAGCGCCGATCTTTCGAATTCGGCACGAGCCTTGGAATGGAACTGCGGCCGGTTCTACAGAAGCTTGCGGCGGGCTTCGGCAAATACTTCCGTTGCGGGGATCAATTCAACATCGCCTCGTTCGATCTCTGCCCAGCGTGCTTTGATTTCGGCCTCCCATGCCTGGCTGACATCGCCGCCGCCGGCTGGCTCCAGCGTTTCGAGTAAAAAACTTGCGAGTTGCGCGCGCTCTTCCGAATCTAGCTGTTTGGCCTGTGCCTGTAGTTTTGCTAGCGTGGCTGACATGGCTTGTTCCTCAAATTGAGGTGATATGCAAACGATAGGAGGATTCAAACTCGCAGTCAAGGAGAAACGTAGTCGCGAGAGTCAATTCATTAAAGCCACCTCATCCATCTGCTGATTGAATTAAAATGCAGTGCTTTTGATAACTACTAGATTCTCGCCTGCGCGGGAATGACGACTCACCCATGAACCTCATCATCCAAGCCACCCACGACATCCCCGCCGCCCATCTGGATCGTATTGCCGGACTGGCAACCGCCACCCGCATCGAGCAGATCGCCGCCCATGCCTACCGCCTGCGCGAGGCGAAGCCGCACGATGCTATCGCAACCTTTTGCCACGATCATCAGCTCGATTACGGTTTCGTGCGGACCAGCCAGCATCTTTCCGATTTCGGCCTGGTGGTGATGGACATGGATTCCACGCTGATTTCCATCGAGTGCATAGATGAGATCGCCGACATGTATCAGCTCAAGCCGCAAATTGCCGCCATCACCGAAGCCGCGATGCGCGGCGAGATCGATTTCGCCGAAAGCCTGCACCGCCGTGTAGCATTGCTGGAAGGGCTGGATGAAGGCGCGTTGCAACGCGTGTACGACGAACGCCTCAAGCTCAACCTCGGCGCGGAAACCCTGCTCGCCGCGCTGAAGCGGCATGGCATCAAGACGCTGCTGGTTTCCGGCGGCTTCGTGTTCTTCACCGAGCGGCTGCAACATCGTCTCGGCCTCGACTATGCCAGCTCCAATACCCTGGAGATCATCAACGGCAAACTCACGGGAAAAGTTTTGGGCAACGTCCTCGACGCGCAAGGCAAGGCAGAATGGCTGATGAAAACGCGCGACGAACTCGAACTCAAACCGGAACAAGTCATCGCCATAGGCGACGGCGCGAACGACCTCAAGATGATGGCGCAAGCGGGCATCAGCATCGCCTACCACGCCAAACCCGTGGTGCGATCACAAGCCAGCTATGCGTTCAATTTCGTTGGGCTGGATGGGCTAGTGAATCTGTTTGCGTAAAATCTGCAACACAAATTCCAATTCAATTTCAACACCAAAAGGAAAAATAAATCGACATCACGCATTCACCACGTTGATGACGTATGATGCAAGAACGCTCAGCAAGTAATCTTGAAATTGGGAGCAGTTCACAAGCATCAACTGCAAAACGTAGAAAGGATATTCAAATGCCTAGCCCAACTTACTTTGGTTTGTCCATTGCATTACTTTTTTGCTATCAAATATCCTATGCAGAATCGAACATGAATAAATGTACGGATGGGAAACAGATAACCTATACGGACAAGCCTTGTGAAAAACTGGGGTTAAAAGACGCGGGCCCTCTGAATACAACAGTGACCATAGTACCTGCCACCCCAATACCTGCCTCCATCAAGGCCAAGGCTCCCCAGAGTAAGCCGCACGAGGAAGCTGCTTCTGCGGTGGCTGAAAGTGATATCTACCAATGCACAACCGCTAACAATCTTGTTTCTTATAGCAGTAGTCCTTGCCCGAAAACCAGCTTGTTACCTCAGGGATTCTATGCACCTATCCAGCAAGAGACGATGAGCCGGAAACTCGCTTGTGAAAAAATTGCCGCCAATCCTGATGCTAATTCCGGTGGCCTATCTTGCCCCTAAAGGTGATTGCGGGTAAAAGCGAGACGATGATTACCTGACTTAATTCAGCGTTTCCTTAGCCCGATACCCGATTAAGGTTTGGCGTCGAATCGTGTTTTGCTTAAGTTCAGGGCTTTCGTTAGCTCGATTTGCGCACTACAATTATCACTTACGCTGCTTCCCGACAATTTGGTCGGATTTATAGCATGTGACTGCCCATGCTTTTAATACAAGCTATTGAACAAAAGTGATTTTTTGTTAGTGGCATCGCTTTTGCATACGCTGGTTTAACAACCCCAACCAGCCGGGGCTTATTGTGAGGTCGCACCTTATGTATTCCGCCATGTCACGCCGCCGCTTTATCACTTTCATTGCCGCTGCCGCCGGCTTGCCCCTTCTATTGAAGGCGGGTGGTGCCCAAGCCAGACCCGTACGCTGGGATGGCACCGCATTGGGTGCGCCGGCCTCAATCCAGCTATACCATACCGACGAGACCCAAGCGCGTGCCGCCATCGCTGCCGGGCTGGACGAACTGAAGCGCCTTGAGGCAATCCTCAGCGTTTACCGTGCGGACAGTTCCATCTCCATACTCAACCGCGATGGCGTGCTCGAAAATGCACCCGCCGATTTCATCGCCATGCTTACTCGCGCCTTGTCGCTGGCCAAAATCAGCGACGGCGTTTATGACCCCACCGTGCAGCCGTTGTGGCAAACCTATTTCCGCCACTTCACCGCAAGCAATCCCGACCCTGCCGGGCCGTCGCCACGCGATCTAGCCGCATCACTTGCCTTGGTGGACTGGCGCGCCGTCGAAGTGGATGTCGGACGCAATCGGGTTTCCTTTGCCCGCCCCGGCATGGGGCTGACGCTGAACAGCGGCGCTCAGGGCTATATCACCGACCGCGTCACTGATGTATTGCGCAGCCACGGCTTCGACCGAATGCTGGTGGACATGGGTGAACCGCGCGCGCTGTCGGCCAAACCAGACGGCTCTGCCTGGCGCATAGCCATAGCCAACCCCGCCAATCCCGGCAGCCCGGTCACGACACTGGAAGTGATAGATAAATGCGTCTCCACCTCGGGCGGCTACGGCACCCTGTTTGATTCCGCAGGCGCCTTCACCCACATAATGAACACCCGCACCGGTCACACCGCGCCTGCAATGCTGGGGGTATCCGTGGTCGCGGACACCGGCATTGCCGCCGATGGCCTGTCCACCGCCATGCTGATGGCGCCAATCGAGCACCGACAAGAAATTCTCAGGGCCGCCGGAGGCCTGAAAGCAATTTACGTCACGCCTGATGGCGTAGTTTCCATTGTGGAAGCCTGAGATGATCAACCCCGCAGACAATACCACCGATTTCAGCGCCCCCTCCATGAACGAGGGCATCGCCCACGTGGTGGCAGTGGACGGTGCTGTGGCATGGCTGGAGCCCGAACAAACCGGCAGTTGCGGCGGCTGTGCCGCATCAGGATCGTGCGGCGCCAAGGGCATCGGCACCATGGCAAGTCGGCTGGAATATCGCCGTTTCCAGATTGACAACGAGGCCAATCTCTTTGTTGGCGAACGTGTGGTCATCGGCATCCCCGATAACGCGCTAATCAAGGCATCCATTACTGCCTACGCCATTCCGCTCGCCACTCTGCTGCTTGCCGGAGCGCTGGCGCAATGGAGGTTCGGCAGCGACCTCGTCACCATGGCGGCGATGGTCGCCGGTCTCGTGCTTGGGCTGGGGTTCTCGCGAGTGGGCGCAGGCTGGCTATTGATGCAGGGTGATCTCGCCCCCCGTTTTCTTCGCCGCGCCAGACCGGGCGAGACATGCAATCAATCATGAGTACGCAAAGGATCGCAAAATGAAAGAATATGTTTTATTGATGGTAAGCGCGGCGCTGGTCAACAACGTTATTCTGGCTCGCTTTCTCGGCTTGTGTTCGTTCATGGGCGTGACCACGCGCATCGATACCGCCGTCGGCATGGGCATGGCAACCACTTTCGTAATCACCGTCTCGTCCATGGCGGACTGGGCCGTCCAAACCTTTTTGCTGGAACCCTTTAGTTTGGGTTATCTGCGCACGGTCACTTTCATTCTGGTCATCGCTGCGGCGGTGCAGTTCACCGAAATGACAGTGAAAAAAGTATCGCCGCCGCTGTTCCAGATGCTCGGCATTTACCTGCCGCTGATCACCACCAACTGCGCCGTGCTCGGCGTCGCCCTGCTGCTGGTCGAGGGCAGAATGAGCTTTATTTCCAGCACCCTGTTCGCGTTCGCTTCGGCCATCGGCTACAGCTTGGTGATGGTCATGTTCGCCGGTCTGCGCGAACGCTTGGCCTTGGTGGATGTACCGCGATTATTCGCCGGTCCGCCGATCGGTTTTATCGTCGCCAGCCTGTTGGCACTGGCGTTCATGGGTTTTTCCGGTATGAGTACGAGTTGAGGAGTTTGATATGTTATTGGCGATAGGCAGTCTTACAGCAATGGGTGTCACTCTGGGCACCATACTCGGCGCGGCGGCAAAATTTCTTGCCGTGGAAGAAAATCCGCTGGAAGAAGAACTGAAAGCGCTGCTGCCCGGCTCGCAATGCGGTCAGTGCGGCTATGTCGGCTGTGCCCAAGCGGCGGCGGCGCTGGCAAAGGGCGAGGCCCCCGTGACCGTGTGCCCACCCGGCGGAAAAGCGGTGATCGAGGCATTAGCTAAAAAACTTGGCGTCACCGCCGACCTCTCCGAGCACGAAGAGAAGGGACCGGAATACGCCTACATCATGGAAGAGCTTTGCATCGGCTGCACGCGCTGCATCAGAGAATGCTCGGTTGATGCCATTCTGGGCGCTAATAAACTGATGCACACAGTGATCGCCGAACCCTGTCATGGTTGCGCCAAGTGCGTCGCCGTCTGCCCCACGGCGGCCATCGTAATGCGTCCGGTTCCGTTGACAATAGGCACGTGGCATTGGCCCAAGCCCGAAGCCGGACAGCACATACATTTACATTAAGTCAGGGACAGTTCGAAGATGAAACTTTTCCAAATCCATGGCGGCATCCACCCGGACTACCGCAAGGAACAGACCAGCGAGAAATCCATCGTGGCCATGCCGCTGCCGACCGCGCTCTACATTCCGCTCCAGCAGCATATCGGCGCACCCGCCGAAGCCTTGGTAGCCGAGGGCGATCTGGTCAAAAAAGGCCAGATGATTGCGCGCAGTCAAGGTGCGGTTTCGGCGCCCCAACACGCCCCTACCTCGGGTCGCATCACAGCGATAACCGAGATTCCCGCACCTCATCCTTCGGGTTTGGCGCAGTTGACCATCATCCTCGAACCCGATGGCAAGGACGAATGGGCCGACCTGCCCTCCCCCATCGCCGATCCGTTTACTGTGGATGCGCATACGATCCATGACCGCGTTGCCGAATCAGGCATCGTCGGCATGGGCGGAGCCGCATTTCCCTCGGCGGTGAAACTGAATCTGGGCACCCAGAAGAAACTTGACACCCTGCTGCTGAATGGCGCCGAATGCGAACCCTATCTGACCTGCGATGACCGGGTAATGCGCGAGTATGCCGACGAAGTGATAGACGGCGCCCGCATCATGGCTCACGCGCTCGGTGCTCCCAGAATAATCATCGCCATCGAACAGAACAAGCCGCAGGCGATAGCCATCATGACCAAGGCGGCCGCATCCATTTCCGGAGTCGAAGTAGTCGCGGTGCCGGTACAGTACCCGATGGGTTCCGAGCGCCACTTGGTTCAGGCCATCACCGGACGCGAAACCCCGGCGCGCAAGCTCACCGCCGATCTTGGCGTGGTGGTGCACAATGTCGCCACCGCCCGCGCCGTGCATCACGCCGTCCGTTTCGGTCGCCCGCTGCTCGCACGCGTAGTGACGGTGAGCGGAGGCGCCATACGCGAACCCAAGAATGTCGAGGTGCCCATCGGCACCAAGGTAAGTGACCTGGTCGAGTTCTGCGGCGGCTTTGCGGTTCGCCCCGAGCGCCTGGTTAACGGCGGACCGATGATGGGGCAGCCGCTACCCAGTCTGGATGTGCCGGTGGTCAAGGGCACCTCGGGCATCCTGGCGCTCACCGCCGAAGAAATCAACGACCGTCCAACCAACCCCTGCATCCGTTGCGGCACCTGCGTCACCATCTGCCCATGCGGACTGTCACCGGTGGAAATGTCCGCTTTCATCCGCAAGGATAATCTGGAAAACGCTGCCAAGTTAGGCGTGATGGACTGCATCTCGTGCGGCAGTTGCTCGTGGGTGTGCCCTTCGCACATCCCATTGGTACACTATTTCAATTACGCCAAAGGAATGTTGAACGATCAGGAGCGCGAGCGCCGCAAAAATGATCGCGTCAAAACACTGGTTGAGGCACGCCTCATCCGCATCGAGAAAGTTGCTGAAGCCAGGAAAGCTGCGTTGGCCGCGAAGAAACCTGCTGCAGCCGCTACTCCCGCAGCAACTGCCCCCATCGCTGCAGAAAAGACCACCGCATGACTATAACCACCACAAGCGGACCGTTTACCCACAAGGATAACAGTGTCCAAAACACTATGGCCACGGTGCTGCTAGCGCTGTTGCCGGCCACCGCCTTTGACCTCTACCTTTTCGGCTGGCCTGCGCTGTTCCTGTTCGCCGTCACCATCGGCTCCTGCGTAGCGATAGAAGCAGCCTGTCTGGCAGTTGCCGACCGCCCGGTGAAGGTAACGTTGAGCGACAACTCGGCAGTGCTCACCGGCTGGCTGATGGCGGCGAGCCTGCCGCCTTGGGCCCCTTGGTGGATCGGCGTACTGGGCGCGGTTTTCGCCATCGCCTTGGCCAAGCACGCCTTCGGCGGCCTCGGCCAAAACGTGTTCAACCCCGCCATGGTGGGACGTACTGTCCTGCTGATTTCATTTCCCGTAGTGATGACGGCGTGGGTGTTGCCACATCCGCTGTTCTCGGCCAGTGCACCCAGCTTTTCCGACGCCGTTGCCATCACCTTCGGCGGCCACATGCCCGACACGATAAGCGCGGCCTCGGCGCTGGGCTACGTCAAAACCCAATTAACGCTCGGTGTTCCGGTAACGCAGTCCATGGCGCAAGTAGCGCAAGTGCCTGACATGATGGACATGGCTCTGGGCTATCGCGCCGGTAGCATGGGCGAGACTTCGGCGGTACTGATCCTGCTTGGCGGCCTGTTCCTGTTATACAAGCGCATCATCTCCTGGCACATCCCGGTGGGCGTAATGGGAACCCTGTTTCTGATGGGGACAGTGTTCCACGCTGTTGATCCGGCCCGCTTCACCACCGGCACATTCCACCTGATGTCCGGCGCCACTTTTCTGGGTTCGTTCTTCATCGCTACCGATTACGTGACCTCGCCGGTGTCGAAGAAAGGACAGCTGGTGTACGCCATCGGTATCGGCATCCTTGCCTGGCTCATTCGCACCTTCGCCGGTTATCCGGAAGGCATGGCTTTCGCGGTGCTGCTGATGAATGCGGTGACGCCCATCATCGAGCAATACACTCGCCCGCGCGTATTTGGACGCAGCCGCAAGGGCGAACCGTTGCCGCTGTCGAAGGAAAAATCATGAAGCCGCAGCGCACGATGGTGCATGGGGTGATTCTGGGATTATTTTGTTTGGGTTTTGGAATAATGCTTGCCGTCACCAATAGCCTCACTGCGAAGGATATTGCCGCGCGCGCCATGGAGGACAGGCTAAACTCGCTCGGCCAAGTCATACCGGACAGCATCCACGACAACAATCTGGTCAAGGATGCCATCACCATGAAGAATGATCGCGACAAGGAAATCACCGTCTATCGCGCCACCAAGGAAGGCAAAGTGACCGGTGTGGCCTACGAGATATTCGGCTCGGGCTATGCCGGTGAAATCAAACTCATGCTGGGCGTGGATGCCCAAGGAAAAGTGTTAGGCGTGCGCGTTCTCGCGCATAAGGAAACACCGGGGCTGGGCGACAAGATCGACGTAAAGAAAACCGACTGGATACTGCACTTCACCGACTTGAGCCTCGGCAATCCGCCGCTTGAGAAATGGAAAGTAAAAAAAGACGGCGGCCAGTTTGATCAGTTTGCCGGTGCCACCATCACGCCGCGCGGCGTGGTGCGCGCCATCAAAGAAGGACTTGAATTCTTCGACGCCCACAAGGCGCAAATGTTGGAGGGACACTGAAATGACGACACAATATAAAACCATCATCCGCGATGGACTGTGGGAAAACAACGGCGTACTCGCCATGCTGCTGGGCCTGTGCCCGACCATGGCCATGACCACCAGCGCCACCAACGGTTTAGGCATGGGACTGGCGACGGCGGTGGTGATGGCCGCATCGGGCCTGCTCGTGTCCACATTCCGCCGCCAAATCACCCAGGAAGTGCGCATACCCGTCTACATCCTGATCGTCGCCTCCATGGTGACGCTGGTCGATCTCTGCATGAATGCGTGGATGCACGAACTATACAAAGTGCTGGGCCTGTTTATTCCGCTGATCGTTTCCAACTGCCTGCCGCTCGCCCGCCTCGAAGCTTTTGCTTCCAAGGAGCGCCCGATGCCATCGCTGATGGACGGCATTTTCATGGGCATCGGCTTCACCCTCGCGCTCACCGCCATCGGCGCGGTGCGCGAAATCACCGGCTCAGGAACTTTGTTCGCCGACGCATCGCTGCTGCTTGGCCCCGCCTTCAAATTCATGGAAATGCGCATATTGCCTCCTGACACAGGCATCTTGATGATGATCCTGCCACCCGGCGGCTTCCTGGTTGCAGGCCTGATGGTAGTGGGCAAACGCATGCTCGACGTACGTGCCGGCAAAGCCATCCAGATGGGCGGCGCCCACAGTGCCGCGTAAGGAAACAACATGAAAGTTGGAATCGCTTACGCCCTCCCCAAACGTCAGGTCTGGTTCAATGTCGAGCTACCCGACGGCTCCACTATTCAGGACGCCATCAATCGCTCGGGCATCCTCAAACAATTTCCCGAGATAGATCTGGAAACACAAAAGGTCGGCATATACACCAAGATCAGCAAACTGGACGCCGTGCTCACCGACGGCGACCGTGTCGAAATCTACCGCCCCATCACCTGCGACCCCAAGACCGTGCCGCGCAAAGCCAAGGCCGCCGGGGATGCAACCGAGGCCGAAGCGGGTTAAACACAACGCTGTTCACTTAGGGAAACGCGGATTTATTCGTCATCCCCGCGAAGGCGGGAATCCAGTGCCTTTATCTACTGGGTTCCCGCCTTCGCGGGAACGACGAAACCGAATAAATCCGTGTTTCCTTAGAGCTTATCCCGCGCATTACCTCAACACCGTTCATGGTGAGCTTGTCGAACCATCGTCGTGAGCTTGTCGAACCATCGTCGTGAGCTTGTCGAACCATCGTCGTGAGCTTGTCGAACCATCGTCGTGAGCTTGTCGAACCATCGTGGTGATTCCTTTGATTAACTCAGGAGAACCTTGTCAAACCACTGGCTACTCACGTGGGTTGATTTAGCGAATTTTCTTGAACACGCGCAGCGATCCAAATAAAAACCTCACCAACCCCATCGCACCTGATACAATCTAGTCAGACTGACTAGATGCAGGAGGCAATCATGCAAACATGGCAACTACAGGAAGCAAAGAGCAAGTTCAGCGAGGTGGTTAAACGCTCACAAAGCCAAGGCCCGCAAAATATCACCGTGCATGGCGAGCCTGTTGCCGTACTGATTTCCCTGCGCGATTATCAGAAGCTCACCCATCCCAAACCCGGTCTGGTAGAACTGTTGCGGACATCGCCGCTTGTGGGCAGCGATCTTGATATGGCGCGTGAACAAACGCCCACACGCAAAATAAAATTGTGAGCTATCTGCTCGACACCAACGTCATTTCAGAATTGGTGCGCCCCAAGCCCGCCAAGGCAGTCTTGGCGTGGTTCGAAAATATTCCTTCCGAAGCCCTGCACATCAGCGTGTTGACCTTGGGCGAAATCCGCAAAGGAATTGAACGCATGCCGGACGGAGCGCGCCGCGAAAAGCTCCGACTGTGGCTCGAACACGATTTGGCGGACTGGTTCGGCCCCAGAGTATTGCCCGTAGATACTCCGGTGGCAGATCGCTGGGGCAGACTGATTGCACAGATTAGGCGACCCGTTCCCAGCATAGACAGCCTGCTTGCAGCCACCGCCCTACATCATGAACTACGCGTAGTCACGCGCAATCAAAAAGATTTCGACTACCCCGGATTAGAAGTCATCAACCCGTGGGGTTAAGCAAAGCACCTTGCTCCACGTACATGTAAATATTCTGCGCGGGCTGTCAGGCCGCTTCGCCATGCTTGTGGAGTGTTTCCCATCCGACACAAGCAAGCCAGATATGGCGCGGGATAGATTTTTCACCGTTGCGATAATAGGCCAGCATCCGGCGACTAATTCCTAGTGCCTCTGCCGCCTCATCCAAGGTCAAATTATTTTCGTGCATCCAACCCAGAATGCGTTCGTGACCGATGCCGTCTGCCTGCTCTATAGCAAGGTTGCGCAGGTTATCCGCAGCCAGGTCAATTTCACCTTTGCTAAACTCAACTGCTCGCCCCCATGCGCCCAATTTTGCAGTTGAAAAAAAGCTTTGGTTTTGCAGCGGCTTCAAAAAAGTAGACGAACTGATCCAGTCAGACAGGTCAACAGTGAATTCTGAGCCGTCAGCATAAGAAAGTTTTAGGCGCGAGTTTTTTAGCGCCTTGGCTTGGATTAAGCGGAAATGTTCCCGGTTTTTCATTTATGCAGCTCCAAAAAGCAATGCAGCAGCTTGTTTCTGTTTTCTGGCACAGTCGCCCATTCCAACGCGACGCGGATTGACCGAGTATTGCGGTCACCCTCCAGCACTTCACCGTTGTCGATCCTGACCAGCCATTCCCGCCCATCGCTTGCCAGTACATGAAAATGAGGCGGCATATGATCTTTAGGATAAATGTTGATCTGGCAGGAATCGAAAGAATGAATGCGTGGCATATGATGCATCATAGTGCAACTATTGCACTATGTCCACTTTCTGAAAGGCTTGTCAGTATCACCAACAACCCTCACATCGCCATTGACATCATCCGGCGAACTGCCTAGAGTTCGTCCCACTTGCACTGCGAGAGGGTGGAGCCGAAGGCTCCGGGCACCCACCGGCGTACCCCTTGCGGGTGCATCCGCCCCGGCAGATTCCCCAAAATTAGGAATAGGAGAGCTGGCGCAAGATTAGATTTTCGCAAAGACGAAAACCAGCGCCAGCAGCACACTTGTTCAAAAGGGGAATCACTTGACTGCAAATCTCACCGAAGTTTCTTTGCGCAGACACGATGAATCGTGGCTCTGAATTATTCGCTAATTTAAGCAATGCCAATACCTCACACCTTCCCTTCTCTGTTAAATCCAGACGCACTTAAATCAGTGCTACTGATCGGGGCGGGGATGTCCTATGGAATGGCTCCACCAGTTTCAGAATTAACCAATGAAATTCGCCAGAAACATAACGAAATCATTCAGCAACTCGGGATTGATATCCAACCACCCGCTGGTGACCAGTTCTACGACTGGGCTGAAGAGGCATTTAATGAACTGAAAAATGTGCATCACCTATCAGACAGAGAAGCCAAATTGCGTTTGGCTGACGCGATGGGTATTACCTCTGACCCACGATTTCAAGCAAAATTTGGCATGCCTTTGCGTGGCAATACACCTCGTCATCGTGTAGTTGCACGCTTCGCCCGTGAAGGCCGATGGGGTATGATCTGCTCACTCAATTGGGATTGCATACTAGAAACCGCGTTAGAGAGTGTTGGTTTACTTCCTCACCCAGATCCCCAAAACCACCACACAAATCCATTACCATGGCAAAGATGGTATTGCACTTGGCAGCCTGGAGATCAACATAGTCCGACTGCAATCCAAGACTGCACAGTGCATCTAATCAAACCACATGGTTGCGTGAATAAATTGGCGGCTAGAGATGCCTCATCGTTCATAGTAACGAGGTCAGAAATTACAGACCTTCCAAATCAATTGGGAACCACCGTTGCTGGACGAATGAAGGTAGGATTTTCAGATGCACCTTTTGTCACCGTAGGATGGAGTGCCAGCGAAGATTACATTCACGACAATATTCAAGCAATCAAAGATCAAGGGACTCTCACTAATGTAGTAGACCGGCTCAGCATCATTGATCCTTTCTGGCAACCACTACCCCCATCGGTTGAATGTATTAAGCATAACCGACTGGCCGCAACCTATAGCACGGATCAAAATGGCTGTTACTTTTCAACAGAAAATGCGGGCAAACCGACAACTGACGAATTTTTTAAGTGGCTGCAAACTTGCTATGGCCTTGGTATATTGCATCAATATGTTCGCGCTCCAGCCCAAATAAACGCTTGGCAAAATGAAGCCACAATATTGGAACAAGTACAGAGTGATTTCTCAGAACCGCGTTGCAATCATTGGCTCAATAATCTGTTCGACGATTTTCTGCATGTGTGGGTACGAATGTGCTTCAACTCAAAGTGCGTTATATATTTAAAGCAGGGGCTGGTTGGGCAAGAGCAAGTCGCTACCCACCGCAGAGATGAGCATATTCCGTGGGGGTACGTACAAACATATCGATACGACCTGCTTGCAATCATCCCACTAATTCTTGCTCTATGGAGAAATCAAAACTGTCCGTGGAATTTTTCAGAATTCCCCGGTGCGCTATGGGATGGCAGCGAAGGCCATTTAGTACTGCCGCTTCCCGCTTGGGGTGCACAATGCCAGCCTATTGAATTAGCCGCACTGAAACCATTGATGGATGGCTGGAATTGGTCTAACAAAGGAGCTATAAAGAAGTTTTCCATTTTACCCTTGATGCCTGAGCCAAGCTTTGCTCCGCCTCCAGACAACGATGTTATTTTGCGAAGCTCTGTTGCTTGGAGGACGAAGGCAAGTCAATTTGCTGACCCGACAAAAATCGGGGTTGTTGGACTGTCTGATCTTTGATTTGAAAGGTATGCGATGAATGCACTCGAACAATTCAGAACCCATATCAACGAACAGTATCAAACCACTCTCGGTTTGAATCTGGTTACAGATTCCGTAGCGGCTAACGGGCAACCAATTTGGATACATGATACAGACAAAGCATGGTTGCTTGACGATGAAATCGGCTTGGCTTTGCGAATCGTTCATTATTGCAATGCCGAGGATGACCTCAACGCAAGCATACAAGAAGCTGTCCGAACAGCTACGCAACTTCAGCCACATTATGGAATTACAGATGCTGCCGCAGATAAGTGCGGCATCTGGCAGGTCAGCATTTTGTGGCTCGTTGAATCCAAACTACGTGAAGATTGGTGCAGAAAAATTGCAGCAGTCAGAAAAGAAAGCGGTTTTTCTGAGGAGATTGGGCTGGATGGGGTTTGGTGCATAGAAGAAGAAAGTTTAACTGATGCCTGTATGCGGCATGGTTTACCGCAACTGTTACTGCAAACACGTCGCCTGCTTAAACTTGACTGGGAGCAAATGCCTGGCTGGTTATCAGCCAATGCCAAGGTTGGAGAAATGCTGGAAAAATTTCCTAATCGATTTTCCGGAGATGCTGAAACATATAAACTTGCCGCTGAATTGGTACAGGATGTACTGCCTCTCGACGCAAATATTGATAATGCGAATCCAGAACCAAACATAGCGACACTCGAAAAAATCGAGATCAAGAATTTTCGCAACATTGGGCATTTGGATATTTCTTTCCCTAAAAACAAGGAGCGAACTTCTGCACAAGCACATATTGTGTTTGGCCCCAATGGCACAGGCAAAACTTCGATATTCGAGGCTCTCTGCCTAGCTGCTGGCGGGGTATCCAATACGCTTGCAGAGTACCTTGATGATAAGGATGTTGAACCACGCAAACGTAATTACATAGCCTCTGTTCTTTCTCCTTTGGGTA
>Ga0302266_10001637_pt1 | contig 20307 bp, 47 predicted proteins | sample III_Bog_E1_2_FD_194559 | JGI IMG/M metagenome (GOLD analysis project Ga0302266, IMG submission 194559) | Peat permafrost microbial communities from Stordalen Mire near Abisko, Sweden - III_Bog_E1_2 | ecosystem: Environmental > Terrestrial > Soil > Wetlands > Peat | place: Sweden: Abisko... | reverse complement strand
CTGATTACTACAATAGAGCCCATCATACACTAAAAATGTGGTTAAGAAGAAAATGGCTTTGGATTAGAAATACTCCAAGATGGATTTTAACCGGAACACGTTACAAAACATATAGTTTAGTTAATTATATTCCGAATCCTAAGCATAAATTATTTGAATATAACTTTAAGTTTCTACAAAAACAATCAGACCCAATAAAATGGGAATGGTTGAGTGAATTTTGTAATAGAACTGGAACTAAAATTTGTATCTCAAGTTGTTGGAAATGGCATTTTAGTAGTGATCCTGAACTTAATAATATAGGATGGGATAAAGCTTTAACTAAATTAGGATTTATTAATGATACTTTTGTGGGTATAACAGGAAGTAGAAGATCATTAAGAGGTACTGAGATTAAAGAATGGATTGAGAAAGAAGGCGATGTAGAAAAATATGCTATCATAGATGATGATGCGGATATGTTAGCTGAACAAATCAAATCATTTTTTCTTGTTGACGGATATTATGGATTAAGTCCTAATACTTTGTATAGAATTGGAAGACATTTTAATAAAACAAATTAAACAATTATGTATTATCTTGAAGAAATTATAAATGGAGTTTTATGTTGTAAAACAACTCCGCATGGTGAATTTATAGCACTAACATCTGAACAGCTAACTATAAAGTTACAATTAGTAAAATACGAAAAGATTAAACTTATTGAAGCTTTGGAAAGGATTGAAAAGGTTTATGATTGGCAAGAAGATGATGCAGGTAAAATAGCTCATGAAATCTTACAATCTATTGATTAAAACAAATTAAAACAAAATAAAACAATGCTAAAATTTAATAAACAACTTTCTGAGCAATTTTATAAAATGTGCCAAACTGGTAAGTTATTTAGATGTAATTTATCAGGTAAACAAATCTGGGAATTATATCTTGCTTCTTTTGATCAAGATCCTATTTTTAGAGATCCTGAATCTACAGTTCATAATTGTAATTTATGTAAAAACTTTATTCATCATTATGGCAATATTGTTGCAATAGATATAAATTACAATATCATGACATTATTTGATTTTATTGGAGAAGGTGAATTTGCACCAGTTGTAACTAATCTATCTAATGCTATCAAGCTATCTAAAATTAAAGACGTATTCTTTGAAACATTTAATGAACTTAACTCTTTAAACTATGAAGTTTGTAAGAAATCTAATTCGTTATTTAGATTAGGGACTGCAAAAAATGTTAAACGTTATACTAAGGAAGAAGCTGAAAAGTTCGGAGTAGTAAAACCAAATGACATTGTTACTTTCAATCATATGTATTTAGATGTTCCAAAAGAATTTGTTGATCAGTCTGGTAGTTCAGTTGAAACAATTATGGGTGAATATAGAAGTGCAAATGAAGTATTTGAACGTGCTATGAAAGAAATTTCTATTGATACTTTATATCTTGTAAGAGATTTAATTAATCAAGGATCTTTATTAGATGGACAAACTCATTTATATAAGATTGAAAATATCATTCCTAAGAAATTAATCTATGATGAATTGCCATTGAAAGAAAAAGTTAATTTTTGTTGGTATACTTCTTATAAATTACCATTTGCTAAGTTCAGAAATGAATTAATTGGTGTACTTTGTGTAGAATTATCTGAGGGAAAAGAGCTTAATGAAGCTTGTAAATCTTGGAATAAACGAGTTGATCCTGCTAATTATATGAAAGCTATTGCTCCAATTACTAAAAGACAAATTGAAGAAGCTCAAAAGTTTGTTGAAGAAAATGAATATGCATATTCATTTGATAGAAGGTTAGCTACTATTGATGATATTAAAGTTTCAGAAATTCTACATTCTAATGTAGGTGATGGATCTTTAAAATCAGTTAGTATATTTGATTCAGTTAAATCTACTTCTACAAGACATAAAAGAAGTGAGTTTGATGGTATTGAAGAAGTTTCTATTGATAAATTCATGAAACATATTTTACCAGAATGTACTTCAGTTGAAGCATATTTATTAAATACTCATGAAGGAAATATGGTTAGTTTAACAACTGCTAAAATTAAAGAAAGTAAACCTATCTTTAAATGGAGTAATAACTATTCATGGACATTTAATGGTAACTTAGCTGGAAAAAGTCAACTTCGAGAAGCTGTTTCTGCTAAAGGCGGTAGAGTAGATGGTGTATTTAGATTTAGTCATTCTTGGAATGAATTAGAACCAAATCAATCATTGATGGATTTACATGTTTTTATGCCTGGAAATATTCATCGTAAAGATGATGTTTGTCATGAAACTTATGGAAGTGGTAGACGAGTTGGGTGGAATTGTAGAAGTGATTATCAATCAGGAGGTATTCAAGATGTTGATTATACTTCACCTGCTCCAATAGGATATATTCCTGTTGAAAATATAACTTTTCCTAATTTACCAAATATGCCCGAAGGTAAATATATTTGTAAAGTTCATAATTGGAGTTTTAGAAATAGTGGTGGTAAAGGTAAATGTGAAATTGAATTTGGAGGAGAGTTATATCAATATGAATATCCATCTACTAAACATCATCAATGGGTTACTATTGCTGAGGTTACATTAAAAAATGGTATATTTAACATTGAGCATGTACTTCAACCAATTGGAAATGCATCTAAAGAAATTTATGGATTAAATACTAATGAATTTCATAAAGTTAATTTAGTATGTTTATCACCAAATCATTGGAATAATGAAAGTATTGGTAATAAACATTATTTTTTTATGTTAGATAATTGTAAAACTCCCAATTCAATTAGAAGTTTTCATGCAGAGAATTTAATTCCTGAATTAGCTGAACATCGTAAGGTTTTAGAAGTATTAGGTAATACTACTATGATTAATCCAACTGATAAACAATTATCAGGTTTGGGATTCAATGCAACAGTTCATGATGAATTAATTGTTAAATTACAGGGTAGTTTCAAACGGATAATCAAAATTAAGTTTTAATTACCATGTTGATAGCTAAAGTTATAAGGGATCAGGATGGATTAAATATAGGTGAAGAATATGAAGTTGATTATATTAGTATGGGACAATCTCATACTAGTATAGTATTACTTAATCTTAAAGAAGGAGTTAAAAATCCCTTTAATTCTGTTATTTTTAAATTTTATGAAAATAATAAAGAATTAGATATTTATTCAGATTCTAGATATAATCCTTATATGATATACTAATATAATAAAAATTAAGTTTTAAAGTATTACTTTGGATATAGCTCAGGCTGATAGAGCGTTCTCACCATAAAGCATAAGAGAAAGGTCAAAGATTTAAATCCTTTTATCCAAACTATTATTAATTATTAACAAAGAAGTTTTTATGACAAAGAAAAATGGAGTTAATTACTCATTACAAGAAAATATGAAATCACGTAGAAGAAATGTGATTAATAGGTTAGAATCTCAGTTAAAATCTGGATGGAAAACATGTGGACCAAAATCTCAGTTTTCAGATCCATTAACTGATAGTGATCGTAATCGTATCAATAAAGAAATTGATATATTAAAAACAAGAATCTAAAATAAATAAAACAATGTTTAAACAAGCAAGTCAATTAAAATTAAGATTTCAAACCAATAAAGGTTTGGTATCTACAGAACAGTTATGGGATTTGTCTCAAGCTGATTTAGAAAATAGTATTAAAGCAGTAAAAAAGATATTAGTAAAGAATAATGATGATGAATTATCTTTCTTAACTGATACAGGTTCTACTGTTGATGTTGAAAATACATTACGTTTCAATATTCTTAAAGATGTTTATCTTACTAAGAAGAAATATCAAGAAGAATTACGTGATAAACATGCAATTGATGAACACAATAAGAAAATTATTGCATTAATTGCTGATAAAAGAGAAGATGCTTTGAAAGATAAAACAATTGAAGAATTGGAAGCATTATTAAAATAGTTTATTAACTGACGAACCAAAGTGTACTACGGTCTGTGGTCGTTAATGCTAACCTTGGAAGAACAGGTTAATAAATTAAATGGGTTAAACATTGAATTACCCTTGTAAATGAATAGATATCGCAAAACAGTGAAGACATAACAAACTGTTTCATTTACATAAAGATATTAATCCTGAATTGACAGGATAATTAATAATCACTTAGAGAGTGGTGGAATATTACTATTTCTGAAGTAATAGTTATTTAATTGGAGTAATCCTAGAAGTACTGTACCCTTTAGAAAGGTGCGTTTGTGGATAGATCAATAATTGGAGCTATACAGTACTAATGAGTTCTAAGCATTAGCAGTTGGACTAAACTTCAGCGCGTGACCCTAATCCTATGATGAGCCATTGAAAGGTAATCCTAGTCATAAGAAGGGTGCTAAAACTTAAATTTAATAATATGTCACAAATATTTTTAGTTCCAAATGAGGATAAGAATGTAAAACTTGTAGAAGAGGAAAAAGGATTAAGAATGTATTATGTTCTTAGTTGTCCTTCTAATTTTCCAAAAGTTTCATTTATATCAAAAGGTAAATCATATTATAGAACACAAATGTTTATATTATATAATCAGAATATGTCAAAAAGAATTAATCATGCTTATAATAAGTTAAAAGTATATACTATGCTACAATTAGCTAATTTTAAGTATGAATTACAAAGTGAAAAGATAAATCAACTCAAACAATTACAAATTAAATTTGAAAATTATGTGTAAACGCCTCCACATTCATCTTGCTGTTGCAGTACTCACTGTTATAACAGAACCTAGTCAAATTGTTATTAATAAATCAATGGTAAGTAAAACAATAGTGTTTAATGAGCCAAAGGAGGACTTTCTCTATCACAAGAGAAGAGTTGATTATATGAAAAATCGTAATAAATTAGAAGGAATTATTGATAGAGTGACACCTGAATTAGTTAATTTTAATATGGGCTGTGCTAATCAAATTAATGAGTTTAAAAAGAAATTAAAAATGGCTTAATATGAATAGAAAAAAGACTTTAAATATTTTAAAAATAGTACTTATATGGTTAGCAATTATCTCTTTTATTGGATCTACATACTATAAATCGGTTGAGAGAACAAAAAGAGCAGAAAGAAGCTATGTATATCCAGATCTTATCCTTTCAGGTAAACACGAACTTAGAAAGTTTAATGTGAAGGAAACTACTACAACATCAAGTAAAGCATCATTTTTCCTTATTGTTGGTAGTTATTCATCTGAAACCACACAAAGTACTGAAGTTAGATTTTATTTTAAAAATTACCATAATGAATGGCAATTAATGATAAAGCCTATTACAAGTGTTAATATAAAAATTGATAACTCAGTTATAATACCTTATATTAAATTTTATTGGAATGATAATAATTATCATTCTGACATCTATTCTATTTATGATGAATGTGTTAGTAGAGTAGTTATTTATTGTAAAGATTCTGATTTTATACCTGAAATTAATATTAATAATTTAAAATAATTATTATGAGTAAAAAATTTAAATATGCAATTGCAGCTATATTCTGTGGTTGCAGTACAATTTATACAGGGATGCATTATGATAAGTATCCTTTGTTTTTGGTTATATTTTTTGGAATATTAACCATATTAGGGATAGCGTTTGCATCCTCTGAAAAGTAATTTACCCTGGTTTTCTTCTTATTGGCTTTGAAGATGTAATTCCAAATTTTTCTGCCTTAGCCAAGGTATTGTCTCGCAAGCAGTCTATTAGAATCAAATTTATATAGACAATTAATGGGAATCCCCTATGTAATTTGGCATAGGGGATTTTTTAATGTTAATCTTAAAATTATGCAAACAGATTATTATAATGATAAACAAAAATCACGATTAGAATTGTTTAAATATAGTTTAAAAACTATGTTTTATATTACAATAGCAATAATTGGATATTATGCATGGATCAGAAATCATTTCTTCTTATATTGTTTTATTATGAGTATAATTTTTACTTTAAGAATTGGATATTATATAGGACATCAACATAAAAGATATGGGAAAATATTTGATAACAAATTAGATGAATCAAGATATGATATTAATAATGGAACAAACAGTTGATTTAATGATTGCAAAAGATCCTAATGGAACTTTAGAATTATTATGGTTATCTGAAGCACATGAAACTGTATCTGGTGTAGGATACTTAAAACTTATAGAAGAGAATGGAAATAATTAGAACTTTACTAATCCTTTTTGGATGGATATTATTAATATGTGGATGGATTATACTTATTTTAATGATCCTCCAACTTTAATGGCATGTAAATTTTTTATACCTTGTATAATATTATTAATATTATCATGGTTTATACGAGAAGAAGTATGAGTACAACATTTGGAATATTAATAGATGATGAATTTGTTGAAGTAGCATTCAGATCATCAAATGGAATCAGTATAAAGAATCCATTAGTAATGTTACTACCAGAAGATATAATTTTAGAGAATGATAATTCACCTCAAGGAATTGTAACTACTGGAGATTTACAAAGAAAAATAAAGAATCAATAAAGATGTAGTAAAAATAAAGTTCCAACAGAATTATTATGGATTTACAATTTCTAGAGTAAAGACTATAATTATTTATCAAGCTCTGTATGCGCATATAACTTGCTCTATCTAAACCTGGATAAGGATTGGACTCTTTATCACTTTATTTTTACTATTTTTAAAAAAATATGGGTCTGTTAGACATTTGATCCGGATAAGTGAGATAATAAATCATGCAAGGAGGAGTCCTAATACTCACAACGATAGAAGGCAATGTAAAAAACATCCTTTTTGGTCGCCCAGCTGTATACGCAGCTGTTGCATAAGTCCATTGTGTTAGCAACTTACATCGAAACAGAAAAGTTGTAAAAATAGTTAAACCTCTATAAAAGGTCAAAAGAAACATCGCCTCCTTTCTGAGGGTTGTTAAGTACATTGGTCTCACCAATTGGTGGTGCTCTATTTGTAACCAAATAGTCCCGGTTCTTTCAATATTTCTTTTCAAGAAATAGCAGAAAATGTACTGTAAAGCAATGCATGTGAATATATTTATTATCAATCTGTTCGGAGACGAGGGTTTGAATCCCTCCAGATCCACGATGCTTTTTAAGCATAATACGATGTTTTTGAGTGTACATAAAAGGATACTAGTCTGTGAAGATAGGTATCCTTTATTTTTTAAAACTAATAATTAATTAAAAAGATATATGAATAAAGAACAACTAAGTTTTAAGGAAGCTAAAAGACTTTCTATATTGAAATGGGAACATATTGTAAAAGCTAATGGAGCTCATTGTTTTCCATTAGAATGTGCTAATTTAGTGTGTCATTGTGGATTCTGTGAAAGATGGGACTGGAATGGAGGGCAAGAAATATGTGAAACACAATGTGAATTAGGTATGCAAATTGGAGTATGTTGTGATGATGATTCTACATATGATAAATGGAATGGCGATGAATGTGTAGAAACAGCACAAGCTATGTTAGATGCAATTAAATCAGTTATAGAATGAAGAAATATTTGTATTTAATATTTGTTTGTTTATTACTTGTAGGATGTACTAAATATAAGATTACCTACTTAGATGGCAACTCCGAAATTGTTACCATGCCTAAAGGTGAAGTTAAATTATCTGGAAAAAATTTAGTATGTCATTGTGGTAGTGGTCAAGTATTTAAAACAAATGTAGCTAAATTTGAAGAAATCATTCCTAAAGAAAGTACAAAACATACAAACAGTATTAGTAATTCTGACTTTATTACTCATATAATAGTAATTATTATAAGTATTTTTATATTATTATATATACTTTATAGATTAAAGAAACCTGAATACATTTGGTGTACTAAATCTGATAGAGATGCTTTTATAGTAGGTAAAAAGTATGAGATTATTGAAGAGTATAAAAATCGGATTCACGTACGTAATTCTCTTAATTTACCAGCAATTATTACAAAATCTAAAATAGGAGAAATTTATTATCAATTAACTATTGGACATTGCTTTTATGATAGAACAAGTATTACCTTTTCAAGAACAAACCCAAATGAACAAATAAATAATATGCCTGCAAGATATAGTCATGGAGGTTTTAATGGTACAAAACCTGAGAAATCAATTAAAAAATTAAAGAATATGTCATTATTAAATAAAATAATAATATATGTTATGAAAATAGGAATTATAATAATTCTTATTAAAGTATTTCTAATTCTTATTCAACAGATACCAACAATTTTAAACAATTTATTATTACAATGGAAGATTTAATTAAAAACATTGAAGAAAAGTTCAACAGTGAACTTAAGACATTTGAAGCAAATCCTTTGAAATCAGGGATTAAATGGTTGATTATTATTTACATTTTAAGAAAAGTTTATTCCTGGATTAAAGACTAATGCTAAACAAAAATTCTAAAATCTTGCTTACTGTTCAGCTCAGAGGTGAGTTAGGTACTACTGTATCTAATACTTCTTCAAAAGAAGTTATTTCTAAAGTTAAAACATCTCCTTTTGAATCACATATTAAGGATTCTAAGGGAATTCCTACAGGTAGATACATAACTCCTAAAGGTCATTATAAATCACCTGATTTATATAATGAAAGAAAAGAGACTACAGCTACAAGAAAAGTAAATATTTGTGGCGATGCAGTGATGCATTATGCTTCACAAGCTAGTTGTCCTTATAGTATTAAAAAGAATGTTTGGGAAAAGTTAAGTCAAGTTCAAAGAATTGAAGCACATTTAGCATTGAATGCTGAAGGACTTCCATTTACATATCAGATTATTGAATAATATACAATAGTACTTCTATTAATTTAGAAGTACTATTTTTATAAATTAATATGAAACATCTAACCCTTGAAGGAGAAATAGTATTTGAAATATTTACTAAAATAGAGAATAAGAAAGAAATTAAGTGTTGTAAGAGATTACAAGGAGAAGATATTATTAAAACTTCAATATTAGAGAATTATGAAAAACCTATTGAAACTGAAGTAGATAATAGAAAAATATTTGAAGCTTATTTGTATTATTATAAACGTAAAGATATTTATGATAAATTGAAAGAAATTAATTTTAAATTTGAATAGTAATGTTAGTTAAAGACTTACCAAAAGATACTAATTACAAGAATATAAAGGTGAAACTCCCTGATAATGCTTTACAGATTTTTGAAAAATTTGAAGGTGGTGAATCTGAAATGTGGATAGTAGATAATAATTATATGTCTTCACAATCCCCAAAAGAAATAATAAGACAATTATATTTATTCCCCAATCATTTATTATCAATTAATGAAATTTATAATTGGGAAATAATAGAAAATTTAAATCAAACTGAAAATGGAAGAGAAACTGAAACAAATATTCAGGAAATACAAGATAATAGCAACAGCTAATGATGCTATTATAATTCAAGAAATTATTACAACGTTTAAAGAAGAAATTAAAGAAATAATTACAGATGAAATACAAGTTAATTAAAGACTATCCAAGAAATGCATTACCTCTTGGAAATACTGTGACAAAAGATAGTAGTAATCAATATGTCAGTGACGACATTCAAATTTTCTTAGAAAGTGAAGTAGAACTATATCCAGAATTTTGGGAGAAAATAGAAGAAGATGATTATGAAATTATTAGTTTTAGAAGGACTGATCCTAATTCAAATTTATCTGGATTTAGATATGTATTAAATCAAAATAGTAAAAATTATGTTAGTAATGGTGTAGCATTTCCATTAGATTTTATGTTACATGAAGGTAGTTGTGTTGATATTGAATCAATTAAAAGATTATTGGATAATGAAGTTTTTACTATTGGTAACAAAGTTGAACATTCATATTTAGATCTAAATAATTTGATAATTACTAAAATCTATACTATAGAAAAAATATATACTTTGGAAAGTGATGATATAAGATTTTACGTTGGAAATGGATTAAACTTAGGATTAGAAAGACTTAAAAAATATATTCCAAAATCAGTATTTACAACAGAAGATGGTGTAGAATTATTTGAAGGTGATAAGTTTTGGCATGTAGATACTTATTTTGGAATTGGTCAAGGAATTATTATGAATCTATTTGTTAAATTAAAAGGTTATCATGAATTCTCAACTAAAGAAAAAGCTCAAGAGTATGTTGATTTATATAAACCTCAATATTCTATGAAGAGTATTTTGGATAGTTCTGAAAACTTTTGGAATAATACTGATCTTATACTACTTGATTTAAATAAATTAAAAAGTAAAAAGTAATGAAACGACTATTTATAGTTCTAAGTTTTCTTTTATTGGTGTTTTGTGTTAATGCTGAGACTAAATATTTTAAAGCTAAGTTTTTTAATATTCGATATGCAAATGAACAATGGTTAGGTTGGCAAAAATCTGATGTAATTATTGAATTTGATACTAATAAGAAAACTATAACTATTTTTAGTCCTGAGCTTCAAGTTATTAAATATGATAATTTTGAATGGTATCCAAGTACTATTATACTCTATAGAAGTTATGGAGAGGATAAAAATTGTATAGCTTTAACTATTAAGATATTTTGTTATCACAAAGTATCATATCTAAAGATATGTTATGCAGATATACAATATAAATATCAAATACTTCCATATATTTATAAAGAATAACAGAAATTATTCTAATTAATAAAGTGTGATATATTTAAGTTATATAATTTATAAAGTTTATATTTTATAGATTTTGTATAACTTAAATACATTACCTTTGTACTTAAATCACTCATAAATTGACTGGTTCGTTTCGCCAGACTTCATGTGTAAAAGAAGACTAATAATCGTGTTGAAAGTGGTAACCTCACAAGTTTGACTGATTTAATTCAAGATTGATACGGATTTATACAGTGGTACGGAACACGACTTATTCCACTAATCCCTTGTAGCTCGTCAATACCAGAGTGCATTTCAATTTATAAGTGATTTTTAATAATGGAGAAATAGAACGTAATTGAAAGCATCCTGCACTTCTAATGCAGTGTCATATGACCTTGTAGGTTTGAATCCTACTTTCTTCACATAGAAAATAGATTGCTGGAATACCAGTTAGGTAGAGAATGCATAGGTGTGAAGCATAGATGTATGTGGAGTCTAAGTATTACTAGGAGACATCTAATCTATTTTCTTTCTTATAATTAAGTGAAAAAGGGTTTATAGTAACTAAATCACAAACCAAAAACCCTGAGGCTTATCATATTTATTATGATTTTGTCGACAGACCATTGGGTAATTCCATAGGAGTGTTGTTTAGGTGATTAAAATGATTGGTCTGGCATTAATAAATTAAAATTATCACGGGAATAGCTCCACGATTCTGAAAAGAGGCTATGTAATTCAGATATTTTAATAATTTGATTTATTAGTGGTGACTACTAAAATAGGCATGTTTTAGTATTAAGGTCCGAATCCTTAACAATTACAATAAAATTCAGATTGAAGCAAACAAACAGCTACATAGAGATGTCTCTATGATTTGTTATAACTTAGGCATAAGTTAGTTTGTTAGATGTAATAAATGGAATGTGCCAAAATTAAAAGCTACACAATCATGGTAGATAGCACAACGAACAAAGTTTATTATTCCTTATGCAAGGGCTGAATTTTATTTTTTAATATAATAGCAGCCTATCTAGAGTAGGAGAGCCAATGTACAAGTATATATTTATACCAATCTGGAAGATAGTTTGCCTTCCACTATTATATTTTTAAATATTAATAATTAAAATTATGGAAAGATTATTATGTAAATTATTTGGGCACAAATGGAGATATAATTTCTCTATTCTTCCAAATAAATGTATATGTAGTAGATGTAAAAGAAAAATGCAATTAGATCTATATTTATTAGAATGGAATCATGTAGATTTATTTGAAAATGAAACTAGATCTGATAAAGAATTAATTAATAAATAGGTTAAATAATTATGAAAGTATCATTCGATTTTGATTCAACTTTATCAGAAGAAAGGGTTGAAGAGTATGCTAAAAAATTAGTAAAAGAAGGACATGAGGTCTGGATTGTCACTTCTCGATTAGGCAATGGTAAAGAACCAAATCCAAAATGGAATGATGATTTGTATGAATGTGCTGAAAGAGTAGGGATATCTAAGGATCATATTCATTTTTGTTCAATGGTTGATAAATCTGAATTTCTAAAGGATAAAGGATTTTTATGGCATTTAGATGATGATATAATAGAATTATCATTTATTAGAACAGATACAGATGTATTTCCAATTTGGTGTTATTATGGACATAATTGGATGCAATATTGTGATGATTTAATTAGAATAATAGAATTAAAATATGAAAGAAACTGAAAAATTAACTAAGATTCAATTAGATCAAACTACTACTTTAACTATAATTGTTCATAATTATGATTTTATATGTAATGATTTAGGTGAATATATTCCAACTAATTATAAACAAGTAGCTAAAGAAATATTAGAATCATTTGAGGATGAATCTTGTGATGCTTTAATTGAAGCGTTAAAAGATAGATGCCAAGAATTACTTATTGAATCAGATGATCATATGGAGAAAGTATATCAAATGATAGAATTTCATAGACTACAACAATCATTAAAAGAAGAATAGGTCTGAAGTACAAAGAATCGTAGATTGAAGAGGCTTAACAGATTGTCTTGAGATAGTATCAAAAAGGATCTCGTGCATACTTGCTTCCCGAATCGTAATCGTCGGATGGGTTTTATAAGTTTTATCATTTTAGGCTGAGCCACAAAAACTTATTTTAAAATATATGCAAGGTGATAGCAGTGGTAGCTAGTCAGGCTCATAACCTGAAGGTCGTTGGTTCAATTCCAACCCTTGCAACTCAGTTTTAGGACTGTTATGACCTCGGTCATATTCTACTTTTAGTAATATCGCTATGACTAAAGTGGATTAAAGAGTTATTCCTTTATTGGAGTAACTCTTTTTTATTTGAAATAATTTAAACAAATATAATAATGAAGAAAGTAGGTTATTTTAGAGTAAAGCAATCTGGATGTTCTCCAGAAATTATGTCAGGACATGAATTAAGTAGTTTACAAAGGATTGGAGTAAATCTAAAGATTCTACGTAAAGCTAATGAAGAAGAAATAAAAAATATAAAATAAATGGAAAAGAATAAAATAAACTTAGAAGAACTATTTGATAATAATTTTGACTGTTATACTGAACTTATTATTGAATGGATAGAAGTAGAAGAATCTGCAATGACTAAAGAAAAATTCAAAATAGTCATTGTAGATTTTGCCAATGAACTTCTTAAACTGGCTGCTGAAAATTCTGGATTACCCGAATGCTTGAATAAGGATGCAATCTTAAACACAATTAAACAAATAGAATAAATGGAAGAAAACTTAATAAAATTTACAACAGCTAAATTAGCTAAAGAAAAGGGATTAACCTATGATGAAGTAGGTCAATCGTATAGAAGTAATGGTGATTTCACTTATGGGAGGAATGATCAAGAATTTTATCCAGCACCAACTCAAGGAGTTTTACAAAAATGGTTAAGAGAAGAATTTAATTTATCAGTAGAAGTATTTAGTTTATCTCATCATAATTCAATTGTATTTACATACAATATTAAAAAATTATTAGATACTATTATAGAGGTTTTATCTAAAAATAATTATGTATTTGATACATATGAAGAATGTTTAGAGAATGGTTTATTTAACACATTACAATTAATTAAAACTAAAGAGGGACAAAAGTTTACTAAACTTAATTCTATTGAATTAAATAATTTAAGTAATTTAAAAAATCCTGAATAATGGAAATTCCAGATAAATGGATAGTTATTCAAATAGGCGAAGAAAATCCTCTTTATAAAGTATTAGTTGCATGGTATGGTGGCTATCTTGGAGAAGATCGTTGGAAAATTAATAGTGGTATTCTAAATGTAGCAGATAATGATCAATATATTAATTTTTATGGTTATTCTGGATCTGTTTATCAATGTCCTAAAAATGGATATGGTACAAGTAGCTTATCACAAGGAATTCTTAATAGAATAATGAAAGGTGAAGTATCAGTTAAAGTACTTCCAGAAGATACTGATTGGTTAAATTTAATAAAATAATAATGAATAGACAAAATTTTATATCAGCTGATTTTAAAACAGCAATTAGTTCTCAAGACGATTGGTTTACTGTTGGAGAAGTAGTAGAACATCAAGATAAAGATGCTGGAGAAGCAACTATTATTGGTTTTGGATTAGATACTGATACAAATGAAGTAAAAGTATTTACAAGTGAAGGATATGCTCATTTAGATTTTTTAATAAAAATAGAAACAAATTAAATTATGATACAATGTTATTATGCTCATACAATGACTTCTTATAATTCTACTATTGAAAAACAAGATATAGAATTATTAGAACAATTAGGTTTTGAAGTAATTAATCCAAATCAAGAAAAATATGCAATAGGTTGTAAAAACTATGCAGATTTACATGGTTGGGATAAAGTAATGGATTATTTTTGTAATATAATTAGAGATGATTGTGATATGGTTGCATTTAGGTCCCTTCCAAATGGACAAATTTTATCTGGAGTTGCAGCTGAAGTAGCTTTTGCTCTTAAAATCCAAATTCCAGTAATTGAACTTCCTTGTTCTTTAAATACAAGATTTATGGCTTATCCAGAAACAAAACAATATCTAATTGAGTTAGGACATTATAAAACAAATTAAAATATGAAAAACAAATTATTAACATTAAAGGATTTTGATAAAACTCTTGTTGGTTATCTGTATGAAAAAGATCAACAAGTAGCTAAAATTAATTACAAAATGAGTGGTCTAGAAGCTTATATTGAAACAATTAAAGGTAAGAAAATTGGTGTAGTTATTGCTATTGACTCTAATGTATTAGGATGGTCTTTATGTAATACAAAAATAAGAGAAGAAGTAACTATAGAAGATGGTGCAGTTATAGTTCAAAAAATACCAAATGATACTTTTAATAAATCAGAAGGAATAAGTAAAGCATTACAACGTGCTGATATTGCTTCAACTTTATCCACAAGGGAACGTGAAAGTTTCTATAGAAAAGTTCCATTTTCTATTCAGGAATTATTCAATAAAATGAACGAAAGATCAGAACAATATTTTAAATATAACGACTAATGGTTGTACAAATATTATTATCTGTATTCCTAGGATTTTTAATGGGTTTAGAAAGACAAAGTCAACATAAATCTATTGGAGTAAGAACATTATCTCTAATATGTTTAGGTAGTACACTTTATACTTTTATTTCAATTCATTATGGTAATTCAGATCCAACTAGGGTAATAGCTCAAGTAGTTTCTGGCATTGGTTTCTTAGGTGCAGGTATAATATTTAAATCAGGCAATCAAATTATTGGACTTACTACTGCTGCTACTGTATGGTGTGCGGCAGCAGTAGGAATATTAGTTGGTTGTTCAATGTATCAAGAAGCTGTTGTATCAACTTTAGTTATATTATTTATTAATTTAGTATTTAAATACTTTAAATAATGGAGAAAGAAAAATTAGGACAAGAACCAGCATTGGGATTTTCTTATGAAACAAAAGATTTTAATAATTCCTATGATCCAACTAGTGTGCCACATAAGTTTAATGGAATGTCTAAACGTCTTTATATTGCTACTCAATTGATGTCTGGTCGTATAGCCGCAGATAGAACAATACTTGACATTGTTTATACTGTAAAAGCAATTTATGAAATAACAGATGAACTTTTAAAACAAGAAAATTTATAATATGGAAATTAAAATAATAAAAGAACAAGAAATTAAAGTTACTTTTGAAGATTTTTTAAATAAATTTACTCGTAATGATGCTCCTAACTTTATTCAAGAAATTAGTGACTGTTATCAAGACTATAAAGTTGATTGTAGCATACTAAATAAAATAGTTGGGATTATAATTCATTGTGCTCCAGATCCAACTGATTTAGAAACATTAGATACTGAATCATTAATACAATTATTAGCAATTGCAACAGATAAGAATGAATAATTATGACTTCTATTTTGATAATAATGTATTATTTTTAGAATTTAAAGATGTGTCACAAAATATGATAGTTCATAATATTATAGCTGATATTAAAGATACATTTCCAAATAAACAATTTGATATAGTTGCTAAAAAGAATATATTAGGTTATTGGAGTGCTTATGATTATAGTAAAGATCAATCAATTTATTGCGGTACAACTAGTGTCAAAACAACTAAAGAACAAATAAAGAAATACTTAAATGAATATAGAAAGGATTAATAAAATATTACCCATTATACAAGCATTTGCTAAAGGCGAAGTAATACAACAACAATCTAATGGAAGTGGTTCATGGTATGATCAGGAAAAGCCAACATTTGCTGACAATCAAAATTATCGTATTAAAGCTAAACCAAAATTAGTTCCATTTACATTTGAAGACAATTTATTATTTAGAGACAAATGGATTAGATTTGGAGACAGTATATCTAAAATTCAATATATTAATAAAACTGTTGTGTTTGTAGGTGCCAATCGTTTTAGTTATCGAGAATTTTTGAATCAAGCTCATTTTGAAGATGGTTCACCTTGTGGTAAATTTGTAGAAGAATGATAACAGCCGAAGAATATGTAAATGATGAAGAAATATCTGAAATATTACTAAATTGTGATTGTGATGAAATAATAGAATTAATTAGAAGTATTCAAAGAGATGCTTATAATCAAGGAGTTATAGATTCTGCTGAAAATGTTACTACTAAACAAGTTAAAGTAGAATATACTGGTGTAAGAGCTGGAGGATTTTATTATGTAACTGATGTTGATAAAGAATCAATTTTAAAATTAAAGAAATGAGAATAGTAGCAATAAGTGATTTACATGGATACCTTCCAGAAATTACTCAATCTGCTGATATAATGTTAATTGGTGGTGATATTAGTCCATTAGAAATTCAATTTAATAAACCAAAAATGAAAGTTTGGTTAGAAACTGAATTTGCTTATTGGATTAAATCTCTACCAGTTGACAAAGTATATATGGTAGCAGGGAATCATGACAGTTTTTTCGAAGGAATAAATTCTATGAATTTAGCTACATTTAAACAACAATGTGACTTTAAATTGATATATTTAGAGAATAATTATATTATTCACAGACATGAAGGAAAAGAAATAAAGATATTTGGTACTCCATACTGCCATATATTTGGTAATTGGCCTTTTATGAGGAGCGAAGAGTATTTGACTCAGAAGTTTAAAGAAATACCTGATAAATGTGATATAATAATTAGTCATGATCCACCTTATGGAATAGGTCAAGTTGATCAAATATTACAATCTGTTAGATGGAGTAATCAAGAATTAAAACATGTAGGTAATATACCATTATCGGAAAGATTGAAGGATATTGAATATAAATTACTTGTAAGTGGTCATATTCATTCTGGAGATCATTATCCTTTTGAATTTAATAATGGGATTGTTGTGAATGTTTCTCTTAAAGATGAAAATTATAATGCAATATATGAACCTTTTTATACTGAAATAGAATGTTAAATAGTAAAGAAAAAGCTAAAGACTTAATAGAGAAATTCCTTCCAAATGTATATTGTTATATGGGAAGTGGAATGTTATCTAATGATTATGATAAAAATGTTGCTTTAATGTATGCTAAGAAATGTGCTTTAATTGCTGTACAAGAATTAATTAATGAAACTACATGTTTATGGAAGATTATTGGAGATGATTTAATAACTTATCCTGAATTTTGGATTAGTGTTAAAGAAGAAATTGAAAATTATCAGTATGAGTGAAGAAGAAATATTGGAAGGTAATAAATTAATCGCAGAATTTATGGGTTATAAATATATTAATCCTAAAGATTCATGTGATAAATGGGGATGGTATCTTAATGAAGATGATTCAATTTCTGAACTTTATTTAAAAGAATTAAAATACCATTCTTCTTGGAGTTGGTTAATGTCAGTTGTTGAAAAAATATCTAATGATCCAAATGTTCTTGATGTTGGAATTACTTTTAATTTAGGTTGTGATATTTATTTTAAAGATTTAGAAATTGATGAAGTTCCAAATTGTTGGACAGAATTTGAGGAAACTATGATTGGTTGTGTATATCAATCGTGTATAAAATTTATAAAATGGCAAAGAAAAAGAAAGAAGGCGAAGAATTAGAAGAAGGGGAAATAGAAGAAGTAAAAGATAAAAAACAATATTTTGTAATTGAAGAAGCTGATTTCAAGATGGAATCAAGTGCTGCAAATGACTTACGATTCTTTGATTTATACTTTATGCATACTGTGAATAAAGGAAAGGCTACAGAACGTGAAGAATTTAAATTAGAAGGATATGGAATTCAATTAAAAAATTGTTTAAAAAGAATAGCGTATAAAAGGTCTCAATTATCTGATAAAAGACTATATACAAGTTTTAAAGAATTTGTTATTGATTATCAGAAGCAAGTTAAAGAGATTAAAGCATTATTTGATTTATTACCTCAAGATTTTAATTAGTATGATTTGGGTAACGTCAGATTTACATTACAATCATAAAAATTTATGCAGAGGTGTATCATCTTGGGAGAATAATGAAAAGACTACTAGAGATTTTAAAACTTTAGAAGAAATGAATGATGCAATTGTTAATTCAATTAATAACTGTGTTAAACAAGATGATGAATTATATTTCTTAGGTGATTGGAGTTTTGGAGGTATAGAAAGTATTTATAACTTTTATAAAAGAGTAGTGTGTAGGAATATTCATTTTATTCCAGGAAATCATGATAATCATATTAAAAATGATAAAGTTCTTCCTAATTGTAAATGGGGACATCACTATAATGGATTTGATGATTGGTTTCCTACTAAAGATGAGCCTACTATGAAAGATGCTCCTGTATGTGCCCGACAGTTATTTAATTATTTACCAGAACTTACAACTATTACTTATAATAAGCAATTAATTGTAATGTGTCACTATCCTATTGAACAATGGGAAGAAATGGATAAAGGATCTTTGATGCTGCATGGACACTGCCATCACAATATTGATAATTGTGAAACTAATATGAAATGTAGAAGGATGGATGTTGGGATAGATTGGAAAGAATTTAGACCATATTCTTTAGATGAAATATTAGAGGTTATGAATAAAAGAGAATTTAAGAAACATATAAATAAGTTGTAAGTATGGAAGATGGAGAAAAAGCTATTTTAACAGAAGTTAAATATACATTTATTCAAGATGGTAATACTAATAGCACTACTGAAACTGATGAATCATTAGATATTACTATGGAATCAGTTATAGGATCATTAGATGAAGAGAAAGGATTTTATGTGTTAAGAACTACAACTGGATGGAGTGTTAATGAAGTGAATGACTTTATAAAGTTGTTTGATCAAATGAAAAATATTAGATTTTAATATGAATAAATATAGTATAGAAGAAATAATTGATTGGATAAGAACTTGGGAATGTAATGCTGGGGAATCCTTTATGGATTATGCAGGAGATGATTATATATTCCTAAATGTATCATTCTTACTTGGATATTGGTCTATAAAATTTCCAGAACTTTATAAGTTTCTAATGACTAAAAGTATGAATTTAATTCCTTGGAAATACCCACAGGATGAACTAACTGACTTAGTTGAGGAATTTTATTCTACAAAAGAAAATTGGAATGAAGAAGACTATTGCAAATCTTTAATACCATGGGTATCATTAATCTTTGATAATGATGTTTATTATGAAAGATTTATTGATTGGAAAGAAGAACAAGATGAAGAATCTAGTAATCTATAGCGATGGTGCCTATTCCAGCTTGAGGAATCAAGGGGGTTGGGCATTTGTTGCTATTCAGAATAATATTAAGATTCATTCATCATTTTTTCCAATTGAAGGTGGTACAAATAATGTGGCTGAGATTCAATCATGTATTGAAGCATGTAGTTGGGCTAAAAAGAATAATTATAATGAATTTACTTTAATAACTGATAGTCAATATGTTATAGGTGCAATTACAAGAGGTAATAAAAGAAATAAAAATATTGAATTATTAGCAAAATTAGATAAAACTATTGAAGGATTAACTATTATATGGAAACATGTACATGGTCATTTCGGAGATAAATATAATGAACTTTGTGATGTATTAGCAGTAACAGCTAGTCAAAGTTAACTTAAATTAAATAAATAGATAATATGAGTATGTTTAGTGAACCGGATTTTTACCCACATTTAGAATATT
>Ga0302266_10001631_pt1 | contig 20341 bp, 15 predicted proteins | sample III_Bog_E1_2_FD_194559 | JGI IMG/M metagenome (GOLD analysis project Ga0302266, IMG submission 194559) | Peat permafrost microbial communities from Stordalen Mire near Abisko, Sweden - III_Bog_E1_2 | ecosystem: Environmental > Terrestrial > Soil > Wetlands > Peat | place: Sweden: Abisko... | reverse complement strand
AGGAGCAAATGCGAAGAACCTTTACTCAGGCAGTTCAACCACGCTGACTTCCGTCTCCGCCACTGGTCTTCCAACCAACGGCGAAACGATTTACGCCACACTCTATTCGTACATTGCTGGAGCTTGGCAGCCCACCGTCTACAGCTACACAGCATCCGGATCTCCAACGCCGGCTGCGCTAACAACTCCCAGCCCGACCACCCAACTAACAAGCTCCACGGTCACTTTCACTTGGTCGCCGGGAAGCGGTGTTACTCACTATTGGTTCAACCTGGGAACCGGTTCCTCGGGCACTGCGGCGAAGAACCTATACTCCGGCGCTTCAACCACGGCCACCTCGGTAACCGTAACCGGCTTGCCCACCAACAGCGAGCCCATTTACGCCACGCTCTATTCGTATATTGCCGGAGCCTGGCAGCCCACCGTCTACACGTACACTGCCCAGTAACGAGCCTGAAGTATCGGCAAGGGGATACTTTAGCCTTTTTTCGGTTATTGCGGCGAACGGATTGTGGATCGCGAAGAGGCCAGTAAGCGATCTCCCGATGCGCAGCATGCACGTCGCCGTCAGGTGTTTCGCGCCTGCAAGCGAGGATGCCTGCTTGTCCTGCGCTCTTTCATTTGATCACCAACCCGCCCGGCAGGACTGGTGGTCCCTAGTTCACAACTCTCATTAAAAGCGAAGCGGCGACATCTATTTCTTCCTTTTGGATTGGAGCCAACGCCCGCGTGAGTGAGTGTTCAAGCCGGCCCGAATGTCGTGATAAAATAGAAATTGTCCGGTGCCTTCCGGAGGTTGTTGATTTATATAGTTGGGGACGTAGCTCAGTTGGTTAGAGCGCTGCCCTGTCACGGCAGAGGTCGCGGGTTCGAGCCCCGTCGTCCCCGCCAGATTCTAAAGGACTTAAGTCCAATCTGGCATGTGACACCAATGTACAAAAAGGTACAAGTCATGAATTTCGGCCCTAAGTGGAAGGTTGGGCGACGTGTTCAAGAACACTGAGGTGGTCTGGTTCGCTTTTTGGCCGGTCGAGGACATCTGGTTGTTGTTGGTCCCGTTGACGGCGCCATTGTAGTTTTCCCACCTGGTGAGCGGGATGACTCGCTTCTCCTTCGGCAGCCACGCAAACGCATATAGTGGCGCTTCGGTCCATCTCAGCTTGCGATCTTCTTCGCCGCGGCTATCGCCTTCGACTTCATCTCCGGCGACATGGCAGGGTCGTCGGCCAAGGTAAGCAACTCCTTCTGGCCCGCCTGCGACGCCTTGGCCTGAGCGGCGTTGGAGCCGTCTCCCTTGACGGCGGCCAGCAGGACGTCGACCATGCGCTGTAGTATCTGGTAAACGGCTTCGGTGGAGAAACCGCCTAGCAGCGCAAGAACAGCCGGACCAAGGCTCATGATTTGCTCGTTGGTCCTGGCGAAATTCGACTGGCCGATCAATGCGGCCATGATCAATCCCGAAAGCACGCCCAGCACAAACCGGATGAGGTACACCGTGTTGTAGCGCGGGTCGAAGGTCCGGTTATTCACGTACTGAAGCGCGGTGAACAATACATAGAAGACCGCCCCCAGCGCCGCCGCGCAGACCCAGTTGATGACCATCGGGGCCGACACACCTGTGGTCTCGGATTGTTTTTCCGTAGTCTGACTCGTAACTGTTGAAGGGGAGTTTGTGCCCGGAGACGTTGCGGTTGAAACCGATGGACTAGTGGTCGCGTTTGATGGCGATGGATTCGTGGCACCGACCGTCGAAGTCTTGCTTTGAGTTGACGAAGTTGTGACAGGCGGAGCTTGCTCAACGTCAATCTCGGTCCACGTGAATCCGATCCCCGCCACGATCGCGATAACGATCATCCACAAAACCAGAGCGGGACGCCGCAGCGTACCCAACCGTCCTTCCGCCGGCTCCGTGGCTTCGAGCGAAAGCGGCGTGGCGGGCGCGACGATCTTGACCAGCGCGCCGTGCGCGGTCATCAGATCCGCAAAGCTGGCCTTTTCCGGATCGGCTCCCACCGCGTTTATCGCAGCCTGCGCTTTTTCGTCGATCGTAAGGCCGTCAGCGTTCGCGTACCGGAACATCAGCCTGTACTCGTTGATCACTCGCTTCATATCGTCATTCGGCGGCGTCGTATTGCCTTGTGGACGCACCGTTGCTGCCGCATCGCCCATGGGAGCCTCCTCTTCCGTTCGCTGTACTGGTTCGTCGGTTAGTGAACTCTACGTGACCTGCCGGGGAACATCCCACACTTTACCACCGCTTCCGGCACGCTGCGGGAATTTCTTAGCGGAGCATCTTCGGTATGCGAAAAGGATGCTTGAGGGTTGAGCTTTCCCAGGTCCCCAAAGGTGAGGGACCTGGGGCAACCGCCGGGCCAGAATTTCACTTTCTGTCCTCAAGGGTTTTCAGGTCGATTCCCAACTGCTGGCACTTCTTGTAGAGGTGGCTCCTTTCGAGCCCGAGCGCCTTCGCGGTTTGTGTTACGTGCCCGCTGTGCCGCTCCAGCTCCTTGAGCACTTCGGCCCGTTCAAAGCTCGACACGCGTTCGGATAGCGCGCCTTCGGTATCCTCGACCGAGACACTGGAGGGAGTCGTGCTTCGACTAGAAGCACTGGGATGGGTCGGCGCTGTATTGGAGTGAGCGGCAGGCAGCGCAAGTTGGACGGCCTCGGCGTCAATCACGGTATCGGCAAGCAGCAGGAGCCGCTCCACAACGTTGCGTAGTTCGCGCACATTGCCTGGCCATGTGTAACGCTTGAACGCTTCGATGGCGGAATCGGTGAAGGGAATTGGCTTCCATCCATTTTGGGCGCTTACCTGGCGGGCAAAGTGTTCCACAAGGCCAGGCAGGTCTTCGGTGCGTTGGCGCAGAGGAGGCAGCGTGGCGGGAAACACAACGACGCGATGATAGAGATCGCGCCGGAAACCGCCGGATTCAACCAGTTGCTCCAGATTTCGGTGCGTTGCCACCACCACGCGCACATCCACAGTGGTGGGCTTGTCAGAGCCGATGCGCTCCACCTCGCCCTCTTCCAGCACGCGCAGCAATTTGGCCTGCATGGCAAGCGGCATGTCACCAATCTCGTCGAGAAAAAGCGTTCCTCGATGCGCCTGCTCGAACTTGCCGGTGTGGCGCTGCGCTGCTCCAGTGAATGAGCCTTTTTCATGTCCGAACAACTCACTTTCAATAAGCTCCGCGGGAACCGCCGCGCAGTTGAGAGTTACAAAAGGACCTGTCGCCCGATGGCTCTTTTCATGCAGGGTGCGCGCCGCCAGTTCCTTGCCTGTACCGGTTTCGCCATAGATGCAAACGCGCGCTTCGCTGGCGGCCACGCGCTCAATTTGGGCCATCACGCGGCGCATGGTCTCGCCGGCAAACACAATGGTGTGCTTGCCAACGCGGGTGCGCAGGTCTTGATTCTCGGTCTCAAGCCGGGTGAGCTTGAGCGCGTTCTCGACGGTGACCAACAACTTCTCGGTGGAAAGCGGCTTCTCGAGAAAGTCCAGCGCGCCGAGCCGCGTGGCGCGAACCGCCATCTCGATGTGCGCCTGCCCGCTCATCATCACTACAGGCGCGGCAACGCCCGCCGTCTTCAGGTCTTCAAGCAGCGCGAGCCCATCGCGGCGGGGCATCACCACGTCGCTGAGGATAAGGTCGAAGGGCTGCGTTCGGGCCAGTTCCAGGGCGCGCGGCGCGTTGTCGCAGACCACCGCTTCGTGGCCCGCCAGCCGGAAAGCGCGGGATAGCGAAGCCAGCGTGTTGGCCTCGTCGTCGACAATGAGAATCTTTGCTTTCGCGGTCATGGCTTTGTGTCGCTCGCTTTGGGCAGCGTGATAACAAACGTAGCACCGCCGCCCGGCCGGCTTTCTACCGCTATGGTTCCGGCGTGGTCGGCGATGACCGATTGAACGATGGCCAAACCCAACCCGGTACCATGCTCTTTGGTTGTGTAGTACGGAGTAAACAGCCGCTCGCATTCCTCCAGTGTCATTCCCTGACCCGTATCGGCAACCCGGATTTCAACCATGTCTCCATGCGCATTTGCCGAGAGCGTCAATGTGCCTCCATCGGGCATCGCATCGATTGCATTCAAAACCAGATTCGAAAGCGCCCGATGCAAAAGCTCCGGGTCGGCATCGATCCACAATTCCTCAGATGCCCCTTCGAGCGTGCAATTGACCTTCGATCCGGCTCTGGCCTCTTCCGTGGCTTCGCGCTCATTTGAATTCGGAGTTCGAATCAAGCTTGGAAAGTACAACAGCATCACGCGAAGCAATGCATCGTCCACGTCGATTCGTTCCAACTCAGGCTTGGGCATCTTGCTGAAGTCGCTGAATCTGCCAATGATTGTCTTCAAGTTTGCAATTTCCATGCTCAGTGTCTGCGTGCTTTCGGCGAATATCTCATCGAATTCCGCTGCCGGAAGATCGCGCGCCCGCACCAGATTCTCGACCGTCAATTGCAAGGGAAACAGAGGATTCTTGAGTTCATGCGCCAGACGCCGGGCCAGTTCGCGCCAGGCGGCCACACGCTCGGTTTGCACCAGCCGTTCACGCTGGCTGACTAATTGGCTGGTCATGTGGTTGAAACTGCGCGCCAGCACACCAACCTCGTCGCGGCCGCGCTCGGGCACACGGGTCTCCCAGTTGCCGCTGGCCACTTCCTCGGCAGCACACGCCAACTGTTCAATGGGCCGCGAAACCCGCGCCGCGATCCACAAGCTGCACACGATTGCAAACAGAATTCCGCCGGCTGCCACGCCGTATGCGATGGCGCGAATGTGCTGCTGCGCCTCCACCATACCGCTGCGCGAGATGGAAACGATGAGCACTGCGAGGACGCTGCCGGTGTCGCCCTTGAGGGGAATGGCGGTGGCGTTGACCGAATCTTCGCGGCGGTCGGTCAGATAGAGAATCCTGCTTTCCTGCTGACCGCTCTTGAGTGCGGCCTCAATCAAGGACTGATAGTGGGTCGCTCCGGCGATCTCGCCGCTCGCGGCAAGGAGGCGTTTCGGATCGAATCCTGTAGGAGGGGGTCCGTCGGCTGAGACCGTGTCAGAGAGGGCATAGGGTGGGGGATCGTTGTAGAGGGAAATTTGCATCCCCGGCGCAACCGGCAGATCGGCAAGAAAGCTCTGATCCAGCCGATTCCCACCCACCAGGTGGACTAGCGGCTCCGCTCCGTGAACCGCCCGCACCGAAAAAATGCCAGGCACCGTGGTGTGGTCGGGAAGGTCTTCATATTTCAAGAATGTCGCCTGGGTGATTTTTACTGCGGGTTCCGGGTAACCAAATTGCGCCGGCCATTGGGCAGAGCTGACGATGTTTCCGTCGGACCCCACGATCTCAAGAAAATCGAGTTGCGCATCCTGCGCCAGTGTCTGCGCCTCGTTCAAATACGGAGACGTATCGTCCGACTGAACCAGTTCAAAGGCCATGGTCCGAACCCGCTCGCTGGCGGCGATGCGGTCGACCGCCGAAGCTACTTCCGCCGAGCGGTGCTGGAACTCGCGCTGAAACTGACTGACGAAGAGCGCGATTTCTTCCCGGTCGCGCTGCTCGAAAACCAAACGGATGCGGACCAGCACAGTCCACGTCACAGCCGCTACTGCAGCCGCAACGGTGAGCGAGAATAGCAGCAACAACTTTTGCCGCAGGCTCATTCGATGTCCATCATTTCGGATTCCTCAACGCATCTCCTTTATTGGGAGCTTTGGATCGAAACCCCGCCCAGGAGCGGTTCGCCATCCCGGCTCAGGCGCAGGTCGCGAACACGGCCTCCGACAGCATAGGCGCGTGGAAGATAGAGCAGTGGAATGAGCGTGTGGGTACCGAGAAAGTCGCGCTCCTCTCGGAATAAGCCGGCAGGAGAGTTTTCGCGAACCGGGACAGCGACCCCGACCCGCCGAAGCAGCAACTCTAAGCCGGCCTGCGGCTGGTTGGACGCAAGCGTGAGCCTGAGCAGAACAATATCGGCATGCTGCGGAGCGCCGGCACTGGCGACCTGGACGTTGAATCCCGCCTCGCGCAGATTGAGCGCGATACGCTGCGCCGCCAGCATCATTGCCGCGCCCCCATCCGTGCTGAGCGTGATCGGCGGAGGAGTCAAGCCGCCGCGCAGTTCGCGAGCCTTGTTCAGGTCGCGGTCCGCAGGGAAGAGAAAAGAGTAGCCGGTGACCGAGGCAGGCAACAGGCTGGCTGTAATCTCACCCTGCTTTTGAAAGATCACGTTCGAGATTGCAATGCGATCCACAGCCAGTGCGATAGCCGCCCGAATGTTCGGATTGCTGAGCACACCGCCGTCCGCGACAGCGAGCGCCAACAGATCGACCGGCGGCGAGGCAATCACTGTAAGTCGCTGCTCGTGGGCCTGGCGTAGCTGTTCGGCCGGAACTTCTACCAGATCGGCGCGGCCCACGCTCTGGTCGAGCCACTGATCGCGGATGGATTTATGGCCGGCTATTTCAATCTTGTCGAGGAAGGGACGGCCCTCCCACGAGGTTTCGTTGGCCGTGAGAGTGAGAACGCCATTTGTGAATCCTTCCACCTGAAAGGCGCCCGTCCCAATGAAGGGTCCAATCAGCGGCCCCATTGCCATGGTTGCGCTGGAATTGGCCTGCCCCGCGAGGGTGATCGAGAAGTCGTCGCTGGCCAATAGCTCAGGAAGGTTGGGCATTGGAGCGTCCCCGGTAAAAACCACCGTCGAACCCACGACATGAACTGCAGTCCAGGGACAGTTCGCGCCACAGGAGCCGGTTAACGACGCCTCTACCGCGGCCGAGATCAGCGCCGAGCCATCTTGAAAATGAACGCCGGGCCGAAGCCAGAACTGCCAGCGGTGGTCGTTGTTCTCCGATGCCCAGCGCACGGCTAGGGCGGGTTCGGGGGCTCCATCCGCATCCATGCGGGTGAGCGAGTCAAACACCAGCCGCCGAGCGAGACTGCCTGGCTGCACCCCGCTCCGCGTCCATGGGTCACCCTCGACTTCAACCCGCAGAGTGCCTCCGTAGCGCGGGCGGGTTCGCGCCGCGGCGGGCAGCGCCAGAACCACCAGCAAACAACTAATTGCAACTTGCCGAAACACGATCCACCTCATATTGATCCGCTGCGCTTCGTACCACGGCAAACAGGCTCTTTCCATCGGGCGCGGTCCACAGAGCGGTGACCGTCCCATCCATCGCCAGCGGAGCGCTTGCCGGAATCGCTTCCTGTGCGGGCATCTCGTAGGCGCGCAAGCTGTCACTGATTGCTTCTCCCGAACCGGATGCCACAATCTGCGTACCTCCTCCGCAACCGGATTGAAGATCTGCAAAGTCGCTGCCCCAATCGCGCGTGCCGGAGACCGGCTTCAACGCAATGTTGTCCAGAATCTGAACCTTGCCATCAATGCCCTCGATCAGCAAAGGCGCATCGGAAGCTGAGCGGACGAGCTGGGCGGCTGAGAAGAACGGAGGCAGGTCTACTCCAGGGCTGAAGTTGACCACGCCCGTGAAGTAGTTGCGCGCCGCGTTGTAGAACGCCTTGAAGGGGGTCACGCTGATGTCCATTTGGGCCGTAGCGCCTTGCGTCGTACTACCTGCTGGCGTGACCGGTGGTTGCACAAGAACCCAGGGATCGTCGCTTTCCCGGCAACGCACCGTCAACTCTTGCGCCGGCTTTGCAGGTTGATCGCTGCCGGCGCACGACATACCCGCAACAAAGATCTCGAAGCCTTCGCCGCTCGGAGACAGAAAAATCACGCCGCGAGGGTCCCGCGCCAACGGGCTTTTCTGCCCGATGCCGACCCGCTTTTGCTCCTGCCAACCGTCCGCTGCATGTCTGTAAATCACAATCTCCTCCGGCTCCACGGCGATCAAACCATCCGCAGTTTCAAGCACAGCCAGAACCGGCTCGCGCGAGGTCAGCACCGTCTGTTTACGCAGCGTGAGTCCGCCCACAGGCTGTGTCCGCTGAAAGATTCCCGGCTCCACATGCACCATCGCCACGCGCGTTTCATTGCCCTCCCCCACCTCGGCTACCCATAGCCGCTCTTGCACATTCTCACTGAGAGTTACGTGGATGGTATTGGCGTTTTCGCCTTCAGATACCAGAACCCCGCGTACTTTTAAATCCTGTTCCAACAGACTGCGAATGGAGGGGATTTCGTCGTTGGGAATTGTGGATAGGTTGCGAATGGTCAGATTAGCTTGGCCGGGACCGAGAATCCCGGCAATCTGTTCTGCCAGGCTCGCCGCCGGCTGTACCCACGCGCTGGGTGGAGCTCCTGCCGCCTGCGTCATAAGACCGCTCACAAACACCGTAATTAGGCAGAGCCACTTCATTGGCGTCTTCATTTCTTCGTTGTTTCGTTTGGGCGGATTATATCGTGCGAAGGCGGTTGGCACAGAGGGCGGCGGCTTGCGCTCCGTCTCCTACCGGTGCAGGTCAGAACCGTAGATCATGTCCAGCTCGCGCATGTGGTCGCGAGTGAGCTTGAGCCGGCATTGCATCTCGAAGCTGTGCCCACCTGTGCCCCCGGCGAATTGATGGAATGCCGTCTGGCAAGCCGATTCAAGGTATTTCCCCCAGATCTTCTCCACCTGATCAAACTCCGCAACAAGTTGCCCTTGCGACAACACAGGGCCGGCGGGTCCGGTGGTTGGGCCTTCGGATGCGCCGGGCATTGCCGGAGGATCTGTCTGGAGCTTGCGAAGGATGTCTTCGAAGCTCCTCAAGTTCTGATCCGTGACGGTCAACTGCTTTCCGAAACAGACATTGAAGTCGTAAGTGGTTCCGGCATCAGGGCAGTCTCCGGCATTCTCGCGAGCCGTCTCCGCATCGAAAACCCGTTTGGCCTGTGCCTGCATGTCCTGCCGCTTCTCGAAGTACTCTCTTGCTTGTTGCTGATACGCCTCCTGTTCGGGCGTAAGAACCTTCTTCGGCCTTGGCGAGTCTTGCTGAACCATGCCTTGCTGACCGAAGAAGGACAGCGGAAAGACAAGACTGCCGCACAGAATTGCCGCCAAGAAACGTCCGCGTCCCACTTTCATGCGATTCTCCCTTACAAAGCACCTGTTCGATGAGATTGTACTGTTCCGCAGGCGCCCCACCCTCGCGGCGTGGCTTGCGACGAAGGTAGGGCGCCACGAAACTTGATGGGTTTTCTCAATGCCCAGGCTTTGGCGCAGTATCAGACTCGCTGTCCATCTCCTGCTTCATTACCGGGCTGCTGGCCATGCTCTTGAAGACATCGTTGGCAAAGAAGAACTTGCCGTCCGATGGCACCATGACCACCTGGATCTTGTCCGAAAGCCGCTCGGCGATGATCTTGTTGATCAGAAGCGGCGACTTGTTCAGCAGTTCCGCCTCACTGGTCATGCGCTCCGCGTTGGCCGCGGCCATCAGCCGCACTCGGCTGGCCTCGGCGTCGGCCAGCAGGTTGCGCCGCTCAAGCTCGGCCTTGCTGTCGATAACCTTGGCCTGAGCGTCGGCCTCCGCGTTCTGGATGGTCGCTTCCTTGCGCGCCTCGGCCTCCAGCTTGCTCTGCTCAATCTGCTTTTCTTTCAGCGGCAGCGTGTATTGCATGGCGTCGGCTTCACCCTTGGCTTCAACCACCTTGGACTGGGCTTCGCCCTCGGCTTCCTTCACCTTCTGGCCTGCTTCCGCCTCAGCTTGCAACTCGGCAATCTTCACTTGTTTCTGTTGCATGTCCGTCACTACGCCGAGCTGGTCGTCTTCCTGCTCCTTGAGAAGGAGCCCTTCCAGGCCCTTGGAGTATTCCTCCGGCAGTTGAATATCAGAAAGCATCACCTCTTCCACCACAATGCCGTCGCCGTCGAGCTTCCGGGTAATGATTGCCGCCGCTTTTTCGCGCACCTCCTCGCGCTTGGTCGAGAAGATCTCCCGCACTGTGTACTCAGGCGTCAGTTCCCGCCACGCGCTGGCCACCACCGGTGGAACCAGTTCTTTGTCCACGGGTTGGGGCATGTGAGCCTGCACGCTGGCCAACTTGCTAGCATCCAGGCGATAGCGAACTGTCACTGCCAGCCCGATATTGAGCCCCTCGAGCGACTGCACGCTGAGCCCATTCTTCTCAGCGCCGGCCTTGCCGCCTTCTTCCACAATGCCCGCCGTGAACAGACGATCGCGCAAGTCGAAGGTTTCCACGCTTTCGACCAGAGGCGTGACGAAATGCACGCCCGGATATAACGTGCCCGGCAGCGTGCCGCGAACCTGGCTGACGCGGACGCCACCCATTCCGCTTGGCACTACCACGATACTGGCCGCCACCAGCAGCGGCAGGCAGGCAACCAGCATCAATGCCAGCGGACCGCGCCACGCAATCTCCTGCGATTCCAATACTTCTGTTTTGCCGGGTTCTGTTTCGCCCGCGGCCTTGCGGCGCGCAATGCGGATGCGAATCCAGATCCCGTACAGTGGAATTGCAAACGCGGCAGCCAGCAACAGCAACCCCGCGACCGTCAGCAACAGCTTCAATGCGATCATTTTCCTTCTCCTTGTTGGTTATTGCGCTCCCCGCGTTTACACCCCAGCGACGAAGTGGGTGCCCTCTGGGCATCGCTGGGGACCCCGCGTTTTCTGGGCGCCGGCCATGGAGCTATCAGCAGCCGGACCAGTCCTCCGAACGTCAACTCCTCAAGCAGCAGTGCCGCAACCACGGGCAGCAGGGCAGCTCCCAAACCGCTCATCGCTTCATTCAGCAGATTCATCGCGTGCCTCACTTACCGCGAAGCCGGCATGGCCGCAACCTCAGGAACCGGTGCGCTTATTTCCGCCGTAACAATGGCGTTTTCCAACTGGACTGGAGCCTCCAGTTGCGCTGTCTGGCTGGCCGCCGCTGCTGCTGGATTGTCTTCGCCGCCGAATAGTTGCGCAGTCTCCTCGTTTTTCTGGCCCACAAGCTCAACTGTGTCGCCCGCGGCAACCAGGGTGTAAAACTCCTCCAGGTCAGCCTTGGCCATGCGAATGCATCCATGCGAGGCGGCTTTGCCGATCGAATTCGGCTCGTTGGTTCCGTGGATTCCGTAGCCGTGTTTGCTCAGTCCCATCCAGCGGGTGCCCACCGGATTGCCCGGTCCCGGCAGAACGGTTTTGCCGCCGTGATGATAGGTGGGGTTGGCCACGCGCCGCTCGATGGTGAAGGTTCCCACCGGACTGGGAGTCGAAGGCTTGCCGACAGCAACGCTGTAGACCTTCATCACCTTGCCGTCTTCAACCAAAGCCAGCTTGCGATCTTCGAGACTGACCACGATCACGCGATTCGGTGCGTTCTGAGCCAACGCCTGCGCCGCCAGAACTAATGCCGTCGCTGCTGCCATTGCCAATCCACTGAGTTTCAAACTGTTCATCGCATCCCCCTTGGCTTATTGCCTGCGCCCAGACAAAGTGCAAGGGGATCGCCAATTGCCGGAAATTGAAAACAAAGGGGTTATGGATGAGTTCGTCCAGCGGAGCCGTGTCACCGGATAGACATTGTGTGTACGGTGACACGTTGACCACGCAGGCGATCAGAGGTTCCGGAAGGGCTCCCATTTCAATGCGGCTTAGGGCTGCGAAACGGCGCCGAGTCTGGTTCGGAATTTGTTAAGTCGCTGAATATAAAAGAGTTGATTGGAATTGATAAAAATTGACAACAATTGAGATCGAATTGAGGACTTTTTTTGCCAACCCGTGAGACAGTCTGCATATGTTGATCGCGGAAGTCCGCCGCGGAGAGGCTTTTTGCTCCCGCAGTCGTAGACTCCCAAAAGATTCCATCTCCCGGAAGGTGTCAAAATGCAGCTTCGCAACTTCCCCAAGTTGGCAAACATCGTCGCAAGTCTGTCCAGTTTGCTCGCCGTAACCGCGTTCTTGGCCAGCTCGTGGCAGGCCCAGGCCCAGAGTTCCACCGCCGCACCGCGCAACCAGGCCGGCCCAGCTCATGGGGGATCCTTCCTTCTTGAGGGCCACACCGCGCCTCAGGTGCTGGACGGCAGAGCGACGCTGCTGCATCGGTACAACCCCGAGCAGAAGCTCCGCCTGGTGCTGGCTGTCAAGCCGCCGCACATGGCGGAAGAGGAGCAATTCCTCCAGGAACTGCAAACCAGGGGCACGCCCAATTTTCACAAGTTCCTCACCCCCGAGCAGTGGAACGCCCGCTTTGCGCCCTCCGCCGAGGACGAGCAAAAGGTTGTGGACTGGGCCGAAAGCCAGGGTTTCACCGTCACCAACCGCTACGCGCACCGCCTCATCGTGGACGTTGAGGCTCCTGCCGGCGTGATCGAGAACGCATTCAATGTCACCATGAACAACTACGAAGTGGACGGCAAGGTTCGCTTCGCCAATGATCGCGACCCGATCCTGCCCTCGCATCTGGCAGGAATTGTCTACTCCGTGCAGGGGCTCAACAACATCCAGCGGATGCATGGCTCCAGGGTCGGATCGGACGACATCGAAGTCCCCGACTACATCCCCGGTCCAGTGGTTGGCTTCAAAGGCTCCGACCGCAAAGATGGCGATCCCTCAAAGCTGCCGGCCATCCGACATGCAAATGGGGAACCGGTTCCCCCGGTTTCAAACGGAGAACTGGACCCAAGCGACCTATACAGTTCAGAAACCTACAACTGGGCCGGCCTGCAGGCGTTGAGCCATTGCTGCAATGTACACAACGATTCCACCGGCTCGCCACCGCAAACTTCCGTCGCCATTGCCGGCTTCGGCGATTTCCTCGGCACCGATATTGCTGGATTCCAGGCCGCGTATCCTTATCTGGCGTACAACTACACCGCCTACACCATCGACGGGCCCCTCACCTGCAACAATGGCACCACAATACCTGCACCCTGCGCTGATGGGGAAACAACTGAGGATATCGAATGGACCATCGCCACCTCAAACAGCCTCGGTTCCGCCAATAATACCGCGCATGTCTATATCTACGAGGCCGGCAACTTTCAACCCAGCACCTATACCACCATGTATAGCCAGATGCTGGATGACGCCCATGCGCGCGTATTCACCACCAGTTGGAGCGGCACAGAAATTGAGGATTTCCCCAAGACTCAAATGGATTCGCAACACACCATTTTCAATAGCATGCTAGGCCAGGGCTGGACGCTGGTGTCCGCCTCAGGGGACCGGGGCGCAGCCGACGATTGCCAGAACAATGTCCCCAAGCCGCCGGCGCCGCAATACGATCCAAACGCTCAGACTTCCCTAACTTATCCGGCATCCGATATCGACTTCGTTGCGGCGGGCGGAACTCAGCTCCACCTCGACTCCAACGGAAATTTCTCTTCCGAGGCCGCGTGGCAAGGCGGCACAGGCATAGGGTCATGCAAGTCAAACGGCGGCGGCAGCGGCGGCGGCGTCAGCGTGTATTCGCCTCAGCCCTCGTGGCAAAGTTCCCTCAGCAGCTTCGGTTCCAAGCGGCTGTCTCCCGACATCTCTCTGAATGCCCTTGGCGAGGGGCAAAACGAGTATGTCAATGGCGCCATGGACGGCGATGCCAACGGCACAAGCGTTGTCTCTCCCGAGCTGGCCGGCTTCTTTGCCCAGGAGAACACCTACCTCAACTACATTGGCAATATCTGCGGCACAGACGGAACCACCGCATGCACGCCGGTCGGCAACCCCAATTCGTTCATCTACGAGGATGCGATCGACGGCGCGCCGCACGACCCGTTTTACAACATGCTCTCCGGCTGCAACGATAACGACGCAACCCAACTGGACGGCCTAACCTATTTCTGTGCTGGTCCGGGCCACTCGTTCGACGCCAGCCAGGGCACCCAATACAACCTGGTCAGCGGCTGGGGCTCGGTGAATGTGATGCAGTTGGCATGGGGAATCAACTGGGAGCTGATCAAGGCATACGGCACCCCTTCGGTCAATTTCAATAGCGGCAACCCAGCCACAAACACCTGGTACAACACTAACCAGAGTGTCTATTGGACCGTGAGCGACGCCGGGAGCGGCGGCCTTCCGGCCCCTGGAAACGCTGGATTCACGCAGGGCTGGGACTCCATTCCCGCCGACCCGTACAGCGAACCGCATGGCGGCTCCGGCAACTCCTTCTACAGCGGTCCGGAGTTCCCCTTTGCCGGCTCTGGATGCCTCGCCTTTGAGGCCAACGGATGCTCCGGAGGCGCAGGTCAGGGCTGCCACACTGTACAAATCGAAGCATGGGACAATCAGGGGCGCACCGCATACGGATCCTATGGACCGCTCTGCTACGACACGGTCGCCCCCACCATCACCATTGGAAATAGCCCCGTCGCTGGCCCTGGCGGCTGGTTCAATTCTCCAATCACCGTCACCTTGACGCCAACCGATCCCGGCGGCAGCGAGGCATCCGGAATCTATAGGACCTATTACGGTGTCGACACACTCTCGTGCTCTCCGACGAATCTCGGCGGCTGCACCACCTACTCCGCTCCGTTCATCGTCTCCGGGCAGGGCGGACATCTCGTCTTCTACTTTACCGAGGACAACGCGGGAAACTTCAGCAGCGAGACGTATGAGAACGTGGAAATCGACACAAATCCGCCCACAATCGCCATCGCCAACAATCCAACAACTCCCGCGAGCGGCTGGTTCAATACTCCGGTCACTGTCACGCTAACTCCAACCGATCCCGGCGGCAGCGTTGCATCCGGCATCTACCAAACCTACTATGGTCTCGACACCTTTGCGTGCTCGCCAACGTATGTCATCAATTGCGCGGTCTATACAGGTCCCGTGAATGTTTCGGGACAGGGCGGGCATGTTTTCTACTACTTCACCGAGGACAACGCGGGCAACTTCAGCACGGAGCCATTCGAGTGGATCAACATCGACATCACTCCGCCGGTAACCACCGCCGGCCTCAGCGGAACACTCTTCAGCGGAGACTACGAAAATCCGGTCCAGGTAACTCTCTATCCCACTGACACCGGAGGCAGCGGGTTGCAGGCCACCTACTATTCCATCGATTTTGGCCCGACGATCCTCTATTCCGCTCCCTTCACTGTCTCGTTTGTCGGCGGTCACACGGTAAGGTTCTGGAGCCTGGATGTCGCGAGTAACACCGAGACCACCAAGTCAATTTCCTTCTTCATCGCGGCGCAAGCGGTTCTCCAGACTCCCACAGCGGGTACTGTCCTGCCGGGCTCCAGCACCACGTTCACATGGAGTGCCGGCTCCGGTATCTCGAATTACTGGCTGTCTGTGGGTACCGGACCCTCGGGAGCAAACGCGAAAAACATCTACGCAGGTGCGCCCACCACAGCAGTCTCCGCCACCATTTCCGGCCTTCCCACCTACGGCCAGCCAATCTACGTCACGCTCTCCTCGGAAATCAACGGAGCCTGGCAGACGACTGTTTACAGTTTCACTGAGTCAGGAGCACCCGTAGCAGCTCAACTAATATCTCCCACGCCTGGCAGCCAGCTTGCAAGCTCCAGTGTTACCTTCACATGGTCGCCCGGCGGCGGAGTTACGAACTACTGGTTCAACCTTGGCACCGGCCCGTCAGGCGCAGCTTCCAAGAACCTCTATTCCGGAGCTTCAACCACGGCAACCTCCTTGACTGTGAGTGGCCTGCCAACCAACGGCGAAATCCTTTACGCCACGCTTTATTCCTACATCGCGGGAGCATTCCAGCCCACGGTGTACTCCTTCTATGCCACGGGACCGGCGGTGCTGACGTCGCCCTCGCCGAACAGCGCGCTGGGCTCAAGCGCCACCTTTACATGGTCGCCCGGCACCGGAATCGCACACTACTGGCTCGACCTGGGCACAGCGGATGCAGGTGCTAACGCGAAGAACCTCTATAACTCCGGCTCGACCACGGCGCTCAATGCCACAGTAACCGGCATTCCGCAATATGGGGAGACAATCTATGCCACGCTCTACTCCTACATTTCTGGAGCCTGGCAGCCCATCGTCTACACCTACACCGCATCTGGATCACCTGTGGCGGCTGTGCTTACCACTCCCACTCCGAGTACAAAGCTATCCAGCTCCGGGGTTACCTTCACCTGGTCGGCCGGCGAAGGAGTGAATTACTACTGGCTCAACCTGGGCACCACAGACTCTGGAGCCGGCGCGAAGAACCTCTATGCCGGCACCTCAACCACGCTCACCTCGGTCACCGCCACCGGCCTTCCCACCAACGGCGAGACGATTTACGCCACGCTTTACTCGTACATCGCCGGAGTATGGCAGCCCACCATCTACACCTACACCGCCAGCGGATCGCCCACCCCGGCGGTTCTAACCACACCGCAACCCGGGACCGCGCTGACGAACTCCACGGTCACCTTCATGTGGTCGCCGGGCAGTCCGGCAACCGACTACTGGCTCAACGTCGGCACAGGCACCTCTGGCGCGGCTGCCAAGAACCTCTACGCCGGCGGCTCCACAACGGCCACTTCAGTAACCGTAACCGGCCTGCCTACCAACGGCGAAACCATCTACGCCACGCTCTACACCTTGATCGGCGGAGCTTGGGAGCCCACTGTCTACACCTACACAGCGCAGTAGCAATTTCACCAGCTACTCGCCGGGTGCCCCAGGTCTCGATTCTGAGACCTGGGATACTCCAATAGTCCTAGGTCGGGTGTCCCAGGTCTGACCATCCCAAGATGACTGGGTGCCCCTGGTCCCTCGCCCTTGGGGACTAGGGAGCGGCGCAGACCCGCCCTGGCGCTGACAGATATCCGTCACAATCGCGCCAGCGATCTAGCCGTTGTTTGTCCCTTGACTACCAAGATCAAGCCGTACCCCCTTCACCCTGCCAATCGCCGTCGAAGGTGTGGACGGGGCCGTGCTTGTGGATCAATTGAGGAGCCTGCGCTGAAGGGGGCGCGGGGCGGAATCTCATTCCAAAGCTCCACCAAGCATGGTCGCCAAGGTACGCCAATACATTGCGGTTCTGCTGCAAATTCCAATCAGGTAATGGCGGGCGGTTGAGGCGCACGCAACGACGCGGGGGAATCGGTATTCATGTCCCCCTATTACCCCAGGCCCTGTTCAGACCGTCATCCGTTTGTTTTCCGTGTTGCCTCTCTCCCGGTTTTCACGTACCTTGAAGGGCATGGAAGTACATTTTTCACCCGACGTTGAAACGCAACTCCAGCAGGTGGCCGATGCCAACGGCAAGAATGCCGAGCAACTGGTGAAGGACACTGTTGCCCGAATGCTCGAAAATCAGGCCCGCTTCATCGCCGGAGTGCAAAGAGGCATTGAGCAAGCCGACCGTGGCGAGCTTGTAGAGCACAAAGACGTGGTCAATCGTATCGACAGGCTATTTCACTCGTGAGACAGATTCGGTGGACAACCGAAGCCGCTGACCAACTTGAAACCACCGTTAAACACATCCAGCAAGACAATCCCGCGGCTGCCCGGAATGTTGCTCAGGCGGTTATCGACAGCATTGAACAACTGGCATCCTTCCCCGGCCTTGGCCGACCCGGAGAGGTGAAGGGAACTCGCGAGCTTGTCAGCCCGCCTTACGTCGTTGTGTACCGTTCCACCGAAGAGATCGTCGAAATCCTGCGCATCTGGCACGGGGCGCAAGATTGGCGCTGAAGTCTCGCAAAGGATGAGCAATGTACTTCCATCCCCCGCCGGTTCTGCTGCAAATTCCAATCAGGGGATGGCGGGCGGTTGAGGCTCTTCGTCTTCCGCATTTCGAAATCGAGATGTGGACTGCCATGGTTTATTGAGGGTCAGACGTGGGACACGCCCGGGTCCTCGCCCAGGGGAGGCCAATCGCGCATGTTATGCTTCCACTGTCTTACTGCTTCGATCTCGCGAGTGCCAATTGGTCGGCCTCCTGGTTTTCGCGCTCTTTGTGGGGGATTATTCTTATGTTCGGATTCATGGGGTCTAAAGCGGCTGCGCAGCGGAAATCTGAAGCTGCTGCAATGGCGAGCGTAAAGCGTGCCCAATATGTGTGGGACTATGCGGATTTGAGCAAACGCACGTCGCTACTAAAGAGAGTTATAAACGCTCAAGACGACAGACTTTTCTTGGCATATGTCCATGCAACCTGGCCCCAGATACCGTACAGTGATCGGATGAAGTTGGTTTTGGAAGTAATGCGACGTGAAGGTAATGAAAGAACGGTAAATAGAGCAGGCGAGATGGTGGCTAAATGTTTCTCTGCGGAGACTTTCAATCTTCTTTTTGGCCAAAGGCCCTACGGCGCAAATTGGACTCTTAATGATGCTCTAGGCATTTGGCACAGCCTTGGATGCTTCTGCTTTCTGATCTCTATTGGTTCACTTATAGGACTTCCAGAGGCAGATGAAGGTTACGTGGTTGGATTGGGGCAAAAGGCATTGATGAAGACTTGGAACATGCCTGCGCCCGCTCTGAAAAGATTTGAGTTATTCAATGCGACTAAGCTTCCATCAGCAATTTCCATTTACACACCAATCAGTGACAGCGAGACGTTTGGCAGATTCATTTCTCTGTTTATTTCCGAGATCACTGGCAAGGACGTATCGTTTTCTCCGAATGAATTATCGTCAAGCATGTTGGAGCGGTTACTCCAAGGACAAGAGACTGATATCGATCCATTTCTGCATAATAAGGTTGCGTCGTTGTTCGCAACGGTCAAGAGTGGAGTGCGTGAACAATTTCGTACATTCGAAACTTAATTCCAACTTTTCTGCGCTCGTAAATGGCATCCATTGATTTTCATCGGATAGTAAGATGTGTAGCCAAGGTCCTGCTATCCCAAGATAACTGGGTGCCACAGTTCTCGACTTTTGACGTAGGTTGGGATGCGGGCCACCCGCCTTTTGAGGTACCCCAATCGGTGGGCCATTAGCCCCGTAGCGTTTTTGCCTTCAAAAGAGGCGATCAATCGCAGCCCGAAGTTCGGCGGAATGCGCCCCTACTGTCGCTTCGTGGACCGTCCTCTGAATCTGAATCTCTCCCGCACCACATGTACCTTGACGGATCAGAACAGATTCTAGCGCGTCAACTGACGTTGCTAGGTTTTCTATCCGCGTAACAATCTCGTGAAGAACCTGTTTTGTGCAACATTCATGACGGAAGTATATACGCAAGTTTGACCCGTCTCAACAAGGACTCAAGGGAAAACAATGCCAAGTCTCGCGTGTTCCATTCGTATAGTGCCCTCGCCTACCTGAAAGCCTTATACTGCTGAGAAGCCAAAAGGGAGCTGAGGCAATGACGATTGCAGCGGGGTTTGTCTGCAACAACGGCGTTATATTGGGGGCCGATACTGAGATTACGCGCTCCACGGTCAAAACCCACGAAAGCAAAATCGTACCGATTGACCGAGGACTTGGCTGCTATCTCTCGTTCTCTGGTGACGTTTATTTAATGCGCCAAATGGTAGGTAGAATTCGTGTCGCACTTGGGTGTGATTTAGCATTTCCGCCCAAGCCAACAGCGGACAGTTGTTTTGAAACTATCTGCTCAGAGTATCAGGCGTCTCTAAAGTCGCAAGAAAGCAAACCGCCCGAAGAAAAGGGTTGGCTGGAACTATTGGTGACCATCCGCCGCAGTATGCATCACCTTTTTAAAGCCGAGCGCGGTCACGAAACATCTCTTTACCACATCATCGGCTCCCATGTCCTTCCGGTAGACCGCTACGCAGTCATCGGAATCGGGTAAGAGATGGCGCATACTTTCTTCGATTCTCGATTCCGCCCGTTTGCTCGAACAGAGGAAGCGGCGTTCACTATGATAGACGCTATTCGGCGCGTCAAGCGGTCTGTTCAGGGATGCGGGGGAAACACAAGCATCGTGGCGATTATCAACGACGATTCTTACCCAGGAGAGGATTTAGGGATTGAAGAGGTACGACAGGTTGAGGCGGATTTAGCGTTCTTAGACGAGGCAACTCATCGGTTGTTCATCGACTTTCCCAGTTCCACCACCCCGGAGATTTTTGAATACAACTTTGAAGTCCTAAGAAAGAAATTGCATGAGAGGCGCGCCGAGCCGGGGAGACTCGAGATTCCCTTTTTGTCTTAGCCCCATCGCCTCTGCATCCTTCAGCCCTCGGATATCCTTCATTAGCAGGTTCATTGCCGAGCGCAGTCCGGTCAGGTATTGACGGGCTTCAAATTAGGGCGCCACTCTAAGAACCAACCGCTTCGATGCCTAGAGGCCGTCCGGTGCTATACTCACAAGGTCAGGCGCGTGCCCGCGCCTGCATTCTTTTTCATTACGCTGAGGTTCTCATGTCCGGCCATTCAAAATGGGCCACAATCAAGCACAAGAAGGGCGCGCTGGATGCCAAGCGCGGCAAGATATTCACCCGTCTCCTGAAGGAAATCGCCGTTGCCGCCAAGGGCGGCGGTAACCCTGACTCCAACGCCCGGCTGCGTACCGCCGTTC
>Ga0302266_10001625_pt1 | contig 20355 bp, 14 predicted proteins | sample III_Bog_E1_2_FD_194559 | JGI IMG/M metagenome (GOLD analysis project Ga0302266, IMG submission 194559) | Peat permafrost microbial communities from Stordalen Mire near Abisko, Sweden - III_Bog_E1_2 | ecosystem: Environmental > Terrestrial > Soil > Wetlands > Peat | place: Sweden: Abisko... | reverse complement strand
ATCACAAAATTCCTTTCCCAAAAAAGTTTTCCATTTTAAAAACCGACGAAGGCCGGACACTCGCCGGTGCTGTCGCTTCCCGCATAAACATTGGTGATTTCATAGCTTTTTTAAAAAACCGCTGACCGTCACCCTGCCGTTGCTGCTCGCTTCGTGGCTGCGGGAGACAGCGAGCCGCGCGCGAAAGCGCGTTAAAAAATCAGCGAACGCAAAAGCCGTGACAGCGACGATTTGGGAATGGGGGGCGGCGCTGGCGCGGGTTTTGATCTCGCTCCCAAGCTCGGCTCGGTGTCGGACGGGCGAGCAGCAACGGTGGGGTGATGGCGGGCGTAAAAACGGCGAAGACAAGCGCCCAAAAATTCTGCCCCCGGCAGGGTCGTGGTCTTTATCCTGCCCGGAGTCTGCGGAAAATTACCACGGACGGGACACCCCGCATTTTTCCCGGTAGTGGCAACTTGCCGCAGTCTCCGGCTGATATGTTTTACCAGTGAGGGCGGACAGTTTTCGATCCGTCGGAACGAAGTGGAGCGGTCGGAAAATGTCCGTGCTCACGGTTAATTCTGGTGTTGGCCGGGTGAAACCTCGCGGCCTAATGCGGAGTCCGGGGCGATATGCGGAGCATCGCGCCCTATTGCGGTGACATGGGCGGGCGAAGCCGCGCGCCCTCTCGTGTCGTCCAAACATTATCCGCCAAAGGCGGGCGGGACAGGCGGGATTCATTGCGAACGCATGAAGCATGACCGGCACGTTTCAACATCAGCTTGCCGCAAAGCGGCATTCACACCCTGCCGCGACGAATGCGGCGATGAGGGGCGCAGCGCAGCGGAGAACTTCATCGGCGCATTGGTCGCGCCGATCAATGCGGCGGAGCGGCGAAACTTTGCTGGCGGAAAGGAGCGATGGATGGGCGAGCGGAGCGGTGGCGGAGCCGGTCGCGCGGGTTTCTGGGGCAAGCCAGTCTTGCGGCTTGCGGGTCTGTCCGCTGGCCGGAAGTCTGGCGCGGGGGCGGGTGAAATTTAGGCGCGACGGGCGAGCACACAAGCGCAGTCGAGAACCAGCCGGCGCGGATTGAGCCAGTGAAGTTTGGACGCGACTTCCCGCCGGGTTCAAGGATGCCTCGCAATCCTTTCATTTGGACAAGAGAACGGCACTTCAATAACTTGTCGGTCAAAATTACGATTATGGCAAAAACGAAAACATCAAAAATTGAATCCGAACGGATTAAAAAAGTAACGGACGATTTTAAGAAAAAATGCTACGCCCTGCACGAAGAGCAGATGCGGCAATCCATTGAAAAGATTGGACGAAAGTTGCGAGTCCCCGGAAAGCCAATCGCTTTGGAGAAAGTGAGGGCGAAGTGTTTGCCGGAATTGATGCGGCTGGGGAAAAAATACAGCAAAGGATTTTTGGCAACTCAGGCCGGACTCGATGAAGCCGCCATTGATTACCTTGTTTTCCGGTTAGGCGACAAGAATCTCGAAATTTACGGCAAAACCGCCCTAGCCTATCGGTATAAAATTCTCGGCAAAATTGCGCGCAAATATCCAGCACTGAGCGCGCAGGCAACGCTTATGCAAAACAAGGTTGTCACCGACTTGGCCGGCATTGTCCGCAAAGACGGATGAAAAACGAAACTGCACAATTACCGGTTAAGACATGAACACCGGAAATTAAACGGCAAGGCTGAAAGATGTGAACGGCAAAGACAGTTGCGAAAAAGCCAACGGCCTGCTGGTCAAAGAAAAAAAACGACCTACCATGAACAGCAAAACATGAAGCAAAAAATCGCCTATAGCTACTTGAGTTTCATATCTAAAACCTTGCCGCAAATCAGAACTTCTGAGCGGCAGATAGAATCAGCGAAACGATGGTGCGCCGATCAAAACCTCGACTTCAAACCATGCGGATATGACGCGCTGGGATTAGAGAAAGGAAGCAGCGGATACAGCAAATCCGGCGAGAGCGGACTAAAACTTTTTTTGCGAGGAATAAAGGAGCGGAAAATTCAGCCCGACTCAGTGCTGATTCTGGAAAACCTCACGGATTATCAAACCGCTCCGCCGCAGCAAATATACAGAGATACCGTCGAGATTATTGCGAATGGGGTTGACGTGGTGACACTGGCGGATGCCAAAAGGCACAATAAGGCGTCTTTGTCTGACCCTATAAATTTAATCTGGTCGCTCGCCATCATTTGGCATCGTGGGAACATCCGCGAAGTGAATAGCCTGCGCGCGAAGGCGGCTGCCAAGTTCCACCGATCAAAGCCAAAGACTGCAACCCCAATTCAACCCACCAAACGAACTTCAATAAAACAACTTGGATGAACATGGACACTCCAGAAATTTGGAAAAGCACGGAACCGCTGCTGCGGTGGAACGGTTGGACAAACTGGACAATCGGCCATTCGTTTGAACACGCCTTCGCATTTGGCCGAACAGGCAGCGGCAAGAGCAGCACGGTCATAGAATTTGCCAGCAAAGCGGCATTGTTAGCCGGTTACGGCTGTCTGTTCCAGACCACAAAAAAATCCGACACGGAAACCTACCTGAAATGGATTCGGGAAGCGGGGCGTTCTGATTCCTTGGTAATGATTGACGCCAAACGCGGGCTGGGCTGCAACCTGTTGAAACAGGAACTGGACTGCGGCGTAGCTGGCGCGGGAGCCATAGACGAGGACGCCACGGAAAACATCGTCCGGCTGTTCAAATTCATTTCGTCGCTGTGCGGAGGATCGGACCAGAGACGCGGGACTGAATCCATCTGGGATGATGCGGCGAAGCAGCTTTTGCGCAATGCGCTGAATGTAGTCTATGCCGCCACCGGGACGGTGGATTTTGACGACTTGCGGCAATTAGTTCAAAGTGCCCCAGCCAACCAGGACGCAGACAGCGCCGCATGGTGGCGCGACTCGCGATGTGGACAGCTTTTGGGACTGGCGCAAAAAAACAAGCCAGATTCGCGTGCCGTGGATCTGGCGCGGCAGTATTTTCTGGAAGAGTTTTCACGGCACGCCCCGGAGACGCGCACGTCCGTAACTTTCAATTTTTCGGCTACGTGGGCGGACTTGCTGGCGCGTGATCCGCTGCGGTCACTATTTTTTTCCAAGGCAGATTACCCGATGGACATCGTGTTGAAAGGAGCGGTGCTGGTGGTGGATTTTCCGGTGGACGACAAATCGGAAATCGGGCGCCTGGCCAACGGGCTGGCGCGGTGGGCGGTGCAACGGGCGATACTGCGCCGGAACAAAAAAGAAAACGACCGCCCGGTGGCAATCGTCTGGGATGAATGCCAGAAGACGCTCACCTTGAGCGACGTGGATTTTCAAGCCACGGCGCGGGAACCTCGGTGCATGGTGCTGGCCGCCACGCAGTCAATAGGTGGGTTGAATGCTTCGGTCGGGCAGGATTTAGGAAGCACCTTCCTCAACAATTTTAACACCAAACTATTTTACCAAAACCAAGACCCCGCAATAAACCAATATATGGCCGATTGCATTGGTAAAATTCAGATAACCAAAATGGTTGGCTATACCCGCGACTCAAAAGGGAAGCGGAATAAGGAATACAAAAAAGTCGAGGAGTATGCGTTTCCACCGCAAGCCGCGCAAAACTTGAAAACTGGCGGCGAAGAACATAACGGAAAAGTGACGGCAATCCTGACGCGCGGCGGGCAACAATTTGGCGGCAAGCCGGGCGTAAAGACGCGATTCAAGCAAGGCGCGTGGCGGTGGGGCTGGCTGAATATGATTATATGCACTTCGGCGGCGTATGCCAAACAACGCCCCGCCCCGGACTTCCGCCATTTGCGGTGAAAAAAAAATCGTTATACGGACGATTTAGCGGGTTTCTTCCGGCGCTTACGGCGGGGAAGCGGCTTTTCAAAACCTTTATCACGAATATAACGGCAAAGGGTATCGTAGGAAACGGTCACGTGAACTTTGTCGTCACGCAGACTCTGAAGGAGCCTATGCGTCGGCACGCCGTTTTCAACGCGCGCCTTAATGATTTCACGAAACTTCTCCAACTCGGCAAATTGCGGCTTGGCGCGAACATCGGCTTCGTCCAGCAGTCTTTCCAGCGCATCGCGTCGCGCTTGAAGGTCGGCTTCGGTTTCATTCACCATGAAAACAGTCTAAAACATGGCCGCAAACTTATCAATAATTTATCAGTAATTCATCGTGAATCTGTCGATAATCTATCTTACGCGGAGCGTAAGACGATGGTGTCTTGGATAAAAAATGGGTGGGGTTCGGCTGGGGCTTGGAGCAGGCTTAATCGGGGGTTTGCGCCATGATTACTGTCCGCTGCATGACCGATGGGGCGACCTACTTGAGCCGTCACCTAAGCCACTCCGATTATTACGATGAACAACGGCGGGTGCAAGGGAAATGGTTGGGAACGGGGGCGGAAAGATTGGGGCTGAAAGCAGGGTCGGCGGTGGAGCCGGAAGTATTCGACCAACTACGCCAGAATATCAACCCGGTGACGGGGGAACGGCTGACGATGCGGACGAACACCGTCCGACGCGGCGGCGGGCGGGATGTCTCGAATCGCCGGTGCTTTTACGACGTGACTATATCCGCGCCCAAGTCGGTTTCTATAATGGCACAACTGGCCGGTGATGAACGGTTGGCGGCGGCGCACCAGCACGCCGCGCGTTACGCGCTGGCGGAAACGGAGCGGGCGGCACAGGTGCAGGTCAGCCTGGGGCGGGCGAAGTCCCGCCGGTTCACAGGCAACCTGATTGCCGCCGAATTCGGCCATGACACCAGCCGGATGTTAGACCCGCAGTTGCACAATCATTACGTCGTCTTGCCCGCCACTTGGAACGCGGAGCGGCAAAAGTGGATGTCGCTGGAAGCGCGAGAAATTTACGAGCAAACCAAGTATCTGACCGAACTATATCGAAATGAACTGGCGAAGGAGGTCGGGCGGCTGGGTTACGCGATTGAAAGCCGGAACCACGGCTGGGAAATCAAGGGCGTGACGGATGAACTTTTGGAGCGGTATTCGCAGCGGGCGGCGCAGCGGGATGAGAAGGTGGCGGAGGAAGAAAAGAAGCTGGGGCGGAAGCTGACGAATGACGAGCGAGCGGTGGTCGTCCGTGAGTCGCGCAAAACCAAGTTAGATACCGTTAGCACGGCGGAAGTCCGGGCGCGGCAACGCGGGCGGCTGTCGTCGGCTGAACTGGCTGAATTGGGCAAAGTCCGGGCTGCCGCCGTAGGCGGTAAGACGGTGCAAATAGAGCCGCCGAAACGAGTTCTTTCACTGGCGGCGGAGCATTGCTTTGAACGCCGGACGGTCGTTGCTGAACATGACTTGCTCGCCTCGGCGTTGCGGTTCGGCTACGGGCGGCTGGACGTGGCCACGCTCAAGTCAGAATTGAAAAACGACGCCGGGTTATTGAAGGCCGGCGGCAAGGTAACGACGGCGGCGAGTTTGCAGCGGGAAACGGACGTGGTGGAGTTTGTCACGTCCACGCGCGGCAAGTTTCCGGCGTTGGGCGTGCCAGTCAAAAATGACCGGCTGTCCCCGGAGCAGGCGCAAGCCGGGGCGAACGTGTTAAGCTGCCGCGATCAAGCCGTGGTTTTGCGCGGGGCGGCGGGCGTGGGCAAAACCACCGTGCTTTCCAGCATCATCGAGGGCAGCAAGGATGATGTCTTGGTTTTCGCCCCGACGACGAAAGCCGTCGAGGTTTTGCAGAAGGACGGCGGCGCGTCCCGCGCCGGTCAAGCTCTGGCGCGAACGCAAACCGTCCAAGCCCTGTTGCAATCGCCCCGGCTGCAAGCCGACTGCCGCAACAAGGTCGTGGTGGTGGATGAATACAGTTTGCTGTCGCTCCGGCAACTCCACGACTTGACCGCGCTGGCGCGGCGGCAGAATGCGCGGCTGATTTTCAGCGGCGATTCCCGGCAGCATTTGAGCGTCGAGGCGGGCGACGCCGCGCGGATTGTCGAGCGCGAAACACCGGTGCGCGTGGTGGATTTGAAAACCATCCGCCGACAAGTTCCGTCCAAATATCGGGCGGCGGTGCAATCGCTGGCCGATGGCCGAACGGCCAAGGGACTGAAACAACTGGACGCCCTCGGCGCGGTGGTGGAAGTCACCGACCGAGATGCGCGCCTTGCGCGCATGGTGGATGATTACCTGTCCGCCAGCGCGGAAACCAAAACAATTGTAACCCGGCACGGCAAAAAATCTTCGCGCAAAGACTGCATCATGGTTGCGCCAACGTGGGCGGAAATTGACGATTTGACGGACATTGTCCGCGACCGGCTCAAGCAGGGTGGCGAACTGAAACCCGAAGGGGTGAAGTTCACGGCGTTGAAAAATCTGGATTGGACGGTGGCGGAGCGGAAGGATTTGAAAAAGTTTCGCGGCGGCGAAGTGCTGGTGTTTCACCGGCCAGCGGCCGGGTTCGCCAAAGGCGAACACGTCCGCGCGGTGCGGCTGCACAAAGGGAAGTTGGAAGTGCGCCGCGCCGATGGCCGCATGGTGGCCGTCACCGGCAATCAGGCCGGGAGTTTTTCCGTTTTCAAGGAAAAGGAATTGGAGCTTTGCCCCGGCGACAAGCTGCGGCTGCAAACGCCGTGCGTGGACGGGCGCGGGCGCAAGCTCGCTAATGGTTCGGTGGTCACGCTGGACGGCGTGACGGCGGACGGCAAATTGAAACTCACCGATGGCCGGGAAATTGCCACGCGGCAATTGACGCATGGCTACGCCATGACGAGCCACGGCGCGCAGGGCGTGACGTGCGACAAGGCGTTTGTCGCGGGCGTGATGAGCAAACAAGGTTTGTATGTCAGCGCGTCACGCGGGCGCGAGTCGGTGACGTTTTACACGCAGGACAAGGCGGAATTTGTGGCGGACATGAATCTGCGTTCGGAAGAACGCCAGTCCGCCCTGGAATTTTCGCGGGAAGCGAAATTGCAACTGGCCTTTTCGCCCAGCCGTTTGACGCTGCTCCGCAAATTGCTGGAATCGGGCTTGGACGATCCCCGCGCGCTGGCCGCTGGTTTCATCCGGCAGGCCGGGGAGTTTGCCGGGCGCGTGCTCAAGCGCGAGCGCAAGCAATCCCTCAAGCTTTAGCCCCAGGTTTTGATTTAGCCCCGACTTCTTCAACGGAGATAGATTTGACACTGGGCGGCGGCGGGATGTTGCCGGAACCTTGTTGCTGGTCGGGAAAGTCCGCCTTGGCGGAAGTGGTTTCGCGGATGACGTGACGGATGGTTTTTTGCAATCCGTCCAGCAGTTCTTTCAGGTGGAAGCCGGTCACGGTCACGTCATGCGACGCAAACTTCAGCTCAATCTTGTCGGATTTGTCGTCGCCGCCTTCAGGGGTGAGTTCTGCGGAAATCAGCGAACTGTAAGGTAATAAATAAAGTTTACCGCGCTTCTGTTCAATGCGGAGAAAGGCCACCGGTTCGCCGGTTTCTCTTTGGGGTTCGCTTGCCATGCCCTTGATTACGGTTTTCTAATGGGCTGGTCTAGGCATTTCCCAAACGTAATTCGCAAACTACGACCACCCGCCGCCTGTCGGGAACTACATCAAACCATCGGCCAACGGTCTGCTCCTTCGCGGAATAATAATCGTCGTGGGAAAGATGCTCGGAAAAATACCGAGTGGCGTTCCGAGGTGATGATTGGGCTTTGATGGTAATCATCAAAAAACAATGCCCCCCAGAGAAGGCTTACGATAATAAACAACCGTATTGCCGGCAGAATTTGTAAAAGCAAAATCTCCCTGACGAATAATATCCATACCAATCAATACGGCGATGTCAGAACGCAAACCATCTCTCACTTTCACTGGAAAGGCAGGAATATAAACCTGATTGGGTAATTCAATTTCAAGCCCATAACCATACCAACTTCCCGGAAGATTTAATTCAGAAACCAGACTTTGGTTGATACCCGAACTAGGGGCACCTGTATCCCACAAGACTTTTAGCGTTCTAAAATTTATGTGAGGCGAAACTGGATTTTTCAACAACGCGTCGAAAAGAAGTTCAAATGGGTGACCCTGATAAATATCATGAAAAGAAGATTTCGGAACTGCCGGGAATGGTATGCTGTTCGTTGTTGGCGCTGTCGAAAATGAAAAACATCCGTTGTTGTGTTGATGCGTTAAGGCAATATCGCAATGCCTCAATGCATCCATCCCAAGCATGATGTCGCATTTACAGTCAGTTGGAAAATCATTGCGCTGGCGAACAAAAAGCGGAGGGGTTATGAATCCATTGGGAAGAGTAATCTGGATTTGATGATAAATAAATCCGGCTGGCAGTCCTGGCGGAAGGATGGTCGAACTCGTGAGTTTACAATCATTGGCTACTTTCTGGGAAATGGCGGTTCTACTAGCCCCCGTATCCCAAAGCGCTTCAAATTTTAATGAACCAGTTGGTGATGTAACTGTTGAAGCCGTAGCGACCGGAACTTGCTGCACAGCAACTTCAGAAATCAAGCGTGTAATTGTAAAAGCACCACTTTTAATAATCATAATTGAGGTCGCGTCCAGAGTTATGTTGTAATTGCGGTCTCGTAAAATTCGTGAATCGTTGTGACCAGTTCGTCAATTTCTACTGGTGTGAACAACCCCTCGGGGCCCTGGGGCGCGATGTCAGTGAACGGTGATTCGTAAAGCAAGTCGGGGTCCATCGCGCCGTAGGTGGTCAAGTGGTTGATTATCATGTCCACGAATTCAATCTGGTTGGCGGTGAATGATTTTTTAGACAGGAATTTGGCGAAAGCCCGCTTGGCGGCCTCCCGGTCCATGCCCACAAGGGAGCGGACAAACAAGCCCAAGCCTTTCGACTCCTGCTTGGCGCGTTCAATTTCCCCGGCGCTGCCGACACCACTGGCCGCCAGTATCCGTTCCAAATCGGCTAAATCTCCGGGCATGAGCGGAGCATTCATCCGCAGTTTGTAGATGGCGAACTCGTTTTGATGCTCACGCAAAAAGGCGCGAGCCTTTTCCCGGAATTTCTCAAACGTATCGCCGACGGCAAAACCCGGCAAATCAATCTTGGTTTCCTGCCCCAGTTCGTCTTCAAAGTCGGTGTAGATGGGTTTGCGCTGCGCTTTTTCAATCAATTTGATCAGCGCACGCAGCCGGCGGCGGACGATTTCCAACATCGGCGTGGTCACATCCTGCCACCATTCGTCGGTTTGTATTTCCTGAATCAATGGCATCTGCTCATGCACCATCGGGATGCTGGATTTTTCCTCAAGCAGACCGGCAATCGCCTTCACCTGATCACTGAGCCGATTAAACGCCGGCTCGGCCCGCAACACCGCCAGTTGCAGATTCAACAGGAGCAGGTCGAAGCGTTTCGCCTCTTCCGCTTCCGCCTCCTGTTCGGTCGGCAGGCCCGCGACTTCCTGCGCCAGTTCCGCGAATGACTCAATCTTCAAATCTGTCCAAGCACCCGGTTGGGTGTATTTCTCCACCACCCGGCGCTTGGCGCGGACGACGAAGTTCTCGACATTCATCGCGGCGACTTCTTCATGCAACAAGCTGGCCACATCACGCCGCAATTCAATTTCCTTGTCCGCGCTATCTTTAACCAAGCCAAAAGATTTGTTATCGAGCTCGCTGATGAGTTCCAGTCGGGTCTTGAAGAGTCGTTTACCAAGGGATTCAGCCGTCGAGCCTTCGACGGCGTCAGGGTTCTGTTTGAAAAATTCCAGATTCTGGCAGTAGTCGAAGATGTAGAAAAATTCCTTGTGTTTGCCGGGGCCAAACAGATCGGGACACAACCGCGTGCCGCGTCCCACCATCTGCCAGAACTTGGTCTTGGACCGCACGAGTTTGAAAAAAACGAGGTTCACCACTTCCGGCACGTCAATGCCCGTATCCAGCATATCCACGGAAATGGCGATGTGCGGCACGGTGTCCTTCATTGAAAAATCATCAATCAAACTCTGGGCATACTCGGTCTTGAAGGTGATGGTCCGCGCAAACTTCCCGGCGAGGCTGGGATAATTTAGGTCAAATCGTTCCTGGATGAAATCCGCGTGAGCCTGATTCTTGGCGAAGATGATGGTTTTGCCAAGCCGGTCGCCGCCCGCCACTTTTTGCCCGCGCGTCATCAAATGTTCCAGCACCTTGTCCACGGTATCTTTGTTAAACAGCCATTTGTTGACGGCTTCAGCTTCCACGCTGGTCGGCACATTGCCGTCGTCATCCCATTCCAATGCGTCCCAAGCCTCTTTTTCTTCATCCGACAGGTCGTCGTATTTGATGCCGCCCCGTTGAAATTTCAGCGGCACAGATACCGGTTGCGCCGGCACAAGGAATTTATCGGCCACCGCAACATTCAAATCATAGGAATCCGTCGGCACGCCTTTTTCCAGATTGAACAGGCCATAAGTATCACGATCAATCTCCTCACGCGGCGTGGCAGTCAGGCCGACGAGCAGCGAATCGAAGTAGTCAAAAATCGCCTTATACTTTTGATAAACCGACCGGTGTGCTTCATCAATGATGACGAGGTCAAAATGGCCAACGCCGAAACGCCGCTGACCGTTGTTGGTTTCGTCGATCAAACCCATCATCGTCGGGTAGGTGGAAACGAACACGCGTCCCTCGGTTTCCTTCTCGGTAACGAGATTCACCGGCGATGATTCGGGCAAATGTTTCTTGAACGCATTCACGGCCTGGTTCACCAGCGCGACGCGGTCGCACAAAAATAGCACGCGCTTCGCCCAATTGCAGCGCATGAGCAAATCGCACAGGGCAATAATGGTGCGCGTCTTGCCCGCGCCGGTAGCCATGACAATGAGCGTCTTGCGGTCGTGATCTTTTTCAAACGCCTCGCCGATGCGGCGGATGGCGCGCGTCTGGTAGTAGCGCTCGACAATGGCTTCATTGATCTGCGCTGCCGCCAGCGATTTTCTGGTCTGCCGGCGTTGGATCAACAATTCCAACTCGGCTTTCTTGTAGAATCCCTGCACCGGGCGCGGCGGATAGTTGGTGTCATCCCACAGCCAATGATCGTAGCCGTTCGAGTAAAAAATGATGGGCCGGCGGCCAAACTTTTTTGCCAGGCAATCCGCATACAGTTTTGCCTGCTGCTGGCCGACGCGCGGATCGCGTTTCGTGCGCTTGGCCTCGTTCAATGCCAGCGGGAGGCCGTCATCACCCCAAAGAACATAATCCACGAACCCCTCGCCCGTGTTGTTGGGCATCCCGGTGACAGGATATTCCGTATCCTCGCCGGGCTTGGTGAACACCCAACCGGCCTCGCGCAACAATAGGTCGATGAAATAATCCCGCGTCTCGGCTTCAGAATAATCGTGGTCATCCGGTCGCGCAGCGTTCGCCTGCTTCACCTCGGCGATTTCACCCCGCACCCGGTTTAATTCGGCGTCCAATGCGGTTTTATCCCGGAACAACCCCGCCAGCTTTTCATCGCGTTCGCGTAACTGGATTTCCAACCGCTCCAATTGTTCCTGCGTCGGCCCGGACACGGGCGCGGCTTTCGTCAGCAAATCCGGGTTGAAGGCCAAACCATCGGCCGGTTTCGCGCCGCGCGCGTAGGTGCGCGCCAGCCAGAAACAGAAATGAAACAATTCCCGCGTGGCCGTCAACGCATCAAATTGCCGCATTGGTTTAGGGCTATGAACCGCGAGGTTGCCGACTTCCTTGATGAGTCGTGCTTTGGCAAAGCTCACGGGACCGACCGCTTTGCGAAAGGTCGGCTCGTGAATGAGCGCGCTCAAATTTTCCCGATAAGGCAATTTGAGTGCCGGGTCAAATTTGTAGAGCCAATGCACCGCCAATTCCAGCGAGCGCCGCGCGTAGAAGCAGGCCGATCGGGCATCGGAATACGACAATGCCTCGGCTTTGACCGCCGCTTCGTGCAGGTCAGGCCATTCGGATTTTAAGAATGTGAAATTGGAAATGCTCATTCTCCTAAAAAAATTCCTGAATATGGCGTGCGCATGGCGTTGATCCACTTTTTGAGAGTGTCTCGGTTAGCCTCGACGATTGGATAACTGCGTGCCACACAGGTTTTTTTAGCGCCGGGACTCAAGGCGCTGCTGGTTACAACCATTCCAAGCATAGCTTTTTCATAAACGACATCAGAGTGTAGGGCTTTTACAACAACTTTTTCAACAGTGTCCTTTTGACGTTTGCATTGCACAAGAATCAAAGGTGGCTGCTTGGCTTCATCTTTGTTGGCCCATATTCTGGCATCCACACTATCATCATTTCGACCCCGACCAATTTCGACCTTGAGTCCAGCTCGGTGGAAAAATTCGCATGTTAATCCCTCAAACTTGCGCCAATTGATTTTATCAATTGAGTCAAAATTGTGGGAGAGATAATCCAAAAATCTTTGATCAAAGAATTCACCGTGATGGGTTGAAAGCTTTTCAGAATTAAATAATTCAGCCAGACCCACAGTGTCATTCCATTGAATTTGCCGAAATGCGCCGAGTGAACTTTTGTGCATGTCTTCCACAACACACTGTGCAATTATCAGCGCCACGGCTTGGCCTTTGATGCCATGAAAGTTTTTTGCCTGCTCAACAAACTTGGTTAAATCAATCGGTCCGGGATCGGTATTGAAAGATTCCTCACAAAAACGGTTGAAGAATTCTTGGACTTTGAGGTAAACGGGCAATAACTGCTGGTCTTTCTCAAACCTTCGATAAAGGCCGTAAATACTAGGCATGAAATCCGGCGATTTTATGCTCCCGACTTCGTAAAGCAGTCGGCAGAAAATTTCCTCGAACTCCTCCGAACGGACACGCAATGAAGCGTTATCGTTTCCAGCTAGAATGTTTGGACCGTCGGATTTAATAAATCCCTGCATCTGCTCGCGTGTCAGCGCGACGCCGGCTTTGTAGCCGACAAGCTCATTGAGCGTGGAGACTAACTCGATTCGTCGAAAATATATCGCGCCCATGACAATTCAAATTCAGCCTTCTTCCGCAACCTCCCGCATCTCGTCTTTGAATCCTTTCAGCGCTTTGGAAAATTGGCTTTTGTATTTGCCGCCATTTCGATTCCAGTAAATTGCAAAGTCCCGATGCAGGCCCTTGCGTTGAAAGAAGGTTGATACGTCAATGGCTTTTTCACCCGTGCCCCGGCGCGAACGGTAGAATTGGATGACACCTTTGTAGGCAAGATTGCAAAGTTTGCCCAAGGATTCAAAATTACTCCGCTCATTCACGCGGATGAATAGCGCCCGCTGGTGGCGCGTGCCCAAAATCTTCGCCACCGATTGCCAAACGAAATGTGTGACCACCCATTTTGCGTAAGCCCGTTCGGGATAGCCCCGCGCGGCAAATTGAGTATAAGCAACCAGCCAATAGCGCGGCAGGTAGTAATTTGGATCTGCGTTCGGGAAAACTTGATTGTAGAACCGTTCCTCGAACAGCCGTTCCTTGCCTTCCCGCACGATAGACGGATCGAGGTCGCAAGCGGCGACCGCCTGCGCGAGTTCGTCCTTCTTAACGAGAAAACGATGACGCACTCCCGCGTGCCTGCGTGCTTCGCCTTTGCTTTGGCGCTTGCGAAGATACTGGTAGTCCAACTTGCGGAGATTCCGTTCAAGATCAATTTGCCGCCGGTCATTTGACATGAGATCAGACGCCCGGATGGCATTTTGCCAGTTAGTCGCCGCCACGATTTTACTGACCAGATTGTCGAACCGACTCGACTCCTCGTCGCTGTCGCGCGGGACACTGATCACGCGAACCAAAACCGTGGCCTTGGAATCCTTGGTGGCCTTTTTGTGCAACGTCCGCGTGGTTTGCTGCCCGTTAATCACCTGCGGATTCACAATCCGCATCATTTTGCGCCCGCTGCGGTTCAGTTGCTCGGCTTGGTCGCAAATGATGGTGATGCCGTTGTTGTAATACCAAAAATAATCCGGCTCTTTCAGCAACGTCGCTTCCATGTTCTTGTTGACCGCCGTTTCTTCGAGGAAACCCCGGACATTGCGCGCGAACAGCCGGATGCCGGATTGCTCATACATCTCGGCGATATGCCAGACACCCACCGGAAACACCCATGATTCGATCCGTGTATGTCCATCGAATCGCTGCAACACGCCGTCGAGTTTGATGCCTTGCCCGTTTTCGATCTCCAACTCCAGCAACGGCACCGGCGGCGCTACGCCATCGAGGTAATCAGCCAGCAGGCGCAAAATTCGTTTTCCGTCAATGATGTCAATGCTGGCAGTGGAATCTCCCTGGCGGACCACCCGCTCCGCCTCCTCGGTGAGGGACGCGCTGCATCGTCCAGTCGTGACGTAATAAAGCTGCAAACGATACCCACGGCTGTGAAGACGTTTGCGCGCCGCCTCTGCTTTGCCTGCCGCCGCCGTTTCCAATCCTTCGATGTAGGACGCAAACGCTCCATTGTCTGCAAAGATGTGTGCCAAGTCGGCAAACGCAGTGACATCCGACCGGTGTTCCGTGCCGCTGTCCATCCGATGTCTATATTTTCCCTGAACAACGAAAACTTTTTTGGCTGGTTCATCTACAAAGATGGCGTCCAGGCTTTTATCCTTCGATCCGCCCACCAGCGCCGCGATGGCCTCATCCTCCTTCTCCGTGACAAAACATTTCAGAAACCACGCAACGAACAAATCGCTATCCTGAAGCCGGGGAAATCGTTCCCGCATGTCGGCAATTTCGGTTTTCAGATCTTGCTCGGTGACAGTGTTCATAAATTTCTCATTTGGTTAGGGTAAATTTGTGTTTGCTGTGGCCTCGGTGATTGCCGGTGGATCGGGCGGCTCTTGCTTCGGCTCATTGGCTTTGCTTCTCAGCGTATCCAGCAAATTTGTGTTCGCGCCGAAATAACCAGCAGCGGTTACGAGAAGTAGCGGGACAATAATTGAATCACGCATTTCAAGGGGCCGTATCTGCCCGCCGGTAGAAATATTATGGCGAATGCCAGGATAGTCGGAACAGAACCCATAAATGTCTGAAACTGCTTTTTTTATGGCTGCATGAGGCCAGCATTTTATGCTGTTGCAAAGCTCCGCTAAAGTTTGCCCTTTTGCGTCGGGGTTTTTGCTCGCAATTGCTTCAACCAGCATCGAAGCCTTCTGGATGCAGGTTTTCATATCCGCTTCGGATTGCGTATGTCCCAAAGCATTGAAGGCATGTTCAAAATCTGTCCGAGCCTGTCCCAATTGCGCGCTTGTGGTAGTGACTGCTTCGATGTCAGAGAATAGCGCTGAAAATGCTCCCGGTAAATGCGATTGGAGTCTAAATGGCTCAAGCAATTCATAGCGCAGGTTTCGCGAAGTCAGAAACAGATTCACTAGAGAGCGATACTCCAGTTCAAGTTCAGGACTGCCGGCTTCAGAAATGGCTTCAAATGCGTTCTCAAAAAAACGGGCCGTCGCAGTTTCGCAGCGTAGCGCGGTTGCCGGAGTAGTTTCCAAAAACCGCCGTGCTCGCATTGGATCGTTGGCGGTAGCGTCGTAATCTTTGGGCTGGGGAGCTTTCTTGAGAGCCTTCGCAAGCTCGACATAGACATCTTTGTAGAGATCGTCTGTCGAATATACAGCTTTCTCGACGAGTTGGGGCCAAATGTCAGATTGCTCAAACACCAGCCAGATTTCCGGCCAGACATATTGCCAAGTGTCTTGAAATCTCCCGCTCATATTATAATTCCCCTCGGAAGGAACGATGCTGGAGCGCGGCGAAAAGAGCATCCAGCTCCGCTAACGACGAACGCTGCGCCGTCTTCAATTTTTCTGCCGCTTCGATTCGGCGGGCGAATTTGTGCTGCAACTCAATGGGCGGAAGCACAACGGTGGTTTCGGAGAGTTGTTTGATGTTCAACGTGGGCTGGCTCACGGTTCGCAACTCGTTTGTAAAATACCGTTGCACAAAGTCTGTGCTGAGATATGTGGCCATGAAAAGGCGGTTAGTCGTATCGGCGAGTGGGATGCGGGCAACCGCCCGCGCAATGTTGAACCCCTTCACCGATTCATTTGCCAAGGCGATAACCCCAATCGAACCGACGCAGCTCACAAGGATCTCGTCACCGCGAAGCCGTGAACGCTTGTAGGCTGCCTCGATTGACGGAGCAATTCGCTTGAGTTCTGAGTGTCTGACTTTTCCTCCTATGAGATCGCCAACGCGAACAAGTGGAACACCTTCGCCGAGGTCATCGCCGGGTTGCACGACGCCGTAGTTGATTGTGTCATCGTCACGAATCAACGAAGCCAGCGGCTTCTTTGGAAATCCTTTCGGATTGGTAGCAGGGTCGCCGAAGAGGTCAAGGAAGAGGGATTGGGTGAGAGTGTCAAGTTGGGCGAGTGCGGCGCGGCGCTTGGCCCGTAACTCCTCCGCCCGGTCCAGCACCTCCGCAATACGCCGCTGCTCCTCCAATGGTGGCAGTGGGATTTCCATGGTTGCGACATCGCTCAACCGCACTGATGGGTAAGCTGCATCTTGAATCAATCGCACCGGTGAAAATACTCGAAGTGAGTGTTCAAGAAACCCCGGCATGACACGTTGGCCAGGAATAATCGCTGCAAGATGGCTCACAACATACGCCTCATTGCGCAGTCGGTAAACGTGTCCCATAGTGGCCGACATTCCACTCTTTGCGAATACAACGGTATCACGAGGAAACTTTCGGAGACCGTGTTTCCTGGCAACCTCGTCGGTCAAATGTTCCAGTGTGCTTTCTGATGCGCCGTTGACGAGTGGTTTAAGGCTGCCGGCACGAATGAACGGAGTTCCTTGAACCGTGAAGGCTTCTGCATCTTGCGGCGCACCGCCACCGGCTGCTACCTCTGCAATTTCCCCGAGTCGTGCCGTGACAATGCTCACTTCAGCATCCCCTCCAATTCCTTCATGCCCTGCTGAATTTCCGTCTCCAATTTGCCGAGAGCTTTTAGGATTTCATCCGGCTGGCGGTGCGAGACTTCTTCGTGGACAACCACTTTGTAGCGGTTTAACGAAAGATCGTAGCCTTGTGCGACAATGTCAGCCTTGGGCACGCAGAAACTTTGCGAAGTGCGCGCGTTATTCTGCTCGGCTTTATCGCGCTGCGCCCAGCGCGCAAGAATGTCGGGTAAATTGTTTTTCGCGTGTTCCTCGGCGGTTAGCGCTACCTTGGGAACAGCACCTAGTTTTTCAACCGGTAACAATTCGGTGCGTTTGTCGTCGAGCGACATGCCGTCGGCGTCCACGTCGTAGAACCAAACATGATCCGTGCCGCCGGAGTTGGTCTTGGTGAATAGCAGGATGGCAGTGGAGACGCCGGCGTAGGGCTTGAACACTCCACCCGGCAGCGAGATAACGGCATCGAGCTTCTGATCCTCGACAAGAAGCTGGCGCAGCGTTTTGTGTGCGTTGGAAGAACCGAACAACACACCATCCGGCACAATCACGGCCGCCCGGCCGCCGGGTTTGAGCAGGCGTAGGAACAGCGCCAGAAACAACAGCTCAGTTTTTTTCGTCTTTACGATTTGCTGGAGGTCTTTGGCACACGTCTCATAATCGAGCGACCCGGCAAACGGTGGATTGGCGAGAACCAGCGTGTATTTTTCCTCCTCGCCGGCGTGATCCTGGGCGAGCGAGTCGCGGTAGCGGATGTCGGGATTTTCCACGCCGTGCAAAAGCATATTCATGCTGCCGATGCGGAGCATGGTGTTGTCGAAATCAAATCCGTGGAATGCCTGCTCGTGAAAATGCTTTTTAAGCTGCGGATCGCGAAGAATTTCCGGGTGATGATCGCGGAGGTATTCGCCCGCCGCGACCAGGAATCCGCCCGTGCCGCATGCGGGATCGCAAATGACATCCTTGGCCGTGGGCGCGGTCATCTCGACCATGAGCTGAATGATGTGGCGCGGGGTGCGGAACTGGCCGTTCTGCCCGGCGCTGGCAATTTTGCCCAGCATGTATTCGTAGAGGTCGCCCTTGGTATCACGTTCTTCCATCGGCACGCCGTCAATCATGTCCACGACCTTGGCGAGCAACGCGGGCGTGGGAATGGTGAACCGCGCGTCCTTCATGTGGTGCGCGTAGGTGGAATCGTCGCCGCCGAGCGTGCGCAGAAACGGGAAAACGTGGTCGTTCACGACCTCGAACATTTCCTTGGCCTCAAAATGTTTGAAACGAGACCAGCGGCAATCTTCGTAGGGCCGGCCCTTGGGGTCTTTGCCCTCGGGAAACACGCGGCGCTCCATCGGTTTTTTGAGCCGGGTGGATTTATTTTCCTCCAGCGTGTGCAGGTCATCGAGCCGCTTCAGGAATAGCAGGTAGGTGATCTGCTCGATGACTTCGAGCGGATTGGAAATGCCGCCCGTCCAGAACGCATTCCAGAGAGCATCAACTTTACTACGGATTTCGCCGGTGAGCATGATTATTTAATGGGTGGAATCTTAAACGACGCGGCACACGCCGTGCGGGTGGTTGCAAATGTTGAAAACTGATCCATGTGCGTCGTTGGCTGACGAGTTTGCGGCGAAAACCATTCAGCGTCAATCCGTCATAAAAATCACCAGAAGCAAATTGAAGTTGGCAACGCAAGGCAGCGAGCAAGCACAGGCCAAAGAAATTGTAAAATATGAATGCTGCCACCGCTATCCCCATAATTGACGATCAAGAGAGCGAAACTGAATCGCCTCGCTGATGTGGTCGCTGGAAATTTTTTCCGCGCCCGCCAAATCTGCAATCGTTCGCGCCACTTTCAAAATGCGGTCGTAGGCGCGGGCGCTCAAGTTCAAGTCCGTCATGGCAAATTTCAGCAAATCCTTCGTCGCGTCGTCCAGTTCGCAGAACTGTTTCAATTCGCGGCTGCCCATTCGCGCGTTGCACGTCACCTTCGGCCTGCCCGCAAACCGCGCGTGTTGCCGCTCGCGCGCGGCGATGACGCGCTCGCGGATTTGTGCTGACGTTTCGCCGGGCTGCGCACCGGACATTTCGCGAAACTTCACCTGCGGCACTTCGATGTGCATGTCAATCCGGTCAAGCAACGGCCCGGAAATTCTGCCGAGGTAATTCTGGATTTCGCGCGGCGATGATTTTGACTCGCCGGGCATTTTCCCGTCCGGCGTCGGATTCATCGCAGCCACTAACATAAATTGGCTTGGGAAAGTCATCGTGCCAGCGGCGCGGGAAATGGTCACAACGCCATCTTCCAACGGTTGCCGCATGGTTTCCAAAACGCTGCGCTTGAACTCTGGCAGTTCGTCCAAAAATAAAACGCCGTGGTGTGCCAGCGAGATTTCGCCGGGCGTGGGATTGATGTTGCCGCCTAGCAAACCGGCGTCGCTGGCGGTGTGGTGCGGCGCGCGAAATGGTCTTTGCGTGACGAGCGCCTGCCCGGATTTCAGCAAGCCGACGATGCTGTGAATCTTGGTTGTTTCTAGCGCCTCGTCGAGCGTGAGCGGCGGCAGAATCGTCGCCAGCCGTTTCGCCAACATGGATTTTCCCGTTCCCGGTGGACCTACCAAAAGGACATTATGTGATCCACTCGCGGCAATTTCCAGCGCCCGTTTGACGTTTTCCTGGCCTTTGACTTCGGAAAAATCATGCTCGTCGTCGGACGGGTGCGCGAAAAGTTTTGCGATGTCCACGCGGGTTGGCGAAATTTTTATTTCGCCTTCCAAAAACTGCGCGGCCTCGCGGAGATTTTGCACCGGAATGACCTGCAAGCCGGCGACTACGGCGGCTTCGGCGGCGTTTTCGGCGGGCACAATCACGCCGGTTTTTCCGGCAGCGCGAGCTTGAAGCGCGATTGGCAAGACGCCTTTGCAACTTCGCACGCCGCCGGTCAGCGCGAGTTCGCCGACGATGACGAAATTGTCGAGCTGGTCGGTTTCGATCTGTTCGCTGGCGGCGAGCATTCCAATCGCAATCGGCAAATCAAAGCTTGGCCCTTCTTTCTTCACGTCGGCAGGCGCGAGATTGATGGTCGTCTTGCCCATCGGGAATTTGAAACCGGAATTAGTCAAAGCAGTGGAAACACGGTCGCGCGACTCCTTCACGGCGGCGTCTGGTAATCCTACGATGACAACGAGAGTTTCCCCATAGCCGCAATTAACCTCAACCTCAACGGCGTAGGCGTCTATGCCGTTCAAGGCAGCGGAGCAGACACGAGCGAGCATTACGGATTTTTGCGCCAGCCCGCATCAAAAGCAACCGGGATTTTCAGCGTAAAGAATTTGTCGTTACAACCATTCTCCCCACTAAAAAAGATCTGTTGACATAAACAGGCGGATTTGATATACATTTATCACGTTGTGGCCGCCCGCCGCCGCGATTTCCAGCGCGCGCTTCACATTTTCCTGTCCTTTGACCTCGGAAAAATCGTGCTCGTCATCGGACTGATGCTCGAACAGTTTTTGCAAATCTACTTTCG
>Ga0302266_10001606_pt1 | contig 20510 bp, 17 predicted proteins | sample III_Bog_E1_2_FD_194559 | JGI IMG/M metagenome (GOLD analysis project Ga0302266, IMG submission 194559) | Peat permafrost microbial communities from Stordalen Mire near Abisko, Sweden - III_Bog_E1_2 | ecosystem: Environmental > Terrestrial > Soil > Wetlands > Peat | place: Sweden: Abisko... | reverse complement strand
CTCCAATTGGGTCGTCGGAACTAGGAACCAGGCTCTCGGCGAGGGCAGATCCTGCCCCGGTGCGGTCACCGACCCGGATGTCCACGCGCCGTACGGCCGGGTTCTCCGCGTGCCATAGCGCGCTGAGGCGGTCGCCGTAGCGGCCACGCACCCAATCGCGCAGGAAACGCGTCGGCAGTTGAACCGTGACTTCATCGCCGTCGAGGCCGCCGAGCTGCATTTGCCGGAGCCATGTTCGATATTCGACCTCGCCGACTTCATTCTGCAAACGCCCGCGAATCCGGGTCCACTGCGCCGTGAGCTGCGGCGTCGGGGTGCTATCTTCCTCCGCGGTCAAGGTGTCTTCACTGAGTTCTTGTCCTGAGGACATCGCGCCCGACCCCGCCGCAACTCGTTATATAGCCACAATATTCTGGCCAGCGTGCAGCGCCCGGCCGATACCATGCAAGGTCCTGGCCACCGGGAGCCGGTACAGTAATAAGTATGTCAGAATTGTCACGAAAGGCAATTAGAAATCAGCAGGAGAGGAGCAATATCAAATTGAGGGCAGGACAGTATCGCCCGACAAGCACAAGCGCAGCGCCTTTATCGGGCGCTGCGATATACGAGGTGTTAGGGACGATAATTCCGCAAAGCGCTTATCGATTCTTGGTCTTGTCGCACGCCCAGGCAAGCCGGGTGGGCGATCAGGGCTTCAGGTCGTGGCGAGGGACTTGATGCGGGCCGAAAACCGGGACAGCTTTCGCGCAATCGTGTTCGGATGGATAACGCCTTTTCCGGCGGCCCGCTGCAATTCTGGCTGCGCCAAACGGAATGCGACAAGGGCTACATCCTTGTCGCCGCCGGCGATTGCAGCTTCGACCTTCTTGACAAAGGTGCGCATGCGCGATTTGCGCGCCTGGTTGCGCTCAGTGCGGCGCAGCGTTTGACGGATGCGCTTTCGCGCCGAAGCGGTGTTGGCCATCTATCCTACATCGTTGTCTGCAAAAGGGATAATGCGATCGCCGTGGTGTGGCGAAGAAGATGGGTTGTAACTGAGCCGTCCGGCGGGAGTCAAGGAACGCCCATGTCAGCTCAGCCCCGAGCATGACGGCCGAGCGGCATCTCTCGTCACGCAGCAGATGCCGGGTCGAGGACACGTGATCTCAGCGGTGCTTAGAGCGGGAGGTGCCCTGCCATGAGAGCAGGTGCCGTTTACGGCAACAGCACGGTGCTGCCGGTGGTGGTTCGGGCCTCCAGCGCGGCGTGCGCGGCGGCGGCCTCCGACAGGGGGAAGGTCTGGTGCACCTGGATTGTAACGCCGCCTGTTTGCACCACATCGAACAGATCGTTGGCTGTGGCCTCCAGATCGGAACGCTTTGCCGTGTAGGTGGCAAGCGTAGGGCGGGTGAGGAACAAGCTGCCCTTCGCCGCGAGCAGGCTGATATCCAGCGGGGCCACCGGACCCGACGCGTTGCCATAGCTGACCATCAGGCCGAGCGGCGCCAGGCAGTCCAGACTGGTCGTGAACGTGTCCTTGCCGATGCTGTCGTACACAGCGGCAACCATGGCTCCGCCGGTCACGCGTTTGACCTCGGCCGGGATGTTGGCGTTGCCGACGATGGTATGCGCGGCGCCGTTGGCGTGTGCGAGTTCCGCCTTGCGCTCGGTGGACACGACCCCGATCACGGTGGCACCGAGATGCTTGGCCCACTGACAGAGAATCAGTCCGACCCCGCCCGCCGCCGCATAGACCAGAATCGTGTCACCCGCCTTTACCCGGTAGGTGCGCCGCAGCAGATATTGCGCGGTCATGCCCTGCAGCATCATCGCGGCGCCAGTCTTGAAGTCGATCGAATCGGGCAGCCTGACAAGGCGGTCGGCAGCAATCACGCGTGCCGCCGTATAGCCGCCAATCACGCCGGCATAGGCCACCCGGTCGCCGGGCGCGACGGATGCAACGCCGGGACCGACTGCGACGACGGTCCCGGCGCCCTCCATGCCGATCGTCAGTGGCATGCTCGGCGCCTTGTAGAGCCCGGTTCGGAAGTAAACGTCGATGTAGTTCAGGCCGATGGCCTCGTGGCGTATCAGCGCCTCGCCTGGTCCCGGCTCCGGCGTGGGCACGTCCTCCCACCTCAGCACGTCCGGGCCGCCATAAGCGTGGATGCGGATGGCCTTTGTCATGCTTGCTGTTCTCCGTGGTGGGCCGGATCAGGCCGCCGGAACAACCCCGGCCGCGGGCAGGGCGCGTGCCCAGGATTCGAGTGCGATCAAAGCCCGCTTTGTTTCCAACCCGCCGCCTCCTGAGTAGCCGCCGAGATTGGTGGCGGCAACGACCCGGTGACAGGGAATGATGATTGGAATCGGGTTGTCGGCGCTGGCTTGGCCAACAGACCGGGCGCTGCCGCCGGCCGCGGCGGCAATGTCGGCATAGGAGCGTGTTTCGCCGAACGGGATCGCGCACAAGGCTTGCCAGACGCGCCTTCGGTACGGCGTGCCGGCCGGCGTGAGCGGCAGATCGAATCGGTGCAACCCCCCATCGAAATAGGCGTGGAGTTGGTCGCGGGCACGGCACAGCAGGGGGGTCGCCGTTTGGTCGCGGCCCCAGCCCCAATCAAGGGCGACAATGGCACCGTCCGCTTCCGAGACGGTGATGTCGCCGATCGGCGCATGAAGGGAAAGTTGGGACAAGGCAGCGGCTCCTCAGGGCAGGGATGGCAGACCCGGCCGGGGGCGCCTGTCAAGGGAGTTGACCAAGCGATGGTGCGGTGCATCACCCCCTTGATTGAAGGGCGGCCCGCAGGGCGGCCACGTCGTCCAGCGGCAGGCCGCAGGCCGAACCGCGGCATACATAGGCGGTAGCGCCGTGATTGTCGGTCGCTTTGCCATAGGCGGGATGCGTCGGTGGCAGTTCGTCCGACGCGGTTGCGCGCAGCACGACCACAGCGGGGTCTGGTGCGGCGAGCGCGGTCGACTCCAGGTCGCGCGCCAGTGCGCTCGAAGGCTCGCCGGCGACGACGACGGCCGCGGCTTCGTTAAGCAGATCTGCAGATGCCAACAGTGTCGGCATCGCGGCCAGCCGCTCGGGCGTGCCGGTGAAGGCCCTCAGCACATCCTCAGCGCGAGTTCGCCACCCTGACCTTGCGGTAAGGTAGTAGAGGCGAGCATAGACTTCTACCATAAGCCCATTCCCGGCCGGGTAGGCATTGTCGGCGGCGGTACGCGGGCGGGCGAGCGGCACGTCGGACGCGTCGTCGGCCGTCGTGAAAAACCCACCGTTGCCGTCGGAGAACCTCCGTTCTGCCGCGTCGACGATGCGGATCGACTGAGCAAGCCGATCCGGGTTGCCGGTGGCTTCGAATAGAGCGAGGGCGGCACGGGCCATTGCCGCCTGATCGTCGATGAGACCCGCGGCGGTGGTTCGGCCCAGGCGCCATGCGTGCTGCACGCGTCCGTCTACCGCACCCATCTGCGCCAGTACGAAATCACAGGCCTCCCCGGCGCGTGCAAGCCAGTCCGGCTGACGGAAAACAGCGGCGGCGCGGGCCAAAGCCGCGATCGCAAGCCCATTCCAGTCGGCAAGCACCTTGTCGTCGCGGCCCGGGCGCACGCGCCTGGAGCGCGCCTTCAGCAGGACGTCGCGGGCACGCGCGAGGTCCGCCTCTGCGGCCGGCGTCCCCGCTTGCGTTACTCGCCGCAGGATGGTGTGGCCTTCCCAGTTGCCTCCATGCGTGACGTCGTAGGCGCGCTTAAACGCTGGTGCGGTGCCGCCGAGCAGCGAGTCGATCTCGGGTTCGGACCAGACATAGAATCGGCCCTCCTGGCCCTCGCTGTCTGCGTCCTCGGACGCAGCGAACGCCGCTTGGCCGTTTACGCGCTCGGCGGTCATGTCGCGAACCATCCAGCCGACGGTCTCGGTCGCGCGCTGGGCATAAAGCGGATCGGGCCGGTCCGCGAAGGCGAGGGCGAGCAGCTCCAGGAGTTGGGCGTTGTCGTACAGCATCTTCTCGAAGTGTGGCACCAGCCAGATCGTATCGGTCGCGTATCTAGAATACCCGCCGCCGAGATGATCGTAGATCCCGCCTTGCGACATCCGTTGCAGCATCAGGTGAAGTGCGTCTTTTCCCTCCGGACGGCTGGTGCGGAACGCGTTCTGCCAAAGAAAACGGAAGATCGGTGCATTGGGAAATTTCGGCGCGCCACGGATGCCGCCCTGGTCCGGATCGGTCAGGAGCAACAGCGACGACCCGACCGCATCGAGGCGCTCGGGGGACGGCAGTTCGCCGGCATCGACGCTGGATAACTCGGCGAGGGCACGCCGTAATGCGCTGGTGTTGCTCCCGACCATCGCATGACCGGTGCGCCAGGCCTCGGAGACCCCTTGAAGAATCTGGCTGAAGGATGGACGGCCCCAACGTGGCTCGGGTGGGAAGTAGGTGCCACCCCAGAACGGCGCCCCGTCGGGTGCCAGGAACATGGTGAGCGGCCAGCCACCCTGTTCACCCATGGCGTGGAGAGCCGCCATATAGATCTGGTCGATGTCGGGGCGCTCCTCGCGGTCAACCTTGATGTTGACGAACAGCGCGTTCATCAGCGCCGCTGTTAGCGGATTCTCGAAGGATTCGTGCGCCATGACGTGGCACCAGTGGCAGGCGGCATAGCCGACAGAGAGCAGGATTGGCTTGCCTGTCGCTTCCGCTTCGGCAAGTGCCACAGCACCCCACGGGCGCCAATGCACCGGATTCTCGGCATGTTGGAGCAAATAGGGTGACGTTTCCTGCCGTAGCAGGTTGATGGGCTCGGCCATGGCGTGGGTCCCTTGCGCTGCGGCGGTCGCACGATGAGATAGGGGTCGCTGGGCGGGCTGACAGGGGCAAGGCGGGATGGTCGAGCGAAGGGCTGGCGATGGGTGCCCGAACTGATTTAATCCTCGGAGGCGCGGGTACGGAGCAGGACACGATCTTCGCCGTTGCCTCCGGGGCCGGGCGGGCTGCGGTCGCCGTCATGCGGATCAGCGGTCCGCGGAGCCAGGCGTCCTTGGCGGCTCTCTGTGGCCGCGTGCCCGCGCCGCGGCAGGTCAGGCTCCGGCGCTTGCGCGACAGCGACGGTGCAACGCTGGACCGCGGCATGGTGCTATGGATGCCGGGCCCCAATAGCTACACCGGAGAAGATTCCGCCGAGCTTTACCTTCACGGGGGCCGCGCCGTACTCGACGGGGTGGCGGATTCCCTCGTCGGCTTGGGGTTGCGCCCGGCCGACCCCGGAGAGTTCACCCGTCGCGCGTTTCTGAACGGACGGATGGATCTGATCGAGGCGGAAGCTGTCCACGACCTGGTTGAGTCGGAGACAGCCGAGCAACGGCGTCAGGCGCTCCGCCAGCTCGATGGCGCGTTGGGCGCATTGTATCGCGGTTGGGCGGATCGGCTGCAGGTGTTGCTCGCGCATCAGGAGGCTCTGATCGACTTTCCGGAGGAAGACCTGCCGGCGGATGTCGAGGCGGCGATTATTGCCGAGCTGGATGCACTGGCTGGCGAGGTCGCGGTCCACCTGGCCGACGATCGGCGTGGGGAGCGGTTGCGGGAGGGATTGACCTTCGCCGTAGTGGGGGCCCCCAACGTCGGAAAGTCGTCACTGGTGAACGCCTTGGCCGAGCGGGATGTGGCGATCGTTTCGCCATTACCAGGCACAACGCGCGATACTCTGGAGACCCGGCTTGTCCTCGGCGGCGTGCCGGTAACACTGGTGGACACGGCAGGTTTACGGGAGGCGGCCGGCGCTATCGAGGCAGAAGGTGTCCGTCGGGCGCGTGCACGAGCAGCCGAAGCGGACCTGATTGTCGCCGTGATCGAGGCCGGAAGCATTGGCCAGGTCGAGGCCGACCCGGACAGACGAATGCTACAGGTTGCGAACAAGATCGATCTGTGCGGCTTGGTGCCTCGCGGTGCGATTGGGCTCAGCGCATTGACCGGGGAAGGGCTTGGCGCGCTCCGCCGCCGTCTGGCCGAGGAGGCTCGGGCACTGATTGAGAGCAGCGGATCCCCGCCCCTGACCCGCGCGCGACACCGGGCAGCTTTGGAAGAGGCGGGCTCGATCCTTGTCGAGGCGCGGGAGGCAGATTGGCCGGAGTTGCGCGCCGAGAGTCTCCGGCTTGCGCTGCGGGCTCTGGGGCGGGTGACGGGAGAAGTTGCGACCGAAGAGATATTGGATCTTATCTTTGGACAATTCTGTATAGGAAAATAGCGCGGCTGACCTGGTTTCGGGAGGCGGACTTCGTCGCTGGTGTCGCACAGTGCGCTGTGTATATACCCTCCCGCACGGGGTAACGGATCGCAAATGGGCGAGGTTTTTGACGTTGTTGTCGTAGGAGGCGGTCATGCAGGATGCGAGGCGGCCGCGGCCGCGGCGCGCGTCGGTGCTCGCACGCTGCTTATCACTCATCGCGTAGAGACGCTTGGCGAAATGTCGTGCAATCCGTCGATCGGTGGGATCGGCAAAGGTCATCTGGTTCGGGAGATCGACGCCCTGGACGGCTTGATGGGACGTGCTGCCGACCTGGCAGGGATCCATTTCAAGCTGCTCAATCGGAGCAAAGGACCTGCCGTCCGGGGACCCCGGGCGCAGGCAGATCGTTCGCTATACCGCCGGGCGATTCAGAACCTGCTAGCCGAAACGCCGGGGCTGGTGGTTCGGGCGGGCTCCATCGATGACATCGAAGTTGCGGCGGATGCTCGTCTGGCGGCTGTTTTGTGTGAGGGCGGCGAACGGATCGCTTGCGGTGCGGCGGTGCTGACCGCCGGCACCTTCTTGCGCGGGGTCATTCACATCGGCGATCGATGCGAGCCAGCGGGGCGGTTTGGCGATAAGCCATCGGTAGGGCTGGCCTTAAGCCTGGAGCGGCTGGGCCTTCCGATTGGTCGCCTTAAGACGGGGACGCCACCCCGGCTCGATCGGAGGAGTATCGATTGGGAGGGGCTCGTTGTCGATCCGGGAGACGAACAGCCGGAGCCATTCAGCACGTTGACTGAGCGCCTCATCAACCCGCAGGTCGCGTGTCGGCTGACGCACACCACGCCACAGACGCACGCGATCATTCGTGCGAACCTTCATCGCTCAGCGGTCTACGGCGGACATATCGTCGGCCCTGGTCCGCGATACTGTCCGTCGATTGAAGACAAAGTGGTCCGCTTCGCAAATCGGGGCAGCCATACGATATTCCTTGAGCCTGAGGGATTGGACGACGACACCGTTTATCCGAACGGAATCTCGACCAGCCTACCGGATGATGTGCAGCGGGCGTTCTTGGCAACGATCCCGGGATTGGAGCGCGTGAGCATCCAGCGTGCAGGGTACGCCGTCGAATACGACTATATCGATCCGCGTGCGTTGACGCCGGGCCTTGAGTTGAAGGCACTGCAGGGCCTGTTCCTGGCCGGCCAGATCAACGGGACAACCGGTTATGAAGAGGCGGCGGCCCAAGGCTTGCTGGCTGGCTTAAATGCCGCGCGCCGAGCTGGCGGGGCGGCCTCGGTGTGTCCTGACCGATCGGAAGCCTATATCGGCGTGCTCGTTGATGACTTGACCACGCGTGGTGTGAGCGAGCCGTATAGGATGTTCACCTCACGAGCCGAATTCCGCTTGAGCCTCCGTGCCGACAATGCCGATATGCGCCTGACCGACAAAGGGATCGCGTGGGGCTGCGTCGGACCGGCGCGCGCGCGCGCCTTTACGACCTATCGCGCCGCGCTCGGCGCCGCCAGGGAGCGCGCGCACGCGGACGGGGGAACCCCGTCGGAGCTTGCTCGGAAAGGGTTAGAGGTCCGTGCAGACGGTCGACGGAGGTCTGTGTTTGACCTGCTTGGGCAGGAATCCCTTGTTTTGGACCGTTTAGCCGAAGCTTTTCCGTGGCTGCATGATGTACCGTCGCGCATGCTGGGCGAGCTTCGGGCGCAATCGTGCTACAGTGGCTACATGAGCCGCCAAGCAGCAGAGATTCGCCGGTTTCAGCGTGAAGAGTCGATCTCGTTGGAGGGACTGGCCTATCACCAAATTGGCGGGCTTTCGGCTGAGATCCGGGACCGGCTTTCGCGTCTTCAACCCCGATCGGTTGGTGCCGCTTCGCGGGTGGAGGGGGTGACGTCGGCCGCGATCGCCGCGATTCTGGCGTACATCCATAAGGGGCAACCTGCCAGCCGGCGTTTCACGTGAAACAAGCCTCCGTCATTGTTCCACGTGAAGCGCAGGAGCGTCTGGAGCGATTTGCAGCGTTGCTCTTCGACTGGGCCAGCACGCTCAATCTGATCAGCAAGAACGATCGGGGTGCGATCTGGGACCGGCATATCGCCGACTGCCTGCAACTGGTGCCGCTGATCAAACCGGGCATTGATAGGGGAATTGACATGGGCTCCGGGGGCGGCTTCCCGGGTCTGGTGCTGGCTCTGGCCACCGGGATCAGCTTCGATCTGATCGAATCCGATCGGCGCAAAGCCGCATTTTTGCGAGAGGCTGTTCGCGCGACCGGTGCCCGTGCGCGGGTCCACGCGGCGCGGGTCGAGTCCGTGGGACTGCCGCCGGCCAAACTGGTCACCGCACGCGCACTGGCTCATTTGCCGGAGCTGCTGTGCCTCTCGGCACCCCACCTTGCTCCAGATGGTCACTGTCTCTTCATGAAGGGGACAAGCGTCGATGCCGAATTGACCGACGCGGCAAAGCAGTGGCACATGAGGGCCGAACGCTTCCCGAGCCAGACCGCACAAGGCTCAGTCATCCTTCGCATCAGCGAGCTGTCCCGTGCCGCATCCGCCGCCTGACGGCGCCGCGCCTCCGTATATCCCCCGTGTGATAGCCATCGCGAACCAAAAAGGCGGGGTCGGAAAGACCACGACGGCGGTGAATCTCGGCGCCGCCCTTGCGTCGAAAAAGCAGAACGTGCTGCTTATCGACTTGGACCCGCAAGGTAACGCGTCGACCGGTCTTGGCCTGTCCCGAGCCGAAAGGAACAACGGCAGCTACCGCCTGCTAATGGGAAATGCTTCGCTCGACTCTGTCATGCGCCCCACGCTGGTGCCTAATCTTGATGTGATTCCAGCGGACGCCGATCTGACCGGGGCCGAGATCGAACTCGTCAATGAGACTCGACGGGAGTACCAACTTAAAGATGCAATTGCGCCCCTGCGCGGGGCTGGTGGCCGCTACAGCTTCATCCTGATTGATTGTCCGCCCAGCCTTGGATTGCTAACCCTCAACGCCTTGGTGGCCGCCGATGCTGTTCTCGTGCCGCTGCAGTGCGAGTTCTACGCCTTGGAAGGACTTACCGGCCTTGCCAACACGATAGGCACGGTGCGTCGCGCCTTGAATCCAAGCCTTCATATCCACGGTATTTTGCTCACCATGTATGACCGCAGGAATAACCTGTCCGAGGATGTCGCGGCCGATGCCCGTGCCTATTTCAGGAGAGAAGTGTACGACACGGTCATACCGCGTAACATTCGCATTTCGGAGGCGCCGAGCTACGGAAAGCCCGTCTTGCTGTACGATCCACGGTCGCCCGGCGCCCAGGCTTATAACCGGTTGGCGACTGAAGTGCTTACCCGCGAAAAAGCGGCCGTCACAGCATCCGGAGCCGCGTGATGGCAGCGAAGGACGCCAGCCCCCGACTTGGGCGCGGGCTAGCTGCGCTGCTCGGCGACCGGACGGAGTCGTCCAGGGCATCTATCTTGCAGCTCCCCGTTGACGTGCTTGAATCCAACCCCTTCCAACCGCGCTCTGGCATGGACCAGACTGCGCTCGATGAGTTGACCGAATCGATCCGCGTCCGTGGCATCCTTCAGCCCCTGCTTGCGCGTCCGCATCCCGGCACCAGCGGCCGCTACCAGATCATCGCCGGCGAGCGCCGGTGGCGGGCCGCGGCTGCAGCCGGCCTGCACGAAGTCCCGGTGCTGGTCCGCGACATGCCGGACAGCGAAGCCGCTTCTGCCGCCTTGGTCGAAAACCTTCAGCGCCAGGACCTGAATGCTATCGAGGAGGCGGAGGGGTTCCATCGACTGCTCACCGAATTTGGCCTGACCCAGGAAACGCTCGCTCAGGCTGTGGGTAAATCCCGTAGCCATGTTGCCAACACCCTGAGGCTTCTCAACCTTCCGCTCCTTGTCCAGACGGAACTGCGCAGCGGAACGATCACCGCCGGACACGCTCGGGCCTTGCTGGCGTTGTCAGATCCCGAAGCGGGCATGAGAGCGGTGATCGCCCGGGGGCTTTCCGTGCGCCAGACGGAAGCTCTGGCAACCCAACAACCCGCGGCACGCGAGGTCAACAATACGCAACCCAGGGACCCCGACCTGGTTGCTGTCGAACGCGAATTGACATCGCATTTGGGCCTGAAGGTTCAGTTGTCCCAACGAGGCCGCGGCGGAAGCATCCGTATCGAATATGCTGATCTGGATCAGCTAGAGGCTTTGCTGGCTGTATTGCGTCGGTAATCTAATGCGCTGCTGCATGGCGGGCACCGACACGCAAGGCCCGGAACCACGCGGCTCCGGGCCTTGCGTAATCAGCCCGCTGACTTCACCTCGATCTTTTTCTGGTGCTCCACGGCCTTTGCGGTCTTAGGCAGGGTCACGGTCAACACCCCCTTTGCGAATGCCGCGCCAATTCCGTCCACGTCAATCCCCGACGGAAGGGAGAAGCTGCGCTGGAATAAGCCGTCTCTTGCTGCTTCTCGCCCTTGATGGTGAGCCTATCTCCTGAGACTGCGACCTCGATGTCCTTTTCGTTCGTCCCAGGCAACTCGGCGGTCAGCGTGTAGGCCGCGTCGTCCTCAGTGATGTCCACCGCGGGTGCCGGCAGGGTAAAGGCCGTCGGGCGGCCGGGCGGCTCGACACCGAACACGTGCGACAATGATGGCACACCCGTGAAGCGCTCGAAAACTCGATCCATTTCGCCGCGCAGAGAACTCCACACGTCGGTCGGATTCGCGGGCACCGGCGCGGGTCGTTTCACGTCCACCTGTTTCGTGGCCATGGTCAACTCCTGGGTTCGATGGCCTGATGCACTGGCCCTCCTATCCTCACGAGCCATGCGTCGAGCATTTTAGCCTGTGGGAGCTTGGCAGTCGGGCCAATGCAGGCAGCAACACCCGAACGTGATGGCGACTTCCCCTAGAACAGCGACATCTGCCTGTCTGCCGTGGCGCGCCCTGGTACGTCCGGGACAGCGAAGCTGCCGCAGTCGAGACCTTCGCGCGCCTCATCGAGGCCCCATTGCCTACAGGCGCGAGCGAAGCGGCGCAACAGCAGCTCCGCATACACGCCCTGGCCTGCCATTCGGTGGTGGAACCGCGCGTCGCTCAGCGCGCCGGAGCGTGTCTGCCGGATCAGGCTGAGCACGTGCCTGGCCCGCTCCGGGAAGTGCGTGTTGAGCCAATCCTCGAACATCTGCTTTAGCTCATGCGGCAGGCGCAGCAATACGTAGCCGGCATGGCGCGCGCCGGCTCGGGATGCGGCCTCCAAGATCTTCTCCAGTTCGGCATCGTTGAGTCCTGGGACGATCGGCGCGGTCATCACGCCGCAGGGCACTCCGGCACGCGTCAGCTCGGCGATGGCATGCAGTCGGCGGGCTGGGGTCGCGGCCCGCGGCTCCATGACGCGCGCCAATGCCGGGTCCAGCGTGGTTATCGAGACGTAGACGCGCGCCAGGCGGCGCACCGCCATGCTTGCCAGGATGTCGAGATCTCGCAACACCCCTGCCGACTTGGTCACGATGCTGACGGGGTGACTAAAGCGATCCAGAACTTCCAACACGGAGCGCGTCAGTTTCAACGTGCGCTCCACCGGCTGGTACGGATCGGTGTTGGAGCCGAGCGCCAACGTGCGCGGGACATAGCCCGCCTTGCAGAGTTCTTTCTCAAGCAACGCGGCGACATCGGGCTTGAAGACGATCTTGGTCTCGAAGTCGAGCCCCGGCGAGAATCCGAGATACGCATGCGTCGGCCGAGCATAGCAATAGATGCAGCCGTGCTCGCAGCCGCGATATGGGTTGATGGCACGGTCGAAGCCGATATCCGGTGAGCTGTTCCGCGCAATCACTGACTTGGTCCCGTCGCGGGTGAGCGTGGTGGCAATCTGCGGAAGCGTCCCGAATTCCGACGTCAGCGTTTCCCAGCCATCGTCGAACGGGCCAGCAACCTGCAGGTCATAGCGAGCGGGTGGATTCAGCGTCGCGCCGCGCCCGGAGCGGGTGAGTACGGGCATCCGCGCCTCATCAGGCTCTGGGTCAGGCGCGCCAGCCGCGTCGAGCGCAGAGCTATCCAGAGCGTCTTGCTTGCAAGCATAGGCATGATCGCGCATGGTTGTGTTCGCCGTTCGTTCCTAGAACGAGGCTTTCACACCCAGCCCGGCTGGTCAAGAACAAAAAGAGCACAGACGACTTCTCCGCCGAGGAATTTCCACTCTCAACGCCGTGCTTTAAGACGGGAAACCGCTGCCGAGCTTGCTGCTGCCCACCGACTTCGCGCGAAGGGTCTAACTGATTCGCTGAACGTTCGAAGCGCGCCTTATCCAGCTTCCGTCCGCACTGCAGATATCAGATCAGCGTCGAGAAACTCACGAAGCTACCGTCGGTCATTGCGATCGTCACCTACGTGTTCCTGACGTGCTCCTGCAACCGGGGCATCAGCTCAACCAGGTTGCATGGCCGATGGCGACTGTCGAGCTGGAGGACGAGAATACCGTCCCAGGCCTCCTTCACCGCCCCGGTGCTGCCCGGCAACGCGAACAGGTAAGTACCGCGCGCAACACCACCAACCGCGCGTGATTGCATGGTCGATGTGCCGATGGTCTGATAGCTCAGCATGCGGAACAATTCGCCGAAGCCTTCGATGCGCTTCTCCAGCACGCGGTCGAACGCTTCCGGCGTGACGTCACGACCGGTCACGCCCGTGCCGCCGCTCGTGATCACCACATCGACACCCGGATCGGCGATCCATGCGCGCAGTTGCCGCTCGATCGCGTCGGCATCGTCCATTTCGATTGCGCGTGCAACGAGACGATGGCCCGCACTGTTTATACGTTCGGCGAGCGCATCGCCGGAACTATCATTCGCTGCGGTCCGCGTGTCCGACACAGTCAGAACCGCAATGTTAACCGCGATGAACGGACGGCTTTCGTCGATCCCTGCCATGCGCTGCGTCCCCTCGCGCGCCGGTCAGTGGAGCAGCGGCGCGGCCGCCACGATTGTGCCCTCTGGCGTGGGCGCCGTGAAGCTCGGGAACTTGCCTTCGACAAGCTCGTCCAGGCTCAGCGCGGGAAGAGCAAACAACGCGGCATAACGCCACGCGTAGGCCAGCACATGCTTCACGAAGTTGCGAGTCTCCTCGAACGGAATCGATTCGATGTATAACAGCGGATCATCCTGAGTGTTCATCTGCGCATCCCAGCGCGCGACATTGCCGGGTCCCGCGTTGTAGCTTGCCAGCACGCGAATCAAGTTGTTGCCTGCCACATCGTCGCGCGCGAGGTGGGCCACGTAACGCTGTCCGAGATCGAGATTGACCGCAGGATCTTTCAGCCGCCGCTCGCCCAGCAAAGGGTTGCCGGCGATGTACTGAGCGGTCACCGGCATGATCTGCATCAGTCCGCGGGCGCCCACCGGCGAAACGGCCTCGGGATCGAAATTCGATTCCAGCCGCGTCAGCGCATAGACGAGCGCCGGATCGAGACGAAACCCTCGCGCCAGCCGCGTACGGGGGAGCCTGACGCGCGGCACATCGCCAGCCAGCACGCCAAGTTGCGCGGCAAGATCAGTGAACCCAAGGGCGCCCGCGACAAGCCGAAGTGAATGGCTTAGCGCCGCATCGTCCTTCACCCGCGCCGCAAGGCATCGCAGCTCCGCCTCGGCCCGTAAGGATTGTCCCGTCTGCAACAGCGCGAATGCTCGTCGCCCCTCCGCGGTAGCGGCAACGCTGTCCATATCGACCGGGGACAGTACATCCGCCCGTTCGTCCAGGTTAAGCGCGCGCGCCGCCAGACGTCCGTAAAAGCTGCTCGGTGCCTGGGACGCGGTTTGCAGCCAAACCTCGTACTGATCGGCATCGCCGATGGCCTGCGATGCCCGGGCGGCCCACCACGCGGCCGCGGCCCGGTCCTCCGACGCTGCGAACGGCGCACGCGCGGCCGCCGCAAAGAACGCGGCGGCCTGTTCAGCATCACCCAGCCGCCAGGCGGCCAGACCGGCGACGTAGGCGGGCAGCGCCGGGCGTGTATCCGGTGGGGCGCGCAAGAAAGCGTCGCCCGCGAGGCTCAATGCCTCGGTATCGCGGTTGCGGGTGAACAAAACCTGCGCGACCTTGCCCCGAAGCAGCGCCGTTTCGACGGCAGCCAACCCGCGCGTTCCGTTGATCAGCCGAAGCGCGGACTGCTCTTCCCCGGCCTGTGCCCTGAGCACGACGGTTCGCTCCAACGCCGTATTGCGCGCGAGGGCGGGGACTTCGGACGCGGATGCATCCTCCTCCGATCCGATTGCGCCGAGGCTGGGCAACGTCGCGAAAGCGGCGGCGGCTGGCCGGGGCGCGCCTTTTCGCAAGTGCTTGATCAACAGCGAATGGATCGCCGGGGCGTCCGGCTGGCTGCCATACCGATCGAGCCAGGCGCTCAGCTCCGGAACGGTCGCTCGATGGAACCGGCCCAGATAGCGGTCGGCGAGGATCGGTCCGAGCAGCAGTTTGTCGTCCAATTCGGATGTTGCGCGCCGCGCCGACGGTATGTCGCCCCGGGCCTGAAGTGCGAAGATACGGCGGACGCGCGCCGCATCGCTGGGCAATAGCGGCTCCGGCAGCGCCACACCCCAGTTGCCGCCGTGCATCGCCACCCGCGGCATCGCCATGGCGGACTGCTCGCTGCCATTGCCCGATCCATCGGTCCTCGCCGATGCCGAGGCGGTCGCCCCGGCGAGGATTGCTGCCCCGGCAACAAGCGCCCGGGTGGCGGGATGGCGGGAAAACGCTCGACCGATCGCTCGCATGGGGCAGGCGCTACACAGCTATTCCATGGAGCGCAACCCATCCCACTGAGATTGGTCTTATAATACGAGACGCCGTTATCAAGAATCAGCAGCTTAAGACCGCAAATTAAGACGGTTTCTTGGCCGCTTTCCTTCAAGTCTGGGCGAGGTCAGCCTCCAACGCCCGCCGAAGGAGCCGCAACGCCACCCAGGCGGTCCGCCGCTCAGCCGGTCCCTTGGCAACGGCGGCGGGTGAGGGCATGGCCAGCGCAGGGAACCGACGCGCTGTTCCTGGAAGGAGCAGCTCGGTCCACGCTGGGGCTCGCCGGCGGGCACCGAGCAGCGTCCGCGCCGCGAGCGTTCCCAGCACGACAACCCGTCGCGGGGTCGCCAGGTCGATCAGCCGGTACAGAAAGGGCAGGCAGATGGCCAGCTCCGCCGGCGTCGGCGGCCGGTTTCCCGGCGGACGCCAGGGGATCAGGGGTGCCAGCAACAGCCGCGCGCGGTCCAGGGCGATGCTGGCCAGCATGCGGTCCAGCGTGCTCCCGTCTGCGCCGGCGAATGGGCGCCCGGCGCGATCGTCTTCCGCGGCCGGAGGCTCGCCAATCAGCAGCAGCCCGGCTGCCGGGTCTCCGGTCGGGAGCACTGCCTGGGTCGCGGTGTCGCGCAGGGCACAGCCGTCGAAGTCCGCCATCGCGGCATACAGCGCGTCGAGCGTCGCGGCCGCTGTGGCCGCCGCAGCAGCGCGCTCCGCCGCCGAGCCGCGAGATGCGAACGGTGTCGGGGCGGCCGGCGCCGCCAGCTTACCGGCTGCAACGGGCGGCGCCGCCAGCTTACCGGCTGCAACGGGCGTGGCGGGCAGGCCAGCGGGCACGCTGCCGCGCGTCGGCCGAAGCCGATCGACCGGCGTGTCTTCCAGCGCCTCGTCGGCGCCGAACTCGATCTGAAGCTTCAATGCGTCCATCGCGTCCATCGCGTCCACTCCCGCACGCCCGCCCGTTTTGCGCAACGACCAATCTCCGCCTACGCTGCGGCCAACAGCATGGTGGAGCGACCGATGGCGGATGAACTGCCCCCGCGTGAGACCATGGCGTTCGACGTTGTGGTGGTAGGCGCCGGCCCCGCGGGTCTGTCCGCGGCGATCCGCCTGAAGCAGGTCGCGCCCGATGCCATGGTGTGCCTGGTGGAGAAGGGCGGCGAGGTGGGCGCGCACATCCTGTCCGGTGCCGTCCTGGAGCCGCGCGCCCTGAACGAGCTGATCCCCGACTGGCAGGCGAAAGCTGCGCCACTCGATACGCCGGCGCGTGAGGACCGATTCCTGTTCACGACCGCGACCCGTGCCATCCGCCTGCCCACCCCGCCCCAGATGCACAACCATGGCAACTTTATCGTCTCGCTCGGCGATGTCTGCCGCTGGCTGGCGCAGCAGGCGGAGGCGCTCGGCGTCGAAATCTACCCGGGCTTTGCTGCGGCCGAGCTGTTGGAGGAGGACGGGCGGATCGTTGGGATCGCCACCGGGGATATGGGCATTGGCAAGGACGGCAAGCCTACCGCCAACTTCCAGCGCGGCATGGAATTGCGCGCCACTTATACTCTGTTCGCCGAAGGCTGCCGGGGTTCGCTGACCAAGCGGCTGATCGAGCGCTTCGCCCTGGCCAACGGGCGCGCGCCCCAAACCTATGGCATCGGCATAAAGGAGCTGTGGGAGGTTCCGCCCGAGCACCACAAGCCGGGTCTGGTGGAGCATACGATCGGCTGGCCACTCGACCGCCATACCTACGGCGGCTCCTTCCTGTACCATTTCGGGACCAACCTGGTCTCCTACGGCTTCGTCGTCGGGCTCGACTACGCCAACCCCTGGCTCTCGCCATTCGACGAGATGCAGCGGTTCAAGACTCATCCGAAGATGCGTTGGCACTTCGAGGGCGGCCGGCGGATCAGCTACGGCGCGCGGGCACTGAACGAGGGCAGCATCCAATCGCTCCCCCGCCTGACATTCCCCGGCGGCGCGCTGATCGGCGATTCGGGCGGCTTCCTGAACGTGGCGAAGATCAAGGGAACGCACACCGCCATGAAGTCCGGCATGCTGGCCGCGGAAGCTGTGGCCGAGGCGTTGGCGAACGGCCGTCCGGCCGAGCCCGCCGCATACGCCGATAAGCTGCGTGCGAGCTGGATTTGGCCGGAGCTGTCCGCAGTCCGCAATATTCGGCCAGCGTTTGCCAAGTATGGACTGTATGGCGGGCTGCTGTATTCCGCAGTCGATACCTATCTGTTCCGGGGCAAGGCGCCCTGGACCCTGCACGAGGCGAAACCCGATAACGAGACCTTGTTGCCGGCCAGTCAGGCACCGCACATCGCCTATCCGAAGCCGGACGGCGTGCTGACGTTCGATCGGCTGTCCTCCGTGTTCATCAGCAACACGAATCACGAGGAAAACCAGCCGCCGCATCTGAAGCTGCGTGATCCCGCCAAGGCGATTGCGGTGAATTGGGAACAGTACCGCAGCCCGGAGACCCGGTATTGCCCCGCGTCCGTCTACGAGATTGTGAACGCGGAACAGGGCGAGCCGCGATTGCAAATCAACGCACAAAACTGCGTTCATTGTAAAACGTGTGACATCAAGGACCCGTTGCAGAATATCGACTGGGTCACGCCGGAGGGCGGCGGCGGACCGAATTATCCGGGCGGCATGTGACGCGCCGCTGGCCGTTCAAGTAAAAAAACCGCGCGCCCACTTCAAATCTGCATGACATCGCCTTCGTGTCTGATCTAGATTGTTGCCATGCAGTCCGCCCGACGTTTCCGACGCGCCGCCGTCCTCGGTTTTTCGCTGTTCACGGCTTCCATCGCTGCCGGCCCGCTATCCGCCCGGGCGGAGACGCGCTACGGCCCCTACACCCAGGCCGGCGCATACGGCGCGTATCTGGCCGGGCGCTTCGCGACGGCGCAGTCCGATCCCGCCAGAGCGGCCGACGAATTCCTGCGCGCGTTGGCCATCCGGCCCGGCGACGAAGATGTGCGGCAGGAGGCGTTCCTCGCCGGCCTGATGGCCGGCCGGCCCGAAGCCGCGGCGCTGGCCCGGCAGATGCCGGAAAGCCAGGCGGCACAGCTCCTGCTTGCCAACCAGGACATTCTCGCTGGACGCTGGAGCGCCGCCGAGCAGCGCTTCGCCGGCATGTCGCGGGACGATGGCCTGACCCAGCTCCTGCAGCCGATTCTGGTTGCCTGGACGCAGCAGGGTGCCGGCCATACCGACCAGGCGCTGGCCACGCTGCGGCCGTTTCTCGAAGCCCAGCGCCTGCACGCGGTGTATGCACTGAACGCCGCGCTGATTGCCGATCTCGGCAATCGCACGGCGGAGGCGACGCGCCTGTATCGCGCCGCTCAGTCCGAATTTCCTGGTCCCACGCTCCGACTCGCGCAGATCCTGGCAAGCTGGCACGCGCGACAGGGCCATCTGGCCGAGGCCGAGCGCACCATCGCCAGCCTGGCGGACACTTCGCCGGAAACGGCGATCGCGTTGCCGGGGCTTGCGGCCGTGCTGCGCACCCGCCCGGTCACCCGTGCCAGCGAAGGCATCGCCGAGTCCTATCTCGCGCTCGCCGCGGCATTGCGGGATCAGGATGCTGGCGACTACGCCATGGTGCTGTTGCGGCTGTCGCTGACGCTGCGGCCCGACTTTACCGCAGCGCGGCTTCTGGCGGCCGAAATTCTGGAGAACCAGCGGCACCTGCAGGCGGCTCAGAGCATGCTGGCGGCGATTCCGGCGTCTGATCCGCTGGCGCCGGTGGTGGCCGTCCGGCAGGCGTTTCTGATCGACCAGTTGGGCCGCACCAACGATGCCCTGCGTGACTTCCAGGCCCTGGCCCGCGCCTATCCGAACAGCCCGCTGCCCGACCTGCATGCCGGCGACATCCTGCGCGTGAAGCAGCACTACCCCGAAGCGATCGCCGCCTACGACCGGGCGATCGCCCGCATTCCGGCGCCGGGACCGAACGACTGGCCGGTGTTCTATGAACGCGGCATCGCCTATGAGCGGTCCCACCAATGGCAACTGGCGGAGGCCGATTTCCGCCACGCGCTCGCGCTGTCGCCGGACCAGCCGCTGATCCTCAATTACCTGGGCTATTCCTGGGCGGACATGGGCCAGCATCTGGCCCAGGCGAAACAGATGATCCAGAAGGCAGCGGAGCGCCGGCCGAACGACGGGGCGATCGCCGATAGCCTGGGCTGGGTGCTCCTGCGTCAGGGCGATCCGGTTCAGGCGGTGAAAGCGCTGGAACGGGCGGTGGAGTTGGAGCCGGAAGATTCGACGATCAACGGCCATCTCGGCGACGCTTACTGGGCGTCCGGCCGCAAGCTGGAGGCCACGTTCCAATGGCGCCGCGCGCTGACCCTGAACCCTGGGCCGGATGACGCCGCCAAGCTGGAGGCAAGGCTGCAGGCCGGCCATCCCACCGCCGTCGTCGCCGGCCCGTCTTCTCCATCCACTCTGGGCGAGTGAGCCTCCCGCGTTGAGCGCGCCTGTGGGCGTTAAGACGGGCGTTAAGACGGGCGTCGAGACGGCGCCGGCCAAGATCAACCTGTTCCTGCACGTGGTTGGCCGGCGCGAGGACGGCTATCACAGGCTCGATAGCCTGGCGGTGTTCGCCGGGGTTGGCGACCGGCTGTGGGCGGAGCACGCGGACGATTTGTCCCTGACCATTGATGGGCCGTTCGGGGCGTCGCTGAGCGCAGAGCCCGATAACCTGGTGTTGCGCGCGGCCCGGGCGCTTGCCGCCGAGGCCGGGGTGCCCCCGCGGGCGCATCTGCGCCTGGAAAAAAACCTGCCGGTTGCTTCAGGCATTGGCGGCGGGTCGGCGGACGCCGCCGCGGCGTTGCGGCTGCTCTGCCGGCTGTGGGGCATCACGCTTGCTCCGGCGGTGCTGGCGGGCCTGGCGGCGGGGCTGGGGGCGGACGTGCCGGTTTGCCTGAAAGGGCGGCCAACGCGCATGGGCGGCGTCGGCGAGGTGCTGGAACCGGTCGCGGCCTTGCCGGAATGCGGGCTGGTGCTGGTCAATCCGGGCGTCGGGCTTTCTACCGCCGAGGTGTTTCGTGTCCGGGCTGGCGGCTTTTCCGCGGTCGCCGTGTTGCCGCCGGAATGGGTGGACGCCCCGGCTATGGCGGCTGACCTCGCGGCGTTGCGCAACGACCTGGAGCCCCCGGCGGTGACGTTGCGGCCGGAGATCGCCGCGGTGCTGGCTGCGCTTGCCGGGACACCCGGCTGCCTGCTGGCGCGCATGAGTGGGTCGGGCGCAACGTGCTTCGGCCTCTTCCCTGGTGCCGCGATGGCGTCGCTGGCGGCGAGCGGATTGGCGCGGCCCGGATGGTGGTGTTGGGGCGGGCATATCCTGCGCGGCTGAACCAAGGCTTTACGACCCCGCGCCGGGGACCTATCACCTGCCGGCGGCTGATGGGGCGTCGCCAAGCGGTAAGGCAACGGATTTTGATTCCGTCATACGGAGGTTCGAATCCTCCCGCCCCAGCCAGCTCGCTTT
>Ga0302266_10001604_pt1 | contig 20520 bp, 26 predicted proteins | sample III_Bog_E1_2_FD_194559 | JGI IMG/M metagenome (GOLD analysis project Ga0302266, IMG submission 194559) | Peat permafrost microbial communities from Stordalen Mire near Abisko, Sweden - III_Bog_E1_2 | ecosystem: Environmental > Terrestrial > Soil > Wetlands > Peat | place: Sweden: Abisko... | reverse complement strand
AAATAGTATATACAATATACCTATGGGAATCACGTACGATCCCGCCAAGAATGAGCGCAATATCCGCGAACGCGGACTCTCCTTCGAGCGGGCGGCGGATTTTCATTTCGAGACCGCGTTGATCGCGGACTATTCCCGGCACGGCGAGAAGAGGCGCGTTGCGGTTGGCTATCTGGACAAGCGATTGCACCTGCTATGCTACATTCCCAAACCGGATGGAATCCGCGTGATTAGTTTCCGCAAGACCAACAAGAGGGAGGCGAAGCTCTATGGCAAACCGCAAAACCTTGATTGACGAGGAAGGTGAGGTCCGAGAGATCACCGCCGAAGATGTTGTCCGCTTCAAGCCCTTCTCCGCGCTGCCCGCAGCGGAACAAAAAGTGCTGCTCAAACTCCGCAAGCGAGGGCCGCAGAAGTCGCCCAAGAAGGTTCCCATCTCGATTCGGCTCTCCCCGGATGTGGCTGAGGGGTTACGTGCCACCGGCAACGGCTGGCAAGGCCGCGCGGATGAGGCGCTCAGGTCATGGCTGGCAGGTGGCCAGCTCTGACCACACAAAAATGATCGGGTGCCCCCGGTACGGGGTCCCCACGGATAGGTCTTCATCCGTGGGGTGGAGATCCCTCGCATTTGGGGACCGGGGAGACCACGAACCTCATGCGAGCGATTAGCGAGCCTCTGGCCGCACCGCAGGTGCTTGCAGATAATTTCCCCTTTTCGTCGCACAATGATTCTCAGAAGTCTTCCTTCAAATCATCATTCTGGTACGTCCTCTTCACACCGCCGTCCAGCGGGAAGCGGCCTGTAGAGGCCGAAACGGCCCGTAACTCCTTATCCTGGACGATTTTGCAGGGAACTCCTTTGTTTTGACGATTTTACAGCGCACCCCTGTCTGTAACCTCAAGAAAAAAAGGATTTTGCGTCCAGAATAGGGGTGGGGGTACCCGAGGTTCCAGCTTTGCCGGGTACCTATTCCGCAGTCACCGCGGCCAGTGCCGTTTTCTTGCGGCCGTAGATCAGCAGCAGCGCCGCAAGCAGCAGCAGAATGACGCCCAGGACCAGCAGGCTGCCTTCGGGGCCGTCCGCGCCGCCGCTCCACAACGGGTTGCCCGCCGCAGTGGTGGTCAGGTAGTGGCCCTGCGCGGGCAAGCCGCTGTCGGCGGCGCCGTAGAAGAAGGTCTCCGCCCAGTCCCAGGCGGCGTGGCAGCCGATGGCCCACCAGGCCGTGCCGGTGACCCGCACGCTGACGCAGAAGACAAAGCCGATCAGCGCCGCTGCAAAGATGCCCATCCAGTTTTCGCCTTTGTTGCCGGTGTGGATGAAACCGAAGAGCGTGGAAGTGACCCAAGCCGCCTGCCAGAAGCCACTTCGTGGCGTTTTGCGAATGTACAAAATCAAGCAGGGGAAAAGTCCCATCAGAGCGATGGCATAAACGCCCCAGACGCCGTTGCCTTTGGAAGTAAAGAGCAGCCAGAGGCAAGCAACGCCGATTGTCCCCAGCGCCCACCAGAAGTTGATGCCGCGGGTGAGGGTAAATTGCAGGTAGCCGCGGAAAGTGACTTCCTCCACGCAGCCCACCAGCAGAAAGGCGGCTGCCCAGAGCGCGCCATACTTGAATATCTCCGCGCCAGAGAGCGCGACGGGGCCGAAATGCAGCCAGCCGCCCCAATTCAGGACTCCCACCAACGCCGAAAGAGCCAGGAATCCCACCGCCAGGCCGCTGAGAAAGTGGGGAATGCGCCGCGGGCCGGTCAGGTTGAAGGCCAGCAGGCTGCGGCGGCTCTCGATCAACGCCATCAACGAGGCTGCACCCACCAGCGACAGAAAGGCAATCAACTCGTTGAAGAACGCCGAGGGAGCGGTAGGGCTGTACTGCTTGCTGAAATCTACAAGATGGAGAAGGACAAAAACAAATCCGGCAACTGCGCCAATAAAACCGAGCAGGATAAAAAAGATCAACGCCGACCAGCCAGCGCGCAATCCATGAGGGCCGATGAGGGTCCAGTTCAACCAGCCAACGATCCGCTCTCCCAGAGAAGGTGCAACAGTTTCAGGCGAATGGGCTGCTGCGTTCATCCCGGCAAGCGGCGCTTCCGGCTGCGGGCGGTGAATCTCCGGCTCCATCGAGCCTCCTTCGTACACATTTTCTGAGCTGAATTGCCCTGATGAAAAGATACTCTATGCAATCGCGATGAAGCAGTTTCGCGGTTAGAAGGACTCCGGCCATTCCTGCGCTCCGTGCAAGATCGCGAGTACGTGAATCATGTTTTCAACAATCCTATAAGCGACCAGGTACGAAGTACCGGAGACCGTGATTTCGCGGGTGCCCTCGGTGCGGCCAATTCTACCGGAATACGGCATGTGGGCAGTGAGGAGAATCGCCTCGCGGATTCGCCGGACCGTGCGGTACGCTGCTGTCCGATTCTCGACAGCGATGTACTCGAAGATATTCTGGAGATGGTTTGCAGCCGGTATCGTCCAGCGAACTTTCACACCGTTGCCCCGACATTCTGCTGCTTCGATTTTTGTTCTCGCAGCCCACTTTGATTCCAGGACTCAATCAATCTGCCGACTTCTTCGTCGTCAATCAGTTCACCCTTCCGAGAGGCTTCCAGGCCTTCTTCCACCATGGCAATATACCTTTGTTGTTCGCTGAGATAGGTCTGCACGGCTTCATTGAGCAGGTAGCTGCGGTCGCGGTCCATGGCCTTGGCGATCTGGTCCAGTTGGGCCACTTTTTCGGGAGCGATGCGGAAGCTAATGGTGCGTGGGGTATTCATAATACGAGATAATACAATGTATTATGATGGTTTGCAACAGACTCAATCTCGATCATTTTCATTCGTACTTCATCTGGTTGGGAATCGGCCAAGCCCATTTCATCAGACCACAGCCTTGACACAACGGGCCGCTGCCTTGATGCTAGACAGTTCCGGCAATTCAGTTTTTTTACGCACAGAGGGAGTTCAGGCCTTGCAAGTTCGAGTTTTTTATCACGACAAATGTTTCGACGGAGCTTGCTCAGCCTCGCTCTTCACGCGCTTCCATCGCGAGTGCATCGCCCGCGACGCAAGCTACACGTACCACGGCCTCGTCCATCGCGCCGGCGCTCTGTTTGACGAGAACGAGTTTACCGGCGACGAAAACGCCATCGTCGACTTCAAGTATTCGGCCTCGCCGCGGATTACATGGTGGTTTGACCACCACCTCTCGGCCTTTCTAACCCCTAAGGACCAGGAGAATTTTCTGGCTTGCAAGCGGGACCCTGCCTGCGGCAGCCGCAAGTTTTTCGACCCCGACTACACCTCCTGCTCCAGCTTTCTGGCGCATATCGCCTCTACCCGTTTCGGCTTTGACACAGCACCGGTCGCCGAACTGATTCACTGGGCCGACATTGTGGACGGCGCAAAATATGAGAGCGCCGAGGCCGCCGTGGAGATGGCCGCTCCGGCGATGAAGCTCACCCTCATCATCGAGTCCTCCCAGGACGACGCCTTTGTCCCGCGCCTTATTCCGCTGCTCACCGCAATGCCCCTGGCCGAGGTCCTCAGCCAACCCTTTGTCGCCGAGCTTCTGCCGCCCCTTCTCGAGCGCCACCAGAAATCCATCGACGTGATCCGCCAACGCGCCGAAGAGCGCAACGGCACCATCTTCTTCGACCTCACCGACCTGCCGCTCGAGGGCTATAACAAGTTCGTTCCCTACTTTCTTTATCCCCAGGCTACCTACTCCATCGGCCTGTCCAGCTCCAACTTCCGCACCAAGGTCTCAGTCGGCTCCAATCCCTGGACCAAGGCCGACCCGGCAAAAATGACGAACCTGGCCGCTATCTGCGAGCGCTACGGCGGCGGCGGTCATGCCCGCGTGGGTGCCATCAGCTTTCCGCCCGACCAGGCGGATGCGGCGCGTGAAGCGGCGGCCGTGATTGTGGCCGAACTGAGGACGAAGAACCCGCTGGAGTGAGGGTGTCGGGCTCACGGAACGTATAAATATTACAATAACTTGGCGATTTGGGCTACAATGTAGCTCAGGAGATTTTTTATGCCCGCCAATGCTGTGGTCCGAGCCAGAATCGACGCTCGTGTAAAGGAAGAAGCAACTGCGATTTACGCCGCCGCCGGTCTCACCCTTTCCGACGCTTTCCGCATGCTGCTTATGCGAACGGTGGCCGAGCGCGCCCTTCCCTTCGAGCCACTAATGCCCAACGCTGAAACCGTGGAGGCCATGAAGGCCGCGCGACGGGGAGAACTAACCACGGTTGGCAGTATCGACAATCTTCTGGCTGACCTCCATGCGGACGATTAAGCGTACCAGCCGTTTCAAGAAGGATTACAAGCGCGAGTCGAAAGGGCAGCATCGGGCGACTCTGGATGCGGATTTGCTGGCGGCTGTTTCCCTTCTGGCCGCGGATAGTCCCCTGCCGGAAAGATGCCGCGATCATGCACTGACCGGCGAGTGGGCAGACCATCGTGATTGTCACATCAAGCCTGATCTCGTGCTCATCTATAGAGTGCCGGATGCGGAAACATTGGAGTTGGTCAGGCTCGGCTCACACAGTGAGTTGAGCTTGTAAATATCTGTTCGGATATTTGCTAAGCCTTGCCCTTCAAGCTCGGCCACTCCGCCCGGCGTTGCTCAAGGAATGCCTTGACGCCTTCCTTGAAGTCCGCCGTCAAGCGCTGCTGCGCGTTCACCTCGATAGCCTCTTCAATCTCCTCGTCGAGCTGGCGACGGGAATGCGAAGTAAGCAGTTGCTTGAGCGCCTGCATGGCCTGGGGGCTGTTCAACAGCAGCGTCTTGGCCAGCGAATGGGCGGCTTGCATCAGCTCCTCGGCGGCCACAACCTCGGTCACCAGCCCCATCTGCATCGCTTCCTGAGCCTTCAGCATCTTGCCAGTCAACAACAGCTCGCGGGTGCGCTTTTCGCCTATCTGGCGCAACAGGAACGAAGCCGTAACCGCCGGCACAAAGCCCATGCGCACCTCGTTCGACGCAAACCGGGCCCAGGGTGAGGCCAGTGTAAAGGCGGCAGTGATGGCCAGGCTCATGCCGCTGCCGATGGCCGGACCGTTCACCGCGGCAATCACCGGCTTGGGAAAGACATACAGCGTGCGCAACACATAAGCTATTTTCTCTGCGTCGCGGCGATTCTGCTCCGGCGTTCGGTACTGCGCGGCTTCCAGGCTCTCAACATCCAGGCCGGCGCAGAAGGCCGGACCGGCCCCGGTCAGGATCACGGCGTTGTTCTCGCAGCTTGTAGCTTCCTCAAGGGCCGTAATCAACTCATCAATCAGCTCGGGAGAGAGCGCGTTGCGCTTTTCAGGCCGGTTCAGCGTGATGGTCTTCACCCCGTTGGCGGACTCAACTAAGATGTGCTCGTGGCGGACCATAAAAACCTCCTGCAGCGCAGGACCGCAAGACGTGTACCATGCGCTGAAAAGTTTATCGTAGTTCAAATTCGTCTTGACTAGCAGTGATTATTGAGCCTCACAGCCCCAACTCGCTCGCCCTCTTTTTCATCGCCTCCAGACAAAATTCGATGTGCGCGTCCAACTCCACGCCCAGCTCCGCCGCGCCCTGCAGAATGTCCTCGCGATTCACGCCGCGGGCGAATGCCTTGTCCTTCATCTTCTTGCGTACACTGGGCACTTCCACCTCGGCAATCGCTTTGGTTGGCTTGACCAGGGCGCATGCGGTCAGAAACCCGGCCAGCTCATCGCAGGCGAACAAGGTCTTGGCCAGATGCGTGACGCGCGGCGTGCCAGTGTATTGCGCGTGGCCCAGAATGGCGGTGCGCATCTCTTCCGGCCAGCCTAACCGCTCCAGCTCGCGGACTCCAACATACGGATGCTCCTCGGCCGTGGGATGGCGCTCGTAATCGAAGTCGTGCAGCAGGGCCGTGGTGGTATACAGCTCAATGAGCGCCCTGCGCTCTTCCCCGGCCAGCCCCAGGCGGGCGGCTTCCGCCTCGCCCATGGCTGTAACACAGGTTTCGACTGCCAGCGCGTGTTTGCGCAGGTTCTCGCTCTGAGTCCACTCGGTCAGCAGTTGCCAGGCCTGCGCGCGCCCGTAGCTGGAACCGCTTTCTTTTGCATCATTTCCGGTGCAGTTGTTCATGGCTTTCTTGATCTCCCTGTTAACTAACTTGATTCGTGGTTCCCCCGGTTTCTCGGGTCATTTCTCGGGAATGATCCTTGTAACCTCGGTTTGTACCCAACTTTTCACTTGACAGTTATGGTACATATCACGGAAAGTATCACATAACGTGGTGCTACGACGCACCGCGGGGTACCTGCTCTGGCACTCCGCACAACCCACATGGCTACTTCACTTGCGAGCGTGGAGACACGCGAAGTTCTGCACTGCAAGTATTCCGACTGCAAAATAGTTCAGTTCCGGCCGGTCAACGGCCTTTGCAGAAGGTGCCACAGACCCCTGGATATCGAAGAGCCTGTGCGGCCAGGGCCTATCCCGGTTGACAATCCCCCTGTAGATCCCGCGACCGAAGCCGGCCTTAGGGTAGCCGGCCAGGTGAAGGAGATCCGCCGCGCTCGCCATCTGAGCCAGCGGCAACTGGCCGGGCGCATGCAGGTGCCCCGCACCTACATCTCGAAGATCGAAAACGGCAAGGCCATTCCCACCCTCAGCTCTCTGGAGCGGCTGGCGGATGCTCTGGGCGTGCATATACGCCAACTGATACGCGACGCCCGCAGCCTTCGCGACGAGGAAGTGGCATTGATCATGGCCGACCCGTTGCTGTCTGAGATGGCGGCTTTGCTGCCTTGCCTTGATCCGCTGCACCGGTCGCTGGTCATGGGTTCGGCGCGTGACATGGCCATGGGCCCCCGGCGCATCGCGTAGAGGGTCCAGGAGCCGGCAGCATCTTGCTCCGGGTCTTGTGGCCAATGGCTGCCACGCTCTCCGCCGGGCGCTTGCGCAGGTGGGCGCCTTCTGCCGTGGCCGCAGGGACAATTGCGGCCCATGGGCGCTTGTGCTACGGTCGAGGATGAAACGCCTCGGCTCGCGGCGCCAGAAGGATTGTGTGACGGCCCGCAAGTTCGAATGCATTTGTTGAGGCAAATCCCTTGTTTCCTGCTGCCAAACTGCGCATCGATGAGTTGCTCCCCGAGGAGCGCGTCCTCTACGCCACCCTCAAGCCGGAGCGCCTGCCCCAGCATGTGGCCATCATTATGGACGGCAATGGCCGCTGGGCCGGCCATCGCTCGCTCAAGCGCTTCCTCGGCCACCAGCAGGGCGCCAACAGCGTGCAACTGGTCACCGAAACCGCCTCCCGCATCGGCTTGCCGTGGCTCACTCTCTACGCCTTCTCCCTGGAAAATAACCTCCGCCGCCCCCGCGCCGAGGTCAACTTCCTCATGCGCCTGCTCAAAACTTATCTGGAGTCCAACCTGCAGCGCATGATGGACAACAATGTGCGCATGAAGTACATTGGCCGCACCCACGAGCTGCCCGCCGAGGTACAGGAGAAGATGCGCTGGGCCGAGCAGGCCACGGCCGGCAACACCGGAACCACCCTCACCCTGGCCCTCAACTACGGCGGACGGTCGGAGCTGGTGGATGCCTTCCGCGGCCTGGCCGCCGAGATGAAGCAGAAGCACATCCCTCCGGAGCACATCACCGAGGAAGATATTCACCGCCATCTCTACACCGCGCACATGCCCGACCCCGACCTGCTGATCCGCACCTCCGGCGAGATGCGCCTGTCGAATTATTTGCTGTGGCAGATTGCCTACACGGAGATATTCGTCACCGAGCGGCTGTGGCCGGATTTCAAAGGCGTCCACTTGTTGGAAGCTATCGCTGAATACCAACTCCGCGAACGCCGCTACGGCGGCCTGAGCGAGAACGTAGGCGAAGTAGAAGAGAACTCAGATCAAATCAAGATCGTGGCAAGCTGAGTACTTTTGTTCTTAGCTACCAGTTCTGAATTCAACTAGATGGCGATGAAGTCTCTTAGACCGTGCCTCCTCGCACACAACCCGCTTCACAGCCCTCTAAAGTCAGTGAAATCTCTGTAGGAAGCAAACGCAACCATCGTCTCGATATTTAACCTACAAAATAGGATTATTGAAATCGGCAATGAATTGGATGCCTGGAATATCAAGCCTGGCAAGCTGTTTGTCGCCAGTGAGAAACAGGTCGATGCCAGCCGAGGCCGCGCAAGCCAGATGAATCGCGTCCGCGATTTTCACTTTATCCTTGGCGCGCAGCCTGCTGAAAGGAGCGACAGCACCTTCGTCGAATGGCAGGCATGTGAATCCCATCTCCCGAATGGTAGCGCGCAGGGTCGCCGCCTTCTGCGGCCTGGGCATCTTTTCCCCTCCGGCCATCACTTCGCCCAGCGCAAGGTAACTTGTAAAGAGCAAATCGTCGCGATTGTAAGCGCGATCCAGTAACTGTTGAACACGCGTAGAAAATGTGGGGTTGTCCTCAAGCAAATAGATAAAAAGCATGGAATCCCAGAAGATTCGGCTCATGCCTCTTCCTCGTCGTATCCACGGACCCAGCGCAGGAATGCCTCGCCGCCCCCGTACTCCGCCAACTCCTCTTTCAAAAGCCCACGCAGTTTCTCAGTGAGCCGATAGGCGCGTTCCGAGGGAGTCTCGTCTTTCAGATTTGCAACCTCTTCTTCCAATCCAACTGATCCTGTCGTTGGCTTCGCCACTCGGCTCGCGACCTGATATCGCACAACAACCGTAGGACTCTGCTTCTTTGGGGGGCCATCAACACCCTCAATCTGAAGCCCATTCTCGCGAAGGAATTTATGTGCCTGGATCGCGGTGCAGACCTGAGGCCAGTTTTTCGCGGGGAAGCCATCCGCCTGCAAGTGCCGCATTAAATCCCGTACCGCTACGGAAAACTGAACTTTGCCTGCACGTATTGCGGGATGCACATACTTTTCCAACGCAACGGCTCGAACTTGATCACTTAATCCATAGTTCATAAGGTTCCTTTCCGCCGCACTCCGTCGAATAAATCATCCCCTTGCGACAAAACAAGAATAGAACAAGACAGACAGTTTGTCAATAGACATTCTGTCTTTTTGTAAACTGTTTATCGAAGGTGCGGGACGCATTGAAGGCAATGGAGTGAACACACACCGCCCCGGCGGTGTATCCTCATCCCTAATGAAACGCGTTGTCACCGCTCTTATTCTGATCCCTCTGGTTCTGGTCCTGGTCTTCATCGGGCCCGGTTGGCTCTTCACGCTGGCCGTAGCGGCCGTGGCTGCGCTGGCCGCATGGGAGTTTCTGGGGCTGGCGGAAAAGGCCGGCGCCACGCCGCCGCGCATTGCTGTGGTGCTGGCCGTTCTGGCGCTCTTTGCCAGCAACTTAAAGTGGCCGATCCAAAACCCCGCCACGCTCGGCATGTTCGGCATCCTGAGCCTGGGACTGCTGGTCTATTGCACGTTCTTCAGGCCGGTTGAGCAGCTTATGGCCGATGCCTCGGCCTCCATTTTCTGCCTGATCTACATCGGATTCACACTGCTTGTTCTGCCCGCATTGCGCGAGAACCAAGAGGGCAACGGCCCTTCCCTGGTTACCTTCCTGCTCTGCGCGGTCTGGGCCGGAGACACGGCCGCACTCTACGTAGGCCGCGCCTGGGGACGGCACAAACTGGCCCCCACGCTCAGCCCCAACAAGACCTGGGAAGGCACGCTCGCCTCGGTGGGAGGCAGCCTGCTGTCCACCCTCGTCCTGCTCGGCCTCGCGCAATTGCTGCAGAGGTGGGACGTGGGCGGGCTCTCCTACGCCGGCGGGTCATTGTGGTATTGGCTGTGCCTGGCCGTGGTGGTCAATGTGGCTGCCCAGGTGGGCGATCTGGCTGAGTCAGCACTCAAACGCTCGGCAGGCGTCAAGGACTCCGGCTCCCTGCTCCCCGGCCATGGCGGCGTTTTAGACCGCATCGACGCCCTGCTGCTGGCCGCTCCCGTGCTGTGGTACGCCCAGATGATTCACTAGCGGTGTTGAGCGGGAACAGGGAATAGAAGAGAATCACACTCGCCGACTCTGTTTCGCGCTATGATTTCAGTAGGAGTTAGCCCCATGACTACCAGAATCGTTCGCGTTGGAAACACACTCACCGTCGAGATTCCAGAGGAGTTAGTGGCTGAGGCATCGCTGCCTGTCGGTGAGCCGGTGGAATGGGTCTCGAATGGAAGCGGCGGTATTGCGCTCGTCAAGTCTTCGCAATCAACTCCCGCAAATCCTCGAAAACGCAAGACACTGGAAGATATTCTGGAGGGCATTCCGGAGGGTGCCACGATGGAGGAAATGGACTGGGGTCCCCCGCGCGGAGTTGAGGTTTGGTAAGTCCGTTTATCCCTAATTAGAAAATAAGTGCATAATTACTTCAGTGGGTGTTCTATGCCGCAAACAGCGATTCTTGTTCAACTCGATTCAGCGGTTCAGGCGCGTCTGGCGGCTTTGGCGGATGATCGACAACAGCCTGTCTCCGATGTGGCGGCGGAGGTCATCTCCATGTACCTTGCGCCTGATAGCTGGGAACACAAGCATATTCGCGCCGGCCTGGCCGAGTTGGAAGCGGGTCACTCCATCTCGAATGAGCGCGTGATGGAGTGGCTGGATAGTTGGGGCACTGAGAATGAGTTGCCCGCGCCAAAATGATCATTCGCTGGTCGCCCACGGCAGTCTCGGACCTCGAATCAATCCGTGACTACATTGCCCGGGATAACCCCTCGGCTGCGGGTAAAGTTGCGAATCGAATCAAGGAATCCGTCAATCGTCTCATCAACTTCTCCTTATCCGGCAGAACGGGACGTGTCGCGGGAACACGCGAACTAGTCATTCCCGGAACTTCCTACATTGCCGCCTACACAATTCAAGACAACGAGGTACGGATTGCTTCCGTGCTCCATGGACGACAGCGCTGGCCGGATGCTTTTTAGTAAACTTCATATAGTCCTATGAAAAAACTCGCCATTCTCGGATCTACCGGCTCCATCGGCCAAAGCACCCTCTCCATCGTCGAGCAATTTCCGGAGCGTTACTCGGTGGCCGCGCTGGCCGCCGGGCGCAACCTCGACGAAGCCTTTACGCAGGCCCTTCGCTGGCGGCCACGGCTCGTCTCGCTGGCCACGGAAGAGCTGGCAGCGCAGCTTTCCGCCAATCTCAAACAAGCCGGCGTCAGCGGCATCGAGGTGGTCTACGGAACCCATGGCACGGTCGCCTGCTCCACGCTGCCCGAGGCTGACTTTGTGGTCTCAGCAATCGTCGGAGTAGCCGGGCTGGAAGCCACGCACGCAGCCATTCTGGCCGGCAAGCCCATCGGCCTGGCCAACAAGGAGTGCATGGTGGCCGCCGGCGAAATTCTCACCAAGGCCGCCCGCGAGCGCAACGTCCCCATTCTGCCCATCGACAGCGAGCACAACGCCGTTCATCAGTGCCTGCGCGTCGGCGCGCACTCCGAGGTCAAGACCATCTGGCTGACGGCCTCCGGCGGTCCCTTCCGCAAGCTGCCGCTGGAGCAATTCGCCGCCATCACCCCTGAGCAGGCCCTCAAGCACCCCACCTGGGTGATGGGCCGGCGCATCACCATCGACTCCGCGTCCCTGCTCAACAAGGGCCTGGAAGTCATCGAGGCCTGCCGCCTCTTCGACGTGACGCCTGCGCAGGTGCGTGTCACGGTTCACCCGCAGTCCACGGTCCATTCACTGGTGGAGTACGTGGACGGCTCCATCCTGGCGCAAATCTCCGTCACCGACATGCGCCTGCCGATTCTCTATGCGTTGGCATTCCCGGAACGGCCCGCCTCGACACTGACTTTTGATTTAGCCGCGCTCAGCCATCTGGATTTCGAGCAGCCTGATCTGGAGCGCTTCCCTTGCCTGCGCCTGTCCTTTGAGGCCGCCGAAAAAGGCGGAGCGCACTGCATCGCCCTCAACGCCGCCGACGAAGTTGCCGTGGAGGCCTTCCTGGACCGCCGCATCCCCTTCACCGGCATCCCGCGTACAATTGAAAGGGTGCTCGCAGCCACAGCAGAGGCGCACCCTGCCACCATTGCAGAGGTCCTCGCTACAGACCGCGAAGCCCGTCAAACAGCGCGTACGCTGCTGGCAATTTAGTTCTCTGTTGTCAGTTCTCAGTTTTCAGTCTCCGAGCCAAAACAGCGGCAAATATCAACCTTAGGCCACTGATCACTGATTACTGTCCACTGACCACTGACCACTGTTTTATCGAGGGAATAACCGCACACTTATGACTGATTTTCTTCATCACCTTCTTAATGCCATCGGCGCGCATGATTTTCATCACGATCTTGTCACTATCGTCGCGTTTATCGTCATGATCGGTGTCATGATTTTGGTCCACGAGTTCGGCCACTTTGCTGTCGCCAAAATCTGCGGGGTCCGCATCGAGGCCTTCTCCTTCGGCTTCGGCCCGCGCCTCTTCGGCTACAAGTACGGAGACACCGACTACAAGGTCTGCCTGCTTCCCCTGGGCGGCTATGTCAAAATGTTTGGCGAGAACTTCGCCGAACTCAGCGACGCCGCCAAAGGCGAAGCAACTGTTGCTCCGCCGGAGGACCCCGGCGCACTCACCTCCCGTCCCCGCTGGCAACGCATCTTGATTGGTGCGGCCGGTCCCGTGGCCAACTTTGTTCTGGCCTTTGTGGTGATGGTGGGCTACTACGGCTGGATCAACGAGGTCCCCGCTGTCGAAATCAAATCCGCCAACGTCGAATGGGTCACTCCAGGCTCGGAGGCAGCCCAGGCCGGCATTGAGCCAGGTGACATCCTGCGCAGCGTGGCCGGCGCCAACAATCCTGACTGGGAGCATGTCTACTATCGCTTCAAGATGAACGCCAATCAAACCGTGCCGGTTACGGTCGAGCGTGGCGGCAAGACCCTGCAACTGAGCCTGCACGTGCCCGCCACGGCCAAGAACGATGATTTTATCCCCAGCGATGCCGGCATTATGCCCCAGGAGGAGTCTGGCCCCATCGGCGTTCAGGAAGTGCAGCCGGGCATGCCCGCGGATCAGGCAGGCCTGCGCGCCGGGGACGCCATCCAGTCCGTCGATGGCCACTCTTTCCATTCCGTTACGTCGCTGTTGCCCTATATGCAAACCGGGCAGGGTAAGCCGCTCACGCTGGTCATCCTGCGCAACGGCGTTACTCTTCCGCCCATCATCGCCCATCCCGCGCAACTTGAGGGCGGTTGGAAGCTGGGCTTCCTCTTCATGCCAGCCCCCACACGCAATGACCCGCTTTCCTGGGGCAAGGCACTCGTCAAATCCAGGGAGTTCTGCGCGGAAAAATCCTTACTGATCTTCGAGGTGCTGCGCGGACTCTTTACCCACAAGGTTTCCGTGACCCAGCTAGCCGGGCCGGTGAGCATTGCCCGCATGGCCGGTACTGCTGCGGAGATGAAGGGCTGGGGACCGTATATCGGTCTGGCCGGGATGATCAGCCTCAACCTGGGCATCATCAACCTGCTGCCCTTCCCCATCCTGGATGGAGGCATGATTCTCTTCCTGCTGATTGAAAGCGTTATTCGCCGCGACATCAGCATCAACGTCAAAGAGCGCATCTACCAGGGAGCGTTCATTTTGCTGGTCGCGTTTGGAGCCTTAATCATCTTCAACGATTTCGCCAGGATGCCCTTCTTTACGCATTTGAAACCGTGAGAGACTGTTCAGGGCTGCCGGGGGCTGCCACTTTCGGCTGCGCTCAGGGCAAGCTATCGCGGCTTTATTGCTGTTGTGAGTAATAGAAAACAGTGTTCCTTTTTGCTCATAAGCAAAAGAGAAAACCCCGCGAAACCCGGTAATATGTGGATAACTTCGCGTTCCACGTGGAAAACCGGGGACGCAATTCATGCATTATCAGACACAGGGGAACCGCATTATGCACGTGACCGCCGAAGTTCGAGTTCGCTACGCTGAGACCGACCAGATGGGCGTCGTCTACTACGCCAACTACCTGGTCTGGTTTGAGGTAGGCCGTGTGGAGCTGCTCCGCGCCCTGGGTTTTTCGTACAGCGTGCTGGAGACCGAACACGAGTGCATTCTGCCGGTGGTCGAGGCTATCTGCCGCTACCGCTCCCCTGCCCGCTACGACGACCGGATTTTGATCGAAACCAGCCCTTCCCTGCTACGCGGCTCGGTGATCAAATTCGCTTATCGGGTTCTTCGTAAAGCTCAGGAGGGAGTGGAACCGACGCTCCTGGCCGAGGGCGAGACGACTCACGTGGTCTGCGACGACCAGATGAACAAAAAGCCCCTGCCGGAAAAATACGCCGCCGCGCTATGGGGGATGATGGAGTCGGGACAGAAAGAGTAGAAATCCGGGCACCCCATCCGTTGCACAGTTCAACAAAAAAAGAGAAAAGGTTGTGCAACCCCGCTATGCTATCTGCCATGGAACCCACTCTGACAACCGCCCCTGAGCTGCTCGGTGTGCTCGCTGAACTCTCCCGCCGCGAACCCATCTTCCATCGCCCGGAATTCGGAACCACAAGGGCCGATTTCGAGCGCATGATGGTGGAGGATTACTGGGAGACCGGCGCCTCTGGCCGCCGATACTCCCGGCAGTTCGTACTGGATGAGTTGGAGAAACGATTTGCCGCACCGCACGCCGACGTCTGGGAGACGCGGGATTTTCATTGCCGCAGATTGAGCGAGGACACCTACCTTCTAACCTACACGCTGCTTCAGGACAATCAGCGGCTTACCCGCCGGGCAACTATCTGGCGCAGCACGGCGGAGGGCTGGATGATTGTCTACCATCAGGGGACGATTGTGCAGGATGCATAGGCTGGAATCCAGCTTTTGAAGGCGCGCTTACTTGCTTTTATTGGAAGGCGCTTTTTTCTTCGGCGGCGGCAGCGCGGCGGCGGAGATTTGCAGGAGCCGTGTCAGCCATGCGCGGTCCTCCCACTTGTCGCCGGCGATCAGAAAGCAGGGTTTCGCGCCCGGATACGGGCAGCCCTCGACAACCTTGCCCAGGAACTCTCTTCCGGCCTCGGTCGGCTTCACAAAGAGTTGGCCGTCGCAGACCAGGGCGACCATCTTCTCGCCCAAGAAGATTCCGTACTCGCCAAACATTTTTTTGGCGCTCACATTCCCGGCAGCTTCGATCTGTTCCAGGATGTAATCAATCGTGCTTTGACGTGTAGCCATAAAGCCTCTCCAGCGGATACGCTTGGTCGAAAAAAAGCAGTTACTTCTCCCGCGCGACGACGAAATCCGGCACCCAGAGCAAGGCGCGCTTGTACTCGGAGTCAGGCAGAGAGGCCAGAGCCTGGCGGCTCTGTTCGGCGTAGCGGTCGGCGACGCTCATGGCGTACTCCACCGAGCCGTTGCGCGCCAGAATTGCCTGAATCTTCTCGCGGCTGACGCGCTCGAAACTGCGGTCGTCCAGAACACGCTGAATGGTCTGGCGGTCGGCGGCCGTGCCGTGGTCGATGGAGTGAATGACCGAGAGTGTGGCCTTGCCCTCGCGCAGGTCGCTGGCCACGGGTTTGCCCAGAACCTCTTCGGTAGCCGTCAGGTCCAGTACGTCATCGACAATCTGGAAGGCCAGGCCGACAGCCCGGCCATAGGCGGCCAGGCTCGTCTCCGCAGCCTCGGAGGCTCCTGCCAGCACCGCACCCAGACGCATGGAAACCGAGAAGAGGCAGGCTGTCTTGCGATAAATCAGGTCGTAGTACTCGGCCTCGCTGACGGCGCGGCCCAGCTTCTGAATCTGCAACAGCTCACCCTCGACCATCTGCTGGGTGAGGCCGATGAGCAGATCGAGGACGCGCAGGCTTTTTTCTTCCAGAGCAACCTTGAAGGCCTGCATGTAAAGCCAGTCGCCGGCCAGCACGCATTTTTCGTTGCCCCAGGTGGTGTTGGCCGAAGGGCGGCCTCGGCGGGTATCGGCGCCGTCGATGATGTCGTCGTGAACCAGCGTGGCGGTGTGGACCATTTCCACCACTGCCCCCAGGCGGATGGCGCTCTGGCCGAAGTAGCCGAGTGCGTGCGAGGAGAGCAGCAGCAGGGTTGGACGGATGCGCTTGCCGCCGCCACCGCGGAGGTATTCGGCAATCTCGGTGATGGTGCTGACGCCGGAGGCGGCGTCGCGGCCCAGCTCCTGCTCGATGGCCACGAGGTCGTCCCGCAGCAGCTCGAAAACCTCTTTTGCCGTCGCTAATGCCAGTGTGCTCAAAGCTCTCCGGTCCCCGTGCTTAATCCTACCGTGCGGCTGCCCCGCCGCGGGGGTTCAATTCGTGCGGTAGTTGGTGAACTGCAACTCCAGCCCCATCTCTTTGCCGCGAAGCAACGCGATGATCCCTTGCAGCTCGTCGCGATCTTTGCTCGATACTCTCACCGTATCGCCCTGGATGCTGACCTGCGCCTTCTTTTTTGCGTCCTTGACCAGGCGGACGATCTCCTTGGCCTTTTCGATGGGAATGCCCTGCTGCAAGCTGATCTTCTGGCGAACGCTCTTGCCCAGCGCGGGCTCCAGCTTGCCGTAGGTCAGGTTCTTCAGCGAGACGCCCCGCTTGACCAGCTTCTGGCTGAGAATATCCTTGACCGCTTCCAGATGATACTCGCCGTCGGATGCCAGTTGGATGGCGTCGTTGCCCTCCAGATTGACCTCCGAGTGAGAGTCCTTCAGGTCAAAGCGCTGGCGAATCTCCTTCAGCGCCTGGTCGATGGCGTTGCGGACCTCCTGAATGTCCACCTTGCTAACGATGTCGAATGAATTGTCCTGGGCCATGGCTCACTTCCCTCTTGTCTACCGGGCGCCTTCGCCCGCCTCAACCCTCGGACGACTCCGCCGCCGCGTCTCTATCAGTTTCCCACGTCTGGGCTGAGGTCAAACAACCGATTGAAGTTTTTCGTGGTTGCCTGGGCAATTTCCTCCACTGGGACGCCGCGCAATCCGGCCAAAGTTTGCGCCGTAAGGCTCACCCAGGCAGGCTCGTTGCGCTTGCCGCGATTCGGCACAGGAGCCAGCCAGGGCGCGTCGGTTTCCACCAAAATTCCGTCCAGGGGGAGTTGCGCGGCCACCTCCCGCATCGGCTGGGCCTTGGGATAGGTCAGATTTCCGGCGAAGGAGATGAGGAAACCCAGGTTGAGCGAGCAAACGGCCTGTTCGTAGTTTCCCCCGAAGCAGTGCATGATGCCGCCCAGACCGGTGGGTCGCCAACGGGCCTCAAGAATCTCGAAAAGATCATCCCAGGCGTTGGTTGTTCCATCCTTTGGCCGGCAATGAATCAGGATGGGGCGCTTGCGCGTGGCGGCAATCTCCAGCAGGCGGACGAGACCCGCGCGCTGGACTTCATGCGCCGCGCCCTCGTGGTAGTAGTCGAGGCCGATTTCGCCGCAGGCGATGACCTCGGGCTCAGCCAGCAAGGCGTCGAGTTTGGCAAGAACGCTGTCGTCGATTTCGGGTGTGTTGTGGGGATAGACGCCAGCGCTGGCGTAAAGCTTCGGGATTCCAGGCTGTCCGTTGAACTGCCTGCAAATGTCCAGCGCCTGATGCATCTGGGCCGGCTCTTCGCCGATGCCGATGGCCAGCACCGCACCCACGCCCGCCTCACCTGCGCGATGTAGCATCAGTTCGCGGTCATCTGCATAGCGCGGACTGTCCAGGTGGGCGTGAGAATCAATCAGCACTGCATGGTCTCCAAGGGGTCATAACAAGATTGCATTGTGTTCCGGCGAGCCGAAGACGTCTGCACCACCGCAGTTGGTTACTTCAGCCGTGCGCCGAGCGGAACTTCTTCGAGGAAGCTGGCCAACACCGGCGCGCCGTCGGGCAAGGATGCGGCCAGCAGCATTCCGTTCGACTCCAGGCCGCGCATCTTGCGCGGAGCAAGATTGGCGACGATGACGATCTTGCGGCCGATGAGCTTTTCCGACTCGTAGAACTGGGCGATGCCGGCCAGAATCTGCCGCTTCTCATAGCCCAAATCGACTTCGAGACGGAGGAGTTTGTCGGCCTTGGGAACGCGCTCGGCGACGAGGATTTGCGCCACGCGCAGATCGACCTTGATGAAGTCGTCGATGCTGATCTTCTGCGGCTCCTGCGGCACCGGCGGTGCGACTGACTGCGGCTCCGCCGCTGCCAGCAGTGGCGCGGCGTGCTGCTCACCGGCGGGCGTGGTGTCGATTGTAGGCGCCTGCGGCGCGGCTGCGACAGACGCATTGGCGGCCTTTGCCACCGTTTCGTAGGCCTGGGCTTCATTCGCGGCATCAACGCCAACAGAATCTACAGGCGCACTCTCCAGGAATGTTTGCTTTTCGGATTTCTCGCTCACGATTGCCTCTTTTTTCTTGGTCTTTGCGGCCGGAGCCGACGTTGCCGCCCCAGATTTTGCGGGCACCTGCAATGCGGCTGGCGCTTGCGCCGGAGACGAAGGCTCCGCACTGACCGCACCGCTGGCGGCTTCCACTGCGCTCGAACTATTTTGATCTTCGATGTTTTGCATGCGTTCGACGGCGTCCTTTTCCGCGCGGGGAAAGAGCGGCGCGGGCTCGCCAAACTTTGTTCCGGCCTTCAATCCGCCCCACACGATTTGTGTCAGGAATGCTTTCTTTGCCGCATCGGCAATCTCGCCCTGGCCAAGCTGCCGCCACACCTTGGCAGCGGAATCGGGCAGAACCGGATAAACCAGAGCGGTGATGATGCGAATGGCCTCGGCGGCTGTGGTCAGCACGCGGGCTTGCAATGCAGAGTGGTCGGCGTCGGAGCGGTCCGCTGGACGTTTCCACGGAGCGTTGGCGGTCAGGTAGCCGTCGGTCTCGGCGACCAGGAGCCACAGAGACTTGAGCGCCTCGGAAAAATTCAGCTCGTCAAACGCCGGACCGAAGGCGGCGATGGTCTGCTCTGCGCATGTGCGCAACGCTGCTTCTGCAGCGGTCTCCGCGCCAGTGCTGGGCACCACTCCGTCGAAGTACTTGTGCACCATGTTGACCACGCGGCTGACCAGGTTGCCGTAGCCGTTGGCGAGGTCGCCGTTGTAACGCTGCACCAGTGCGTCGAAGCTGAAACTGCCGTCCTGGCCGAAGGGAATCTCGCGGAGCAGGAAATAGCGCAGAGCGTCGGCGCCCAAAACTTCCTGGACGGTTTCCGCGCGGACAATGTTGCCGCGCGACTTGGACATCTTGCCCTGGTCGAAGAGCAGCCAGCCGTTGGCCTTTACCGAACGCGGCAGCGGAATGCCGGCGGCCATCAAAAACGCCGGCCAGTAGACGCAGTGAAAGCGACTGATCTCCTTGCCAATCAGGTGCAGATCCGCCGGCCAGAATTTTTCAAAGCGCGCCTTGTCGGCAGGATCGTCGGAGCCATAGCCGAGTGCGGTGATGTAGTTGGCCAGCGCGTCAAGCCAGACGTAGATCACGTGCTTCTCGTCGCCGGGAACCGGAACGCCCCAGGAAAAACTCGTGCGGCTCACCGACAAATCGCGTAGCCCGCCGCGCACAAACGAGATGACCTCGCGACGCGTGGATTCGGGGCCCATAAAGCCGGGATTGGCCTCGTAAAACTCCAGCAGCTTGCGTTCAAAGGCTGAGAGCTTGAAGAAATAATTCTCCTCGCTCACCGTCTCCGTCACGCGGCCGCAGTCCGGGCAGACCGTCCCCGGAGGCCCGTCCACATACAGTTCATCGCTCACGCAGTACTGGCCGGTGTAGGAGCCTTTGTAGATGAAGCCGCGGTCGCGCAGCGTGACAAACAACTTTTGCAAGCCGCGCTTGTGGCGCTCCTCCGTGGTGCGAATGAAATCGTCATAGGTGAGGCCGAGCCGGTCCCACAGGCCGCGGAACTCGCCGGAAACGGCGGTGGCAAATTCCATGGGGGTGCGGCCAGCCTTCTCCGCAGAGCGCTCGATCTTCTGGCCGTGTTCATCCGTGCCGGTGAGGAAAAACGTGTCGATGCCCAGGGCACGCTTGCGCCGCGCAATGGCGTCGCAGACGATGGTCGAGTAGGCGTGGCCCAGGTGCGGGCGCGCATTCACGTAGTAGATGGGCGTGGTCAGATAAAAACATTTGTGTATGTCAGTCGGATTCGTCATAAGTGGGCTCTGTGCACCAAAGGCTCAACCGGAAGGAGGAGCGCAGGTAATAATCCTAATCCATTTTAAGGCATTTCAATGCGTTGCCTATCGCACGAACGCCTGGAAACAGCGGTACACGTGAATCGATCACGTGATGCTGACCCATAATTGAATGGTAACTTATGGATTAGGCTCGCCGTTTTGGTTCGCCAGATCTAATGGCAAACATTGGCTAGTTTGTTGAGTAGCAGGAAGGTGCAACGAGATATGACAACGCACAAAGTTTCACCACACATAGAGAACGCCGAGAAGCCTTCCCTTTTTGAACAGTACAAGCATCTGGCAATGCTTGAAGCAGAAAGCACGAATGTACGCCACAAGACCTTCACCGCAATCCTCTCTGTCAGCTTTCTGCTGCCGGGTCTTGCGCTCAGGCCTGAAGTGTCGTCTAACTCCATTACCTTATTGGGGTTTCCTGGCTTTACGCTCT
>Ga0302266_10001579_pt1 | contig 20738 bp, 16 predicted proteins | sample III_Bog_E1_2_FD_194559 | JGI IMG/M metagenome (GOLD analysis project Ga0302266, IMG submission 194559) | Peat permafrost microbial communities from Stordalen Mire near Abisko, Sweden - III_Bog_E1_2 | ecosystem: Environmental > Terrestrial > Soil > Wetlands > Peat | place: Sweden: Abisko... | reverse complement strand
GGTTCCGTGGTCACGAGGTCGTGACGAGACAGGGGGCGCGCATCGCTGAGCGACGAGGCCGAGCTGGAATGAGTCATTGAGACAGGTTGCGGGCGCTTAGGCGAGGCGCGCGGGAGGGCCGCGGGTGCAGTTCGATGTGATGGAGAGGGTGCAGATGCGTAGCAGAGTTGGCGCGGGCGGCGAGGGATCGCGTTGGATTTCGATCGAGAGCGGCGGCAGCGCGGCGAAGTACGCGGTGACGATGCGGACGGGCGTGGCCGCTGCTGGATAGAGCGGGCAGGGCGGAGATGTCAGTACAGGGCCGCTGGAGGCTGCGAGCATCGCCATCATCTCCATCGTCATAGTGCAGTGGTGCTTGCCGTGGCGGCGGCAGCAGGCTGGCAATGAGGATTCAGGGCCTGCGGATGCGGCGAAGAGATGCAGAACGAGCGGCGATAGGAAGACGAGCATCAACGTGGCGGCGACGAGTCTGCGCAGCGGGCGAGGTTCGCGGGTTGATGGCGAAGTTTCGGGCATCTAACGAGTAGAGTGCGTTCAGTGGGTGTGGGATGCAATTTTGGTCGAAGGCACATAGATCGGGCCTTCAGCCCTCTTCGATTTTTCTATATCTGCACCTATAGCTACGCCATAGGCTGGTATAGAGCGCGCCTTCGGCGCTTCAACTTGTTCGTCGGGGGCTAGTGCGTGGCGGAGTGGTGGATGGGCGGGGTGGGAGCGGGGTCGACGGGGCAGTCTCCCTCTTCGCCTTCGGTGCAGCAGCAGCGGAGGACGCCGCAGACGACCGCGAGGCCAAGGCCGGCGAGGACGAAAAAGCCGACGTTGGTGAGGCGACCGATGAAGTACGGGAAGAGGAAGATGACGACTCCGGCGTAGATGAGGACGGTGAAGATGCTGCGCAGTGTGCACTTCGACATGGAGTGCCTCCTTGCCGGGGAAGACGGCGAGGCCTGGGAGCCTCTTGGGGCGAATGGTACTCCGCAGAGGATGGGTTGGGCTAGAGGAGATATAAAGCTTCGGGTTAAGCGTCGCGGTATGGGGCACCCACTTCGCTCCCGGCGGTAACCCACCCTTCGCTAGAAAAGCGAAGAACGGGGCACCCGGCGGGTTGCGCTACAATCTCAGGCAATTATGAATGCGCGAATTATTGTTCGGTTGCTGGCAGTCAGTTGCGTTTGCATGGGCATGGGCAGGGCGCAAACGCCGGCTCCGGAAGCGAAGTTCGCGATTGAGGTCCCCGGCATCAATGGGGTGCCACCGAGCTATGTACCAGTCGGCGCTGGTTCCAGCCAGGTGCTTTACGAAGGGTACCTGCATCGGTTGGCAAACGCCGGGCCGGGGATTCGCAAGCCCTCGGCGATCAAGTTGGAATACAAGGCGGACGGCGACCTGGTGACGATCGCCGCGAGCGCGTACTACGGTGAAATTGACCTGAAAGCTAGGCCGATTTCGGTGGAGACACTGGAGAGTGAGGCCCTGGGCAGCTACTCCGGAAAACTGAACGATTCGGTTACGATCTCCGCGATGGAGCAGGCGGGTCTGGAACCGGTGACGCTCAGGATCGTATCGGCGCAGTCCGACAACCCATATCATCCGCCGACGCGGAGCAATGCGCCTTCGCTGCGGATCGATTATTCCCCTGAGAACCGGAGCATTGGCTTAGTGACAGTGCACAACCTGTCGAACAAGGCTGTGATGGCGGTGCATCTGGGCAGCCTGAAAGATGGAGACATCTGGAACATGGGCGAGGTGAGAGGCGTGCGCGATGAGTTGATTGCGCCGGGCGCAAGCTACCAGATGAGGGTTTACATCGGACCTCGCGGGAGGTTGGTCAACGGAAGATATGTGGAGAAGCCGCTGCCAGAGTACATGACTCTGGGGGCAGTACTGTTTGCCGATGGCAGCTACGAAGGCGATAGGACGCTGGCCGCAGGCATGGTCGCCCATCAGATAGGCAGAGAGACGCAACAGCAACGCATCCTGAGCCTGACTGAACCGATCCTTGCGCAACCTGAGTTGGACGACACTGCCAAGGCCGAGCGCATCCGCGCCGCGGCCAAGCAACTCCCTGTGGATCCCGATGCAAAGATGATCGACAGCCTCCGCGCGCAGTTTCCCAAACTGTCCGATAGCGGAGTGGCCAAGTCCCAGACCGAGCTCAGCAGCGGAATGAAGAATGAGAAGGAGACGTTCGATTCCTGCATAAAGAATTTTGATCCCACCAGCAGCCCGGAGGAACCGAATATGTCACTTGAGCACTGGCTGGATGTGTCTTATGCAAAGTAACGGTCGAGATTTGTGTTTCAGCTATGGGCCGTGAGCTGGAAGTGTGATGTTGTTGTGAGAACGGTACGGGCGGTTGCGGCGGTGCGATACGAACCGCTCAGACTCCGCTCAGGATGATAGTAAAAACAGACAAAAGCGGAATACGGAGATTCTGGCTGCGCCAGAATGACGACTCTCAGGTGGCTGCGCCAGAATGACGAGCAAGAACAGGCAACGGCGAGAGTTCTGTGGGAGAAAGGGGCGGAGGGTTGCGGCGGTGCGGGCTTCGTCGGGGTCCTTCGACTGCGCAGTTCGCAAAGAACGCGAACTGCTCCGCTTAGGATGACGGTTCTAGAGTGGTGGCACGCGATTTGCGGCGGGGCCTCCCACTCATCGCGAACCGGCTGCGATGAGTGGGGGAGCCGGAACAACTATCGAACTGCTGGCGGGGGAGTTGCGGTTGGGGGTTTGGAGTTCTCGTCCAGCTCGAGGCGGAGGTAGTCCCACACGACGCCGCTTTGCAGGTCGCCGGCGGGGACGGTGAAGGTCATCTCATTGACTCCGGGCTTGAGCAGGGCGGCGTCGAACTTCAGCGTGCGCTGCTGCCAGAGGCCCTTGTCGGTGTTGTAGCGGATGGCATTGGTGCCGATCAGCCGGGCGTTGTCCGGGTTGCTGCCGTCGCCGATGGCTCCGGCACTTTGCCCGTTGACCGCAACGGCAAGTCCGCCGCGGAGTCCATCGACACCAGCCAGCGCCACTCGCAAGGCAGCGAGACCTTGCACTGGCTTGGGCAGGTTGAACTTTATGGTCCAGACCGTGGTCCGGCCACTGCCGTAAACCTCCCAGGGGCCGCGCTGATTGGTTTGCGGATATTGGGTGAGGGACTCGGCTTTGACCCAGCCAAAACGCTGGTTGGCGGGGTCCCTGGCATCGGGGTTCACGAAAGACAAGTTGGTTGCGTGGGGCACCTCCTCGAAGAACCAGTCCTTGTGCCAATCGCTCTTGCCGACCGTGTAGGTGAGGTCATTGGGGAACAACAGGGCGTAGCGCATGTTCCAGCCCCAGAGCCAGTAGTTGGAGCCGTCGCCCTTGAAGAACTCGTCGGCAGCTCGGTCTGGGTAGCCGATCTCCCAGAGTTGCTTGCCGAAGCGGACGGGCTTCCAGACCAGCTTGCCCAAGTCCACTGTTTTGCCGGGTTCGACGGTGATATTGGCCTGGGCAAAGTCGCCCAGCACACCATCGGCGGTGGCATGGAGCGTGTATGTGCCGGGACGGACCTTGGTGATGGTGAACTTGCCGCCCTCGGTTCCATCGTTGAAGAACTGGTAGTACTTGGCTTCATGAATCCAACTGCCGGCATCGGGATTTGGGGTGAAGTTGCCGAACCCGCCGAAACCACCCGGCCTGGCTCCCGGTCCGGTTCCTGGTGCTGATGCTCCGGGTCCGCCCGCTGGCCTGGTTCCGGGTGTTGCTGCGGGTGCTGCGCCTGGTGCTGCGCCTGGTGCTGCGCCTGGTGCTGCGCCTGGTGCTGCTGCAAATCCTGCCGGTGGACCTGGCCGCGCGAGGCGGGCCATGGTCGCCGGGTCGGCGTCCGGATGGGTGAGGCCGACGGTGAGGTGAGGCAGCCTGGTCGAAGACCCCTTGGGCGCCAGAGGGTCGTTGAGCACGATCTGTCCGGTGACGGTGCCACGCTGGGCCAGAGGTGTGTAGTCAACGCCATTCACCCAGCCGTAGGGCCACTTCGTATTTTCCTTCTTCCACTGTCCCAGCGCGTCCTGCCACAAGGCATTCGCGTTATCGGTCCAACTGGTTGGCACGGTTGGGTTGCCCGCCGTTGCGGACAGCGTGTCGAGTTCAGCCTGAGTGGTGGCTTTGAGCTTGTCCAGCGAGTTGACGTAAACAAAGATGGGGCCGATGACCTTGGACCATTCCTCGCCGGCGGCAATCTGAGCGCGCGTGCCGTCGTAGTGGCCGCTGTGCCAGTAGTCGAGGATGATCGGCTCGGGATTGCCGTTGTCGCCGAAGTGGGCGTCGAGGTCGATGCGGGTAGGGCCACCGCTGAGGTACTCGATGGTGGGGTTAATGAACCACGCGCCAATATGGTACTTCGTACTGGACCAGCCGTAGGCCTTGGTCTTGTACTGCATGCCGGAGTAGCTGTATTTGTGCTCGACGGAGTTCTTGTAGACGCCCTTGCTCATGATGCGCTGCTCTTTGGCGTGGACGACCACTCCGGTGCCCCAGTCCGTGGGCGCGGCCTCGAGCATGTTGCGGTCCTTGTCCACGGTGATCCAGTCGAATGCCTGGTTGAGACGGGTGATGTAGCGGTCCTCCGCGCCTACTCCGGCGGCGGGGTAGGAGGCGGGATGAGAGAGGATGGAGTAGACGTAGATGCCACTGTCTCCGCGGCCCAGTGAATAGCGAAGCTCGATGTCGCAGAGCGTGCCGCCGCCGGGAGCGCCGGGCGTCATCATGTGCGTGCCGCCGGAGATGCCTTTAATCGAGACCTCGGCACGCACGCCCCCGTTGGTTGCCGGGTCGATGGAGATGGAGTTGGTGACCTGGGGCGCGCCCTGCGGAGTGTGTTCCCATGTGCCACCGCTGGCGGCCATGATCTGGACGCCATGATAGAGGAGCGATGGCATTGAGCCGCTGTCCTTGGTGATGGTGGCTTTGACAATCCCGTTGTCGAGCGTCCAGGAGCGGCCGTTATCGGTAACCGTTACTGCGGCGCTGGATTTTGGCGTGTTAGCAGCCGGGGCAGCCTGAGCAGCGCGCAACGACGGCACGAACAACGAGAGGGATGCAAACGCAAGAAGCCAGGACAGGCGGGCAAAGCGAAACGATTTCATGGCAGACTCCGAGTAGGTGACTAGAGGTTGAGACGTATTGTTCGTGGACAAAGACGCAATCATTGGGCGCAGCGGGTTTTAGCGCCAAGTGTGGGTAGCGCTCAGGGGATGGGGAGGAAACGATAGCCGATGCCACGGACGGTGGTGAGGTGGACGGGGTTGGCGGGGTCGTCCTCGATGTAGCGGCGGAGGCGGACGATGAAGTTGTCGATGGCGCGGGTGTCGGTGTCTTCGCGGACACGCCAGACCTCTTCGAGGATCTGCTTGCGGGAGACGATCTGGCCGGCGCGGTCTGTGAGGTAGCGGAGGAGGTCGGCCTCCATGACGGTGAGGTGGGTGGTGCGGTGCGGAGCGATGAGCTCGAGGGCGTCGAAGCGGATGGTGCGGAGGTTGAAGGTGTAGGTGTCGGCGGGGGATGGAGAGAAAGAAGAAGCAGATCCCTCCGCTGCGCTACTGGATGACAACAAGGGCTCGCTACGGGATGACAACAAAGAATCGCTACGGGATGACAAGAATGGAGAGGCGGACGGTTCGGGGGATTGGGCGGATTGCCACTGGGTGCGGCGGAGGAGGGATTTGATGCGGACGAGGAGGATGTTGAGGTCGAAGGGCTTGGGGAGGTAGTCGTCGGCACCGGCTTCGAGGCCGGCGAGGATGTCTTCGGGGCGGGAGCGGGCGGTGAGCATGAGGATGGGGGTGTAGCACTGGGCGTCGCGCAGGGTGCGGGCGATGGCGAAGCCGTCGGCGCCGGGCAACATGCAGTCGAGGACGATGGCGGCGATCTTTTCCGGCGGGGCGAGGAGGTAGGCGAGGGCGGCGTCGCCGTCGGACTCGTGGTGAGTGCGGTATCCCTCGGCGGCGAGGTTGAAGAGCAGGCCCTGGGCGAGATGCGCTTCGTCTTCGATGAGGGCGATGAGGGGTGATGGGTCTCTCATAGGGACGATTCTAATGCGCAACGGGATTGGCGAGGGGGAGGGTGAGGGTGATGGTGGCGCCGAGGTTGGGGCCGGGGCTGGAGGCGGAGATGCTGCCGCCGTGCTGGCGGGCGATGGCGCGGACCAGGAAGAGGCCGAGGCCGGTGCCGCGGATGCGCGCGGCGTTGCGGCCAGGAACGCGGTAGAAGCGCTTGAAGATGCGTTTGAGCTGGTCGGTGGGAAGGCCGACGCCAGTGTCGGTGACGGTGAGGGCGACGTTGCTGTATTCGACGATGGAGAGCGAGCAGCGGACTTCGACGGAGTCGGGAGAGTACTTGACGGCGTTTTCGAGGAGATTGAGGACTGCGGTGCGGAGGTCCTCGGAGACGGCGCGGACGTGGAGGCGGACGTTGCCGGGGACGGGGGCGAGCTGGATGGCTTCGGGCTGGAGGTGGTGGCGCAGGAGGGTGATGGCGATGCAGTCGGAGACGAGGGGGGTGAGTTCGATGAGGGTGCGGTCCTGGGGGCGGCGGGCGCCGAGTTCGCCGGCCTTGAGGACCTGCTCGACGGTGGCGAGGAGACGGTCGGAGTCGGCCAGCATGATTTGGTAGAACTGCTGCTGTTGTTCCTCGGGGACGGCGTGGCGCTGGAGGGTTTCGAGGTAGAGGCGGATGCTGGCGATGGGGGTCTTGAGCTCGTGGGTGACGGCGTTGAGGAAGGAGTCCTGGCGCTCGTTGCGGCGGACTTCGCGGACCAGGAAGACGGTGTTGAGGACGACTCCGGCGGTGAGCAGGCCGAAGAGAATGAGGCCAAGGACTACCAGGGCAAGGCGGCGCTCGTTGAGGATGATCCAGGCGATGTTGAAGACGACGAGGCCGACAACTACGAGCACACCGAGGGTGATGGCAAGTGCGATGGCTCCGCGGCGTCGGTTGATGTTCATGGTGTGGAGATGAGTATATCGGGAGTTGCAGGTTGTGAGTTGCAGGTTGTAGGTTGACTGCTGGTATGTTGTGTTGGGACAGGAATGGAGGCGATATGGAGCGACGCGAATTGTTGATGGGGATGGGAGCGGTGGCGATGATGGGAGCCGGCGTGGGAGGCGAGTTGGCGGCGCAGGCGGCGGGCGGCGGAGTTGCGGATGAGACGGTGTATGAGCTGAGGATCTACCACCTGAACGAGGGCAAGGAGGCGGGGATACTGGAGCGGTTCCGGACACGGGAGACGAAGATCTTCGCGCGTGTGGGGATGCATGGGGTGGGGTATTGGGTGCCGACCGACGATCCGCTGGCGGGACGGACGCTGATCTATATGCTGCGACACAAGAGCCGTGCGGCGGCGACCGAGAGCTGGGCAAAGTTCAAGGCGGATGCGGAGTGGGTGGCGCTGCAGGCGGAGACGGAGAAGGACGGGGCGTTTGTGAAACTGCATGAGTCGACGTTTATGCGGCTGACGGATTTCTCGCCGAAGGTGTGAGGGCGGTTCTCGGCGCGGCGCGACGTGGTGAGTTTTTATCTGCGCCAGGGGTTGGGCGGGTAGTAGTAGTAGGCGACTGGGACGGGAACGACTCGGTAGCAGGGGCAGGAGACGAGCGCCCAGACGAGCATTATGAACCAGCCGATGACCGTCCATCCAAAGAAGAGATTGAGCAGGAGGATAAGCGCGATGCCGTGGCCGCGATTCGCCGCGACGATGGTTGGCAGGAAGTAGAGAAGGGCGAGAAGGGCAACGAAGATCATGGGCAACCTCGTCGGGGTCCGGCTTGGTTCTGAGTGTACTACGCAGAGGCGGGCGGGAAGTTCCGGGGCAGGTGATATTCTCGGGCGATGAGAGATGAGCTGGATACCGAGGGGCAATGGCAGCGGCTGGTCGAATTGTATCGCGCGATGTCGGACGAGGAGCTGTTGGCGTTGGCGGAGCGGCCGGGCGATCTGACGGAGATTGCGCAAGGCGTGCTGCGCAGCGAGATGGGGAGCCGGAGGTTGCAGGTGGAGGCGGCGGAGGGATTCGGTGTTGAGGCGGAGCGTTTAGCCGGGGCTGGGGCCTATCTTGGCACGGAGTTTTATACGGGTGCGCAGCGTGAGCCGGAGATGCGGCCGGAGCCTGTGGCGAAGGGGTTGGCGAGGGGGACGGTGGTGCTGACGACGTTCCATGATGCGATAGCGGCGGGGGAGGCTATCGATTATCTGGAGGCGGAGGGGATGGAGATCGAGGTGCGGGACGTGGCGAAGGAGCAGGGCGGGGGCGGGTCGTTCTATGGCGGGCCTCCGGTGGCGCTACAGGTGATTGTGCAGCAGCGCGATCTGCGGCGGGCGACAGAGATTCTGCGGGAGAAGATGGGGCTGTTTCCGGGACAGGAGGTTGAGGTCGCGGATGAGGCGATCGACGATGGGACGACGACTGTGCTGGGGGCGTTTGGGCACCGCAGCGACGCGGAGGATGTGGCGCGGGTGCTGGAGGAGGCGGGAATCTGGAACCGCATTGCGGCCAATTCGGAGGGGAGGGTGGAGGACGAAGACTGCTACTCGCTGGAGGTGAAAGAGGTGGATTTGGTGCGGGCGGGTGAGGTGGTGGAGAAGAAGATGAATCTGCCGGAGGGATGAAAGATGACACGCATGCAAAGGTCAGGTTGCTTTGTGCTGCTTGTTGCCGGATGCGCGGCAGCAATCGCGCAAGGAAATGAAACCGTTATGGTCACACAACACGCCCGCTCGTTGAATGGAACTGTGGTTGGCGGATACCCACACACTCTTATTGCCGGTGTTGCCGTCTCGGAGTGCTCGAAAGATTTCAATGAGTGCGTGCTTGTCACTAATTCCGATGAGAAAGGACGTTTTAACGTGAGATCGAGACGTTCGGGGCGAACTCACTATCTCCAGTTCCAACTTCGTGGGATGGATTTGGAAGATGAGACTGTAGTGCTGTCGCCCTCGGCGCGGCGATTGCGGGTCCTACTTCGGGTTGGGCAATAGTAATAGCAAAGGTCGCCTCGATCAGCGGCCTTTGGATTTGAAACCGCTTCGACTCGGATTAGAGGACGCCGGCGGGTTTGGGGTTGGCGGGGTCGTAGCGGGCGGTCTGGACCTTTGTGGCGAGGCCGAGCTTGGCGAGGAGCCAGATGCCGTAGTAGTTGGGGTCGAACTCGTACCAGGCGAGGCCGTGGCGGGCGCTGACGGGATGGGCGTGGTGATTGTTGTGCCATCCCTCGCCGCCGGTGAGCAGGGCGACCCACCAGGAGTTGCGCGAGTCGTCGTGGGTGTCGAAGCGGCGGGAGCCGAAGATGTGGGTGGCGGAGTTGACCAGCCAGGTGGCATGCAGGCCGATGGTGACGCGCAGGAAGGTTCCCCAGAGAAGCATGGAGATGGCCCCGTAGAGGGCGTGGCCTGTGGGCGCGAGAGCTGCGCCGATAATGATCTGCGCGATGCCGGTGAAGACGAGCGGGAGCCAGTGGAAGCGGGAGAGCCAGACGTGACCGCGGTCGCGGGTGAGGTCTGGGGCGTAGCGGCCGAGGAGGGCGGTCTCGGAGTGGAGGGCGCGGCCGGAGATGATCCAACCGGCGTGCGACCACCAGGCGCCGTCGCGCGGAGTGTGCGGGTCGCCCTCGTGGTCGGAGTTCTGATGGTGGACGCGGTGGGTGGCGACCCAGAAGATGGGGCCACCCTCGAGGGCCATGGTGCCGCAGGCGGTGATGAAGTATTCGAGCCAGCGAGGAACTCGGTATCCGCGATGCGTGAGCAGGCGGTGGTAGGCCATGCCGATGCCGACGTTGATGGCGAAGAAGTACATGATGGCGAAGGCGGCGAGGTTCTTCCAGGAGAAGCAGAAGAGGGCGGCGATGGCCCCGGCGTGGAAGAGAACCATGACGATGGCGGTGATCCAGTTGATGCGGCCCTGCTGGTAAGTGCGGCCCATGCGCAGGTCCTGCTTGATCTGGCGGGCGACGTCGCTGCGGTGGGCGGCGGTGAGGTTCTCGTGGGCGATGGGCGCGGAGACATGGAGGGCGCGAGCGGGCGTTTGCGTGCGCGGCTTGGCGGCGGGTGCTTCGGGGATGAGGAGGGTTGGGGACATTGTGCTGGATTGACCTCTGAAGTTGCCGTACTTGCTGTTAGATTCGACGCTAGCAGGGCGCGGTTCGCGCGGGGTGTAAGAGTTTTGTAATGGAAGCGCAAGAGGGATTTGTTAGGGTGAGTGGATGAGAGATTCGAGGGCCAGAAGTATGCGTGGATGCGTTTTGTGGAGTGGGGCGCGGGTTGGGTTGGTTGGGATTTTGCTGGTTGTTTCAGGCGCGGCAACATGTGTGTTGGCGCAGGGGACGGGCTTGGTTGTGGACCTGCCGTCGAGCAAGCAGATTGTGGGGGCGGCGCCGGGGAATCCGCAGAGGGTGAACTCGGAGCCGGTGTCGATGGCGGTGTCGCCGGACGGGCGGTATGTGGTGATGGTGAACGCGGGGTATGGAACGTTCGAGTCGAAGTACGAGCAGTCGCTGGCGGTGATGGATACGCGGACTGGAGTTGTGACGGACTTTCCCGACGAGCGGACGGCGACGGCGGGCAAGCAGACGCTGTACTCGGGGCTGGCGTTCAGCGGAGATGGAAGACATTTGTACGCGAGCATGGCTTCGCTGACGGACCCGACAGGGAGTGAGAAGGGGGATGTGGGGAACGGGGTAGTGGTGTATGGGTTCGATGCGGGGGAGATTACGCCGGAGAGGATGATTGCGATTGGGTTGCAGAAGCTGGCGGGGACGCGGCGGACGAAGCTGATTGGCGGGGTGGATGGGGCGATGGGGGTGCCGTATCCGGCGGCGATTGCGGTTATCCCCGGGCCTCCTGAGGATGGCAACTTAGAGCAGTTGCTGGTGGCGGATAATCTCTCTGACGATGTGCTTCTAATCGATGCAACGACAGGTGTGCTCGTCAAACGGTTTGATCTCTCGGAGAGCGATGCCGTGCCGAGTACGTACCCGATTGCGGTGGCCGTAGAGAGGAATCGCGGCGGTTACCCGTCCAGAGCGTTTGTGGCGCTGTGGAATGCGAGCGAGGTGGTGGAGCTCGATCTGAAGAATGGGACGTTGGGGCGGAGGCTGGCGCTGCTGAAACCGAGCGATCCGGTGAAGCCGGGGACGCATCCCTGCGCGCTTGAGATCAGCCCGGATGGGAAGACACTGTATGTAGCGCTGGCGAACAGGGACTCGGTGGCGGCGATCGATATCAATAAGGACGCGTTCGAGTTGAAGGGGTACTTCGATACGCGGCTGCCGGGGCAGAGCTATTTTGGGGCGGAGCCGGTGGCGCTGGCGCTGAGTGCGGACGGCGGACGGCTATATGTGGCGAATATGGGATCGGATGCGGTGGCGGTGATCGATACGCGGAGATTGACGGCTGCGGCGGCGAAGCAGGGGATGGTGGAACCGGAGGGGTTCATCCCGACGGAGTGGATGCCGATGTCGCTGGCGATCAGCAAGGAACAGGGAACAGGGAACAGGGAAAAACTTTATATTGCGACGGACAAGGGGCGGGGAACGGGGCCGAATGACTTTGCGCAGCGGCAGGTTGGAGGGTCGGCTTCGAGTCCGAAGACAAAGCGGGATTTCAGTTATATTGCGACGCTGCTGTATGGGTCGCTGGCGGCGGTCGATGTGGGTATGGTGGATTTGAAAGCGGCGACGGCGGAGGCGATGCAGTCGAACCGGATGCGGGCGGCGGCGGAGAGGATTGAGTTTGCGGGGAATGGAAGTGCAAAAGCAGATCCCTCCGCTACGCTACGGGATGACAACCAAATAGTCGGGGATGACAAACAAGGGGCGTGGCGGGATGACAAACAATGGGCGGGACCGATCCGGCATGTGATCTACATCATCAAGGAGAACCGGACTTACGATCAGGTGTTCGGCGATCTGCGGCAGAACGGCAAGCCGGTGGGGAATGGCGATGCGGGGTTGGCGATGTACGGCGCGGCGGTGACGCCAAACCAGCACGAGCTGGCGTTGCAGTTTGGCGTGCTGGACAATTTTTTCGATTCGGGCGAGGTGTCGGGCGACGGGCATGTGTGGTCGAACGCGGCGATCGGGACGGACTACCTGGAGAAGACGTGGCAACAGGAGTATCGCAACGGACAGCGGACGTACGACTACGAGGGGATGGTGGCGAACGGCTACCCGCTGCTGCAGAAGATTGCGGATGTGAATGAGCCGAAGAGCGGATATATGTGGGGCAATGCAGAGGCGCACGGCAGAACACACTACAACTTCGGCGAGTACATCTCGTCGACGTTCTGTGAAGCGAAGAAGAGCGGGAACCCGCAGGAAGGGCCGCTGCTGGAGGGGACAAAGTGCGCGCGGGAGGCGATCCAGCCGGGGGAGGAGATTCCGGTGGAGTGGGGGGGCGGAGTGAGTAAGTGGCCGTGGGCGATCCCGCTGCTGGCGGCGAATGTGGCGACCAAATCAGAGCTGGTGGGACACTTTGCGGTGGAGGCTCCGGACTTCAATCTGAGGATTCCGGACCAGATAAGGGCGGAGGTCTTTCTGCGCCACTTCGCGGGATGGGTGGCAGAGCGCGCGGCGGGCAAGGACACTATGCCGAACTACATTACGCTGCGGCTGCCGGATGATCATACGGCGGGGACGGCGGCGGGCGGGCCGACGCCGCGGGCTTCGGTGGCGGACAACGATCTGGCGATTGGGCGGGTGGTGGATGCGGTGTCGCACTCTTCGTACTGGGACGACACGGCGTTTTTTATTCTGGAGGACGATGCACAGAATGGGGCGGACCACGTGGACGCGCATCGCAGCATGGCGCTGGTGGTGAGCAAGTACTCGCCGCATGCGACCGATGGCGGTGCGTTCGTGGACAGCAATTTTTACACGACGGTGAGCGTGGTGCGGACGATGGAGACACTGCTGGGGCTGCCGCCGATGAACAACAACGATGCGTTGGCTCCATTGATGAGGTCGATGTTTACCGGGCCGGGCGATCAGAGGCCGTTTGCGGCGGACTATGCGAACCGCGAGAATGGGTTGATCTACACTGCGAATGCGGCCACGGCGGTGGGAGCACAGGAGTCGGCGAAGATGGACTTCAGCCACGCAGACCGGGCGCCCACGCAGAAGCTGAATGTAATCTTGTGGCGGGACGCGATGGGCGATCGGGCGGTTCCGGCGCAATTGACACAGAAGCAGAAGAAGGCGAAGAAGGACGAGGACGACGACTGAGGCGATGGATGGAGAGTAAGGGGTTGGAGAGTGATGGGCTGAGGCCGTTTCGGCTGGTACCGTGGTTCAGCCCGCGGCCGTGGGGAAGGCTCGACCTGCGGCTGTGGTACAGCGAGACTGGGACGACGGAGCCGGTGGGCGAGGCGTGGCTTACCGGGCCGCAGTGCGTGGTGGAGACGGGAGAGTTTGCGGGGCGAACGCTGGCACAGGTGACGGCGGAGGCGGGGGATGCAATTCTGGGTGAGGGTGGCGGGGCGGAGTTTCCTCTGCTGGTGAAGTTGCTGTTTCCCAATGAGAAGCTATCGGTGCAGGTGCATCCGGACGATGCGATGGCATGGTCGATGGGGGAGCCGCGGGGCAAGACGGAGTGCTGGTATGTTCTGGAGGCAAAGACGGGAGCGACGATTGCGCTGGGACTGCGCGAGGGAGTGACGGTGGAGGCGGTAAGGGCGGCGATTGGTGCAGGAGCGCTGGAGGAGCTGCTGGAGTGGGTACCGGTGGAGGCGGGGGAGATGGTGTTTGTGGACGCGGGGACGGTGCATTCAATCGGGCCGGGGGTGGTGTTGTTGGAGACGCAGCAGACCAGCGATGCGACGTTCCGGCTATATGACTATGGGCGAGGGCGGGAGTTGCATCTGGAGCAGGGGCTGCGCGCGCTGAAGACGCGGACTGCGGCGGGCAAGGTGAAGCCACGGGCGATGGGTGGATTTACGCGACTGATTGAGCAGAAGTATTTTGTGGTGGACCGGTATGACGTGGCGGCGGGGGACGAGGTGATTGTGCCAGTGGAGGGAGCGGGGTGTCTGGTGGGGCTTTCGGGTGCGGCTGTGGTGATTGGGGGCGAGGAGGGAGAAGTCGAGCTATTGCCGGGGCGTGCGGTGGTGGTTCCGGTGGAGTGTCGAGGGGTGGTTGTGGAGACGGGCGTGGGGGCGAGCTTTGTAAATTGCTGGGCACCGTGAATGCGGCTGTTTATTCATCCGAAAGACAACTACAGAGATTCTGACCCTTCGACAAGCTCAGGGTCAGAATGACGCGCATTGGCGGATGCGGGTAGGATGGAGCGCGGAGTTTGAAGGGGGAGGGATGATGCGGCGTAGTGGATTTGTGTTGGTGTGTGCGATTGCGATTTTAATGAGTGGAGTGGTGGCGTTGGGGCAGGCTCCAGCGGTGCAGCAGACGGTCGCGGCTGCGGCGAACGGCCCGGCACCGATGTTGCTGTGGCCGAAGGGAGCGCCGGGAGCGTTGGGCGTGGCGGATGAGGACAAGCCGTCGATCACGGTGTATCTGCCGGCGGCGAACCCGACGAAGACCGCGGTAGTGATTGCGCCGGGAGGTGGCTATCAACACCTGTCGATGGTGCGCGAGGGGTCGGATGTGGCGGCGTGGCTGAACTCGCATGGGATAGCGGCGATCCAACTGCGGTACAGGATTGGGCCGAAGTATCACAATCCGATTGAGCTGGATGATGCGCAGCGGGCGATCCGGATGGTGCGGGCGCATGCTGCGGAGTATGGAATTGCAGCGGACCACATCGGGATGTGGGGATTTTCGGCGGGTGGACACCTGACGGCGACCGCGGGGACGCACTTCGATGCGGGGAACGCGGCGGCGGTGGATGCGATCGAGCGGGAGAGCAGCAGGCCGGACTTTCTGATCCTGGCTTATCCGGTGATTACGATGGAGGCTCCGTATGTGCATACGGGATCGAGGATGTATCTGTTGGGTGATGCGCCGGCACAGGCGGATGTGGATGCGATGTCGGCGGAGCTGCATGTGACCGCGCAGACGCCGCCGGTGTTTCTATTTTCGACGACCGACGACCGAACGGTACCGATCATGAACAGTGTCATGTTCTATGAGGCGCTGGTGAAGGCTGGTGTGCCGGTGGAGATGCACGTGTTCCAGCATGGGGGACATGGGTCGGGGCTGGCTCCGGCGAACCCGCAGTTAAGCCCATGGACGGAGATGCTGATCAAGTGGATGCGGGAGCGGGGGTACGCGGCGGCGCAGTAGGTGCAGTGATGGCGGCGTCAATTTTGGGTTAATCATTTTCGCGCTACCTTGATCGCTAAGCGATCAAGGTAGCGCGAGGTATTTAAGGGGACGTCTATCGGCACGGCTGAAGCCGTGCCCTTCCGACGCAGATTATCGGAAGGGCTCTACTGGTGAAGCGAGAGGAGGTAGTTGCCGTATCCGATGATGAGGATGGAGCCGACGAGGAGGGCGAGGCCGGCGGTGACCAGAGCTTTGGTGCGAGCGCTGGTTCCCTTCCACTCCTTGAGCAGGAGTCCCCATAGGGTGGCAAAGATGATGATGGAGGCCATGAGGAGGGTCCACGAGGAGAAGTCGTAGATGCCCATCTTGGTTTTGGCCATGGAATTGAAGAAGAACTGGAAGTACCAGATGATGCCTGCAAGGGCAGCGAAGAGGTAGTTGGCGACCAGGGTGTGGGGGGCGATGCGGTCATAGGTGGAGGCGTCAAGGGGGTCGAAGTCGACCAGGGTGTCGCCCGCGGTGGGAGCGGCGCGCATGGGGTTGACTCCAGGCTCTCCGCCGAACTGGCGGAAGGAGCTGTTCTTGAAGATGAGGATAGCGGACCAGACGACGTTGGTGAGGAAGCCTCCCCAGAGGATGACGATGAGGACGGGGAGGTTCTGCCAGATGTCGAGGCGGCCGGCGGCGAGCAGATGGGGCTTTGTAATGGCGGCGATGGGAGCCCCCGCGTCTAGGCCGAAGGCGAAGAAGGCGCTCATGAGGCCAGCCAGGATGGCGATTACAATACCTTTGCCGAAGGAGAAGTTCTGCTCGCCGGACTCGATCATCGTTTCCGGGTCGATCTCTTTTTCCTTGGAGAGGCCGGCTGCGCCGTTGACCGCGACCGCGATGAAGCAGATGAGGTCTCCGAAGAGGGTGACCTGGCCGGAGTGGGTGTGGGCGATGGCGAGAATCTGGCCGTGGTATATGGGCGGAACGAGGGTCCCGAAGACCATGCAGAGGCCGAGAGCGATGGAGTATCCTAGGGCGAAGCCGAGGTATCGGATGGCCAGGCCGAAGGTGAGTCCTCCGACGCCCCAGAGCGCGCCGAAGAGGATGACGAGGCCGATGTTGTGGGGGTTGGCGTGCCATGCCTCTGCGAGGATTGCCCCGAGGTGAGGAACGAAGAGGAGGGCCATCACGGCAGGGGCGATGATCCAGGCGGCGAAGCCCTGGATGACCCAGTAGACCTCCCAGGACCAGCGCTTGATCTGGCGGAATGGGATGAAGTTGGTGGCGGAGGCGAAGCCCCCGATCAGGTTGTATATGACGCCGAGAAAGAGATTGGATCCCACGTGGCCTCGCTGGTGCGGAAATTAAATCCGGTGAAGGACGAGAACGGAAGGCGCAACCATCTTATCCCGCCCGGATTCTGTTGTGGAAATAAAGCTCGCGTTAGAAGCCCAGGGTGCGGATGACGTTACGGATGGAGTCGGCGCTGGAGCGCAGACCGGCCTCTTCTTCCGCATTCATGGGTACGGGCAGCAGGCGCTCCACGCCCTTGTGTCCGACGACCGAGGGAACCGAGATGCAGACGTCGCTGATGCCTCGGTAGTCGGTGAGCAGTGAGCTGACGGGGAGCACACGCTTCTCGTTCCAGAGAAGTGCTTCGAGGATGGTGGAACCAGCGAGGCCGATGGCGTAGTTGGTGGCACCCTTGCCCTGAATGATCATCTCGGCGGAGTTGCGCACGCCGTGCAGTATCTTCTTCTCGTCGTCGGCGGTGAGCGGACCGTGTCCGGGCATCTCCCAGCTTTGCACGGGCACGCCTCCGATGTTGGCGGTGGACCAGAGGGGGATCTCGGTGTCGCCGTGTTCGGCGACAATGTAGCCGTGAACGCTCTGCACGGCGACGCCGCAGTGCTGGGCGATCATGTAGCGGAAGCGGGCGCTATCGAGGACTGTGCCGCTGCCGAAGACGCGGTGGATGGGTAGGCCGCTGACCTTGAGGGCGACGTAGGTGAGGACGTCGACCGGGTTGGTGACCATGAGGATAGTGGCGTCGGGAGCGACCTTGAGCAGATTAGGAACCAGGGTGCGGCACATCTCCGCGTTGATTCCTGCCAGCTCGATGCGCGACTGGCCGGGCTTCTGGCGCGCGCCGGCGGAGATGACGATGACGTCGCAGTCCGCCATGACGTTGATGTCGTCGGAGCCGTCGATCGTGGCCATGGGGACGAACTGCACGCCATGGTTGAGGTCGAGGACCTCGGCATCCACTCTGGACTTCGCTACGTCGTACAGGCTGATGTGCTTGCCTATTCCTTTAACCAGACATGCGTAGGCGATGGTCGCCCCGACGCTGCCCGCGCCAACAATGCCAATCTTTCCCTGCCACTTGCCCATTTCAGTCCTGACCTCCATCAAACAAAGTAACATAAAGCGGTTGATTTCGCGTTTCCTCGATCGCGATGCGATCAAGGGAACGCGGGTCTTCTGGAGGAGCACGTTTACGGCACGGGTATACCCGTGCCCTTCCGATTATCCGCACTGTCGGAGGTGTCTTCCCAAACCGAGCTGCGACCGGATGGGGTCGGGTTGGCGGATGTGTTTGCGCAGGGAGTATATTTCCATCATTGCTGTACCAAGGGGGTAGGTCATGAGTAAGGGAAGTTCAGGCTCCGGCGCAGGCGCGACGGAGCGAGTGTTTGCGGCGTTGGATGGTTTCCGGATCGAGGTCCCGTCGTGGGGCTTCGCCAACACCGGGACGCGATTCGGCAAGTTTTCGCAGGCTGGCGCGGCGACGTCGCTGGAGGAGAAGTTCGAGGATGCGGGCCAGGTGAACAAGCTGACCGGGGCCAGCCCTTCGGTGGCGCTGCATGTGCTGTGGGACTTGCCCAACGGCAAGGGCGACGTTCCGGAGTTGAAGCGGCTGGAGAAGAAGTACGGCGTGAAGTCGGGGGCGGTGAACCCGAACCTGTTCCAGGCGCAGGAGTACAAGTACGGGTCGATTGCCAACCCGAGCGCGGAGATTCGCAAGCACGCGGTGGCGCACCTGCTGGATTCGGTGGAGATCGGGAAGGCCCTGGGGAACAAGGACGTGTCGATCTGGCTGGCCGATGGATCGAACTATCCTGGGACGCAGTCGATGCACAAGCGGATCGAGTGGCTGGAGGAGGCGCTGGCCAAGACACACGCGGCGCTGGGCCCGAAGCAGCGGATGCTGGTGGAGTACAAGCCGTTTGAGCCGGCGTTCTATCACACCGACATCGCGGACTGGGGCATGGCGCTGACGCTGGCGCGCAAGGCCGGGCCGAAGGCCAAGGTGCTGGTGGATACAGGACACCATCTGCCGGGCTGCAACATTGAACAGATTGTGACCTGGCTGCTGCACCTGAACGCTCTGGGCGGCTTCCACTTCAACGACCGGAAGTTTGCCGACGACGATCTGACGCTGGGATCGATCGACCCGTATCAACTCTTCCGCATCTTCCACGAGATTCTGTCCAGCAATTCTCCTGCAGTGAAGGGGATTGCGTACATGATCGACCAGAGCCACAACCTGAAGGGCAAGATGGAGGCGATGGTGCAGTCCGTGGTGACGGCGCAGGAGCTGTTTGCCAAGGCCGCGCTGGTGGACCAGGAGAAGCTGGCCGCTGCGCAGCAGTCTTGCAGTCTGGTGGAGGCCGAGGAGCTATTCCGCGGTGCCTTCTGGACCGACGTGCGGCCGATGCTGAAGGAGTGGCGCGAGGCGCACAAGCTCCCCAGCGAGCCGCTGAAAGCGCTGAAGACGGGCGGATACATGGAGAAGATCAACAAGGAGCGCGGAGCCAAGAACGCGAACAGCGGTTCAAGCTACGCATAGACGAACAAGAAAAGGAATGGACGGGGCCTGGCTGCGAGGAATTGCAGTCCGGCCCCGTTCTTTGTGTGTGGTGCGTGGGCAGGAGTGATGGCACGCACAAGCGGGGAGGCGCGGGGGTTGGTATTCTTGTGGTTATATGGCGAAACCGATTGTTCTGACGATTCTTGATGGCTGGGGATACCGGGCCGAGACCAATGGAAATGCGATTGCACTGGCGCGCAAGCCCGTGTACGACGGACTGCTGCGCGACTTTCCCAGCACGCTGATTCATGCCAGCGACCACTTTGTGGGACTGCCGGACGGGCAGATGGGTAACTCCGAGGTGGGGCATTTGAACCTGGGTGCGGGACGGATTGTGCGCATGGATATGACGCGCATCGACCTGGCGATTCTGGATGGGAGCCTGATGCTCAATCCGGTGCTGTTGGCCGCTGTGAGCCATGCGCAGGACCACAACAGCGCGGTCCACTTCATTGGGTTGCTGTCGGATGGCGGCGTGCATTCGCATTCGCGGCACCTGTATGGGTTGCTGAAGCTGATGGCGCAGAAGAAGCTGAAGCGTGTTTATGTTCATGCGTTCATGGATGGGCGCGACACCTCTCCGACCGGCGGCGCGGGCTACATTGAAGATCTACAGCGGGAGTTCCGCGAGATTGGCGTGGGGCAGCTTGCCAGTGTGAGTGGGCGCTACTTCGCCATGGATCGCGACCTGCGCTGGGAGAAGGAGCACCAGGCCTTCGACGCGATGGTGACGGGGCATCCTTCGGGCGGAGAGTACGCAGACCCCTTGGCCCGCGTGAAGGATTTATACAACACCGGGATCACCGACGAGTTTATTCCGCCGTTTACCGTGGTGGATGCGGCGAAGCACGCTGTGGGTTTGATTCGCGACAACGATGTGGTGATCAACTTCAACTATCGGGCGGACCGCGCAAGGCAGATTACGCGGGTGCTGGCGCGGAACTCCGGATTGACGGCGAACGGCGGGATCGATCTGCCAAAGGCGGCAGAGTTGGAAGCGGAGATTCCGAAGGCGAGCGTGCCGGCGAATCTTTTTTATGTGTGCATGACGCAGTACGACAAGCAGTACACGCTGCCGGTGGTGATTCCGGCGGAGTCGATGGACAACCTGCTGGCGAATCTGATGGCGAATGCGAACCTGCGCAATCTGCGCGTGGCCGAGACGGAGAAGTACGCGCATGTGACGTACTTCTTCAATGGCGGGATCGAGAAGCCGTTTGGCGGCGAAGACCGGATTGTGGTGCCGTCGCAGAAGGTGGCGACGTACGACCTGGCGCCGGAGATGTCCGCGGCGGGGATTGCGGATGTGGTGATCAAGGCGGTGGCGGATACGGCGTTTGACGTAATCATCATGAACTTCGCCAACGCGGACATGGTGGGGCACTCGGGCAAGATTCCGCCGACGATTCGCGCGGTGGAGGCGATCGACGAGCAGTTGGGACGCGTCTACAAGGCGGTGAAGCAGAGAGGTGGCGCGCTGCTGGTGACGGCCGACCATGGCAACGCGGAGATGATGATCGACCCGGTGACGGGCGGGCCGCAGACCGCGCACACGACGAACCCGGTGCCGTTCATCCTGGTGACGGACGCGCCGAAGGGAACGATCAGTCTGCGACCGGATGGGAGTCTGCGGGACATAA
>Ga0302266_10001577_pt1 | contig 20760 bp, 19 predicted proteins | sample III_Bog_E1_2_FD_194559 | JGI IMG/M metagenome (GOLD analysis project Ga0302266, IMG submission 194559) | Peat permafrost microbial communities from Stordalen Mire near Abisko, Sweden - III_Bog_E1_2 | ecosystem: Environmental > Terrestrial > Soil > Wetlands > Peat | place: Sweden: Abisko... | reverse complement strand
GACAGGCTCCTACATCTACGAGGGCAAACTCGACCCGAACGCGAAGCACGACACCGAAGACGTCCTCCGCCTCGCCCGCGAAGCCAAGCGCGACGCCGCCAGCTTTGGCTGCGACATCCTCATCGTGGACACCGCCGGCCGCAACCAGATCGCCGCCGACCTGATGGAGGAGATGGCCGCGCTCAAAAAGCTGCTCAACCCCTCGGAAATCCTCTTCGTCGCCGACGCCATGACCGGCCAGGACGCCGTCAACTCCGCCAAGGCCTTCCACGACCTGCTCGCGCTCACCGGCGTCATCCTCACCAAGATGGACGGCGACTCCCGCGGCGGCGCGGCGCTCTCCATCCGCCACATCACCGGCGCGCCCATCAAGTTCCTCGGCACCGGCGAGAAGCCGGACGCCTTCGAGCCCTTCCACCCCGACCGCATCGTCTCCCGCATCATGGGCATGGGCGACATCGCCACCCTGCTCGAACACGCCGAAGCCAAGCTCGACCGGGGCAAGGCGGAGCAGTTCGCCAAAAAGGCCCTCTCCGGCGATGGCTTCTCGCTCGACGACTTCCGCGAGCAGCTCCGCCAGATCAAGAAGATGGGCTCCATGAAGTCCATCCTCAAGATGCTCCCCTCCGTCGGCCCCTTCGCCGGCATGGCCCAGGCTGCGGAGAACGTCGACGAAGGCCAGTTCGCCCGCGTGGAGAACATCATCAACTCCATGACCAACAAGGAGCGCCGCGACCACGAGATCATCAACGGCAGCCGCCGCAAACGCATCGCCGCCGGCTCCGGCACCTCCGTCCAGGAGGTCAACAACCTCCTCCGCCAGTACGCCCAGATGCGCAAGATGTTCAAGACCATGGGCTCCGGCGGCGGCCTCAAAGCCCAGCAACGCATGATGTCCCAAATGCAAGGCAGGCAGAAATTCGGAAGGTAAGAACCGGCAGGAAACCACGAGTGCTATGCTCAGGTTATGCAGGTGACGGTGACCATTCCGGATAATCTGGCGGCTCAGCTTACTGCTGCGGGCAAGGACCCCGCTCGCGCCGCGCTGGAAGCGCTTGCCATCGAAGGCTACCGCGCCAGACGTCTGTCCGAGAACGAGGTCCGAGTGATGCTGGGTTATGAGACACGCATGCAGGTCCATGCGCTGCTGCAGGAACACGACACCTACCTCAATTACTCCATGTCCGACCTGGAACAGGAGATCCGTTCTTCGGATGAACTGTTCGCCAGGCGGGAAGAAAGCGGCCGCAAGCACGAATGATCGTCGTCGCAGACACCAGCCCGCTCAACTACCTCATTCTCATCGAACAGATCCAAATTCTCGAAGCTCTCTATGGCCAGGTAATTATTCCACCTGCCGTTCAAGACGAACTCTTGAGCGCGGGTGCGCTTCCGCAAGTCAGGTCATGGATGGCAACGCCGCCAGCATGGCTTGAAGTGCGCTCGCCGCTGCCCGCGTTCCGCGACTCCATCGCCCTGGGGGCTGGGGAGAGCGACGCTATCGTATTGGCGGAGCAAATTGGAGCCGACAGAATCATCATGGACGAGACATTGGGCCGCGGGGAGGCGTTGCGGAGAGGCCTCAATATCATCGGTACCCTTGGCGTCCTGCGCGATGCCCACCGGACAGGATTGCTCGATTTGGCGACCTCAATGGAACGCCTGCGGGCAACAAGCTTCCGTGCGTCGCCGCAGATTCTTCAGGCGATCCTGGACTCCGTCCAGTAAGGGCAGGTGGTCCAGGTCTCTCAATCACCACCGAATCGTATGCCCCGTTATCAACCCGGCCTTGACCTTCTCCAGCGAGACACCCTTCTCACCCCGCCGCGACCGCGACACCAGCACGTCCGCAATGTCTTCCCAAAGCGCCCTATGCACCTTCAGGTCGATCACTGCCGCCGTCTTCGTCCCCTTCTCATCGGTCAAAAACTGTATCCCGCCCACGGAAGCCTCCTGCAACTCTCAATCCTAAGTTATCGACCCGCCGGGTGCCCCACATCTCGCCTCTGAGATGTGGGATTCGGAAGGCCGCAGGTTCCGATGCCCTTCGTCATTCGCCATGCGGGCAGAGACAAACAATCACTTCGCGATGAGTTTGAAAAACCAGACAAGCAGCAGTTGCACCGAGGAGTAGATCGCCGCATACGCGCCCGCCCCCACAGGGAGAGGGATCTCCGGTTGCGACTCTACATTATTCCGGAGGAGTTGGGCCCGGTTGAAGAGATCGTGGTTGTTGTCCTTCGCGCTCTTGCCCATGATCTCGATCAAGGCGTCGGTCCAAAAAGACTTCCATTTCCGCTGCGCGATCACACAGACGCTGAAGCATCCAATGCAACCCAATAGACCCAGAGCAACGACCCCAGAGATAGTGAAGCCAAGTCTGCGAAAGCCGTCATTGATCAACTCGGCGCCGATCGCCAGGTAGAGCAAGTCGGTGGCGCACACCAGGATGATCTTGCTCATAATATTGCGGCGCATCTTGGTGTGCTCAAGACGATAGCTTCGATAACGCCGCATCTCGTCGGTAAAGAACCAAAGGCCCAGCCACGCAGCAGCAGGCGCAATCAGGCAAACGACAAAATGCTCTCCGAGTTTCGCGGAGGCCGCTACTTCTTCTGAGGGCAGCACCCCGTCCGCGGTAAATGCCGTAAGACTGCGGTCAAAGTAGTAGAGGCTCTGCCCCTGGTCCTTCAGCTCCTCGTCCGAAGCCTCGCTCACTTTGGAAAGCGTCGAGTAGACCGGATGATTTGGCAGCACCACCGAGCACAAAAGCAGGATCTCCCAGTCGCTCTCATGGTCCGCCCGCGCCTCCTGCATGGCGCTGTAGAACGCAAGGACTCCGATGACCAGAACGGTCGTTACAACCTGCAGAATCGTAAGCAAGGCGAAATGGTAGCCGAACACATTCACTTTGTTCGCTCCGTCAGGCTCTTTCTTTAGGTCAGAGTCTAAATCACCGGACAGAACCAACGAAAAAATCCGCCCCCAACGCCAAAAGTCCCACCCCCCGGAACCGCGGGAGATGGGACTCTGACAACCTTCTGGCAATGGAGCCGACTACCGGCGCCCGCCGCCGCCACCATGGAAACCACCGCCGCCACCCCCACCACCATGGAAGCCACCGCCGCCGCCACCACCATGGAAGCCTCCGCCGCCGCTGAATCCGCCACGCGCGCCACCGCTATACCCGCCGCGTGCAGCATAGCCGTGTCCGCCGGCGTAGCCTTCCCGCCCGGACGCATAGCCGCCGCGTCCCGCGTATCCGTACCCTCCGCGGAAGCCGTACCCGCCGCGGTATCCATAGCCGCCGCGGAACCACGGCCCCGCGCCGAGGAACACGCCGCCGTTGAACCAACCCGGTCCGTAGAAGCCATACGGCGCGCAGGCGTACGGCGCATAGTCGTAGTAGCCATAGGCGCACGCCGGAGGTCCATAACCGTACCCCCCAACGCCGATGCCAACCGCAACCTGTGCATGGGATTGTGTTGCTGGAATCGCGAGAATCGAGAGCAGAACCAGATACTTAAGAAACCGCATTGTCGTTCCTCCTGGCAGGAACCATCCGTTCCTGCAGCCCCGAGTGCAATTTGCATTCGGCCTGTTCATTAGAACCCGTAAAGCCGGCAAACGTTGCGAGTGTAAGTTATTTGGTTTTAGATACTTATAGATACGAAGAAGTTGACCACATCTGCGAAAAAGTTGCCCGCAAGGCCCTTCAACTGGGAAAAAATTACGTAGTGCGCTCCAGCACCACCGCGAAGAAGCCATCGTAGGCGTGCGTGCCTGGCAACGTCCGCAGCGCACCGTCCTTCACCGCAGATGCCAGCAAATCGTCGCAGGCCACCTGCTGTACCACTCCGGCTTCCGCCAGCCCGGCTATGAGTGGCCCGATGGGCAACCGCTGCACGCCTGCCTCTGCCGCCACCGCTTCGACGACGCGCTCGTTCTCCTCCGGCTCCAGAGAGCAGGTCGAGTACACCAGCCGCCCGCCCGGAGCCAGACGCCGCAGCGCGCCGCTCAGGATCGCCCGCTGCCGCTCTGCCTGCCTTGCCATGTCTTCCGTGCGTAGCCGGTGGCGGATCTCCGGGTTCCGCGCCAGGGTGCCCGTCCCGCTGCAGGGCACGTCGCACAGGATCAGGTCGAAGGCGGCGCTGCCCTCGACCGCCGCCGCGTCCAGCACCTCGCAGCGAACGGCATCGGCAAACGGAAAGCGCCGCATCCGAGCCTTCATGGCGCCGAGCCGTCGCTTGCTCGCATCGGTAGCCAGGATCTCCGCGCCCGCCAGGCGATGCGCCAGAATCAGCGTCTTGCCGCCGGGTGCAGCGCAGCAGTCCCAGACGTGCGGCGTGCGCTCGCCGAGAGCCGGCAGCGCCGCCGCAGCCAGCTCCGCTACCAGGCGCGAGCCGTCGTCCATTTGCGGCAGGGTAGCGGTTTCCGTTGCGTGGGCAAAGTGCTGCCCTGCCTGTGGCTCGCGCTGGTCGTACTCGCAGATCGCCAGAGCGGACTCGCGGCCATACGCAGCCACCCAGCGCTCGACCAGCCAGCGCGGGTGGCCAAGCCGTTCGGCAAATGCTGCGGGCGACTCGAAGATGCGGGCGCTCGGCTTCTGGGCCGCGGCGAGCTTGCGGAGCACAGCGTTCACCATGCCCGCAGCGTGCGGTTGCCCCGCGGCGCGGCACAGCTCTACGCTCTCGTTCAGCACGGCATGTGGTGGAATTCGATCCATGTGGAGCAGTTGAAAAGCACCCATACGCAGCGCGAGCGCCACCGGCTCGGCAAGCCGCTGGTCCGGCCGCGCCAGCAGCTTGGCCACACGTGCGTCCAGTGCAATCTGCCAGCGCAGCACGCCCATCACCAGCGCCGTTGCCAGGTTGCGGTCCTCCGGCGTCAGTAGGTCGGTGCGCTCCGAGTGCAGCAACTCATCGCTATGGCTGCTACCTTCGCCCACAAGGGTCAGAATGTCGAAAGCCACTCGGCGCGCCGGACTGATCTTCGCGGCCGCCTCTGCTGCGGACGCGGTCGGTCCCGCGGAAGCCGGGCGCGCGCGCACAGCCGTCTTCGACCCTCGGCCTGTTGGTCTGTTCAAGAGCCCAGCCTTTCTCCCGACTTCACCTGGAAGCCGCGCAGGAAGTCGCTTGCGCTCATGCGCCGCTTGCCTTCCAACTGTACCTCGTGGAAGACCAGCGACGTGCCGCCGCCGCAACCGGCCAGCAACCGCTCGCCAGCCGGGCGCAGGGTCCCAGGCTCGATGTCGCGTTCGGCAGCGATCTGCATGCGATGGATGATCAGCTTCTTTCCGCGCAGCGTGGTGTGCGCTCCCGGCCACGGCTGGAATCCGCGCCAGCGATCGTAGGTTTGCTGCGCAGTCCGCGAGAAGTCGATGGCTCCGTCCTCGCGCGTCAGAATCGGAGCCAGCGTCGCCAGTGCATGGTGCTGCTGCTCGCCCGTCAACTCGCCGCATTCGAGCTTGGCCAGCGTCTTCACCATCAGCTCCGCGCCGGCTGCGGCCAGCGTCTCGAAGACATCGATGGCGGTCTCTTCCTGCCCGATGGGAACCACGTGCGCCAGCAGCATGTCGCCCGTGTCGAGCCCCTCGTCGATGCGCATTGTCGTCACGCCGGTCATCGTCTCGCCATTTGCGACTGCCCATTGGACGGGCGCGGCGCCGCGATACTTCGGCAGCAGGGACCCGTGCAGGTTGATGTTGCCGTGCGGCGGCAGGTCGAGCATCCACTTTGGGATGATGCGGCCGTAGGCAACCACCAGGATCGCGTCCGGCTGCACGTGCTCCAAGTGTTGACGGAACTCGGAGTTGCTCTTGATCTTCTCCGGCTGAACCACCGGAATCCCGTGCGCCAAAGCGGCCCGCTTTACGGGAGGCGCGTGCATCTCCATCCCGCGGCCGGCGGCGCGGTCCGGCTGCGTGACGACCAACGCCACATCATGTCCCGCAGCAATGACCGCTTCGAGCGTCGGTACGGCGAACTGCGGCGTTCCACAAAACACCAGTCTCATTGGTCACCCGGGAGATTCTTCGGCGCCGCGCATCTCAGCAGAGAGGAATCAGGCTGGCACTCCGCAGCGAAGCAGTCCAGAGCTGGGCGACGCACTACCATTCGCCATTCTTCTGCATCTTGCGGATCTTGCGGAGTGCGAGTTCTCGCTTGAGCCGGCTGATGCGGTCAATGAAGAGTACGCCGTCCAGATGGTCGATCTCATGCAGCAGCGCGCGTGCCAGCAGCTCTTCGCCTTCGACCTCGAACCACTTGCCGTGCTCGTTCTGCGCCTTGACCTTGACCCATGCTGCCCGCTGCACCTTCTCGCGAATGTCCGGCAGGCTCAGGCATCCCTCTTCTTCGACCTGCTTGCCTTCGCGCGCGACCACCTCGGGATTGATGAGGACCAGCTTGTCCTTGGGGTTCTTCTTGAAGCTGACGTCGATCACGGTCAGGCGCTGCGGGATTGCAATCTGCGGTGCTGCAAGGCCGATGCCCTGGGCCACGTACATGCTCTCGAACATCTCCGCCACGAGCGTGCGTAGCGCATCGTCGAACACTGTGATGGGGGCGCACATCTTCGCCAGCACAGGGTCTGGATACTTCACAATCTCGTGAATCTTCAACGCTTCCTTTGCCGCCATCTTCGTTCCCGACGCCTTCACTTTCCCTGTACTCTGCGTGCCGGAGCAAATTTCCTGTGGGTGTATAGGGGAGGCGTTCCATTCATGTCCGTTTTCTTCCAAGGAAAACGGTACTACACAGAACTCTCCACTCCACAGCAACAGGAAGTTTGCTCTAATAGGCCCGAATCTGCTCGCAGTAGCCTTTGTAGTTTCGTTCCATCTCGCGCAGCGAATCTCCGCCAAACTTATCGATCACCAGGCGCGCCACTGTGAGCGCCACCATCGCCTCCGCCGCTACTCCGGCAGCAGGCACCACGCAGACATCGCTGCGCTCGTAGGCGGCTTTGACCGGCTCGCGCGTGGCAAAGCTGATGGAACCCAGCGGTCTGCGAAGGGTGGATATCGGCTTCAGATATCCCCGTACGACGATGTCTTCGCCATTGGAGATGCCGCCTTCGATTCCTCCGGCGTTGTTCTGCTCGCGCGAAAACCGGGTGAAGCTGCCATCTTCGCTCCCGCCGGCGGCTTCGTAGCCGATGGCGTCGTGGACGGTCGAGCCCAGGGACTCCGCCGCGGTGACGCCGCGGCCAATCTCCACGGCTTTGACGGCCTGCAGGCTCATGACGGACTGAGCCAGCAGCCCGTCCATGCGTTCGTCCCAGTTGGCATGGGTTCCCACGCCAGGCGGCAGGCCGTGGACCACGACCTCAAAGACTCCGCCGACGGTGTCCCCGGTGCGCAGCGCGACATCGACCTCGGCCTTCATTTTTTGTTCGTCGTCTGGGTCCACGCAGTTCAGCAACACGTCATCCTTGGCCTGGAGTGCGGCAATTTCGTCCCAGGCAGCGGGCCGCGAGAGCCGTGCCGCACCGACGCGGATGACGTGGCTGGCGACTTCGACACCGAGCGCCCGCAGCAGCAGCTTAGCCATGGCTCCACACGCGACGCGGGCGGCACTCTCCCGGGCGCTTGCCCGTTCCAGCACATAGCGGGCGTCGGGGAAGTCGTACTTGAGGCTGCCTGCCAGGTCGGCATGGCCGGGCCGCGGACTGGCTACGGCCTTGTGCTTGGCGGGGTCGCCTGTTTCCACGGGCAGAATCTCCTGCCAGTTCTTCCAGTCGTTGTTGGCGATGGTCATGGCTACGGGGGAGCCGATGGTCTTGCCATGGCGCACGCCGCTCAGGATATGCGCTGTATCGCGCTCAATCCGCATCCTTCCGCCGCGGCCATAGCCCTTTTGCCGTCGCCACAACTCGCGGTCCAGAAACGCCTGGTCCACTGGCACGCCGGCCGGCAAACCGCTTACCATCGCCACCAGGCTCTCGCCGTGGCTCTCTCCCGCAGTCGAAAATCGCAGCATCTCTATCTCTCTCAGCCCAAACTGAGATTGTAACAATATCCCGGCTGCGCTCTGGTCGTGTTGTGCGTGGCTGCGCCGCTTCCATAAGGCTTTGCCGGTGGGATATGATTCAAGCGTTCGGAGTTTACTTCCGTCAAAAGCAGGGAAGTGCGATGCCTCCTCTTAAAATTAAGGTCAACAATGTCGTCTCCACGGTGGATGTGCCGCCGGACACGCCGCTGCTTTGGGTGCTGCGCGACGTGCTCGACCTGAAGGGCTCGAAGTACGGATGCGGAATCGGGATGTGTGGCGCGTGCACGGTCCACGTTGACGGAGTGGCGACGCGCTCGTGTCTGACCGACGTGAGCTCCGTGGTGGGCAAGTCGGTCAAGACCATTGAAGGCCTCTCGCACGACGGTACTCATCCTGTGCAGGTTGCCTGGGAGGAGTTGGACGTGCCCCAGTGCGGCTACTGCCAGGCGGGCCAGATTATGACCGCCTCGGCGCTGCTGGCTCACACGCCTCATCCCACAGACGCAGAGATCGACAACGCGATGGCCGGCAATCTGTGCCGGTGCGGCACCTATCCGCGCATCCGTAAGGCGATCCACAAGGCCGCATCCGCCGCTGCACCGGGCGCAACCGCACGCAAGAGTTAACGGAGGCACTGCATGCTTCTCAATCGTCGATCTTTTCTGCAAATGAGCGCGCTGACCGGCGGCGGCCTGGCACTGGGCCTGTTCGATCTGCCAGTGGCGACGCCCCAGGGCCCCCCGGGACGGCCTCAGTTGTCGCCGCGCGCATTCATCCGCATCGCGACGGACGGGACCATCACCATCATGGCAAGGGCGCCGGAGATTGGGCAGGGCGTGAAGACCATGCTGCCGATGATGATTGCCGAGGAGCTGGACGCCGACTGGAGCAAGGTCAAGGTCGAGCAGGCAGATCTGGACGAGACCCTATTTGGCAATCAATCCGCTGGTGGCAGCACATCCACGCAGAGCAACTACCTGCCGTTGCGTCGGGTTGGAGCCGCCTGCCGCCAGATGCTGATCGCCACCGCGGCTACCCGTTGGGGGGTTCCCGCAGCAGAGTGCAGCACCAGCCTCGGCCAGGTTCTGCATGCGCCGTCGGAGCGCTCGTTCGGGTACGGCGAACTCGCGGTGGATGCCTGCGCGCTGACACCGCCGGCCGTGGATTCCGTGAAGCTGAAGGACCCCAAGGATTTCCACATCATCGGCAAGCCCCAGCGGAATGTGGACAACCATTCCATCGTGACCGGCAAGCCGTTGTTCGGGATCGACGTGAAGGTTCCGGGCATGGTGCACGCGGTCATCGAGCGGTGTCCTGTCGTCGGCGGCACGGTAAAGAACGCAAATGTGGCCGAGATCAAGAAGATGCCGGGCGTGCGTCATGTTCTGGTCATCGACAGCACGCCGGCGAACTCCGGCGGCAGCTCCGACTCGAAGCTCGAACCCGGCATTGTGATTGTGGCGACAGGAATTGAGCCGGGTGTGGTGATCGTCGCCGACCAGTGGTATCAGGCGCAAAATGCACGGGCAAAGCTGAATGTGGACTGGGACTTTGGCACGGGTGGCGCGCAGACGAGCGACCAGTTTGCGGCGCGCGCTGCCGAGTTGCTGAAGGCGGCGCCCACTGACACGCTACGTGCCTACGGGGATGTGGATGGAGCGCTGAAGACCGCGGCGAAGGTGGTGGAGGCCACCTATGCCTATCCGTTCCTGGCGCATGGCACGCTGGAACCCATGAATACCACCGCATCCTACAAAGACGGAAAGATGGAGTTGTGGACGACGAGCCAGTCGCCCGGCGGCGGGCGGGGACAGGTTGCCCGGGCCCTGAATATCCAGGCCTCCGACATTACGGTGCATATCTGCCGCATCGGTGGCGGCTTCGGCCGGCGGCTGAATACGGACTATATGCTGGAAGCCGCGTGGATTGCGAAGTCAGTCGGTGTCCCGGTGAAGCTGCTGTGGTCGCGGGAAGACGACATGACCCACGACGACTATCGTGCAGCGGGGTATCACTCGCTGAAGGGCGGCCTGGATGCACAGGGCAAGCTGATTGCTTGGCGGCAGCACCTGGCGACGTTTGGCGACGGCCCGCGGGTCGTGTCGGGTGGAGGGATCGATGCTACGGAGTTCCCTTCGGGGCGTGTACCGAACTTCGCCTCGTACACCTCCGCACAGCCGCTGGTGCTGCGGACCGGGGCGTTGCGCGCTCCCGGACACAACGGCTATGCATGGGTCCTCAAAGGGTTCATCGACGAGTTGGCAACGGCTGCGGGCCGCGACCCGATCGCGTTCAACCTGGAACTGCTGGATGCGACGCCAATCCCGATGACGGGCCAGAATGGCCGGCGCGGTGGCAACGACTCGCTGAATGCCGACCGGATGAAGGGCGTTATCAAGCTGGTTGCTGAGAAGTCGGGCTGGGCGGACCGCAAAAAGACAGCAGGGAAGGGGTTTGGTTTTGCGTGCCACTACTGCCACGCCGGCTACTTTGCGGAGGTGGTGGAGGTAACCGCCGACAAGCAGAATGGCATCAAGGTGGACAAGGTGTGGGCGGCGGGCGATGTCGGCAACCAGATCATCAATCCATCGGGTGCGGAAGCTCAAGTGCAGGGTTCGATTCTGGAAGGTATGGCGCAGATGGCGCAGGAGATAACCATCGACAAGGGACAGGTACAGCAGAACAACTACCATGCTCATCCGCTGATTCGGTTCCCGCAGTCACCAGTGATTGAGCTGTTTTGGAGTATGAGCGAGTTTGGCCCAACAGGTCTGGGAGAGCCGGCGCTGCCGCCGGTGCTGCCAGCCATTGCAAACGCGGTCTTCGACGCAACCGGCAAACGCATCCGTACGCTTCCGCTCTCGCGGAGCGGGTTCAACTTCGCCTGATCGTTGGAGACTGCGGCGGTTTTACTCCTCGTCCAGCCACGCCTGCGAGTCCAGGATGGGCCGGTTGTCCAGACTCCAGACTTTGTCCGTCATCTCGCCTGCGCTCTTGCCGTTTGCACGTGAACGTGCAAACTCATTGCGGACGGCCTGCATTTTCGCCTCCAGATCGTCCAGCACATTCAACAGAAGGGCTTCGGGAGTCATGGGCAGTTTGGGCGAGCCGAACTCGTATTTTCCGTGGTGGCTCAGGATCATGTGCTCCACCAGCACACGCAGCTTCTCCGGGAAGCCGGGCAGGGTGGCAATCTTCTCGCGCAGCATTCCCTGGGCAATAGAGATGTGGCCGACCATCTGGCCTTCGAGGGTGTAGCCGAAGGTAGTGCCCCAACTCAACTCGCGCACCTTGCCGACATCGTGCAGGATGGCTCCGGTCACCAGCAGGTCCGGATCAACCTCTGGGTAGAAGGGCGCAGTCGCCCGGCACACCCGGACGAGTGTGAGCACATGTTCCAGCAGGCCGCCAATCCAGGCGTGGTGTAGTACCTTGGCCGCGGGAGCTTCGCGATAGGCTGCTCCAATGGATTCATCGTCCAGGAACGCGTAGACCAGGCGCCGCAGATCGGCGTTTGCGAATGCATCGACATAGCCGCGTAGCTCAGCCCACATTTCACCAATGTCGAACTTCGTCGTCGGCACAAAGTCAGCGATGTCTACCTCAGACGCCGCAGCCAGGCGCATCTTGGTGAGGGTGATCTGATACTTGCCCTGGTATTTGGAGATGTGTCCCTGCACCTTGACGTAGCAGCCCTCGGCGCAGTTGGCCAGGTCGGAGGCGAAGTTTTCCCACATCCGCGCATCCATCGCTCCGGTTTTGTCAGTCAGGGTGAGGGCCAGATACTGGCCGCCGCCCGTCTTCTTGTCGCGCACGGAGAGGGACGACACGGCAAAAAAAGTCGTCACCGCCGCGCCGTCAAACTTTGCAGCGTCCGATATGAAGAAATCTTTCATGCAGGAAAGCATACGTCTCCCAGGCAAGTGCAGCCAGGGACACTGCGGTCTATTGCTGGGTTGCGGGGGGCGTTGCCGTCCCCGCTGGCGCCGTTGCCGGGGAAGGATTCGCAGGCGCAGGAGTGACAGCAGGCTCGCCATTCTCGCGGACGCTCTTTGGTGGAATCGGCGTTGCATCCGGCTTCGGTGCCGGGGGCGTTGGGGCCTTTTGCTGGATGCGCTCCTTGGGCGCGCCCTTCACCCGCTTGTGCTTCTTCTTGGTTGCCGTGTCGCCGCTCAGTCCGAGCGGAGCATCCTGGGTCGCCTGAGCAAGCTTGTCTTCCTGGGTCAGGGGTGCCGGCGTGGCCTTGATCTTCTCCTGCGCCTTGGCCACTTTCTTCACAGCCTTAGTCTTGGTCTCGGTGGCAGCGCGGTCGCTGTAGCGGGTCTTTTTACGCTCGGCCGGCGCGGGGCCCAGCGGGTCGGTATTGGCCGCAAGTGTTGTGGTCTGGTCGAGGGGGGCAATCGCCTCTCCCGGAGCTGGAATCGTGCTGGATGCTGCCCCTGGACCCTGGTCAGCGCCAGGAGCCAGAGTCTCTTCTGGCGCGGAGGGGAGAGACTCTCGCGGGGCCTGACCATAGCGGATTTTTTCGCGCCGAATCTTCTTGGCCTTCCTGCTCTTGCCGGTCGAAACCGTTTTGGTGCCAGGTGCCGATGTTGCGGCGGCGGACGTTGCAGGCGGAGATGTCTTGGAGGCGATTGCTGCCGCTGGACGGCTTGGAGCCAGGCGCGCCTTCACCTCTGTCTTTTTCTTCTTTACCGGCGGCGGCGTAGCGCCGGAGAATACCGGCTTGGTCTGTTTGGGGCTGGCGCCGGTATCCGTGAAACCTGGGGCAACGTCGATGTATGCATCTTCCCGCAGCTTGGTCAGATAGGCCCGCAATGCTGGCTGAATCGCCTGGGCGTAGATGGCCTCCTGCACCTGCTCATCCACGGCGCTGAGCGGCGGAATGCCGCCCATGTTGTGATCGGTCACCTTCAGGATGATGAAGCCCTGCCGCGTCCGGATCGGCGCCGTCCACTCGCCCGCCTTCAGCGCGAAGACCGGGTCATCCAGCAGCTTCGAGCCCAGCTGACTGCAGCTTTGTTGAGGGGCCGTGGATCCGGTGCGGCAAAAATCTCCAAGTTCACCCCCCGTCTCCGGGTTGGGCCCACCGGAGTACTGCTTTACCAGGTCTTCAAACTTCGCGCCCGCCTTCAACTGGGTCTCTATCTGGTCTGCCTTGGCCTGCGCCTGCGTCACCTGTGCATCGGTTGCGTCGTCGGGCGTTGGAATCAACAGTTCGGTAAGGCTGACGTGTTCCGGCTGCGCGTACTGCTGTTTGTGCTGGTCGTAGTAGGTCTGCTCATCCTTAGCGGTCAGGCGCAGGTTTCTGCCGACTTCATCGCGGACTACTTCCTGTGTTACGACGCCGTTCTTGATATTCGATTTGAAATCCTCAAACGAGAGGCCTGACTCGCGCACCGCCTTCTCCAGGTCGTCCATGGAGTCAAGGTGATTCTGCTTGCGTATCTCATCCAAACGCCGGATCACCTCGGCATCCGCGTTCACGTCAAGCTCCTTGCCGCGAGAGAGCAGCAGTTGCTGGTCGATCATGTCGCGCAGCAGATCTTTCTCGCGCTGCGCCAGTTCTTCGGGTCCAATATTGTTGCGCTGGACCTCGGCATCCAGGTCCTTCGCGGCACGATCATAGTCGCTGTTGTCGATGATCTGATCGTTGACGCGGACGATAGGATACTCCACCACGGTGCCGTTGGGCGTGACCGCAGCAGGTGCGGGCAGAGTCGGCGTCTGGGGTTTGGGAGCCTGGATGGGGCTCTGATACTTTGGCACAGCTAACTGGCCATGGGCCATATTCCCAAGCAGTGACGCCACTGCCAATACAAGGGACACCGCGCCAACCTTGACCAACATCCGCCGCCGTGCGGCAATTCCCAACTTCGTCTGCATCGTGTCCACGGACATCCAGTTCGCAAATCTCAAAAGGTCTCTCTCGCTTCCACTGCCGAATCGCGGCAATCTTCCCCAAGCCAGACCTCTAACGCCGGCGTCCCTGACGATTGGACTCGCCCGCCGCGTGCTCGATATCTGGTCGTCCCATTCTATCTGGCGCGCGCCGCATGCACCAATCCGCAGCCAGAGGGTGGCTGCTGTCCGCCCGGTTGCTACCCTCTGGGTGGTATACTCGTCAAACGCTGGAGTGGCGGTTTAAGTGGGTAAAGCGGTATCTGGCGCGCCAAGTCGCACTCCGTCCGCAGTCACTTTTGAGGTAATCCAAACTGATGGCTCCCCGTACCCGCCGCGCGCTTTTTTCCGTCACCCTGTTCCTTGCCACCTGCGCCGTTCTCGGCTCCTTCATCAGCGAAAAGGTCGCGGCGCAGTCTGCCACGGACGAGTCGACCCTGCGCGATTCGCTGCACGAGTTTACCGACGTGTACTCCATCGTCGAGCAGAACTATGCGGTGCCCCTGAATCAGGACCGGGTCGATAAGGCCATCTACGACGGCGCCATCCCCGGCATGCTGCATGAGCTGGACCCCCACTCCAACTTCTATGATCCCAAGGCCTTTGCGCAAATGCGCGAGGACCAGCACGGCAATTACTACGGCGTGGGCATGTCCATTCAGCCCCAGCCGGACAAGAACGGTGTCATCCACGTCGTGGTGCTGGCGCCGTTTGAGGGCACGCCCGCATTCCGAGCCGGCATCCGGCCCGGCGACATGATCATGTCGATCGACGGCAAGTCCGCGGAGGGGCTTGACTCCGCCGCTGTCGCCTCCATGCTGAAGGGCCCCAAGGGCACGCATGTGAGTGTGGTGATGAGTCGCGAGGGCAAGGATGGGCCCCTGACATTCGACCTCGTGCGCGATGCCATCCCACATCCGTCGGTCGACTTCTCCTTCCTGCTCCGGCCCGGAGTCGGCTATATCCACATCCTGAACTTCAGCTCGGAGACCACTGGCCGCGAGTTCAGCGATGCGCTGGACAAGTTCCAGGCGGCCAACGGTAACCTCCATGGCTTGGTCGTCGACCTGCGAGGCAACCCCGGCGGCCTGCTGAATGAGGCCGTGAACGTCTGCGACAAGCTGCTGCAGAAGGGCCAGATTGTGGTTTCGCAGCGTGGTCGTGCCTTTCCTGACCAGGTATACCGCGCGGCACATGGGGAAGAGGGGACGGCCAAATATCCCATCGTCGTGATCGTCAATCGGAACACCGCCTCCGCTGCGGAGATCGTCTCCGGCGCGCTGCAGGATCACGACCGGGCCTTGATCGTGGGCGAGACCACCTTTGGCAAGGGGCTGGTACAGACAGTCTTCCAGATCTCGGAGAATACCGGTCTGGCGCTGACTACCTACCACTACTACACTCCCTCGGGCAGGCTTATCCAGCGGTCCTACGATCACGTCTCGCTGTACGACTACTACTATGTGCGCGACGATGCCAAGAAAGCTGACAAGTCCAACCTTGAGGTAAAACTGACTGACTCCGGACGGACTGTCTACGGCGGCGGCGGCATCACTCCGGACGAGAAGATCGATGTGCCCGAATACAACCACTTCGAGGTTTCACTGCTGCAACACTACGTCTTCAATACCGGCGGCATCGGAAACTTCTCCAAACACTACCTGGCGACGCACAGCGCGATCAGCCGCGACTTTGTTGTGGATGATGCGATGCTGCTGCAGTTCAAGAATTTCTTGAAGGCGAACCAAGTGGACTATACGGATGCGGACATTGCCGGATCGCTGGATTGGATCAAGTCCAACATCAAGGCGGAGCTATTCACCAGTCAGTTCGGCCAGATGGAGGGCCTCAAGGTTCGAGCGCAGGCAGACCCTGAGATCACCAAGGCCCTGACGTTCCTGCCGGAGGCACTGGCGCTCGAGGATCGCGGCAAGGCGCAGCAGAATACGGCTAGCCTGCCCCAGTAATCCCAAGCTGGAGATCGAGCCACACCGACTCCCCGTGATTGATGTGCGGGGAGTCTTTTTATGTCTCTGAACTGATGGTGAGTTGCGCGCACATCGGCGTGGGGGCGCTTGGAGCGGGAGACCGGGATCGAACCGGCGACATTCAGCTTGGGAAGCTGACGTTCTACCACTGAACTACTCCCGCAGCAGCTTATAATCAGTTACTTGCCTGTTTTGCAACCCCGCATAACCCCGCACCTACTATGATCCAGCCACAACGCCACTCGAGTTGAGTGGCGTTGAGTCGGCAGGTAGAGGAGTCGTGCATGAGCCCATCATATCAAACTGGAACCCTCCGGCGTGTGAAGCGCGCGGGCGGTAAGGAGGCATGGGAGTGGCGCTACCGTCCCCGAGGCAAGCAGCAGAAGACTTTCAAGGTCGAGGTCTTATCCCTCCCAGAAAGAGATGTGGCAGCGGCTGGAGAAGTCCATCAGCATTCTGAACCAGGACTCGAAGAAAGCTCTGCCTATCACCGTCACCATGGGCATGCTGATCAAGCGCTACCGCAAGGAGCACCTGTCCGAACTGAGGAAGTCCACCCAGGATACTGACGGTTCCATGTTGCACAAGTACATCGAACCGAAGTGGGGAGAAACTCGATTGAGTGACTTGCGCGCCATGGATGTGGATGCTTGGCTCAAGACACTCCCGATCGCATCTTCATCGAGAGGCCGTGCGCGCCGACTGATGAAGGAACTGCTCGATAAGGCGATGTTCTGGGAACTCATGCCTATTGCGATCAACCCCATCACCCTCGTGAAGGTGAGGGGGTCCAGTCTGCGCGTGAAGCGGGTCGAACCGTACTCACCTGAGCAAGTGATGAAGCTTCGGAGGGTGGGGGGTGTTTGGATTGGAGTGGAGTTGATGGTGCGCAGTGCTCGTTAGACCCGAGACGCTTACGCAGTACGGGAAGGAAATGATCACCGAAAAGATTCCAGTCGATGCACGTGCTGAAATCAATACAGTCTCCAGAAGCGATTTCTTCGAGATATATCTTCAGACGTTCTAGGTTTTCGTTGTCTGAGCGCACCGGACACATCCGGTAGCAAAGGTTTTCACGCTGGGTTAGCCAGCGTAATTACTACCGCTTTGCCGGAATCGAGGCAGGCAAAACAGAAATTCGCCCTGGCCTTAGCAATGTGCTGTATCTGATGAGCCGCATAGCTCCGTCGCTTCCATTCGGGCAAATGGCGAAGATGAGCATCGCCTGATTCGACCAAGTCTCTTGGGCGGCCTGGAACGAACGACCCGGCCACAGACAACGCCGTAATTAGGGCGTGTTCACACTAACGAAGTGCTTCGATGATAAGGGTGAAGGTCAGGAAGCCGAGGAAGAGGACATCGAGTTTCTCGAATCGGGAGAAGATTCTGCGGAAGCCCTTCAGCCGTCGAAACAACCGCTCGATCTCATTGCGCTTCTTGTAAAGCGCACGATCGTACTCCCAAGGCTCTATGCGGTTGGACTTGGGAGGAACGATGGGGATCATGCCAAGGCTGAGCACCAGTTGTCTGGTTTCGTTACCTTCATAGGCCCGATCCATCAGCATTGGCAAGCGCCCCGGCATGGGGCCAAGTTCAGTCAGCAGGGCGCGTCCTTCGGGCGCATCATGGGCGTTGCCGGGGGACAGGGCGAAGGTTATGGCCGTTCGAGCATTCGCGGCAACCAGATGAACCTTGGTGTTCCATCCGCCGCGCGACTTGCCGATGGCCTGGGGTCCGTTTTTTTTAGAGCGCCGGTGCCATCCGGGTGCACCTTGATAGAGGTGGAGTCGAGAGCGAAGGCTTCAATCTTGATGCGAACGATCTGTTCGGTCTGCAACTTCTCGAACACCTGATCCAGAACGCCGTTCTTGGACCAGCGATTCATCCGCGTGTAAATTGTGTGCCAGCGCCCGAAGCGCTTCGGCAGACCCCGCCATTTGCAGCCCTGTTCCGCAACGTACAGTACCGCGTTCAGCACCTGCAGATTGCTTAGACGAACGTTGCCGCGCTGCACCGGCAACGCATCCTTGATCCGTTCATACTGCGCTTCCGTAAGCTCCATTCACAGACATTAACACAGATTTAGAATAGTGTGAACACGCCCTAGCTAAGCCGAGATATTTGCCCCATTTGGGGCAGTAGTTTGCCTCCGCCGGCTTACCCCTACTTCGCCTGCTGCGCATTCCGTGAATCGCGAATAAAATCATGCGCCGTTAAGATCGCCGTCTGCTGCTCCACCAGCAACTGGCGAACCGGCAGCGGCAGCTCCTGGTTCAGCGCGTCCTTGTAGGCATCTTTCACCTCGTCCTCGGCCTCTTCCGCTGTCTCCAGCAACGTGGCATCCCCGCCTCCCAGGTCAGCCTTCAGATCCGCCCATGCCCGGTACAGCGCGCCGGTCACCGTTCCCGTCTCGTGGATATCGGGCACGCCCTGTCGATGTAGTTCGCCCTCCAGATCGCCACGGAAGCTCGCACGCCTCAGCGATTCAGCCAGAAAAAATCTCTTCAGCGCCTCGTCCTGCAGATGGTCGGCGATCTCTGCCATCCCAACCTGCCCATCTTCCAGCGCATTGACCACCAGCTTCAGTGCGCCGATCAACTCACGGTTCTTGTCTATTGCTGTTGGCATCGAAAGAGCCCCCTGAAATCCTAAGTAGCATCTGTGCTGCAAGCAAAAAAACGGGCTGGCGGGTCCGCCGGTTGACAGCGATTCTCCTGCACCGGCGGCAAGCGGGAGAAATCGCGAAATCCCGTGCCCAGCCAGCCGTGGAGCGGTATTATCTGTCCCTGTTGTGTGTGGACAACAGCTGCCTGAGATGGCCCTCTCAAGCAGGTGGTACTGCAGCAATAGATGCCCCCGCCACGCAAAGGTTTGTATCCTGAGTCCACCCGTCTGTCTTTTCTCTCCGCCCCCTTGCACTCTGGGATAATCGACATAGCTCTGGCGGTCCCGGCCCTCGTTTATCCGCGCCACGATGTGCGCTCATAGGCGTGTATCCGGGCGCAAACGGGTCGTGCTACGCCATGAAATCACTTCGTCTGGTCTCGACTCCAACCCGCAATCGGCGCCTCAACGAGATCCTCGGTCTCGTCCTACTGGTCGCCGCAGTCATGCTCCTGCTCGCGCTCGCCTCCTACGCGCCCATGGACCCGTCGGCGGATACCGTCGGCGGACTCGCCCCTTCCGTCCACTCCGGCGCCGGGCTGGCCGCACGCCTCGGCGCGCACAACTGGACCGGCCTCGTCGGTGCCTGGATCGCCGACCTCCTGCTCCAGGCCATCGGCATCGCTGCATTCTTCCTGCCCATTGTGCTCGGCCGCGTCGGCTACTGCTGGCTTCGCCAGCGTCCTGCCGGTTCTGCCATGGCCCGCACGCTCGGCCTCGGCCTCTGGATCGTCTTCGCTCCTGCCGCCATCGGCCTCATCCCGCGAACCCTGCTCTGGCGTCACGCCCTCCCCATCGAAGGCGTCACCGGCCGTCTGCTGGCTGACTCCATGGTCCACTACCTCAACCTGCCCGGCGCCGCCATCGTCCTCACGCTTATGGTCGCGCTCTCTCTCTACCTGGCCACCACCTTCACCTTCCATACCGCCACCGAGTGGATCGAGAGCCACTTCTCCTTCGCCCGCCGCCTCCACGAGCGCCTCCAGGAGTGGAAGGTCCGCCGTGCCTTCCAGCGCGCCGAGAAGCTTGCCCTCGACCAGCAGGACCGCCCCATCGCACCCGCCGCCGGCATCTTCACCAGCCGCCGCCAGCAGTCGCTCGAACAGGCAGGTCAGCAGCTCGAGCGCGACGCCGCCGATCCCGACTCCCGCACCACCCTCCTCGGCGGCCTCTTCGGCTGGTGGGCACGCCGTCGCGGCAACAAGTCAGCCCCCATCGCCGCGGACGAGACCACCCCGCAGCAGCCCGCGGAAGCGCCCGTCTCCGTCTGGCAATCCATGCCCCGCACCAACGTGGACGCTCCTCCCATCACGCCCCTCAGCGCCGCCGCTGCCGCTGCCGCTCCCTTTGCGGAGGCCCTTGCCGCAGCCGCGGCCCCCGTCCGCGACGCCGACGCCAACCCGCGACTCGACCTCCTGGAGCTCCCGCCCGCTCGCACCCCGCAACCCCGCGCCACCGCAACCCCGGCTCCGCGGCCTATGGCAACACCGCTGCCGGAGAACGCGCCCGCCACCCCCGCCCCCCAAACCATCTCCTTCGGCAAGCGCGCCGACGCCGACATCAAGCCCGTTGTCATCACGCCCAAATCCATCCGCGGTTACAAGCTGCCGCCCTCCACGCTCCTCTACCGGTCGGACGAGACCCCCATCGTCCGTGAGCAGGCGCTCCGCGACGAGGCCCGCACCCTGGTGGAGAAATGCGCCGAGTTCGGCGTCGATGGCCAGGTCACCCAGATCAACCCCGGCCCCGTCGTCACCACCTTCGAGTTCCGCCCAGACGCCGGCGTCAAATACTCCCGCGTCACCGGCCTCGCCGACGACCTCTGCCTGGCCATGGCCGCCGAGTCCATCCTCATCGAGCGCATGGCCGGCAAATCCACCGTCGGCATCCAGGTCCCCAACCACGGCCGCGAGACCATCTGGCTCCGCGACGTCGTCGAGTGCGAGTCCTTCGCGCAATCCAAGGGCCGGCTCGCCGTCGCCATGGGCAAGGACATCAACGGCCGCATCGTCACCGCCGACCTCGCCTCCATGCCGCATGTACTCATCGCCGGGTCCACCGGCTCAGGCAAATCCGTCGCCATCAACGCCATGATCATGTCCATCCTGTTCAAGTCCACCCCCGAACAGGTCCGCATGATCCTGGTCGACCCCAAACGCGTCGAGCTCGGCATGTACGAGGGCATCCCCCACCTCTTCACGCCCATCATCACA
>Ga0302266_10001570_pt1 | contig 20796 bp, 10 predicted proteins | sample III_Bog_E1_2_FD_194559 | JGI IMG/M metagenome (GOLD analysis project Ga0302266, IMG submission 194559) | Peat permafrost microbial communities from Stordalen Mire near Abisko, Sweden - III_Bog_E1_2 | ecosystem: Environmental > Terrestrial > Soil > Wetlands > Peat | place: Sweden: Abisko... | reverse complement strand
GCAGTCCGCGATAGCGCGCCTCTGACTCCTTATGGTCGCTCAGATCGCGGCAGATTTGAGAAAATCCGCGGAGATTTCCATCGCTTCCATACATTGCAATGAATGTGACGCTGGCCAGAAACTCGGAACCGTCCTTGCGTACCCGCATTCCGAATTCTTCGTGCCGGCCCATCGTCTCGGCGATGCGGAGAACATCCTCCGGACGGTTCCGCTCGATATCTTCAGGAAGAAAAAAGCGGGAGAAACTGTGGCCGATGATTTCTTCCGCCTTGTATCCCTTGATCCGTTCCGCGCTGGCGCTCCAACTGGTAACCAGGCCGTACGGATCGAGCATGAAGATTGCGTAATCCTGGACGCCGTCAAGCAGCAGCCTGTGTCTCTCTTCGCTGTCGTTAAGCGCCTGTTCGGCAACCTGGCGTCTTTTGCTCTCGGCCAGAGCAGAGCGTCCTACGAGTCCAGCAACCAGCATCCCAAGCAGGGTGCTGAGGATCATGATGAGCCTGGTCAGGCTTCGGTCATGCTCTGTTTCCACTCTGCGCAGGGCCAGCAATTGCAGTTCTTGCTCGCGCATAGTACCGGTTGTTTTTTGAAACTCGTCCTCGATTGGTTCACCGCCCTCGCCATGAACAGCGGCCACCGCCGCTACCAGCCCCGAGCTTTTGCGCAGATCGATGATCGTATCCGCATGCTTTATTCTCCTGGCTGCCAAAGTCTCAAGGGAGGCAAGGTGGAGCTGCTGCGTGGGGTTATCAACTGTCAGGTTGCGGATGGACGTGAAGTCCCGCTCAACCCTGGAAACGCTTGTTCCGTAGCCATCGAGATCGGATTCCAGTCCGGTCAAGGCAAATCCGCGGCTCGTGGACTCGACTTTCTGCATGACCAGGTTCAGGTCCTGGATGTTGTCGAGAACATCGCGCGAGTGACGGACCCACTGACTGCTCTGATCCGAGATACCCGCCCATCGATAGGCAAGGGCCCCAGTCAGCAAGAGTGTCAGTAGGGCAAGTCCAAACGCCAACCTCAACTGCCGATCCAAGAAGGATTTCATGTGTGCCTAGCCTGACTCTGTTTCGGGAGGAGCGCCAATGTCCGTGGGGAGGAATCGGGGCTGAGGTCTTTGGTCGAAAATGCAACGGCATTTTTCCTGTGCGGTAAAGTTTGCACTGATCTCTAATTAACAGGGACAACATTTTGAGTGCGCTCGTCTGCCTTCTTTTGCTCACCCATCGTCCGATGTCGAAGCATATGTGGGTCCAGGACCTCCCGCGGCGCCAATGGGGAGGGCTGTGCGGTGGTCTTCGGGACCGGCTTTCACAATTGCTTTTGGCTCAGAGCTGGTGGGGCGATCCGAGTTCCCGCAACGATTCCCGTCTATGTGTCACTAGGGAAATGGGCGGGCCCAGCCCGGCGGGGTTCCCAGGATGGTACGGGAGGGCGTGTCTGGGGTGCCCGTTGGGCTTGACGGGGCTTGAGGAGTGGGCCTAGACTCACTGGGGTTTGGGCTTGCGTGGGACGATCCTCAGGTTCAACCGGCCGGGAAGGGTAATTTGCGCTGACGGCCGGCAGCGCAAGACTCCGTTGATTGCGGAGGAAGCCTTGCCGTTTGAGATATTTCCGGGTGGACGATTTGGATGGGCGATTTGGTTGGTCCGGGGTCGGGCGGCGGGCAAAAGGGAATGGAGACTGTATGGCAATTGCAGTACCGACAATGACGTTAGACCAGGAGATCAATCCCTGGGAGGCACAAAGCGCACGATTTGAGTTTGCGGCACGGAAACTGAATCTTGAGGAAAACCTTTGGAAGGTGTTGAGCACGCCTTCGCGCGAGATCATCGTGCATTTTCCAGTCACGATGGATAACGGGAAAATTGAGATGTTCACCGGATTCCGCGTGCAGCATAACATTGCGCGCGGCCCGGGCAAGGGCGGCATCCGCTATGCTCCGGATGTGACGCTGGACGAGGTGAGGGCGCTGGCCAGTTGGATGACCTGGAAGTGCGCGGTGGTGAACATTCCCTTTGGCGGGGCCAAGGGCGGCGTGATCTGCGATCCGAAGAAGATGAGCCAGGGCGAACTGGAGCGGATGACGCGGCGGTACACGTCGGAGATCATCGACTTTATCGGACCGGAGAAGGATGTTCCCGCGCCGGATGTAAACACCAACGAGCAGACCATGGCATGGATCATGGACACCTACTCGATGCACGTGGGGCACACGGTAACCAGCGTGGTGACGGGCAAGCCGCTGAACATTGGCGGGTCGCGCGGACGTGTGGAAGCGACCGGGCGCGGCGTGATGACGGTGTGCGACGAGAGCCTGCGCTACCTGAACATGCCGATTGACGGCTGCCGGGTGATTATCCAGGGCTTTGGCAACGTAGGCTCAAATGCGGCCCGGTTGATGCTGGAGCACGGATACAAGATTGTGGGCATTGCCGAGAAGGAAGGCGGGTTGTGCAATCCGAACGGCATCGACATTCACCAGTTGGTGGAGTACAAGGTGCGCAACGGCACGACGCTTGGTTTCCGTGGCGCAGAGGCCATGCCGAGCGAAGAGCTTCTGGTATCCGACTGCGAGATTTTGATTCCGGCGGCGACGGAGAATGTGATTACCAGCCGCAATGCCGACAAGATCAAGGCGCGCATTGTGGTGGAGGGCGCAAACGGGCCCACAACCGCGGTGGCGGACGAGATTCTGGCGGAAAAGCGGATCTTCATTGTGCCGGATATTCTGGCCAATGCGGGCGGCGTGACAGCCAGCTACTTTGAATGGGTTCAGGACCGGCAGGGATACTTCTGGAAGGAAGCGATCGTGAACGAGCAGTTGGAGACGATTCTTCGCGACAGCTTTGACGACGTGGTGCGCTATGCCGAGGCGCACAACGTGAACAACCGCATTGCCGCATACATGCTGGCCATCGATCGAGTGGCATTCACCATCAAGCAGCGCGGCATCTACGCTTAGGTTTCTCCCCCAAAACACGCAAGTGTCTCAGGAACGGGATGGGCAATTTGCTCATCCCGATTTTTTATGCGCGGCACATAACCGGAAGCCGATGCGCGCGCTCTAAGTGCTGCAGGTTGGAAAGGGACGAAGATGAAGGGTATAACTCGCACATTGACACAGGGCATTGCGGTATTACTGGTTTGCTTATTGGCCGGATTGTCTCCGGCTTCGGCCTGGGCGAAGCAACTAACTCCGCAGGTAGTTCATGCGCGAGTATTGAAGCGGGGAGTGGGTAACTGGGTGGGGGTGGAGTTACTGAATGGAACGGCGTTTGTGGGCAGGATTGTAAGCGTTGACGACGATTCGTTTGGGATGCAGCTGCACAACGATCCGGGGATCACGCAAGTACACTATGCGGATGTTCTGGACCTGCATACGGGAATTTCGAACGGGGCTTTCTGGGGGATTATGATTGCGGGGGTTGGCGGGGTTGCGGCGATGGCCGCAGTCGGATTCCACATGGTGCACGAGCATGAGCAGACGCTGCCGACGCAGCCTGCGACGCCGGTGTTTCCGTATGCCCGCCCTGCGCAATAACATGCGGGTGCGTCTTAATCGACATCGATGCGCCAGAAGTCGATGCCGGCCAGCTTGAGCAGGCGGGCTTTGCCCTGGAAGATGTGAACAAACTCGGCGGCTTCCGGGGACCAGTCATTTTTTGCCGTTCGCGTCGACGGTGGCGAAGGCGCCGCGAACGAGGAAGTTGCGGCGGGTAAAGGGATGGATCGGCATAGGTGTTTGCGAGTCTACCATCGGCGCGCATAGGGCACGAATTTCCGTGAGGTCGTTGACGGGAGTTGTGACGTTTGCGTGGTGAGGGGGCGGAAGGTAGACTTGGCGCGAAGTACATTCGCGGAGAAATCATGAGACTTGTTGTGCTGGTGTTGTTGGTTGGCTGTTCGGTTTCCTACGCACAGCAATATACGCGCGGAATTGGCGTATATCCGGGCGATCCGAAGGAGTACATGGGGCCGACGTTGCGCGTCGATCAAGAGTATCGGAATCTGGCGCTGCACCGGCCTGCGTATCAGTCCAGCGCTTACGACTATAACCTGACGGCGCAACTGGTGACGGACGGAGTCAAGGAGACGGCGCTGCCTCAGTGGATTGTTGCATCCACCAGCGATGCGGGTGTGCTCAAGAAGACTGAGCGCGAGGTTTTTCTGGATGGCAATGTGACTTCGTCTGTGGATATCACGGGGGATGCGCCTTGGGTGGAGTTTGACCTTGAGGGTGGTGGGACGGTTCCGGAAATAGATCGGCTTGATCTTTATCTGCGCAAGCTTTATGGGCCGCTGCCGGCGAGCGGATGGAAGTACGTGGTGCTGGGCTCCGACGATGGGACAAACTGGACTGAAATTGGGCGGTCGGAGGTTGGGCCGTCGGTGGGGAGGGAATGGCCCGACATGCGGGTGGAGGGGCCGAGCTTTTCGCAGACGATTGCGTTTGCTGCGCCGGCGCATTTTCGGGATTACCGCGTGCAGATTTCGGCGGAGGGCGTGAAGAAGTGGGGTGTGTCGGAACTGGTTCTTTTCGACAACGGGCAGGAGGTGCGGGTGGCCGGGCCCGAACACTTCGCCAGTGCATGGATGAGCGCGGGGACGGGCGAAGAGTGGGTGTATGTGGACCTGGGCGCGGCGTGCACGTTCGATCGCGTTGTGTTGGATTGGATTCGTCGCGCGGTGGAAGGGGCTGTGCAGGTGTCGGACGATGCGGTGGAGTGGAAGACGCTGGTGGCGCTTGGCTCGACCGATGATATCCACCTGGCGCAACCGGCGCACGGGCGCTATGTGCGGGTGCTGATGACGAAACCTGGCGAGGCCGGGCTTGGCGAGGCCGGAAGCAATTACATTCTGAGCGAACTCGAGGTGTATGGGCGCGGCGGGCCGGTTGCGGTTCAAAAGAGTGCGGCGGTGGCGAAGGCGGATGGAACGCTGGGGCTTGAAGGCGGAGACTGGCGGCTGCAGCGGGCGTCGCTGGTTGCGGGGGAAGGCGAGCAGATTTCCACGCCGGGATTTGCGGAGAAGGACTGGATGGTGGCGACGGTGCCGGGCACGGTGCTGACGAGTTATTTGAATGACGGGGCGATTGCGAATCCGGACTTTGGCGAGAACCAGTACGCGATTTCAGATGCGTTTTTCTGCGCGGACTTCTGGTATCGGGATGAGTTTATTGCGCCTCCGGTGAGTGGCGACAAGCATGTGTGGCTCGACTTCGACGGCATCAATTGGAAGGCGGAGATTTATCTGAATGGGCATAAGCTGGGCCGCATCGACGGCGGGTTTATGCGCGGGTGGTTCGATGTGACGGCGTTTGTGCATCCGGGAGCGAAGAATGCGCTCGCGGTCCTGGTGCTGCGCAATGCGAACCCTGGCAGCACCAAGGACAAGGCCGCTGAGACGGTGAACGGTGGGGCGCTGGGGCGCGACAATCCAACCTACCACGCGTCGGCGGGATGGGATTGGATGTCGACGATTCGTGGACGGAATACGGGGATCTGGAGCAACGTGACGCTGCGTTTGACGGGTGGCGTGACGGTGGAAGATCCGTTGGTAACGACGACGCTGCCGCTGCCCGACACGACGCACGCGGATGTGAAGATTCAAGCGACGCTGCGGAATCATGAGGACCATGCGGTGACGGGGACGCTGCGGGCGCGGTTTGGGACGATTGCTGTGGAGACGGCAGTGACGTTGGATACTGGATCGACGAAGCAAGTTGAATTGTCGCCGGCGACGCAGGCGGCGCTGCATTTGACCAATCCGAAGCTATGGTGGCCGGTGGGATATGGGGAGCCGAATCTTTACCCGGTGACGATTTCCTTTGTGGCAGGCGGGAGAGTCACGGATTCGACATCGTTCAACGCTGGAGTGCGGCAGTTCACGTATTCGGAAGATGGCGGCATGCTGAGGATGTGGATCAACGGGCGGAGGTTCATTGCGAAGGGTGGGAACTGGGGGTTTCCGGAGTCGATGCTGCGCTATCGCGCGCGTGAATACGACACGGCGATGAAATATCACCGCGATGAGCATTTCAATATGGTGCGCAACTGGGTGGGGCAAACGGGGGACGAGGCTTTCTATGATGCGGCGGATCGTTTCGGCGTCGTGGTGTGGCAGGATTTCTGGCTGGCGAATCCGTGGGACGGGCCGAATCCGGACGACAACGATTTGTTTCTCAAGAACGCGCGCGATTACCTGCTTCGCATTCGCAATCATGCTTCCCTGGGTCTGTTCTGCGGCCGCAATGAGGGGTCTCCGCCACACCCAATTGACGATGGGCTGCGCGCCATGAGTGCCAATCTTGAGCCGGGATCGCACTACATTTCAAGCTCGGCGGATGGGCCGGTGAGCGGGCACGGGCCGTATCGCGTGGAGCCGCTGCGCTATTACTTCGAGCACGCGCCGGTGAAGTTTCACAGCGAGATGGGCGCGCCCAATGTTCCGGAGATGGAGATGCTGCGGAGGACGATGCCGGAGAGTGCGCTGTGGCCGCAGGGCAGCGAGTGGCCGCTGCATGACTTCTACCCGCAAAACCCGTTCAAGGATGCGGTCGAAAAGAATTACGGCGGTGCAACGGACATCGCCGACTGGGATGGGCTAGCGCAGTTTGTGGATTACGACGCCTACCGCGGCATGTACGAGGGACAGAGCAAGAATCGGCTGGGACTGCTGATCTGGATGAGCCATCCGGCGTGGCCCTCGCTGCTGTGGCAGACGTACGACTACTTCTTTGACACCGACGCGGGATACTACGGCGCAAAGAAGGGCGCGGAGCCGCTGCATATTGAATGGAACGCGGCGACGGATGCGGTGGAGGTGGTGAACTATAGCTCTGGTGCGCAGACCGGATTGACGGCGCATGCGGAGGTACTGGGGCTGGATGGGGCGGTGAAGTGGGAGAAGCGGGCGACGCTTGACTCGAGCGAGGACAGCACGGTTGCCCCGTTCAAGATGGAGTTTCCTGCTGGGCTGGCGGAGACGCACTTTATCCGGCTGACGCTCAAGCGCGGCGATGAGGTTCTTTCTTCAAACTTCTATCTGCATGGGGTGAAGGAGCAGGACTATGCGGGGATTCGTACGCTGCCACGGGTGAAGGTGAGCGCGGTGACGCATTTGGAACGGCATGGGGTGGAGTGGGTGCTGGCGACGGAGTTGCACAATGCCGGGACCGCTCCGGCGTTGATGGTGCGGGTGAAGGCGGTGCGCGCGAAGACCGGCGATCCGATTGTGCCGGCGCTTTACGATGACAACTATGTGGCGCTGATGCCGGCAGAGCGGCGGACGATCCATGTGCGGGTTTTGGATGCGGATACGCGCGGGGAGATGCCGCGAATTGTGGTGAAGGGGTTCAACTTGGCGGAGTGAGATTGGTGGCGAATAAAGGAATAAAAACAGGTCCTTCGACTCCGCTGAAAAGCGATTCGCTCAGGATGACAGATCTGATGAATTAAAAGAGAGGAGAGCCTGCTAGGATTTGGCGGACTTGCGGCGCTTCCTGGCGGATTTGTGCTTCCGGGCTAAGTGGGGCCTGGGGGCTTTGGGCGGGAGCGGAGGGACGTTGGCGAGTGCTGCGAGCAGGTCGTTGGCTTCGTGGAAGAGGTCGACGCGCCAGCCTTTTTCGCCATCGCTGACGGCTACAAAAACTCCTGTTTGACGGGCTGGGCTGAGGGCGAGGTAGGTGGAAAAGCCGGCGCCGCCTCCGGTCTTCTCAATGATTGCGGACGGCGTCGCGGGATCGCCGATCTGAATCCAGGCCAGGCCGATGCCGGTTGGGTCGCCGGCGTGGCTGAGCCCGTCCATGGTCTTGAGCTGAGCGGGCCTGATGTGGACGGCAAGATCGTCGGCGGGCGGCGCGGGAAAGCCGGGCTCGCGCAGCAGGTAGCCGAGGAAGCGAGCCATGTCCGCGGGCGTGGAATAGAGGCCGCCGCTGGGGCCGGAGGGCTGCGTGTCGGTGCAAGGGCCTTCGTCGCGATTGCCGCGGAGCAGGCGGGAGCATTGCTGCTGGCTGGGAACGAGCGTGGTGTTGTAGAGGGCGAGAGGGCGCAGAAGTTGCTCGTCGAGAAGCTGTGCATAGGTCCTGTGGTTTGCGGAAGCGAGCGCGTCGCCGAGCAGGTCAAAGCCAATGTTGGAGTAGAACGCGGCGGTGCCGGGAGCGGTTTTGAGATGCTGAACGGGCAGCCAGGTCCAGCGAAAATCCTTGTCAGGGAAGGTGAAGTGCGGTGTGTGTTTGGGGTAGGAGCTGACTTCGCGCGGGAGGCCGCTGGTGTGGGTGGCAAGTTCCAGCAGCGTGATGCGCTGGCCGGCCGGGCCAAGGGGTACTACCTTGCCGCGTGGGGCAAAGCGCTGCAGCGGATCGTCAAGGCTGAGCTTGCCTTCGCCAACTTGCTTGAGCAGCAGGTCAGTGGTGAAGACCTTGGAGACGGAGCAGAGTCGAAGCAGCGAGTTGGCATCGGGCCGGACGCCGCTGCCAGGATAGGTTTCGCCATACCCCTTGATGGAGACTTCGCCGTTGCGCACGATGACCATGACCATGCCGGTGAAACCGGATTGCTGAAACAGGGCGGCGGCGCGCTGGTCGGCTTCAGCCAGCGAGAGGGGCTGCTGGGCGCGGAGCGGCAAGGCCAGGGTGAGGGCCAGAGCGAGGGCAAAGAAAAGCCTTGCCACTGCGCGGCTTTGGGCTGCCGCACAGCTTTCCAGGGTTGGACTGGGCTTCGTCAAAACCGTTGAAAGCTCCTGTGGGGAAGTGTCACACGTTGAACTTGAAGAAGAGTATATCGCCGTCTTTTACGATGTACTCCTTGCCTTCAGAGCGGTAGAGTCCCTTCACTTTGACGGCCTGCTCGCTGCCGAATTCGAAGAGGTTCTCGCAGTGGTAGGCGTCAGCCTTGATGAAGCCGCGCTCGAAGTCGGAGTGAATGACGCCGGCGGCCTGCGGAGCTTTGGCTCCATTGGGAATGGTCCACGCGCGCACTTCCTGCACACCCGCGGTGAAGTAGGTGATGAGGCCGAGCAGACGGTAGGCGGAGTGAATGAGGCGGTTCAGCCCTGGCTCAGTCAGGCCGAGGTCGATGAGAAATTCACTGCGCTCGGCCGGTTCGAGTAGCGCGATCTCCGCTTCAAGAGCACCGCAGATGCTGACCACTTGAGCGTTTTCAGCATCGGCGCGCTGTTGAACGGCGCTCACGTATTTGTTTCCGCCTTTCAAGCCGGCTTCGTCCACGTTGGCTACATAGAGCACAGGCTTTTGCGTAATCAGATGCAGGTCATAGGCAGCGGCGGCCTCGTCTTCGGTCAGCTCGACGACGCGTGCCGGACGGCCGGCCTGGAGGGCTTCGAGCAGCTTCTTCAGAGCTTCGGCCTCTGCTTTGATCTTGGGGTCGGTTGTGTTCCTTACTGCTTTCTCGACCTTGGCCCAGCGCTTTTCCGCGGTTTCAAGGTCAGCCAGCAGCAGTTCGGTGTTGATGATGTCGATGTCGTGCAGCGGGTTGACGCCGCCGGCTACGTGGATGACGTTGGGGTCGTCGAAGCAGCGGACGACGTGGCAGATGGCGTCGGTGGAGCGGATGTGGCCAAGGAACTGGTTGCCGAGTCCCTCGCCCTTGCTGGCGCCTTCCACCAGGCCGGCGATGTCGATGAACTCCATGGTCGTCGGCACGGTGCGGTTGGGCTTGACGAACCCGGTGATGCGGTCGAGCCGCTCATCGGGAACCGAGACGACGCCCACGTTGGGATCGATGGTGCAGAACGGATAGTTCGCGGCCGGAGCTTTGGCGGCTGTGAGAGCGTTGAAGATAGTGCTTTTGCCAACGTTGGGCAGGCCAACGATTCCACAATTGAGAGGCATAGTGTAAGAGTCCTTTTGAAGTAGGCCGCGCGTCAGGCCAGAGAATTCCCGCGGGCCCAGGGGCCATGTGCTTGCACGTGAGGCCTGTGAAGTAGGGGCGTTGCGGGAACTACCGCGAGTGACTGAGGGAAAAACTTCCTGACTCCATTATGCCCTAAGGGCGGTGTGGAAGCCATGCGGGCCCTGGTCCAATGCAAGATGAGCCTGGTGGTGTTGTCTTGCTCCATCTCTGGTCCGGTCTCCCAAATCCAACTTAAAATCAACCTCATCCGGATCTGTGGAAATTGCACGAAGGGTTGTGATGGCCGTCACGGAACGGCGCATTCAGATGGGAGACACTCCAGTTGTCAACATGGTTCGGAGGGCGAGCAAGAACAGCCCTCTTAGAGCCGGGCGACACGAGTTAGCAGTGGAAAGGGGAAGCCGCCGCTAGTCTCGTATAAGCAGGGATCACCAGTAGCCGCGCACTACCGACCTCCAGTGCCGGCTACTGGTCCCCGATTCTATACTTGGAAAGAACAAGCGCCTCCGAGGCGACGTTTTCCTTCGGGGGTGATTTTTTATGCCCCAACCTTGCCTGCAACGAAACCACGGACGGAAGCATCAAGACTTGCATGGCAAATGACATCCGCAAGGAACGCCATGTCGGACCCGGCAAGAAGAGAGCCGGTCGCTCCACCTTCTTCACCGGATGCTTCTCCAACTCCTCCAACGCCAGTGCCACCGCCTTCTCCAGCTGCGGATCGTGCCCTTCGCTCACCGCCTTGGGGTCCTGCTCCACCGCATAATCCGGATCGACGCCATGATTCTCGACATCCCACTCGCCCTTCGGCGAAAGGGGAATAGGGGGACATGATACGCATTCACCGTTCCTGGGTACCAAGAGCTAAAATTGCCGTGAATATATATCATGTCCTCCTATTTCCTCTTATTTCCGAGGAAGCAGGAGCGGTGCCCTGGCCGCCCGCCCTGCGTCGTAGCCCGGCCCTGACCACTCACCACTAGCCACTGCACTTACGCCGTCGCCCGCTCCCGCTCCTGGTTCCCCAGTCGCACGCTCACCACTTTCGAGACGCCCGGCTCCTGCATCGTCACTCCGTAAATCATGTCCGCGGACTGCATCATTCGCTTCGAGTGCGTTACCAGCAGGAACTGCGTCTCCTTGCTCAGCGAGTGCAGCAGGTCCGCCAGCCTGCCCACGTTGGTCTCATCCAGCGGCGCATCCACCTCGTCCAGCACGCAGAACGGGCTCGGCTGGAACTGGAAGATGCCCACCAGCAGCGCCAGCGCCGTCAGCGCCTTCTCTCCGCCTGAAAGCAGCAGCACATTCTGCAGCTTCTTCCCCGGCGGCGAAGCCACAATCTCCAGGCCGCTCTCCGCCTGGTTCTCCGCATCCGTGAGCCGCAAAAATGCCTGCCCACCCTGGAACAACCGCGAAAATACCTGCGCAAAGTTCTCGTTGATCCGCGCAAACGCCTCGTCGAACTTGGTCCGCGAAATCTGGTCGATCTCCTTGATCGTCTCCTGCGTGTTCTCGATCGATTCCACCAGGTCCCTGCGCTGCGTCTCGAGGAAGTTGTGCCGTTCCGCCGTCTCCTTGTACTCGTCCAGGGCCATCATGTTCACCGGCCCCATCTGCTCAATCCGCTGCTTCAAGGTCCGGCAAGTCTCTTCTTCCAGCGCCAGCGGCTCATCCGCCAGCCGGACAATCTGCTCATCGGCGCGCAGCACCTGGGCCTCCAGGTTCACCTCCGCCAGGCAACTCGCCTCCAGATGCTCCACATCTGCCCGCAGCTTGGCCACCAGGTTCGATCGTGTGCCGCGCTCCTCGCGCAACTGGTCCAGCGCCGCCCGCGAAGTCTTCAACTGCCCCTCAATCGCCGCCAACTGCTGCCGCACAGAGAGCGACTGCGCCCCCAGCGTCTGAGCCAGAGCCAGAGCTTCTGCCCGCACATCCGCCAGCTCCTTCTGCCGGCTGGCCAGTGCCGCGCTCTCGGCAATGCGCTGTCCCCGCTCCGCCTCGGCCGAAGCCCGTTGCTGCTCAATCGCCAGCACCCTGCGCTCAAGGTCCGCATGCAGCCGGTCGATTCTCTGAAACGCTGCCTCCGCCCCGCGACGCCGCTCTTCCAGGCCCGCCAGCTCCGCCGTAACCTGCGCCGCCTCCTGCTGCAATCCCTCGCGCTTCTGCCGCGTCAACGCCAGTTGCGCCTGCAACTCGTCAAGAGACGCCTCAGCCTCCGCGTGCTGTGCCTCCAGCCGCATTGCCTCTTCGCGCTTCTGGTCGATCACAGCGACCTTCGCCTCGCGCGCATCCTTGTTCCGCGCCGCCTGCAAAGTCCACTCCTGCAGCCGACGCTCCACGCGCTGCACCTCGCTCTCCATCTGCTTGAGCGCCGCGCCCTGGTTGGCCGCTTCCGTCTCCGCCTGGCGACGCTCCGCACTGCTCACTTCCAGTTGCGCCGTCAGCTCCTCAATGGTGCGCGTCAGTGCGGCGGCCGCCGTCTCCGCCTGCACAAGGCCGCTCTCCAGCCCAGCCAGCTTCTTCTCCGCATCGCGCAGTTCGCGCTTCAGAGCCAGCGGACCCTCGCTTGCCGGCTTGCCGCCCGTCACCGTTCCATTGTGGAAACACTCGCCCCCCGGCGTCAGGAAGAACGCGAAACCAAACTCGCCTGCCAGCGTCTTGGCGCGGATCGCGTCCTCGACCAGGTAGCCGTGACGCAGCTTGGGCAGAATCGCTTCAATCGACCGCGCAAATCCGTCCAGTACCCGGATTGCGTCCTTCAGCGGAGTCGCCCCAGGCACGTCCACAGTTTGCACATGTTCATCAAACAGCACACCCTGGGCACCGTCGTGCACCAGGAACGTTGCCCGTCCGTCCACCCCAGACTTCAGCAGCCGAACACCCTCTTCCGCCGCGCCCCAGCTCTTTACCACAACAAAATTCAGCTCTTCGCGCAGAAACTCATCGACCACTTCTTCATACTCGCCGCTCACCTCAAGAAAATCCGCCAGCGTGCCTACCGGCGCCATGCCTTCCGCCAACGCGCCCGGCTTCAACAGCCGCCGCACCGTATCCGTCGAGTAGCTGTGATTCTTGATCAGCGCCACCAGCGAATCCCGTCGCCCTGTCACCGCCGCCAAGTCCCCGCGCAACTGGTTGGCCCGCGTCCGCTCCGCATTCTCTTCCGCGCGCCTGGCCTGCAACTGCGCACGCAGCGCGGCAATCTCGCCTTCCAGCCGCTTCAGCGCGTCGCCGGCAGATTCATACCGCATCCGCACCTGGCCGCTCTCCACGCCCAGGTTCTCCTGCTCAATCCGCGCCTGTCCAATCTCCGCTTCCAGCCGTTGCGCCTCACGCTCCAGCGCCGCCAGGCTCTCCTCCGCCTGTGCCGTGTGGTTGCGCGCGTTGCCGGCCGTGGTCAGCAGATGCATCGCATGGCGTCGCGTCGACTCCAACTGCCGCTCGGCCCCAAACACCTCTTCCGCCGCCGCCCTGGCCTCCTGCTGGCGCGCCTCAACCTTCTGCCGGAACGCCCGCGCCTCGTCCGCCGCAGTCTGCAGAAAAGCCTGCTGCTGGCCCCGCTCCTCCACCACTCCGGCCAACTGTGTCCGCGTCACTTCGAGTTCTGAAGCTGCCCCGGCAATTCGCGCCTCAAGGTCGCTCACCCGCTCCACATTGGCCCGTTCCCGCGCCGCCGCCCGCTCCAGTTCGAGAGACGCCTCGTTGGCCCGTCCCTGCACCTCCTGGCCCTCGCGATCCAGCTCATATCCCCGTTCGGTCAGGCTGTGCTGGCTGCCTTCCAGCTCTGCAATTTCGCCAGCCGACCCGTTGATCCGCTCGGACATGGCGGCAATCTCCAGCTCCAGGCGCGCCTGCTCCGTGTCCATCAGCGCCATCCGGCTGGCCAGCACCACCCGCAGCCGCTCTTTCAGCTCGTCCCGAACCGCCGCAAACCGCTCCGCCTTCGCCGCCTGCCGCTTTAGGCTGTTCATCTGCCGCGTTACTTCTTCAAAAATGTCGTCCACGCGCGCCAGGTTCTGCTTGGCGCTCTCCAGCCGCAACTCCGCCAGCCGCTTCTTCGTCTTGAAGCGCGTAATCCCCGCCGCCTCTTCGATAATCGCCCGCCGGTCGTGCGGCTTCGAGCTCAGCAACTGCCCAATCCGCTCCTGCCCGATAATTGCGTAGCTCTCCGGCCCCAGGCCCGTGCCCATGAAGATGTCCTGAATATCCCGCAGCCGGCAAAGCTTCCCGTTCAGCAGGTACTCGCTCTCCCCGGTGCGGAAAAGCCGCCGCGTAATCACGATCTCGCCCTTTTGCGGCGTCTTCTGGAACTTGCGCCGGCGAATCTTCAGGACTACCGCCTGGGGGCCACCAACGCTGGCCTCGGCCGCGCCTGCTCCACTCGCGCTTGCTCCCGCCTCCCCAGCCTGCTCCGGCCCATCTTCGTCCGACGTCTGCCCCGGCTGCTCGGCGGCAATAATCTCTTCCGCTTATGCCGCCCGCTGCTTCCGAACCTCATCCTCATCCCAGTCCGTTGGCCCGTCGTGCTCGACCGTCACCTCCGGCTCCACCGGAATAGGCCCCTCGTATGCCTCCGGATCAACCATCGTCAGCGTCACTTCCGCCATTCCCAGCGGCTTGCGATCCCGCGTACCGGAAAAGATCACGTCCTGCATGTGCGTGCCGCGCAAGGTCTTGGCGCTCTGCTCGCCCAAAACCCAGCTCACCCCGTCCAGAATGTTTGACTTCCCGCACCCATTCGGCCCCACCACCACGGCAATACCCGTTCCCGGCACGGTCAACTCCGTGCGGTCGCAGAAACTCTTGAAGCCGAGGATATGTATCTTTTTCAGTTTCAGCATCTTGACTCCGAATGAATGGGGCTGGATTTGATTCCGTACTCTAAAAACCTGTTTGCTGCCGGGTTTGCCGGCCGGGCGGGCCAAAAAATAACCCTCCGAATACAGACTCTAAGCAGCCCGGGAGGCAGGGTCAACGTCCACCCTCGGGGTTCTTGTGGATAAGGCAGTCCCGAATTCCTCTAAATCGAAATTGCACAGAAAACGCTGCAACATTGGCGATTTCCAGCTTTTGCCAGCCCCGTTTCCCACAGGCAACTCCGCAACACCCGATGCCGACCCCAACTCGAATTGAGCCGCCCTTCCCATGGAGCGCCCGCTTCAGCGTGAACTTTCAAATGCGACCATTGCCCACCCGCCTGCGCACGTTTGGCGTCCGTCTGAAGAGCAAAAAAGATTCTTAGTCACAAAACCCGCGCCAAACCCACATGAAAGAGTTCCAACCCTCGCATCCTCCAATGGATCGGAACATCCGCCAGTTGAACAAAAGAGGTCTCCATGCAAATAGCCAGCAGGATTTTGACGCACATTCACCGCCAACTGCGCCCCACGGTTGTGTCCGCGCTCTTCTTCGCTCCTCTCATGCTCGCCGCCTTTGTCCTCACACCCGCCTTGGCACAGGATGCGCCACAAACCGCAGGCGCGTCGGTTCAGCCGTCCACCCCGGTCGTCCCCCAGCAGGTGCGCTACACCGGCAAACTTGCCGGCCGGCCCGCTGAAACCCTCGACGCGATCTTCCGCATCTACGCTGCCCCGGAAGGCGGAGAGCCCCTCTGGACTGAGACCCAGCAACTCACCACCGCTGAAGATGGCTCCTATTCTGTCCTGCTCGGCGGCTTCAGCCCCAGCGGCCTGCCCCAGGGCGTCTTTGCCGGCGGCGCAGCCCGTTGGCTCGGCATCAGCATCGACGGCTATCCAGAGCAGGAGCGCGCGATCCTCTCCAGCGTTCCCTACGCCATGAAATCCGCCGACGCCGAATCTCTATCCGGCCACGCCGCCTCTGACTTCGTAACCCAGGCCCAGCTCGCCCAGTTTGCCCAGACCAATCAGGCCGGCCAATCCACACGGCTCGCCGCCATCTCACCCGAAGTCAGCCCGCCAGGCGCAGTCACCGGCTCCGGAACCGCCAACACGATTCCACTTTGGACCGGCGCGCTCACCCAGGGCAACTCGGAAATCTATCAAGTCGGCTCTGACATCGGCATCAACGAAACCGCCCCGACCGCGACCCTGGACGTCAATGGAACCGAGAACGTGCGGGGCGTTTTGAGCTTTCCTGCTCTGGCCACGGCAACCGCGACCACCGGACAGCGTTCGCAACTGCTTCAACTAAGCGCCAGTGCCTGGTCGTCGACATCCAAGACCCCAGTCACCCCCACCTTCAAGCTGCTCACCAATTTCGTAAACAACAACACATCCACCGCCGGCGGCCAGCTTGAATTCCACTACCAGAACGGCTCGAATAGTGCCAACGTCCTCACGATCGCCGGCAATGGTGTAATCAGCTTCGCGCCCACCCAGACCTTCCCCGGCACCATCAAGAGCGTCACCGCAACCAGCCCCATTACCGCGACGACCACTTCCGGAGCGGTCAGCCTTGGGCTGGACACCACATCACTGGAAACAACCTTGAATCCCGTTTATGCCCAACTGGCAACAGGAAATACATTCAACGGTGAAGTTCAGGCGGGGCAGCTTAAAGGGGCGGGCTATCCTGCACTCAACGGGGCTGGGCTCAATGGTTCCATCGGCGTCGATGGTTCCTCCGACACAGGCCTCGGGGTAGTCGGCACTACCACTTCAGGCACGGGCGTTTACGGCTCTTCTTCCGGCACCGGCTCCGCCGGCTACTTCATCAACAACTCCACCGCGAATCCCGCAATTTGGGTGGAGAACGACGCTGTCGGAAGCCCGCACCTGTCGATCGGAGTCAAAGCCTACGCTCCGAATTCAACTTCCATTGGCGTACTCGGCAAATCAATGGGGCCAAACTCCTGGGGAGTCTATGGAGAAAACATTGGCGGAACCGACAGTTATGGTGTGTATGCCAGCACAACCGGCACCGGCAGTACCGCCGTCTATGGCATATCGAGCGGCGGCGCAGATACCAATGGCTTTCCCGGTAGCGGTGTTGTCGGCATTTCAACCTCCGGCAACGGCGTCCAGGGAGGCACCCAGGGCGCTAGCGCAACCGGTGCAACGGTGGCGGTCAATGGCGTCTGGGGAGTGTGGGGCGACATTGGCAACACGGGCGGTACCGGCGGCGGGGGGGCCATTCTCGGTACTGCCGATAACTACTATGCCGCCTTCTTGAGAAACAACGGCGACTTCGCAACCCTCGTCGCTGACAACGGTGGAAATGGACAGGCCGCCGCGTTCAACGGCTACTCCACATCCCAAAGTGGGGCTACAGTGACCGTAGTCAACAGCAGCTCCGGCGGAGCCGGAGAAATGGATAACACCAGCGACAGTGCCGTGACTCTCTATCTCAGCAACAACGGCACCGGGGGCGTCACCGACACGGTGGTAAAGACCAATGGCCCCGCAAACGGCGGACTGTTCAAAACCCTCATGGCCTCAACACCTGCCGGCACCTGCGGATTCGGCGGCAATGGCGACCTCAGTTGCACCGGCCAGGTCAAGTCCCTCGTCTCAACCGGCGGTGGCGCCCGCAAAGTCGAAACTTACGCAACCCAGTCGCCTGAGAACTGGATCGAGGATTACGGCACCGGCTCCATGGAACGCGGCGTAGCCCTGGTCAAAATCGACCCCGCCTTCGCCGAAACCATCAGCGAATCCGCCGATTACCACGTCTTCCTCACCCCCAACGCCGATGCCAATGCGCTCTACGTCATCAATCGGACCGCCGCCGGCTTTGAAGTACGCGAATCCAAGGGCGGAACCTCATCCCTCACCTTCGACTACAAAATCGTCGCCAAGCGTCGCGGCTATGAAGCGCAGCGCCTCACCGACGTGACCGAGACCTTCAACGCCGCCAAAGCCATCGCCGAACTGTCTCGCAAGCGCCGCCCGGCTTCCCTCATCAAGCCGATTCGCAGCAACGTATCAGCCCAGCCAACCGAACTGTCCAAAGCAGTCGAGGCCGCCCTCGAAGCCCCGGAACCCAGACACAGTCCGGCTCCCAGGGCAAAAACCACTGCCGCACCGGCAACTCCGAGTCCCATCAACTAGCCGGCCATCCAAAACCATCCATGGGAAAACACCGGCTCAAACCAGCAAAAAGGCCCGTTTCAACTCCAGGCCTGGAACCTCAGAAGACATAAATAGACACTCCGCTGCGGCGTTTCCGGCCAATCCCCAGCCAACGCCGCAGCCGCCCTCCCCGGCAAAGCCGGCCAAAATCCCCCCACCATACTGGCGCGACCCCAACTGGATAACCCCGTTGCGACAAAAGGTGTATTGCGCCTCCCCCTGCCGGCAATCGATCCTAACCTCTCAGACTGGGCCGGTTCAGGCCCAGTTCAGGAACGCCGGCTCCGCGTACCTTTTGTGAGTCCGGAGGCGAAATAATTCAACCGGCTCGAAAGGCCCATAACCCAGCCTGCTTTATCATCAAATGCAGTATTTTGGGTGATTTGGCAGATTTTTACGGCACGGATGAATGCTGCCATGGGACAGGATTTGTGCCGTTTTGCAGCGTGCTCAGAAGACGTTTTCGTCACGCTTCGGTCTCACTCCTTCCGCCCATCTTGGTGGGGAAGGTCGGTTTTTCTTGCCCGGTCAGCCGCCCCAGAACTCCGACCGGCTGTCCAGGCCCGGTTGAATTTGCCGGAAGCTTTGCTCCTTGAGAGGGTTACTTGCAACAGTCAACGCGCACCACAAATGCTTCCATAGCTCCCGGAAAGGACGATCTTGTCCTCACGGATTTGTGGCTTGTTGTCCGCAAAAGGCGCTGGCTCCTCATCGGCTCGGCTCTCGGCCTGGCGCTGCTCTTCGCCGCCTTTGGCGTGTACAAAGGCAAAATGTATACCGCAACCGGCGAAATCCAGATCCAGCCCGGCTCCGCGGCAGACCTCAAGCAGTCCATCAGCTTCGTCGGCGGCAGCAGCACCCTTGACGTGGTCATGGAAAGCCATATCCGTATCCTGCAAAGCGACAAGCTCCTCATCACCGTCGCCAAAGCTCTGAATCTGCAAAACAACCCCGACTTCATGGGCCCCCGGAAAACCTCCAGCTTCCATCTGTTCGGCGGCCCCGCCCACCCCCTCGGCCAGAACATCGACGACCCCTACCTGCAGAACGCGGTTCTCAAGAACCTGCGCGGCCACCTCACCGTCGCCCGTGTTCCCCGCACGCAGATGATCACCATCTCCTATGTCAGCAAATCGCCGCAGCTTTCGGCCGACATCGTCAACGCCCTTGAGAGCGAGTTCATCAAAAACAACTTCATCGCCCATTACAGCTCCACCCAGCAGGTCACCAACTGGCTCACCGGCCAAATCGACGACCTTCGCGACATCGTCAAAAAGTCGCAGGACAGCATGGTCGACCTGCAAAAGAAGCTCGGCATCTCCGCCCTCGATCCCACCCACAGCATGATCGTCACAGAGATCACCGACCTTGAGAAAGGCGCCTCTGACGCCACCCAGCAGCGCGTTCTTGCCGAGGCCCGCTACCAGATTCTCCAGTCGCTCCCCGGCGACCGCGTTCAGGACGGCCCCACACCGGTCAGCATGGAAGGCGCGGGCGGCCTGCTCGAAACCCTCCGCACCCAGCGCGCCACCCAGATTGCCCAGTTGGCCCACGACCGGGCCTTCTATGGCCCCAACTATCCTGAAATCAAGAAGCTCAACAGCCAGATCAACGAGCTGAACAAGGAAATCGCCCAGCAGGAAGTGGCCGTCGTGGACAAGGCCAAAGACGCCTACGGCATCGCTCACTCCGCTGAAGATCAGGCCAAGGGCGTCCTCGACAACCGCATTCACGAGCTCTACGATCAGCGCGACAACACCGTCAAATACGCCATCCTTTCTGAAGAGTACGAGTCCAACCGGCACATGTACGAGAGCATCCTGGCGCGCCTGCGCGAGGCCGCCGTCGATGCCGGGCTTGACTCGGCAGACATCAGCGTTGTCGATCTCGCCGCCCTCCCCATTGAGCCTTCCAGCACCTCGCTCTCCAGCATGGCTGAGCTGGGCTTCGTCTTCGGCATCTTCGGCGGTCTGGCCCTGGCCCTGCTTCTCGAGCGCATGGATACCCGCATGCGCGATTCCAGGCAGATTCAGGAACTGCTCGGCGTGCCCGTCATCGCCATCGTTCCCCAAACCACCTGGAAGGGCAAGGGGCCTGAACTCGAAGCCGGCTCCGGCCCTGAAATCCTGTGGGACGCCCGCTCTCCTTTCGCTGAGGCCATGCGCGTGTTCCGCACATCCATCCAGCTCTCCAGCACCACCCGCGGCTCGCGCGTCATCGCCGTCACCAGTTGCCAGCCGGGAGAAGGCAAGTCCACCCTGTCCATGAACCTCGCCGCCGCGCTCGCCCAGGGCGGCAAGCGTGTGGTCCTCGTCGATACGGACATGCGGCGTCCCAGCGTCTATTGGCGCCTCGGCCTGAGCGACAAAAAAGGCCTGTCCGAGTTCCTCACCGGCCTCGAACCCCTCGAAGGCATCATTCAGACCCACAAAACCCTTGCCACGCTCGACATCATCCCCTCCGGCATCTGCCCCCCGCTGCCCGCCGACCTGCTCGCCTCTGACCAGATGAAGTCCTTCGTCGAAGAACTGCGCCGGCGTTATGACTATGTGATCTTCGATTCGCCCCCGGCTCTTTCCGTGACCGATCCGCTCATCGTTGCCTCGCTTTCCGACGGCCTGGTGCTGGTCATCCGCCAGGGCTACTGCACCCGCGCCATGCTCTCCCGCGTCGGAGAAGTCTTCCGCGACGTCGGCATCAAGGTCTATGGCTTTGTCCTCAACGGGGTCGATGCCAGCCTGCCCGAGTACTACGGCTACCTCGGCTACTACTCGTACGACTACAAGAAATAGACCCTGCGTCAATTCAGAGTCTGGAAAGGAGATGAAAGTGCCCGTCATTCAACCAATTCGAAGCCTCATCCTGGCGTC